>JADMIO012752716.1_pt1 | contig 109608 bp, 85 predicted proteins | sample 8958161 | NCBI WGS metagenome assembly JADMIO01 (sample SAMN16585339, study PRJNA669376) | soil metagenome | isolation source: Crop rotation soil | place: USA: Cullars Rotation, Alabama | collected 2011 | reverse complement strand
CCCCCGGGGGCCGGGCCGCCGCCGATGCCGCTGCCGGGGCCACCGCCGCCCGTGCCGGGGCCGCCGCCGGGGCGGGCCATCGGGCGCATGCGCTTGTTCACGTCCGTTTCCAGCACGCCGTAGGCCTGCTCGTACTGCTGGATCGTCATGCCCAACAGGTGGAAGAAGCGCTTAGCCGTGTAGTAGTTCAGCACCAGGCGGTGCGTGATCTTCACCGGCTCGTTGGGGTTCGGGGCGAGCTGGGTGTTCAGGCCGAAGTCCAGGATGAGCTCTTCCGGCATGAAGGTGACGCGGGCGAAGTTCGCATAGGCCACCGACATGAGGGAGGTGTCCACGGGGTAGTCGCGGAGCTGTTGTTGCTGTTGGGGTTGCTGGCTGCCGGCGGCCGGGGCGGCGGATTCGGCTCCCATGAACGTTCTCCTTGTGGGCTGCGAGGTTCGGCGGAACTCCCTTGCGGCTCGGTAAGGTTGGCAGTATAAGCGCCGGGCCGCCGGTTGACAACGGTGCAGCAGAGGCCGTGCCAACCACGCTTGCCACCCGGAAAGGTTCACCCTAACCCAACTTAGGCGGGGAACTTCCGCCGCTGCCGCGATCCGAGTTTCGCCCATGTCCCTGTTGCACGTGAACCTGCTCGACCTGCTGAACGTCTACCTGATCCTCACCCTCTTCCTGGGCATCTTCCTGCGTTACCGGCAGTACCGGGCAACGCTGACGTTACTGGCCACGGCCCCCATGCGCTGGCCAAAGCTGTTCCAGCTGGTCACGGAACACCGCACCCTCTTCCTCACCTGGCCGACACTGGTGCCGCTGGGGCTGACGCTGCTGTTGACGCTGGTAAACAGCATCGCGCTTCACTTGATTTGGCCGCACGCGGTGGTTACGTCGTCGCACCTCGGTTCGCACTGGTTCGCCCTGATCCTAATCGCCGCCGCCGGGGCGGCCATGCTCGCCGTCGATTACAAAATGACATTTTGGGCCTGGGAGATGGACGCGGCGGCGACCGCGGCGGCGCTGGATCAGGCGGAGTATTGGTTGAACACGCCCTGGGCCCCGGCCATCCGCATCCTGACGTTCGGTTTCGTCAACCCCCGGCAGATGGTGCGTGAAGAAGTCCGCAAGGCCCTCACCGCCGCCTGCGGGACCGTGAATCGCTCGCTATGGCAGTGGTCGCTGCAGATCGCCGTGCGCTTCGCCTTCGGCATGACGCTGTGGCTGACGTGGGCGTGGACAGTGCACGACACGGCGGCGGTTGCCTAGTTCCAAGAACCTCAAGCCAAGCGCGCAAAGCCCCGCCAAGAGGTCGGCGACTTCTTGGCGGGCTTTGCGCGCTTGGCGTGATTTATTTACGGACACCAGAAGGAGAAAACTCGCGTCATTCCGTTTGACAGCCGTCACAACATGACCTAATGAGTGTACAGAACGCAAACGCTGATTCAGCAAGACGTTAGGCGTAGACGACGCCTGAAATCTACGGCCCCAGCGGAAAAAAGGGAACGTATTTGCGGCCATCTTTCGCTGTGAACTGAAGAGTGAACCCGAGGCTATCGTGATGCTCCGTCCCCGCACCCGCCGCCGCTCCCGTCGTACCGCGTCCGCCACCGTTGAATTCGCCTTCGTCCTGCCACTCCTCTGCCTGCTCTTCGTCATCGGCGTCGATTTCGCCCGCTGCTTCTACGGGTCCATCACCATCGGCAACTGTGCCGGCAACGGGGCGCTTTACAACTTCGACCCCGTGGCCCGCGACCAGTCGCCGTACACCACCACCGAACTGGCCGCCAAGGCGGACGCGAACGGCCTGGACGGGGTGCCGACCGTGACCACGACGACCGGCACCCTCGCCGACGGCAGCGCGACGGTCAAGGTGGCACTCAGCTACACGTTCAAGACGCTCGTCCGCTGGCCCGGCAACCCGGCGACGACGAACATCACGCGGTCCATCACCATCCGCCCGGCGTCGCGCTACCCGGACTAGCTCACCAGCCTTGGAGGACGACGCGTGTTGCTGATTAGTAAACGCGAGAACGGTGCGCGACGCCCCGCGACCCGCAGACGGCATGGTACGCTCCTGGTGGAGTGCGCCGTTGTCCTGCCGATCTTTCTCACGGTGGTGATGGTCATCATCCTCGGCTGCCTGGGCGCGTACTACTCCGAGCAGGTGGCGGAGTTGGCGCGGGAGGCGTCGCGGTACGCCGCGGTCCACGGCGGCAAGTACGCGAAAGACACGGGCAACCCCGCCGCGACCAGCCAGACCCTTCTAAACAACATCGTCACCCCCGGCGGCATCGGCATGAACCCCGGCTCGTTCGGGTGTACCCTCGCCTGGAACACGGACAACTTCCCCTACCACGTCGTCGGCAACATCGGGACGAAGGTCACGAACACGGTGACGGTGACCGTGACGTACCAGTGGCTGTCCGGCTACCAATTCTTCGGCGGCATCACGTTTTCGAGCACGTCCGTGTCGCCGGTGTACTACTAGCAGCGGTTGCGGCGGGAGTGTGCGGTGCTTCTCCAGCGGAACAGAAGTGGTGGTATTGGCGGACGCCGGCGCGGGGCCGTCGTCGTCCTGACGGCGATTTGCCTGGTCGTGCTCATCGGCGCGCTCGCCCTGTCCATCGACGGCGGCACGATGCTCGACCGCCGGCGGCACTTGCAAGCCAGCGCCGACGCCGCGGCCCTCTCCGGCGTCGCGGACCTGTTCAAGCGCTACGTCGCCAACCGGGGCGTGGACACGGGCGGGACCGCCCAGACCTGCGCACTCGCGATCTCCGCGGCCAACGGCTACAACAACGACTACGCCAACAACCCCGACAGCTACACCAACAAGGTCACGGTCAACATCCCGCCGCTGACCGGGATCAAGGCCGGCAAGCCGGGCTGTGTCGAGGTCATCATCGAATACCGCGAGACGCGGCGGTTCAGCGGCGTCTTCGGCAGCGGCAAGCTGCCGGTCGTGGCCCGTGCCGTCGCCGGGTGCTCCTACGACAGCTTGATGGACGGCATCATCTGCCTGGACGGCAGCGTCAGCGGCTCCCTGAACGCCCACGGCGGGGCGGCGGCGCGGGTCATCGGCGCGCCGGTCATCGTCAATTCCAACGACAACTCGGCGGCCATCTCCAACGGCTCGGCGAGCACGACGCTGACCGCGCCGGCCTTCTACGTCACCGGCAATTACGTCTCCACGGGCAGTTCCCAGTTCATCGGGACGATGAACGTGGGGACGCGGCCCGTGCCGGACCCACTCGCCTTTCTGCTGCCGCCCACGGTAGCTAGCCTGCCCACGGGGACGATCACTTCCAAGAACCAGCAAGGCGGCGGCAAGACCTATACGCTCACGCCCGGCGTGTACAACGGCGGCCTGTCGTTCGGCGGGCAGGATTCCGTCATCATGCAGCCGGGCGTCTACTACATGAACGCCGGCGGGTTCTCCTTCAGCGGCCAGGGGAGCCTGACCGCCCAAGGCGTCATGCTCTACAACGCGCCGAACAAGAACAGCCAGTCGATCTCCATCACGGGGCAGGGGGCCGTCATCATTTCCCCGATGACCTCCGGCCCCTACGCGGGTATTTCCTTCTTTGAGGACCGCGCGGGGACGGCGCCGATCAACATCGCGGGCAGCGGCATGTACAACATCAAAGGCACCTACTACGCTGCGAACGCTCCCATCAGCCTGTCCGGCAACGGCGACTCCAACGTCGGCTCGCAGTTCATCTGCCGGACGCTGGACCTGGGCGGCAACGGCGCGCTCAACATCGACTACACCGCCAACGTGGCGCCCGCGGTGCGGGTGATTCAACTCGTTGAATGACAGCTGGCCGCGACGCCGAGCAGCCGTGGTAGGTTAGTTTCCTTCTCACCTATAGCCGAATTGGCCGTGGCACTGCCGGTACTCCGGCAGTGCGGTGTACCAGGGAAAGTGCACACTGCTGGCGTACCGGCAGTGCCACTCCGGCCTCATGCCCGTCGCCGGCCCGTGGCCCGTATAATGGCCGTAGGTTCTGCCAAACCGGGGCGGTGTGATGTTCACGCAATTCGGGTTCGCCCGCGTCGCCGCCGCCGTGCCCGCCGTCCGCGTCGCCGACCCGGCCCACAACACCGAGCAAGTTCTGAAGCTGCTGGATCAGGCTGACGAGGAAGGCTGCGCGCTGGCCGTTTTCCCGGAACTGTGCCTGACGGGTTACACCTGCGGAGACTTGTTCCAACACCGCACGCTCTTGGACGCCGCTACCGCGGCCCTCGCCGAAGTGCTGCGCGGTACGGGTGAGCACTTCCGGGGCGTCGCCGTGGTCGGCCTGCCCCTCGCCGTGGACGGCGCGCTCTTCAACTGCGCCGCCGTCCTGCACCGCGGCACGCTCTTGGGCGTCGTCCCCAAGTCCTACCTGCCGAACTACAAGGAGTTCTACGAGGACCGCTGGTTCACGCCGGCGGCGCTGGCGCGGAGCAACACCGTCCGCCTGTGCGGCCAGGAGGCGTGGTTCGGGCCGGGGCAACTGTTCGCCGCCGCCGACGTGCCCGGCTTCGTGCTGGGCGTAGAAGTGTGCGAAGACCTGTGGGGTCCCATCCCCCCCAGCGCCGGCATGGCCGTCCGCGGCGCGACGTTGCTCGCCAACTTGTCGGCGAGCAACGAGGTCATCGGCAAGGCGGCGTACCGGCGGCAGCTGGTGGCCGGCCAGTCGGGCCGTTGCACCGCCGCTTACGTCTACACCTCTTGCGGCGTTCACGAATCGACGAGCGACGTCGTCTTCGGGGGACACTGCCTGGTCGCCGAGAACGGCACCGTCCTTGCCGAGTCACGCCGCTTTGAGCGCGGGCCCACGCTCCTCGTGGCGGACGTGGACCTCGACCGCCTCGCCGCCGACCGCCTCCGCGCCGGCAGCTTCGGCGACACCGCCCTCTACCAGAGCCTCCGCCGGCAAGAGGGGCCGGTTACGGAGATCAATCTTCTCAACGTTCCCGCCGTGGAGCGTTTGCGCGAAAGGCCGCTACTCCGCTACATCGACTCGCATCCGTTCGTGCCGAAGGAGAAGGCGGAACTCCGCGAGCGGTGCGAAGAAATCTTCAACACGCAGGTCGCCGGGCTGGCGAAACGGCTGGAGCACGTCGGCACGCCACCCTTGGCCATCGGCGTCTCCGGCGGCCTGGATTCCACCCTCGCCCTGCTCGTCGCCTGCAAGACCCTGGACCTTTTGAAGAAACCGCGGACCCTAATCCGCGCCTGGACGCTGCCCGGCTTCGGAACCACGACCCGCACAAAGGCCAACGCCGTCGCCCTGATGAAGCACCTGGGCGTCACCGCCGCCGAGGCGGACATCCGCCAACTTTGCCTGGAGGAACTGCGGCTCCTGGGCCACAAACCTTTTGGCATCGACCCCGCCGGGCTGGACGTGGAAGCCTTCACCGCCAAGCTGCGCCAGGTGCCCGCCGAGAAGCGGCACGACCTGGTCTTTGAGAACGTCCAGGCGCGGATGCGGACGAACATCCTCATGAACGCCGGCTTCGTCGTCGGCACCGGGGACCTGTCGGAACTGGCCCTGGGCTGGACGACCTACAACGGCGACCACATGAGCATGTACAACCCCAACGTCAGCATCCCCAAGACGCTGGTGAAGTTCCTCGTCCGCTGGGCCGCCGAGAATGAGTTCGAGGGCCAGGCCCGGCAAACTTTGCTCGACATCGCCGCCACACAGATTTCGCCGGAATTGTTGCCGCTTGCGGAAGGGGAGGCATGCACCCAGGCGACGGAAGACAGCGTCGGCCCGTACGAGCTACAAGACTTCTACCTCTACCACTTCCTCCGCTTCGGCACGCCGCCGGAGAAGCTGCTATTCATGGCCAGCCAGGCGAAGTTCGACCACGCCTATTCACGGGACGACCTGCGCCGCTGGCTACAAGTCTTCCTGCGGCGCTTCTTCGCCAACCAGTTCAAGCGCTCCTGCCTGCCGGACGGGCCGAAGGTGGGCACCGTCGCCATCTCCCCCCGCGGCGACTTGCGGATGCCCAGCGACGCCCAGGCCACGGCGTGGCTGGCGTGGGCTGAGGAAGTGTGAGTTGTAGCCGTGCCACTGGCAGCTTGCTGCCAGTGCGTCAGTCGGTGGCGCGGCGCACTGGCGGTCAAGCCGCCAGTGGCACGGCTCGCTAAGGTTTCTGGTGTTCACCCTTCCCCGCATCCCATATAATTGCTCCCTTATCCAGAGAAGTCGTCCGCCGGAAGGATGCACTCGTCAGTCGCCCCGTACCGCGGAGGAACGCGCCGGTGTCACGCAACGGTGAGAATTACCTGTTCACGAGCGAATCCGTCAGCATGGGCCACCCGGACAAGGTGGCCGACCAGATCAGCGACGCGGTCCTCGACTTCTGCCTGAAGCACGACCCCCTGAGCCGCGTCGCCTGCGAGACGCTCGTCACCACCGACCACTGCACCGTGGCCGGCGAGATCACCACCGCCGCCCCGCTGCACCGGGCCAACGTGGACCGGCTCGTCCGCGACACGATCCGCGAGATCGGCTACGTGGACCACACCATCGGCTTCGCCGCCGACACCTGCCACGTCCACTGCCACCTGCACAGCCAGTCGCGCGACATCGCCGCCGGCGTGGACGTGGGCGGGGCCGGCGACCAGGGGATGATGTTCGGCTTCGCCTGCGACGAAACCAAGACGCTGATGCCGCTGCCCATCTACCTGGCCCACCGGCTGGTCGAGAACCACGCCAAGATGCGCCGCGACGGCAGCCTCAAGTTCATCCGCCCGGACGCCAAGAGCCAGGTGACGGTGGAGTACGACGCGGACGGCACGCCGTCCCGGATTCACACCGTCGTCTTCTCCACCCAGCACGACGAGGGCGTAGTCGAACAGCGGGAAGGCAAGCAACGCTTCTCCCGCGCCGCCCGCGAGGAACTGATTCAGAAGCTGGTGCTGCCGACGCTGAAGGCCGAGCGGCCCGACCTCGTCAACGGCGACATCGTCTACCACGTCAACCCGACGGGCATCTTTCTGGAAGGCGGCCCCCACGGCGACTGCGGGCTGACGGGCCGCAAGATCATCGTGGACACCTACGGCGGCCGCGGCCGCCACGGCGGCGGCGCCTTCAGCGGCAAGGACCCGACCAAGGTGGACCGCTCCGCCGCGTACATGGCCCGCTACATCGCCAAGAACATCGTCGCCGCCGGCCTGGCGAGCCAGTGCGAGGTGCAGCTCTCCTACGCCATCGGCCACCCGGAGCCGCTGAGCATCTGGGTCAGCACGAACAACACGCTGAAGGAAGGGCTGACGGAAACGAAGCTCGTCCACCTGATCCGCGAGCACTTCCAACTGACGCCCAAGGGCATCATCGACAGCCTGAACCTGCGCCGGCCCATCTACAAGGCCACCGCCGCCCACGGCCACTTCGGCCGCGAACTGCCGGAGTTCACCTGGGAGAAGACGGACAAGGCCGCAGCGCTCGCCAGGGCTGTGGGTTCCGCGATGCCGGCGATGGCGAAGTAGGCGACCGCGGCTTGGTCTTACGCAATAGAGACAAACAAACGGAGCCGGGGCTAATGTCCCCGGCTTCGCTTCTTTGCTCACGGGCTTGGATGACTTACCGCTGCGGCGGCTTCAGCGCGTTCGCCAGCATCGCGGGCACTTCTTTGATCGGCAACCGTTCCTGCTTGCAATCGTCCCGGTGCCGGACCGTCACCGTGTTGTCCTGCAACGTCTGCCCGTCAATCGTGAAGCAGAACGGGGTGCCGGCCTCGTCCTGGCGGCGGTAACGGCGGCCGATGGCGCCGCCGTCGTCGTAGTAGACGTTCCACTGCGGCTTCAGTTCGCGGTACAGCTTGTGGGCGATTTCCGGCATGCCCTCCTTGTTCACCAAGGGCAGAATCGCCGCCTTGATGGGGGCCAGGCGCGGGTGGAAGCGCATCACCGTGCGGGCCTCGCCACCGACGGTGTCCTCGGCGTAGGCTTCGCATAGCACGGCCAGGGTGAAGCGGTCGGCCCCGGCGGACGGCTCGATGACGTGCGGCACGTAGCGGTACGGCGGCTTGTTCTTGGCCTCCTGCTCCTTCTTCTTGTCGCCGCCGTAGGCGCTCTTGTCCGCCTTGGCCCAGAGTTCGTCGTCGAAGTAGCTCAGGTCCTTGCCGCTGTGCTTGGAATGCTGCGTCAGGTCGTACTCCCCACGGTGGGCGACGCCTTCCAGTTCCTGCGGCTCATCGGAGAAGGGGAACAGGTATTCGATGTCGGTCGTGCCGACACTGTAGAACGCGAGTTCCTTCTCGCCCTGCTCGCGTGGCCGAAGACGATCTGACCGGATACCAAGCTCGGAGTACCAGCGGATACGCACGTCCCGCCAATACTCATACCACTTCTTCGATTCAGAAGGGTGGCAGAAGAACTCGATCTCCATCTGCTCGAATTCGCGCGACCGGAAGGTGTAGTTCCGCGGGTTGATCTCGTTGCGGAACGCCTTGCCGACCTGCGCGATCCCGAACGGCGGCCGCACCCGGCTGCTGTCGAGGACGTTTTTGAAGTTCGTGAAGATGCCCTGCGCGGTTTCGGGGCGGAGCCAGGCTTGGTTGGAGGCGTCTTCCAGGGCACCCACGTAGGTCTTGAACATCAAGTTGAACGTACGTGGTTCAGTCAATTCCCCATCACAGCCTTCTGCCGGGCAGGGGTGATGTTTCTCTGCCGGATGGAAGTCGGTGGCAGCCCTGACGCCGTGTAGGATCTCGCCTCTTAGTTTCTTCTTTTTGACTAGCCGCTGATACTCCTCGTCGAGCAGCTTCTGGGCGGCCGTAGCGTCATCAGCCTCAACGGCTATCGCAGCTACTTCGGGTCCGCCTACCTCCATTCGTAGAGAACCAAAGAACACTTTGTCCGCGCGAAAGCGCCTTCGGCACTTCTTGCAATCTACCATCGGATCCTGGAAGCCCGCCGCGTGCCCGCTCGCCTCCCACACCTTCGGATTCTGAATGATCGCGCTGTCCAGCCCGACCATCGCAATCTCTTGCCCGTCCGGCCCCGGGGGCGGGTTGCGGACCATGTCTTGCCACCAGGCGTCTTTGACGTTCTTCTTCAGTTCGGCGCCCAGGGGCCCGTAGTCCCAGAAGCCGTTGAGGCCCCCGTAAATCTCGCTCGCCTGGAAGATGAAGCCGCGCCGCTTGCAGAGCGCGACAATTTTGTCCATGTCCATGTCGGGGGCTGCTCCGTCGTCGTCAGTCAGCGACTGTTTCGCCGTTCCCCGCTAGGGGAGCGCTGACCTGCGGTCCGCGGCGAAACAATCCTCTTTGAGACACATCCTATGCGGCGCCGGTTCGGGACGCCAGCGCGCACGCAAGAGGGGGAGGACCGGCGGGTCCTCCCCCTCTTGGCGACTTCCGTGCCGCGGGGCATCAATGCCCCGTTTCCCCCGCCAGTCCGCCGCGCGCCGGCGACTTCGCCGCGGCGGGCCGACCGACTACCCCTGCCCCTTGCCGAGCCGGGCAGGCGGCCGCGGCAGATGAGGCTTCGCCGAACTGGGGGCGTCCATCCGCAGAATGGCTCCGTCCTTGCGTGTTTCCTTGCGCGGGCGCGGCTCCTGCCGCACCGGCATCAGCAGCGGCAATGTGAACCGCGTGCCTTCGTTCCATTGGCGGCGCTCCTGCTTGCGGCGGGCGGCGGCGAAACGCACGTCGTCCCACAGCCGCTGGTACGCCGGGCTGCTGCCGCTGGGGCGGAAGCGGGCGACGAGCACGGCCCGCCGGGCCTGTACGCCGTAGCCTTCTTCCACCAGGGCCAGGGCGTAAGCCCGTAGGGCCGTCAGCGATTCTTCCTTCTCCTCCAAAGCGGCGGCGCGTTCCAGGCAGCGCAGGCCGCGTTCCGTCTGGCCGTCGGCCAGCAAAGCGTTGCCCAGGGCGACGCGGTAGTTCAATTCCTTGGGGCCGTGCTTCACCGCCAGCCGGCGGTGCCGCAGGGCCAGCTTGAAGTTGCCCGCTTCCACGTCCTCTTCGTGCAGCGTGGCCAGCAGGTGGTGCAGCGCCGCGGACTCCGGCTGCGCCGCCAGGCCCGCCTGCACGTGCCGCCGCGCCTGCGCGTAGTCGCCGCGCCGGCGGAGCATCTCCGCCAAGTTTTCGCACGCTTCCTCGGTGACGGCCGCCGGCACGCCTTCGAGGCCGAGCAGGCGGTGAAAGAGGGGCCGGGCCGAGGAGTGGTTGCCCGAGCGGTACTCGGCCAAGCCCCGGGCCCACAGACAATCGACCAGTCGCAGTGTCGGGGCACTCATGGCACGGGCCTCCTTGCTGTGCGGGCGAGTGCAGCTCTGCCCGTTGCGAGCGGGCGTGCGGCAGGCGCAGAGCGGCGAGCGAGTGCGGTCGTGGCAATCCTTGGCCACTTTCGGATCAGGGGCCACTTATAAGCTCCGCGCATCGGCGGTTCAAGGGCAAACCGGAAACTAATTTGCCCATACGAGCTGACTCAGCCGTAGATTGCAAGGGAAAAATGGGAAAAGATTGTGTGCTTGTGCCCGATAGCGGAAGCGGATAATTTGGAAAGAGCCGGCAAGCGCGGTCCGCTAACGGGGCCCGCCGCGGTTCGGCCGGCTTACCCATCCCTCCCCGTCGGGTGCCGTCGCCATGACTGATGAAGTTCGTGTGCCCGCGCCGACCGTCGAAGACCCGCAACTGCCGCCGGGTCAAATCATCCTGCCGCCGGAGCCTTCCGTCTGGAAGCGCTACTCGTCGCACCTGGAGTTCCCCCTGAGCCTGCTCGCCTCGGTCACGCTGCACGTGGCCGTGGGCATGACCGTGCTGCTCCTGGGGGCGCTGGTGTTCAGTTGGGAAGGGGCGACACCGCCGACGGTTCCGGTGGACAACGTTCTCCTGTTCGAGCCGGACGGCGGCGGCCCGGCTGGAGGTGGCGCGGGTGAGCACGGCGTGCCGCTTACGCCAGGACAGAAGGACGATGACGTAGACATCGTACCGAGTCAGCCGACACCGCCGCTCATCGTGAAGGACGTGAATGACCTTCTCGACTCCCTTGAGAAAGTCCCGAGGCCGCAGGACCCTGCGCCACGACCGGACACGACCAAGCCCGGCTCCTGGGGCAGCAAGCCGGGAATGCCGGGGGCGGGCACAGAGAACGGGCCCGGAGTGGGCACAGGTCCCGGCGGAAAGCCGCCCACCGGGCCGCGACATCCGCGCATGGAACGGGCGATGCGCTGGACGATCACGATCCCTTACGACGAACCCGAAGCCTTCCTCGCCAAGCTAACCGAGATGCAGGCCGTCCTCTTCGTGCGGGAAGGGGACAACCTCTACCGCATCTTCGCGGACCTGTCCAAGCGGCCCTTCGCCACGACCGTGGAAGACGAAGCCGGCATCCGGAAGATGGCCCAGCGGCTGCAACGCATCTGGTACACCACCGAAGACCACCAGGCGTGCATCAACCTGGCCGAAGCCCTGGGGCTACCAAAGGCCCCGCGGTCGATCTTCATCTTCCTCCCGCGGGATCTGGAGGATGAGATGTTCCGCCAGGAGCTATCCTACCGCAAGCTGACCGAAGACGAGGTCGTCAAGAAGAACCTGCACACCTGGTTCGAGGTCAAGCGCGGTTCCAATGGCTGGCTGGTGCGCGTCACGAAACAGCAGGCGTTACCGCCGGCCAAGTAAGCAGAAGCGCAAACCCATCGCAAGCCAGCCGCGGTTCTAGCGAACCGCGGCTGGCTTGTTTCGCGGTGCGATGACGCTGTGTGCCACGGCTTGTACGCAAGCCGTGCGAACCTCACAGAGAACCGGTTGCCTCGCGCGCGGGGCGTGGGGTGCCACGCTCAAGCGGTACTCAGCTTGAGCGTGCGAATCCGCGAGGCGCGTACGCTCAAGGCGAGTGCGCCTTGATCGTGGCACCCAGCACCTTATCCAGTGCGGTTAGCACGACTTGAGTACAAGCCGTGGCACACGACGCGCCCCGGAAGCTTCACACTGCCGGAGTACCGGCAGTGCCACCCAACCGCTCCCGACAACCGTTATTCATCCTGCGTCCCGGCGCTGGTAGGATCAGGGAGTGAAGCCAGGTCGGTGGGCAGGCCGCTACCCCTTGTAACGTGCAGTCAACTTGTCGACCAAATTAGGGCCAGCTTGTCGGCTTGCAGCTCGACAAGTCAGCAAGTCAGAATCGAAGGTGCCGAGCATTTTTCCCGTGTATTCGCGACATGCGCCAGTAGCGTTCTCGTTTCAAGGGGCAGCGTGCGATTCGTCCCTAACACCTCCGCTGCTGGCAGGTTGCTACAGAAAGTGCGCAGTTGCCTTCCAGGGGGGAGGGGGGTGCGCGCAACTCGACAAGTTGACCCCGCCGAACCGGCTGGAATGCCTAATGACCAATGTCTAAAGCCGAACGCACCCGGCCTTGGTCATTGCCATAGACAATGGTCATTTACGGGCCTTCGGCCCTTGTAGCCCCCGCCGGGCCGGGTTAAAATCCAGTTGAACCTTTTCCGCAGGCAACGAGGCTTACACCCCCATGTCGTCCTTCATCCCCCCGCCGCCCGAAAACGACGGTCCGCCGGTGCCGGTCGACAAGATCGTCATGCCGCCGGACCCGTCGGTGTGGAAGAAGTACTCGTCGCACTTCGAGTTCCCGCTCTCCATGCTGGCGTCGGTGGTGCTGCACCTGTTCCTGGGCATGATGGTGCTCCTGTTCGGGGCGCTGCTCTTTAACTGGGGTTCGGACGCCGAGCCGCCGGAGGTGGACAACATCGTCTTCGCCGGCGGCGGCGGCAGCGGCGAGGGCGGCACCGACGCCAACCCGCAGGAAACCGAGGAGACGGTCAGCTTCACCACGCAGGAAGACCAGCAACTGCCGGCCTTCAACGTGGAGAAGGAATTGGTGCCGCAGACGGCCCGGAACAGCGCCACCGACCGCGACATCCGGGACGCCGACCGCAACAAGCTGGCCGGCGACATCGGCAAGGGCGGCACGGGCACCGGCGGCGGCAAGGGCAGCGGCCACGGCACCGGCGAGGGCAGCGGCATCGGCCCCGGCAAGGAGAGCGGCATCCGCGTCCAGCGCTCCAAGCGGTGGACCATCACCATCCCCTACGACGAGCCGGACGCCTTCGTCGAGAAGCTGGCGACCCTCCAGGCCGTCCTGTTCGTCCAGATGGGCACCCGCTTCGTCGTCTTCGACGACCTGTCCAAGAAGCCGTTCAAGACCGAGGAACTGGACGACGTCGGCATCCAGAAGCTCGGCCAGAAGATGCAGCGCATCTGGTACTCCGCCAACGACCGCGAGGCGTGCCGCAGCCTGGCCGAGGGCCTGGGCCTGAAGCGCGTCCCGGACGCCATGTTCATCTTCGTTCCCCGCGACCTGGAGAACGAGATGTTCAAGAAGGAGAAGGAGTACCGGGGGATGACGGAAGACCAGCTAAACGCCAAGAAGATGCACACCTGGTTCGACGTGAACCGCACCAGCGGCGGCGGCTGGCTGGTCCGCGTGACGAAGCAGGAACCCCTGAAGGGCGGCGCGCGGTAACGGCTGCGGATTAAGCGTGATGAAATGCGCTGGGCCGGCGGGTGATCCCGCCGGCCCTGTGTCCCTCGTTCCTTCCTCGTTCCCACGCTCCGCGTGGGAACGAGGAGACTACTTCGCCGGGGCCGCGCCGCCCGCCGGCGGGGCCATGCCTTGGCCGGCTTGCTTGGTGGCCTCCGGGCTGGCCTTGAAGTGGACGCGGTTGATCTGGGCTTGGGCGGCGGCGTCGATGATGCCGGCGATGGTGGCCCAGTCCACCATGGTTTGGCCCTCGACGCCGTTCGGGGCGGCGTCGATGACCAGCTCCCGCCGCGGGCTGCCCGCGACGGTGTACCGGCCCAGATCGATGGACAGGCGGTCCATCGGCACGTCCCGCCCTTCCAGCATGATGTGCGTCTTGCCGTCCTTGCGGAACGTGTTCACGATGACCATCGTTTGGGCGACTTCTTCCTGCGACACCGTGCGGGGGCCCTGCCGGCGGTTCTGGGGCACGTCGATGACCTTCTCCAGCACCGCCATCGTCGTCGCCAGGATGAAGAAGACGAGCAGCACCAGACACACGTCGATCAGGGGGTTCATGTCGATGTGGTCATCTTCGGAGCTGTGGGCGGGCGTGGCCGCGGCGGCGGCCTCGTTTTCCAACTGGCCGACCAGCTCCTCGAAGTGCGGGTGCTCGGCGATCTGGGTCCAGTCCTCATCGCCGGGGCCCTTGATTTCGTCCAGGCCCGTGTAGACTTCGTCCCGCAGGCCGTCCACCAATTGCTCGGTGGTCAGCGTGCCAACCATCGGTTGGGGCGAGCCTTGGTTGCGCAGTCGCCAGCTCATTGCTTAGCCTCCTTCGCCGCCGCCGCCGGGCTTCTGCTTGACCTTGGCCCGGATGGTCTTGATGCCCATGAGTTCGAGTTTGATCGTCAGCCGCTGCACGACCTCGAAGGACATTTTGCCCTCGGCCTGCACGATTACCGTGAAGGGCATGCCGCTGGCCCCGGTGTAGGCGGCGCGGGCCGCCTTCACCTCGTTCACCGCCGCTTCTTCCGTGAGTTCCTTGTTGTACGCTTCCTTGCTGTCGCCCACGTAATAGACGACCCGGCTCGGGTTGGCGGGGTCCAGCTTCAGGCCGACCATGACCGCGCCCTTGCTGTCCAGCACGTTGGCCGCCGCGACCGAGGGGTTGTCGATGGGCGACGAGGTCAACAGGTCCTGCGCGGTCATCATGAAGAAGACCAGGAGCACCATGCTGATGTCGATGAGGGGGATCATGTCCACCTCCTCGTCGGTGTCCTCGTGATGGGCGGGCATCTGGAACTCGCCCTCGATCGGCTCCATCGCCTCGGCCGGGTCCTCGGGGCGGGGCAGGGCGGATTCGTCGAAGTACGGGGCGAAGAGCGGGTGCTCGTCCAGGTACTCCCAGGCCGTCGCGCCCGGAGAGCGGACGCAGTCGCGCTTGAGCAGCCGGCCCTCCTGGATCCAGTCGCAGACGACGGTGAAGGGCACGCTGCGGTACACCGTGTTCGGCTGCACCAACCAGACGTTAAAGAACCGCGGCCCGTCGGGTGAACTTGCCATGATCGTTGGAATCCAGGAGTAAACGCGCGAGGCGCGCCAATGCCCGTAGGGTGGCCCTAGCGCAGCGAGGCCCGCCACGTGCAACGTGGGCCTCGCTGCGCTAGGGCCCACCCTACGGCGCTTGCCTTACCGTGCCCCGGCCATCACGGGCCGTCCACCGGCCACGGGCGTGCTGGGCTGGGCCCCGGCGGGCTGGTTCTTAGCGGCCTGGACGAGTAGCAGCAGCTTCTGCCCCGCCGACTTCATCTTCAGCTCGAACTTGTGGATCCACGCCTTGCACAGCGTGTAGGTGAAGACGAGCGGGATGGCGGTGAGCAGACCGAGCATGGTGGCGAAGAGGGCCAGGCCGATCTGGGCGCTGGCTTGGGCCTGGCCGCCGCCGCCGGAGGCCTTACCCAGCTCGGAGAAGGTCCCGATCATGGAGATGATGGTGAAGAGCAGGCCGACCATCGTGGCGATCTTGGCGACCGCGAGGATGGAGGGCAGGAGGAAGTTCAGGTCCGGGAGAATCTCCATCTCGACCGTGTTGGCCATCGCCCGCCGCATCGCCGCCATGCCCGACTTATTGTTCTCCAGGGCGGCCACGAAGAGCTTGGTCGGGATCACTTCCGAGGGCGGCTGGGCCTTGCAGAACTTGGTCGCCCCTTCGATGCCTTCCTTGTTCAGCACCTCCTGGAAGCGGGGCATGAACAGGTTGAGGTCGGTGCGGGCGTTGAAGTTGAGCCACAGCCGCCAGATCACCAGCGTCGCCGCGGACAGCGTCATGACGAACAGCACGACGGCGAAGAAGGTGTCTTTCTTGATGAAGACCACGAAGGCACTGTCTTCGGCGGCGAACAGCGGCAGCACGGTGGCGAGGAACGTCATGGGTGTGCAGTCCTGGTTTCCCGGGGGTTCGGATACAGGCGGGCGAGCGACTTTAGGGGACACTCCTAGTAGAACGCCTCGCCGCGGTGTTTGCAACGGGGTATAGGGGAAAATACGTAGGCGACAAGGGTAAGCCGCCGTTTCGCCGTGGCCCGCAGGGCCGCGTTTGCCCTACGGCAACCCTGCTGCTAGTTGGTAAATGCTCTCCGCATCAAAAACCCGGTCATTCGCCGAAAACAGCGCCGCCACCGCCGCCTTATGGATCCGCATCTTCACTCCACCGACCGCCAGCGCCCCGTAGGAAGTGGCTTCGTAATGTTCAACGGCTTTATCCGTCGGTTCGACGCCCGCAACGCCCGCCGGCGGCACGGCATTCAGATCAATGATGACCTTCAATCCTTGGAGGGCTTTCGCCTCGTTCTCGGGCACGAGCGCCGCGCCCAAGGCACCGGCAGAGATGAGGAGATTGCGACCCTGAAGTGCCTGCCGCAGACCATCACCGGCGGTGCCCACCGGTTCCACGTTCGCGCCTCCTGCTTGGGCGCGGATGCGTTCGCACACCGCCGTGGCCTTTTCGACCTGCCGCGATGCAACCCGCACGTCTGCGCCCTGCTTAGCCAAAAGCAAAGCCACGCGCTGGCCGACTGGCCCGGTTCCCCCCAAGACCAGCGCCGCCGCGCCGGCGAGGTCCATATGCTTCGCCGCCGTCCGTACCGCCGCCGCCGCCGTGGTGTTCGCCCCGTTGGAGTCGAGCATCACGGACACTTGCAATCCGTACTGCGGCAGCAGGTGGTTCCGCACCGCGGTCAGAAGTTTCTCCCCCGCCGCCACGTCCGAACCGCCGACAAAGATCGCCGTGTGCTTCAAGTCCTTTGGCCCGCGGGTGAAGATCGCCCCGTGCACCAGCGGCTGCACGTTCTCCGGCGTCACGCTGCCGTAGCTGAAGACGTCCTGCGCCCCGGCATCTACGGCGACAACGCGGTCGAACACGCTCGGCAGCGCGTCGGTATCCAGTTGAATAAGGATCGTTCGCTTGTCACTCATGTGCAGTGTCGGAAGTGTTTCGCCGCGGGGCGCAGCCCAGCGCTGGGCTGCGCCCCGCGGCGAAACGGTCGTCTTCTACTTGTAAATCGGGTGCTTCGCGCTGTCCTTCTTGCTCAAGATTTCGTCGATGTGCGGGTCCATGTTGACCGCGCGCTTCAGGGCAAGCTTGGTGGCCTCGTAGTTGTACTTGAAGATCTTGTCGTTATCCTTCGCCTCCCAGTGGATGAAGACGCCGCAGACGCAGACGAGTTCATCGGCGGTGCCCTTGGGCAGGACGCCCTCGGCGACACAATCGGCCATCGCCTTGGCGACCGCCTTCTGGGCCGGGCCGAACATCTGCACCGCCTGGCCGGCACCCTTGATCGTCACCTTGGTGATGAGGACGGTGGCCGGCTTGCAGAGGAGGTTCGGCTCCAGCACCGCCAGGAGGTTGCTGTGGCCCGCCGATTGGTTCGCCAGGGCGTTGGCGAAGGCGAAGCCGACGGGGCCGTCCTTGGAACCCAGGAGCAGGTCGATGTGGGCCACTTCGTTGCCGTCGCCGACCAACGCTTCGCCGATGTACATGGACATGGGGCCGTCTCCTTGCTGGAATGGTTGCAGGTTGGGTTTGGCTGAGCCGTGTGGTTAACGAACTTATATGGGCGGCGCGGGGCGGACGCAACCAGATTCACGGTGGCAAGGCACCGGCGTGGACGAACACCTGATCCTCTGCGGCGCCAGCGTCCGGGCGGCGGCCTTCTCCGCCCTGCGGGCCGGCCTGCGCCCCTGGTGCGTGGACCTCTTCGCGGACGAAGATTTGAAGGCGGTTTGCGAGGCCCACCTCCTGCCGATGGAAGAGTACCCGCACGGCTTCGTCCGCTATATCGAAAGTCACGCCCCGCCGGGGCCGGTGATGTACACGGGCGGGTTGGAGAATTACCCCGAGGTAGTGGAAAGGCTGGCCCGGTCGCGGCGACTTTGGGCGTGTGAAGCCAACACGCTGCTGGGTGTACGCGACCCGAGCGCGACAGCCGCGGCGGTGAGTAAGTTCGCCCTGTCCGCCGCAGCGGTCCGGTTTGGGAGCGCCAATCTGCCCCTCGATGGTTCTTGGCTCGCTAAGCCCCGTGCCGGGTCCGGCGGCAGCCACATTCAGCACTGGCGCGGTCAACGATTGACCCGGGGGCGTGCCTGTTATTTCCAGCAGGCCGTGCCCGGAATGCCGGCCGCCGCCGTCTACATGGCGTACCCGGCGGGTGGGTCGTGCCGACTCTTGGGCGTGACGCGGCAACTCGTCGGGTGCCCGTGGCTGCACGCCGGGCCTTACGCTTACTGCGGCAGCGTCGGCCCGCTAGTCGTGCCCGCCGCGTACCGCGCCTACGAAGACATGGGGCGTGTCCTGGCCCGGCGGTTTGGTTTGCGTGGCCTTTTCGGTATTGATTTGGTCGTCGGCGAAAGGGCCGACCAGCCGGTGCTGATCGAAGTGAACCCGCGGTACACCGCTTCGACGGAGATTGTTGAACTGGCGGAAGGCACGGCAGCGCTCGCGGAATACCCGATGGTCTTCACAGGGCACCGCGTCATGTCGAAGACTACGGGCCGACCCGCCACCGCGTGCATTGGCAAAGCCATTCTCTTCGCGCCGACCGACCTCGTTTTTCCGCAGGAAGGGCCGTGGCTCACCGACGTCACCGTGGCCGGCGCCGATCCCTGGCGGCTGCCCACCTTCGCCGACATTCCCGCGCCCGGCACTCGAATCAGCCGCGGGCAGCCGATTTTGACCTTTTTCACCGAGGGCGCGGATGAGGCCGCGTGCTTGGCGCGCCTGCAAGCCACTGCCCGCGACCTCGACCGGCGGCTGCTGGGCGGCTAGGATGACGCACGCCATGAACCTCAACGAGCGCGCCCACCGCCTGGTCGACACGTTCGCCGCCGACGCGGCGCGGTTGAAGATTAGCGTGACGATGCTGCCCGGCGGCACTCGCATTCTTGACTGTGGCGTCGGCACGACTGGCGGGTTGGAAGCGGGCTTGGGACTGGCCCGTGCTTGCATGGCGGACTTAGGCGGTGTTTCCCTCGTTCCTGGAGACGTCGCTGGTGCCGCGCTGCCGCTGGTGCGGGTCGCCACGGACTGGCCGGTGGCGGCGTGCATGGCGAGCCAGTACGCGGGTTGGCAGGTCAGCGTCGGCCAGTTCTTCGCGATGGGCTCCGGGCCCATGCGGGCCGCCGCGGGGCGGGAGCCGCTCTTCGAGAAGATCGGGCATACGGAGAAGCCGGCGGTTGCCGTTGGCGTGTTGGAGACGGACAAGTTGCCTAGTGAGGACGTGGCACGCTATCTCGCCGAACGCTGCGCCATTACCCAGGACAAGTTAACGCTGCTCGCCGCGCCGACTACCAGCATTGCCGGCGCCATACAGGTGGTGGCCCGTTCCGTCGAAACAGCCCTGCACAAGTTGCACGAACTGGGCTTCGACTTGGCCCAGATCGTTTCCGCCTTCGGCACGGCCCCGCTCCCGCCGGTGGCGAAGAAGGCCATCGCCGCCATCGGGCGGACAAACGACGCTATCCTCTACGGCGGCCGCGTGACGCTTTGGGTCCGGGCCGAAGACGACCGGTTGGCCGAGGTCGGCCCCAAGGTTCCGTCCTCCGCGTCGGCGGACCACGGCGAGCCTTTCGCCGCCGTTTTCGAGCGCTATCAGCGTGATTTCTACAAAATCGACCCGCTGCTCTTCAGTCCCGCGGAGGTGACGTTCTGCAACCTCGCCAGCGGGCGGACGCACCGGTTCGGAAAGTTGAAACCGTCGGTGTTAGAGCAGTCGTTCTTCTCGTAGGGTGGGTCGAGCGCCGCGAGGCCCACCACGAACCCGCGCGGCACATGGTAGGCCTCGCGGCGCTCGACCCACCCTACAAGCATGGCCCATGCACCTCGCCATTCTCTCTTCCGGTCCCGGTTGGCACGTCCAGGACTTGCTGCGCGCGGCGTCCGAGCGTGGACACACGGCGACACTGGTTGATTTCCGCACCCTGCACGCGGGCGTATCCCTCAACGGCTGGGATTCGCTTCTTGATGGCGCAGATGCGGTGATCGTCCGCTCCATGCCGCCGGGGTCGTTGGAGCAGGTCGTCTTCCGTATGGGCGTCCTGCACCGGCTGCACGCGGACGCCTTCCCGGTGCTGAACCCGCCGGCGGCGTTGGAGTGCTGCATCGACAAGTACGCGACGACGGCGAAGCTGGCGGCGGCGGGGCTGCCGGTGCCGGCCACGGTGGTCTGCCAGGACGCGGACGCCGCCCAGGCGGCTTACGAGAGACTCGGCGGCGACGTGGTGGTCAAACCGCTCTTCGGCAGCGAGGGGCGCGGCATGGTCCGCGTCACCGACGCCGAGACGGCCTGGCGGACCTTCCGCACCCTGGAGCGGTTGCAGGCGGTGCTGTACTTACAGCGGTTCGTTCCCCATGAGGGATTCGACCTACGGGCCTTCGTCCTCGCCGGGCGCGTGGTCGCCGCCATGCGGCGGCGCGGCGGGCGGGACTGGCGGACCAACGTGGCCCAGGGGGCGCGGGCCGAGGCGGCGGCCTTGGGTGAAATGGAAACGGCCCTCGCGCTGCGTGCCGCGGACGTTGTCGGCGTCGAGGCCGGCGGCGTGGACTTGCTGCCGGGCCGCGACGGGAAGGTCTACGTGCTGGAAGTCAACGCCGTGCCCGGCTGGCGCGCTCTTGCCCCGGCCACCGGCGTCGATGTCGCCAAGCTGCTGGTAGAGTACGCTGCTAGCGCGGCGGCGTTTCGCCGTGGCCCGTAAGGCCGCGTCGGCTACTGCGACCCCGGGGTTGGTGCCGCCGGCCGGCCAACCTTTTCCAGACCATCGGCGATCTTAAGGTGGGCGTCCCGCATCCGCGCGTCGCCGAGCTTGCCGTACACTTCGGCAATGAGCCGGTGCGTGCCCGGGTTCTCGTTGTTTGCCTTCAGGCTGAACTCCAGATCGGCCAGAGCCTCCTTATAGCGCCCCTGCCGATTGAGGATGAATCCGCGCGTGCCGCGGTAGTTGGGGTAGGCGGCGTTGTTCGGTGGGCACTGCTCCACAACTTGGTTAATGATGTTCTGGGCGGTGGCCAGGTCGATCGGCGGGGAACTCGCCAGGATGTACGCGAAGTTGTTGCCGACCGCCAACATGTCCGGCGACAACTCATAGGCGCGCTGGTAGTGCAGCCGGGCCTCGTCCACTCGGCCGGATTCGTAAGCGTCGATTCCCAAGACGAGGTGGAGCGTCGCCGAGTCGCCCCGCTCGGCGAGCAACCGCCGCATGGCCTCGCGCGCCCGGTCCCCGTTGGGGCCCGGCTGGCGCGTGAATCGTACCAGTACCGTAAGGGCGCTGTAGTTCCCCAAGTCGTATGCCAGTGATTTCTCGAGTAATTCAAACGCCTTCGCAAAGGGGTAGTCCTTTTGCGTAACGACGGCCTGGAACCACTTCAGGTAGACCGTGGAAATGCTGCTCTTCAAGTAAGGGGAATTGCGGTGATTCAGGCCCTCCTCCAAGGTGGCCACGGCAGCGGCGAAGTCGCCCTTCGTGATGCACGCTTCCGCCCAAAGGAGGCGGAAATCAATGTTGTCCAGGTCGGTTGCGGACATCCGCTTGCACGCTTCGATAATAATGTCGCGCTGCAGCCGGGCGTCCGCGTCGCGCCCGACGCGGTCGTAGTACGCCGCCAGCTTGAGGCGTAACCCGGCGCGGGTCGTTGCGGCGATTTTTAGGTACTTCTCCGCCTCCTCGCCCCGGTTCTGGTCCATCAGAAGTTCGCCGAGCAGCGCGTTGGCGTCGGGGTTGTCCTTCTGCGTCTGGAGAACTCGGAGTAGGTGGTTCTCGGCGTCGCGCTGCTCGGCGGGGGTGGGGCGCTTCCCCGGGGTCTTGAGTAGTCGATAGGCTTGGGACAAGTGGGCTTCCGGGAACCCGGACCGGTCCGGCTGGGCCAGGTCATCCAGGATGCGTTGGGCGCGGTCCATCTGCCCGTTGTTGATCGCGGCACTGTAGAGCATGAACCGCAGTTCCGGGCGCTTGCCGTCCGGGTCCAAGAGGGCAAGCCGCTCACAGCAGAGCAGGGCGGTCTTTTGTTCGCTGATGGCGAAGGCGTCCCGCGCCTCGCGCAGGTAGCGCTCGATCAGGCTATCGCCGTGGCGGAAGTAGGTGTAGGCGGCCACGACGATGACGCCGAGCAACCCGGCCAGCGCGGGCAACCCTTGGATCAGGTAGCGGAAGTTGCGGACTGACCACCAGGCCGTCAGCAGTCCCAGGAGCTGGCTGAACAGCCAGCCGAGGACGTAAAACGGGTAACGTACCCCGTCCATGAACCGGCCGCCCCAGTACGTCAGCCAGTGGCTGGTGCGGTGCCCCAGGCCCTCAAGGCGGAACGGTGCCCACAGTCGCCGCCAGCGCGAGCGCACGCGATGGGCCATGTAGTCCAAGCGCCGGAAGAAGTTATTCAGGTTCACTGGCCACCCCCTTGCGGCGTCTGCTGCTGCTGCGGCTGACCCCGGAACGGGGCGTACTGCTGGGCGATCCCGCGGGCGATCTTGAAGAACTCGCGGTCACGGGCCTTCTGTTCTTCGCTCAGCGGCGTGTAGGCCGTGGTGAGCAACTGCACCTGGTAGACCAACGGCGAGGGCCGGCGCTCCACCGCGTCGCGGAAGCGCTTCAGGCGGTCCCGGAGGAAGCCCTCCGACGCCGCCGGCGGCTGGGCCAACCGGCCGTCCACGCCGATCATGGTGAACATCAGGTGCCCGTGCTGGCTGAACGGCTTCGTCATCGTCGCGTCCACGAACACTTCCGGCGTCCCGTCTGGCGCCGTCTGGGCGACCGTGTTCGACGAGAGGATGGTCCAACCGTTGGTGACGTAGCAGACGGTCAGGTCGTGCCAGATGCGGAAGGTGTAATCGACGGAGACTTGCGAATCGTAGCTCCCCTGCTTGTACATCCACGTCCGCGAGTGTTCGCCGTTCTGGTCGTCGCGCTCACGCTCTTCCGGCTTGTACCCAACGCGCAGCGCGACCACGTCGCCAAGCTTGGGCTGCGGCGGCATGCTGTTCTCGCCGAGGCGCGCCATCGCCGAGACGAGCGGTGCGTCGGCGGCACCGGAGATGTCGATCAGGCCCAGGGCCGCCAGGGCGACGTTGCCCATCGCCAAGAGGCCGAAGAGGGCCACGAACGGGATCGAATAGACCCACGTGCCGGCGAAGCTCGGCCACCGCGTCGCCCCCGGATCCGGGGCACGATTCTTGGCTTCCAGCGTCTTCGCCAAGAGCAGCCGGCCCTTCCTAAACAGGGCGATGAAGGAGTAGGTCGAGGAGAAGAGGAAGCACAGGAGCCGGTCGAGGCTCCAGACCAGGACCAGGAGGAAGCCGAAGATGACGAAGCCCAGCGTTTCGTGCTTCCAACCGTGGGCCAAGTCCAGGTGGTCGAACCGCGTCCACGCCACGGCCACGCCGACGACGCGGGCCACGTTCGCCGCCAGGACCCAGCCGACGCCGCCCAGGATCAAGAGAATCGCGTGCAGTACGGGCCGGCGTGACCAGAAGACAAAGAACAGCGAGCACGTCAGCACCGCGAACAGCGAGTGGATACCGCTGCACGCCTCTTCGACCAAGAGCCGTTGGCCCGGCACTTCAACGACGTTTCCGCTCATCACGTGGGTAATGTGGGCCACGTCCAGCACCACGTCGCTCCACTGGGCCGTCAGTTGCTGGAGGTAGATGATCAGTTTCAGGTCCCAGTTGAAGGGCGGCGGGACGGCGAGCCAGAGGAATAGCCACGCCGGCAGCAGGGCTTTGAGCAGCGGCCAGCCGCCGTAGCCGTAGATGAACGCCAACATGCAGACCAGGAACGAGACGACGGACAGGAGCGACGAGGTCAGCACGGAACCCGCCGCCAACCCGAGCAGGGCCACGAACGCCCCGCCGTAGGACAGAATCTTGTACTTCCCCGGGCGCAATGGCCCGAGCCGCCGCACGTTGAAGTAACCGAGCAGTCCCGACCCGATCAGGACCAGCGGGAAGAACTGGTAGTGCGCCTTGCCCCACAGATTGATGCCGTGCTCCACGAGCGCTGGCACGAAGGCGAGCAGGATAATGAACGCCGGAATGGCGTCCCGGACCAGGTGCCGCCGGGGCTGTTGGCGTACTACGGGCCGCGCCTCCGCTCGGGCGAGGGTCGGCGAAGAGGCGGCGGCGCTGCTAATGGACATGCTCGTTCCCACCAGGCGATCGGGGAAATTCAGGTCGGGTTCTGTAGTTGAATTCGGGCGCGGCACGCGCCGCGGGCGATTACGGGGTAAATGGTGTCTTAGAGAAACTATAGACCGAAGGGAACTAGGCAGGCTAGCGAAAAATTGCCGCTGCGCTGGCCGCTATAATGGCCCGATGCCAACGACCAAGCCCCAGCACGTCTTCCTCTTCGACATCGACGGCACGCTCCTGGCCAGCGGCGGGGCGGGCAAAGCGGCGATGGAACAGGCCCTCCTGGCTGCTTTCGGCCTGGACTGCATTGGCGTCAACGTGCCCTACGCGGGCCGGACGGACGTGGCCATTGCCAAAGACCTGCTTTCTGCCCACGGCGTCGAGCCGACGCCCGAACACCTGGAATGCCTCCGCGAGACATACCTCGCCCTGTTGCCGGAATACCTCGTTCGCCACCAGGGCCGCGTCCTGCCCGGCGTGGCCGAGCTGTTGGAATCCTTGCAGGGCCGGGATGACGTGATGGTCGGTCTGCTCACCGGCAACGTCCGCCGCGGGGCGCAGGTGAAACTGGGGCACTTCGAGATCGACCACCACTTTCCTTTCGGCGGCTTCGGCGATGTTCATTTAGATCGAGACGACGTAGCCCGTGATGCTCTAACCGCCCTCCGCGAGCGCCACCCCGGTCCGGTGTGCCTGGAGCAAGTCTGGGTCATCGGCGACACGCCTTCGGACGTGCGCTGCGCCCGCGCTATTGGTGCCCGCGCCGTCGCCGTGGCGACCGGCAGCCACAAGCTTGATGATTTGGCGACAACCCAACCCGACCTGCTGCTCGCCGACCTGGCCGACACCGCCGGTTTGTTGGCGCACTGCGGCTGCTGACGGTGGGCGCGCCAAGGCAGTGGCGTCCCGGCCGGCTCATCATGCCGATTCGCCTGGAGCATCAGTCCCCCCTCCCGCGGGGCTAGGGTCGCCTCCCGGTGGCAACTACTTCCCCGCGTTGCCCTTGGGCGAATTCGAACTCCTCGGCCGGCCAAGACGGTCCGGATTGCGGGACGCGAAAACCCCAGTTTTTTGCAAGTCATCTTGTCGACTTGTCGGTTTGGAACCGGCAACATGAACTGGCGTCCGCGGCGGATCAGTGATGGGGTGCGGCGCGCAAGCCCGCACCGTCCATTGTGGCCGACGGAACGACGGATATGGAAGATCGGTTGCGGCGATTCGGTGGCACCCGCGGCGCTAGCAAGGGCCGCTGCATCCCTTGCTAGCGCTGCGGGCTAACATCCTTCTCGCGGCGTGCCACCCAGAACCGCTCCCCAACCGTGCGTTGATCTGGCTCATAGACACCGCCCCCGCGCCGGGGTAGCCTACCAGCAGGAAGCGGAGTCTGTCATGTCCTCGTCTACCACTGCCGCCCCACCCGTCGTCCGCGCCCCGCGCGGCCCGGAGCGGAGCTGCCTCGGCTGGCACCAGGAAGCCGCCCTGCGGATGCTGATGAACAACCTCGACCCGGAGGTGGCCGAGCGCCCGCAGGACCTCGTCGTCTACGGCGGCACCGGCAAGGCTGCCCGTAACTGGGAGTGCTTCCACCGCATCGTTGCCACGCTGCGCCGGCTGAAGAACGACGAATCTCTGTTGATCCAAAGTGGCAAGCCCGTCGGCGTCATCCGCACGCACGAGGAAGCCCCGCGGGTGCTGCTGGCGAATTCCCATCTCGTTCCCCGCTGGGCGACGTGGGAAGAATTCCGCCGGCTGGAAGCCCTCGGCCTGACGATGTACGGCCAGATGACCGCCGGCTCCTGGATTTACATCGGCACCCAGGGCATCCTCCAGGGCACGTATGAGACCTTCGCCGAGTGCGCTCGTCAACACTTCGGCGGCTCACTGGCCGGCAAACTTGTCGTCACCGCCGGCCTCGGCGGCATGGGCGGGGCGCAGCCCCTAGCCGCGACGATGAACGGCGGGGCCTTCCTCGGTATCGAGGTCGATCCCGCCCGCATCCGGCGCCGGGTCGAGACGGGCTACTGCGACGAAATCAGCACGAACCTGGACGACGCCTTGAATCGCGTCTTGCAAGCAAAGAAGGAACGCCGGGTGCTGTCCGTCGGCCTGCTCGGCAACGTCGCCGAGGTGCTACCCGAGCTGGTCCGCCGCGGCGTCGAGATCGACGTGCTGACGGACCAGACCGCCGCCCACGACCTGCGCGTCGGCTACATCCCCGCCGGTTATTCCCTGGAAGAAGCCGCCGCCTTCCGCACGAAAGACCCGACCGGCTACGAACAGGCCGTGCTGGATTCCATGCAGACCCACGTGCGGGCGATGCTGGAAAGCCAGCGGCGCGGCACCGTCGCCTTCGACTACGGCAACAACCTCCGCGGCCAGGTGGCCGACCACCGGGGCATGAAGGAAGCCTTCAACATCCCCGGCTTCGTCCCGGCCTTCATCCGGCCGCTGTTCTGCCGCGGTTCCGGCCCCTTCCGCTGGGCCGCCCTTTCCGGCAACCCCGCCGACATCGCCGCCACCGACGTCGCCGTGCTGGGCACCTTCCCCAAAAAGGAATCGCTCGCCCGCTGGATCCGCCTGGCGCGCGAGAAAGTCCACTTCCAGGGCCTGCCCGCGCGCATCTGCTGGTTGGAGTACGGCGAGCGGGCCGAGATGGGCTTGAAGTTCAACTGGCTCGTCAAGAAGGGCAAGGTGGAAGCCCCCATCGTCATCGGGCGCGACCACCTGGACTGCGGCTCCGTCGCCTCGCCCAACCGCGAGACGGAGGGGATGAAGGACGGCTCCGACGCCATCGCCGACTGGCCGCTGCTCAACGCTCTGGCCAACACCGCCTGCGGGGCGAGCTGGGTGTCGCTGCACCACGGCGGCGGCGTGGGCATCGGCTACTCCATCCACGCCGGCATGGTCTGCGTCGCCGACGGCACCGACATGGCCGACCGCCGCCTGCAGCGCGTGCTGACGGCTGACCCCGCCACCGGCGTCATCCGCCACGCCGACGCGGGGTACGAGGAAGCGGTGGCGACGGCGCGGGAACGGGGGGTGGATTTGCCGATGATGACCGAATCTAAGTGATCGAAAGGAACCCCTTGAGGTAGGCCATGCACGCACGCCTGTCCCTGGTGGCGATTAGTTGCTTAATACTGTGGCCGCTCTCTTCCCGTGCGGCTGACCTGTCGCAAGTGGATCGGACGATTCGCAAGGAGCCGGCGTACCAAACGAAGACTCCGTACTATTGCCTGCTCGTCTTCGGCCCGGCGGCCAAGACCAAGGTTTGGGTCGTACTTGACGGCACGGACCTGTACGTGGACACGAACGGCGATGGCGACCTGACTGCGCCAGCCAAGCGCTTCCCCAAGGACGGCGCGGACTTCAAGCCTTTCGAAATCGCCGACGCCGCCGGCACCGACCGCTATCTGGTCCGTCGGATCGACGTAGACCGAGACAACCAATTCGACCTGATTCTCGAAATTGACGTCGAAACCAAGGGCCGGTTCTTCCAACGCAGCTCGCCGATGCTGACCGTGCCGAAAGAAACTGCGAAGGCCCACCCTCAACACGGCCTGCCGCTTCTTAGCACCCGTGCGCACGACGCGCCGATTTGCCACTTCAATGGACCGCTTACGGTGGACGTGAAGCGCGTCTTTTGGGAGTCCCGCGAGGAATTGGTCGCGGGCGACCACCCTGCCGATCTGCACCTTTGGGTGACAACCTTTGACCGGGCACACGGTTGCCTGGTCATAATAAGCAGTATTGATATTCCACAGACGGACCTCCGGCCGGGAATCCACCACGTGCCCGCCGAGGCGTTCCCCGTAGTCGAAGTGGAATACCCGCCGCGGCAACCCGGTAGTCCGCCGGTGCGCGAGCGTTATGAGTTGCGTGAGCGCTGCTGAGGCAACCAGTTCCACGGCCCCGTGCGGGTCCCGAACCAGGCTGGCATCGGCAAGGCGAAAGTCACGCTGCGCTTCGACAACTGGCCGGGTGTGCAGATCGCGTCCTCGACGGTAGAGGTTCCCGTCGTCGCCCCGAAACCTTGAGCCACCAGACACGCCAAACTCCACGCATGACGACACCGGCCCGCCTCAGCATCGACCATCTCCACGAGGACTTGGGCAAGAGCCTTGCCGCATTGGGGAAGGATATTGCGCCGGTCGCCCGCTCCCGCGCCGTCGTCGAACGAGCCCTGCAAAGCGGCGACGCTCATTACGGCATCAATACCGGCTTCGGGGCGCTGGCGAACAAGCGCATCCCGGACGACCAGGTCACGCGGTTGCAGCGGAACTTGCTGCTGAGCCATGCCGTGGGCGTTGGCGAGTTGGTGCCCGAGGACATCACGGCGCTGATGCTGCGGCTCAAGATTCACGCGCTGGGCCTGGGCTACTCTGGCGTCTCACTGCCGACGTTTGAGCGGTTGCTGCGGTTCGATGAGCTGGGTTTAGTCCCCGCGGTGCCGAGCCGGGGCAGCGTCGGGGCGTCCGGCGACTTGGCCCCGCTGGCGCACCTGGCCTTGCCGCTCATCGGTCACGGGGCGTTTTGGGACGTGGAAGGGCAGGGCACCGTGCCCGCCGCCGCGGTGCTAGAACGCCACGGCCTAATGCCGTTGGAACTGGGGGCGAAGGACGGCCTGGCCCTCATCAACGGCACCCAACTGATGAGCGGCTACGGGGCCTACGTCTTGGAGAAGACCCGCCGGCTGGTCCAACTGGCCGACATGCTGGCGGCGATGTCGCTGGAAGCGTTGCAGGGCAGCATCAAGCCGTTCGACGCGCGCGTGCAGCAGGTGCGGCCCCACGCCGGGCAGGTGGCCGTCGCCGCCAACGTCCGCGCCCTGCTCGTAGACAGCGAAATCCTCGAACACCACCGCCACTGCGGCAAGGTGCAAGACCCCTACTGCTTGCGCTGCGTGCCGCAGGTCCACGGCGCGAGCCGGGACGCGCTGAACTATGCCGCCTCCGTCGTGGAAACCGAAATCAACGGCGTCACCGACAACCCGCTGGTGTTCGAGAACGGCGACATCATCAGTTGCGGCAACTTCCACGGCGAGCCGCTGGCGTTGGCGTTGGACTTCGCCGCCATCGCCCTCGCCGAACTCGCCAGCATCGCCGAGCGGCGCATTTACCTGCTCCTGGAAGGGCACGACGGCCTGCCCAAGCTGCTGATGCGCGAGACGGGCGTGAACTCCGGCTTCATGATTCCGCAATACACCGCCGCAGCCCTCGTTTCGGAAAACAAGGTCCTCTGCCACCCCGCGTCGGTCGATTCCATCCCAACGAGCTTGGGCCAGGAAGACCACGTCAGCATGGGCAGCATCTCCGCCCTGAAACTGCTGACGATCTTTCACAATGTCGAGCACGTCCTCGCCATCGAGCTGCTGACCGCGGCCCAAGCCCTCGACTACCGCAAGCCGCTGAAGCCGGGCCGGGGCGTGAACGAAATGCACGCCGCCGTGCGCCGGCGCATCCCCCACCGTGAGACGGACTACATCTTCCAGGAAGAGTTGCACGAAGCGCTCGGACTCGTCCGCGGCGCCGACCTGCACGACCTCATGGCCCAGGCGGGCATCCTCCTCCAATGACGCGGCGCCGCGTGCTGACCAACATCCGCTCGCTCGCCACCTGCCCCGACCGGGGCGGGCCGGAAGAGATCGGCCTGATTACCGAAGCGGCGCTGGCGTGGGAAGGGAACAAAATCGTCTGGGTCGGGAAATTCACCGACCTGCCCGGACATTTGCATTCATGGGAGAAGGTAGATGCCGGGGCGGCGCTGGTCGTTCCTGGCCTTGTCGATTGCCACACGCACCTAGCCTTCGCTGGCTGGCGAGCGGACGAATTTGGGATGCGCTGCCAAGGGGCGACGTACCAGGAGATTGCCGCCCGCGGCGGCGGCATCGCCAGCACCGTCCGCAAGACCCGTGCGGCCACGGAGGATGAACTGTTTGACCGCGCTGCGGGCTTCCTCCGCGAAATGACCAGGCTCGGCGTCACGACCGTCGAGTGCAAGAGCGGCTACGGACTGACGGTCGAGGATGAACTGAAACTGCTGCGTGTCTACCGCCGGCTGCGCGAAACGTCGCCGCAGACCATCGTGGCCACGTTCCTCGGTGCCCACGTCGTCCCGCCGGAGTACAAGGCCGACCGGCGGCGGTACGTCGATCTGGTGTGCAAGGAAATGATTCCGCGCGTCGCCGCGGAAGGGTTGGCCACCTTCTGCGATGTCTTCGTGGAAGAAGGGGCCTTCACCGCCGCGGAGGCGCGGGAAATCCTGGCGGCGGGCACGGCCCACGGCCTGCGGCCCAAGCTGCACGTGGACCAGTTGTCCGACGGCGGTGGAGCGGCGCTAGCCGCGGAGGTTAGCGCCATCTCCGCCGATCACTTGGAGTACACTGGCGACGGCGGCATCCGGGCGATGGCGGAGGCCGGTGTCATTGCCGTGTCACTGCCCGTCGCGTCGCTGTACCTGAACAAGCCGCCGCTGGACGCCCGGCGGTTCCTCCGGGCCGGCGTGCCCGTGGCCGTGGCGACCGACTTCAACCCCGGCACCGCGCCCAGCTACCACCTGCCGTGGGCCATGACCCTGGGCTGCACGATGAACCATCTGACGCCCGCCGCGGCGCTGAAGGGGGCAACGCTCGTCGCCGCCAAAGCGATTGGTCTGGCCGACCGTGTCGGTTCCTTGCAGCCGGGCAAGCGTGCCGACTTCGTTCTGATTGACGCCGAAAGCGTGGACGAGTGGCTGTACCACTCCCGGCCTAACGCCGTCATCGCCACTTACGTCGGCGGGGAGCGGTTCATGGCATGAGCGACCTGACTCCGCCCAACATTCCGTCCATCTCGCACGCCGCGGATGACCTGCGGTTGGGAACGCTGATCGGCCAAACCGATCCGGCCAACGCGCGCGTCTTCCTCATTGGTTTCCCCGTGGACGAAGGCGTCCGCCGCAACGGCGGGCGCGTGGGAGCGGCACAAGCCCCAGACGCCATTCGCCGCTGCCTGTTCAAACTGACGCCGGACGCGGAGCATTATGACACGTCTGTGTCATTGCTTCGGTCCACCGCCGACCTGGGAGACTTGCAAACCTCCGGCGACCTGGAAGCGGCTCAAGCGAAACTCGGCGAAGTCCTCGCCCCGCACCTGGAGCGTGGGGCCATCGCCATGGTGCTCGGTGGCGGGCACGAAACCAGCTTCGGCCACTTGCTCGGCTACGCGAGCCGGGGTAAGCAAGTCGCCATTCTTAACTGGGATGCCCACCCGGACGTGCGGCCCCTGAAAGACGGCAAGGCCCACTCCGGCTCGCCGTTCCGCCAGGCCCTCTTGCACGAAAACAAGGCCTGCACCGGCTACACCGTCGCCGGGCTAAACCCGCCCAGCGTCGCCCGCGCCCACCTAGATTTCATCCGGGCCCACGGCGGCAGCTACCTCTTCAATCATCAACTCGACCGCAATCGGGTCGACGCCCTATACGCCGGCATCGACCGCGACACGCTGGTGACGTTTGACATGGACGCCGTGGATCAAGCCGCCGCCCCCGGCGTCAGCGCCCCCGCCGCCGGCGGCCTGTCCGTTGACCTCTGGCTCGACGCCGCGGAGGCCGCGGGCCGCTGCGCGCACGTCCGCTCGTTCGATCTGGTCGAGGTGAATCCCGCCTTCGACAGCGACGACCGCACTGCCCGCCTAGCCGCGTTGACCGTCTGGCGCTTCCTCCGCGGCCTGGCGGCGCGAACGCTATCGCCCCGTTGACGCCCGCCGGCCCGCGTGGTGTGATGTCCTCACCGCTGGGGACCTGATGCATGTACTTCCGTTTCGCGTCTGCCGCGCTTTGTATGGCCGTTATGGCCAGCGTCGCCCACGCGCAAGGCTTCACCCCGGAAGAAGCGCTGAAGCGCATGCGGCCTGAACCGGGCCTGGAAGTCAAACTCGTCGCCGCCGAACCGCTGGTCCGCCAGCCGGTGACGATGACCTTCGACACGAAAGGCCGGCTCTGGGTCATCCAGTACCTGCAGTACCCCACGCCGGCGGGCCTAAAGCCGGTGCAGGTCGATCAATACCTCCGCACCAAGTATGATCGCGTGCCGGAGCCGCCGCCGAATGGCCCGAAGGGGGCGGACCGCATCACAATCCTCTTTGACCCCGACGAAAACGGTCGCTTCCGCCGGTCCAAGGACTTCGTCACCGGGTTGAACCTCGCCTCCGGCATGGCCCTCGGCTACGGCGGCGTCTTCGTCCTCCAGGCCCCGTACCTGCTCTTCTACCCGGACAAGGACGGCGATGACGTGCCCGACGGCCCGCCGGAAGTGCTGCTGACCGGCTTCGGCATGGAGGACGCCCATGCGGTGGCCAACTCGCTCCAGTGGGGGCCGGACGGCTGGCTGTACGGGGCGCAGGGCAGCACCGTCACCGCCAACATCCGCGGCGTCGAATTTCAGCAGGGCATCTGGCGATACCATCCGGTGACGAAGCAGTTCGAACTCTTCGCCGAGGGCGGCGGCAACACCTGGGGCCTGGACTTCGACGCCCACGGCCAGGCCATCGCCGGCACCAACTTCGGCGGCTTCGCCTGCCTGCACATGGTCCAGGGCGGCTACTACGTCAAGGGCTTCACGAAGCACGGCCCGCTGCACAACCCGCACGCCTACGGCTACTTCGACCACGTGCCGTGCGAAGGCTTCAAGGGCGGCCACGTCACCTGCGGCGGCATCGTCTACCAGGGGAACCTGCTGCCCGAGCATTACCGCGGCGCGTACCTGGCCGGCAACCTGCTCGACAACGACCTCCACTGGTACACCTTCGCCCGCAGGGGTTCGACGTACACCAGCAAGTTCGCCGGCACGCTGCTGGAAGGCAACGACACCTGGTTCCGACCCATCGACCTCCTCACCGGTCCCGACGGCGCGGTCTACGTCGCCGACTGGTACGACAAGCGGGCCAACCACGTGGACCCTGTGGACAATTGGGACCGCTCGAACGGGCGCATCTACAAGCTCACCGTGCCGGGCGCGAAGCCGCTGCCGCCATTCGACCTGGCGAAGCTCACCAGCGCCGAGCTGGTGAAGCTCCTCGACCACCCCAACAGTTGGCAGCGCGGCGAAGCCCGGCGGCTGTTGGCGGAGCGGCGGGACAAGGCAGTGGTGCCGCAGCTGAAGCGACTGGCGCTAAGCAACACCGACAACCTCGCGTTGGACGCACTGTGGACGTTGCACGCCTTTCGTGCCGTCGACGAGGAAATGGTCGAAAAGTTAGTGAACCATCCGAACGAAGATGTTCGGGCATGGATGGTGCGCTTGGCCGGTGAGACGGTGGGCGGGAGCGGCCAGGTGCGACAGCGCTTCGTAACGATGGCGGAGCGTGATAACAGTCCTACGGTGCGCAGCCAGCTCGCTTGCACGGCAAAGCGCGCTTTGCAGCCGGAGTGCACCAGCGGTATGGAGGTTGAGGAGCCGGACGGCGTTGCAGTCCTGGCCGCTCTTCTGCACCGCAACGAGGATGCCGACGACCCGCACATCCCGTTGCTCATCTGGTGGGGAATAGAGCGGCAAATGAGTTTCCCGCGCCAGTGGCACTTGACGCGCGCGTTAGGACTTGACCGCAAGGAAGTCCGCGAACGTCCGCTGGTTCGCCGGCACATCTTGGAGCGCTACGCCCGCCGCTGCATTGCCACCAATGGGCTGTTCTTCACCGCGGAAGATTTGATCGAGGCCGTGACGGCGGGGGGGGCTGACGATGGTTCTTTGGCGCTGTGCCTGGCCGGCATGGAGAAGGGGTTGGAGGGCCGACCACCGAACGACGCACTGCTGCTGCGTGAGGTGCTGGACAAGATAGCTTTCACGCAGCCGGACAACCTGGCGTTGCTCCGGGTGCAAGTTCGGCTCCGCGAGACTGATGCACGATCGCGCGCGATGCGGTTAATGACGAGCTATGACGCCAAGGTCAACGAAGCCGAACGCGCCGCCCTGATCGCCGCCATCAGCCAGAATGCAAGCGCGGGCGACGTGCCGACCTTCCTACATGCTTTTCGCGAAGCGAAGGGTGACGCCCTGCGTACGGCGGCGCTTGATGCCTTAGCGCCGTTCGATGAAGTTGGGACCACGGCGGCGCTCCTGACTTCCTATTCCAAACTCTCCAGCCCGCTCAGGAGCAAGAGCATCGCGATGCTCTGCGCTCGGCAGGCGTCGGCCCTCGCTCTGCTGCGAGCGGTGGACGAGGGCACGATCTCCCCAAAGGACATCCCCCTCGAGCAAGTCCAGCGCACCCTCCGCTTCCGCGACCCGGCCATCGACAAACTCGTCACCAAGCACTGGGGCAGCGTTAGCCCACAAACGACCGGGGAGAAGCGGGCCCGGATCGCCAGCGTCGTGCACCTGCTCGGCCAGGAGAAGGGCGACCCGGCCAAGGGCAAGCCGCTGTTTCAGCAGCTCTGTGCCAACTGCCACACGCTGTTTGGCGAGGGCGGGCACGTCGGCCCGGAACTGACCGGGGCCGACCGCAAGAACCGCGAATACCTGGCCACGCACGTCGTGGACCCCAGCCTGGTCATCCGCCCGGAGTACACCGCCCACACCCTGCTGACCACCGACGGCCGCCTGCTGACCGGCCTGCTCGCCGAATCCACGCCCGCCGCGGTGACGCTGCTCGACGACAAGGGCCGCACCGTCGTGCCGCGGGACAAGGTCGAGGAACTGAAGCCGTCGGCTGCGTCGCTCATGCCGGAGAAGCTGCTCGACCCGCTGGACGACCAGCAGATTCGGGATTTGTTTGCGTACTTGCAGGGCGATGGGGCGAATGATCGCAAGCCCGCCCCCTCACCCCCGGCCCCTCTCCCCCAAGGGGAGAGGGGAGAAAGGCAGCCCCTACCAGGCACGCAGCCGCTCACCTTCCAGGGCGACCCGGCAGATGTGATGGTGGCGGGCATTGACCGTTTCCTCTTGAAAGAGATCGACCAAGCGGTTGAACGCCGCGCCCGGCACTGGCACCGCGACACATCTTCGCCGGAAACCTACGAAAAGTCCGTCGCCCCCAACCGGGAACGGCTGCGTCAGATCATCGGCGTGGTGGACGAGCGGCCCAGGACGCCGGTGATGGAGTATGTCGCCACCACCAAGCAGCCGGCACTCGTCGGCAAAGGCGATGGCTTCGAGGTCTTCGCCGTTCGCTGGCGGGCGTTCGGCAACGTCGACGGTGAAGGGCTGCTGTTGGTGCCCACGGGCGGTAAGCCGGTCGCCGACGTCGTGGCCATTCCGGACGCCGACCAACTGCCGGAACAACTCGCCGGGCTTCTACCGGGCATTCCGCCCGAGGCCCAAACCGCCCGCCGGTTGGCCGAGGTCGGTTGCCGCGTCATCGTGCCGCTGCTTATGGACCGCCGCGACACCTACTCCGGCCTGCCCGGCGTACGGATGACGAACCAGCCGCACCGCGAGTGGATTTACCGTCAGGCTTACGAAATGGGCCGGCACGTCATCGGCTACGAATTGCAAAAGGTGCTGGCCGCGGTGGATTGGCTCGCCGCCGAGCGCGGCGACGGCAAGAGCAAGATCGGCGTCATCGGCTACGGCGAGGGCGGGCTGCTGGCGATGTACGCCGGGGCGCTAGACCCACGGATCGACGTCACAGGCGTGAGCGGCTACTTCGGCCGCCGCGAGCGCGTCTGGGAGGAGCCGGTCTACCGGAACGTCTGGCGGCTGCTGGAGGAGTTCGGCGACGCCGAGGTGGCCAGCCTCTTTGCCGGGCGCGCCCTTGCCATTGATTCCTGTCGGAATCCCGCAGTCAGCGGCCCGCCAAAGCCACAAGGCCAGCGGTTCGCGGCGGCCGCGCCTGGCTTCATCGCCACGCCCATGCTCGGCAACTCGGACGAAGAATTCCAACGGGCGCGGCGACTTGTGGGCGAACGCCTGTCGGCGGCGTGGTCACACGATAACGCCCCCGGCCTTAACGCTTACACCGCAGAGACACTGGTACACACTCCGCTGCCGCGTCAGCACCCCCGGCCCGACGCCTTCCTCGCCAGCATGTTACCGAAGGCTAAGCCAAGCCGTACCGACCATCCGGCCACGCACCTTCGATCCGACTTCGATCCCGAACCGCGCTTCAAGCGGCAGTTCGATCAGTTGGTCGAACACACGCAGAAGCTCGTACGCGAGAGTGAGAACGCCCGCCAAGCCTTCTGGGCCAAGGCCGACCGCTCCTCTGTCGAGAGATGGCAGGAATCGACCAGGGCGTACCGCGAGCGCTTCGCCAAGGACCTTATCGGTGAATTTGACATCCCACTGTCACCGCCGAACGTCCGCACAGGCCAGGTGTACGACGAGCCGAGCTACACCGGCTACGAAGTGGTGATGGACGTGTTCGCACCCGATGTCATCGGCCACGGCATCCTGCTCGTGCCCAAGGACATGAAGCCGGGCGAGCGGCGGCCCGTCGTCGTCTGCCAGCACGGGCTGGAGGGCCGGCCCCAGGACGTGGCCGACCCGAAAAAAGACCACCCCGCTTACCACCGCTTCGCTTGCCAACTGGCCGAGCGCGGGTTCGTCGTCTACGCGCCGCAGAATCCGTACGTCTTCGGCGACCGCTTCCGCAACTTGCAGCGCAAGGCCAACCCGCTGGGCAAGTCGCTTTTTTCGATCATCGTGCCGCAGCACCGGCAAGCGACGGAGTGGCTGGCCTCCCTGACATTTGTCGATCCCGATCGCATCGCCTTCTACGGCCTGTCCTACGGCGGCAAGACGGCGATGCGGGTGCCGCCCCTGGTGCCACGCTACTGCGTGTCGATCTGCTCCGCCGACTTCAACGAGTGGGTGTGGAAGAACACGTCAACGACGAGCCCCTATTCCTACCTGCTCACTAACGAGTACGAGATGGTCGAGTGGAACCTGGCTAACACCTTCGACTACGCCGAGATGGCCGGGCTGATCGCGCCGCGGCCCTTCATGGTGGAGCGCGGCCACCGGGACAACGTCGCGCCCGACGAGTGGGTGGCTTACGAATTCGCGAAGGTCCGGCGGCTCTACGCTGACCTAAAGCTACCGGGCCGGACGGAGATTGAGTTCTTCGACGGCCCGCACACGATCAACGGCAAGGGAACGTTCGCGTTCCTACACAAGCACCTAAATTGGCCCCCGCCTTGAGCCTCGTTCCCACACTCTGCGTGGGAACGCCGAGAGCGACGCTCCGCGTCGCGGCCCTAGCCCGCAGCGCTCGCAAGGGCCGCCCTTGCTAGCGCTGCGGGCTAGGAAAGAATACTCGACGCAGAGCGTCGAAGGAACATTCCCACGCGGAGCGTGGGAACGAGAGAGGAAATCGCCGTGCCCGAACAGCCCAGAATTGTCGTCGTCGGCTCCGTCAACGTAGACCTGACCTTCCGCACCACCCGGCTGCCCAAGCCGGGCGAGACGATCACCGGCCACGGCTACCGCCACGGCTTTGGCGGCAAGGGGGCGAACCAGGCGGTGATGGCGGCCCGCCTCGGGGCAGCGGTGAGGATGGTGGGCCGGGTCGGCCAGGACGCCTGGGGCGAGGCCGCGCTGGCTAACCTGTGGGAACAGGACATCGACGCCGCCCACGTTCACGCCGACGAAGACCGGCCCACCGGCGTGGCGGCAATCATGGTGGAGGACCAAGGGCAGAACGCCATCCTCGTCGCGCCGGGAGCGAACATGGGCCTGACCGCCGCCGATGTGACCGGGGCGGAGGAAGGTATTCGTGGTGCCGATGCCTTGCTGTGCCAGGGTGAAGTACCGTGGCCGACGACGCAGGCGGCGCTGCGCCTGGCCCGCGCGGCCGGCGTGCGGACGATCCTCAACCCTGCCCCCGCGGTGCCGCTGGCCGACGACATCTTGAGTCTGGTTGACCTATGCGTGCCGAACGAAGAGGAACTGGCGGTACTGGCCGGCATGTCCACAGGGAACGCCGACAAAGCGATGACTGCCGCCCGGCAACTGCTGCGTCGTGGCGTGGGGACAGTCATCGTCACTCTCGGGGAACGCGGCGCGCTCCTGGTGACGGCGGATGATGCCACGCCCATCTCCGCCCGGCCCGTGACCGCCGCGGACACCAGCGGTGCGGGCGACGCCTTCACCGGGGCACTCGCCGTCTTCCTCGCGGAAGGCCGGGAACTGGCGGACGCCGTGGCTCGCGCCAACGTCGTCGCCGGCCTCAGCGTGACGCGGGCCGGCACGCAGGCTTCGTTCCCGATCCGGGAAGAAGTGGAGAAGGCGCTGCGGGCCGGTTAGGGCAGTGACGCCAAATCTGGCTCGACAAAGCCCGCCCGTGCCTCGTCCGAAAAGAGCGTCTCCCGGCGGTAGTGCCGCAGCAGTGCTGTTAGTGTTCGGTCCAGCAAGTCGGGGGCGTGGGTGCAAAATGATGCGAAGTCCTTCACCGCGCCATTCATCCGCATTCGGTCGTGAACCAGCCGCACGTACGCGCACGTGATCGTTTCGTGGTAGGCGTTCTCCTTCTTCAGCACCGCGGCGTTGTAGCGCTGGATACCGTCGCGCGCCCGGCTGAGCCCTTCCGGCAGGGGATGGGCGCGCAGATAGAGCCAGGCCATGCGGACGTGGGCCTGGTGCGTCCAGGCCGACGCGGGTAGCGTACACTCTTCGAAGGCGCGTAAGAACTCAGCGTCGGTCACGGCGCGTCCTCCCTCGACGCCGACAGGACACCCCGACGCGGTATTGGGTTCGTCGGCTATTCACTTCGTCGCCGTGGCTCGCCGGTCGAGGCAAACGATTTCTTCCTTGCCGCGCAGGTAAAGCCTGCCGTTGGAAAGCACCGGCAACGCCCAGACGTCGCCGGCGTCGGCGAAGACTTGAAAGCGCCCCGTGATCGTACATTTTTCCGGCTTGGCGTCCGCCACCGCGAGGACGCCAGCCTGCGTGAGGATGATGAGGTGGCCGTCGGCTTCGATGAGGCAGCCCTTGCCGGGGTCGCGGCTCACCCACTTCTCGGTTGCCGTCCGCAAGTCCACGCACTTGAGGAAGTCGTTGTCGAAGCCGTAAAGGCAGCCGTCGTGGAGAACGCAGGTGCAGTGGTGGTTCCGCATCAACTTGGTGCGCTTGACGTACACGGGGCTGACGTGCTGCTCTTCGTCGCCATTAGCGGAGTGAACTTCCAAGAGGGCGCACCCGCCACGGTTGTAAGCCGAGGAGATGAAGACGAAGTCGCCGACGACGATGGGCGTGGCGATGTTGCCCTCGAACTGCTCCGGCCAGTCGAAGTACCAGAGCCGGCGGCCGTCGGCGGCCCGCAGCCCGGCGACGCCCTTGCCGGTGAAGGCGACGATTTGGCGTACGCCCGCGAGCGTGGCGGCCACGGGTGAACTGTAGCCAGAGGGGTCGTCCAGCGCCCGCCATACCAACGCACCGCTTCGGCGGTCAAACGCCGCGACCGAACCCTCCGGCCCGCCGGGCTGGACGATCACCAGGTTCCCTTCGATCAGCGGCGAACACGCCATGCCCCACTGCGGCAAGGTCGTGTGAAACTCAGGAACCAGGTCGTGCCGCCAGGTGACGGTCGGCGGCTTACCCTCCTCAGTGGCCGGCTTCAAGCATAGGAAGACGCCCGTGGCCCCGACGGTGTAGACGAGGCCGTCGTGGACCGTCGGCGTGGCGCGCGGGCCGGCGCCGTAGCCGATGCCCTGGTAATCCGCCGGGTAGGCAAACGACCAGCGCTCGTGCCCGTCGGCGGTGTCCAGGCACACGACCCGCTCGTCGTTCCCTTGGCGGTCTTGAACGTAGAGTCTGCCCGCGACGACGGCCATTGAGCCGTAACCGCCGCCCAGGGGCCGCCGCCAAGCCGTTGCCGGCGGGCCGTCCTGCCAGTCCGTGCGAAAGGCCTTCTCGGCGGAGCGCCCGTCGCGGCCGGGGCCGCGCCACTGTGGCCAGTCGCCGGGCGATGCCGGCACCGCAGGGGCATCGCGCAGGTCCGCGTTGGCCAGGGCGGCCATGCGTCCGGCGTCCGTAACATCACCGGCGAAGAGCATCGCGACGGCGGGCCAATAGGCGTACACGCTATAGGCCGCGACGCCGACGAAGAGGATCGCGAAGGCCAGCGCGAATGGAGTCAGCCGAGAGCGGCGCGCCTGGTTCCAATTCCATACGGACCAGCCGGCCAGCGCCGCCGCGAACCCCAGGAAGGCGAAGAACGGCCAGATCAAGTCCACGACGAAGCCGAACATGTGGGCCACGTCGAACCGCGCCCGGCGCAGCCCGACGCCCACGAGGAGCACGCCGGCGATCATAATCGCTAGTGGAATGTACGGGCGCGGCGGCGAAGTGTCGGCGGGTCGAGACATGGCGATGATGTCCTTGCGATGAGCTGGGAAATGATGGATCGTCTTTTCATCTTATATCTCCGCCGGTGGTGCCCCAATCCGGGGCGGGAGCCTGCCAGCGAAGCGGCCTGAATGGTACAATCGGCACTGTAAGATAGCCCACGCAGGCGGCGCGAATGGCTGACCCCAACGACACCCCTTCAACAGCGGTGCAGGATTATTTGAAAGCCCTCCATCGCCTCGGCGGGGCAGAGGGGCTGGTGTCGCCCGTAGACGTGGCGGCCCGGCTCGGTGTCCGCTCACCGTCCGTTACGGGCATGTTGAAGCGCTTGGCGGAAGCGGGCTGGATCGCGTACGAACCGGGCCGCGGGGCCAAGCTCAGTCCGGCGGGGTTGCGCGAAGCGCGCCGGGTCATCCGCCGGCACCGGTTGGTCGAACTCTTCCTCCACCAAGTCCTCAAACTGGACTGGAGCGAGATCGACGCCGAAGCCGAGGCGCTGGAGCACGCCATCTCGCCGCGCTTGGAAAAGGCCATCGCCGACTACTTGGGGGAACCGCTCGAAGACCCGCACGGTCACCCGATCCCCAACCCCGAAGGTCAGCTCGCCCGTCGCGACTTGCTACCACTCTCGGCGTTCCGCCCGGGCGACCGCGTCGTCGTCCGTGAAGTGCCTGACGAACACCCCGACCGCCTGCGCCGCTGGCGCGAGCTCGGCCTGCTACCCGGCGCCGTCGTTCGGTTCGTCAACCACCGCCCGCTCGACGACGTGTACGAGCTGGAAATCAACGGCGGCACCGTCAGCCTCGGCAGCGAAGGGCTAGCGGGCATTCAGGGACAGCTCGGTTAGCGCGGGCCGTTCCCCACCGTCAGCAGGTTCATCATGCTGGAAATCGAACTCAAGTTCCCCGTATCTGATCGTGCGCACCTGCTCAGCCGGCTGCGGGCCCTGGGCTATACGCCGGCCCAGCCGCGGGCCGAGGTCGATGTCTACTTCGCCGCCCCCGATCGCGATTTTGCCAAGACCGATGAGGCCCTGCGCCTGCGCCGCATCGCTTCCACCAACGTGCTGACGTACAAGGGGCCGCGCCAGGGCACGGCGGCCAAGACGCGCTTGGAATGTGAAGTGCCGCTGGCCGACGGGCCGGAAGCGGCCGCTTGCATGGAGCAGCTGCTCGGACACTTGGGCTACCGCCTCGTCGGCAACGTGCGCAAAGAGCGTACCCCGCTTCACCAAGATTGGCCGGCCCTCGGACCGGCCGCCCCGTTTCCAATCGAAGTCTGCTTGGACGACGTCGAAGGTTTGGGCACGTTTGCGGAGTTGGAAGTCATCGTCCGGGCAGAGGATCGGGCGGGCGGCGAGGCGGCGGTGCGGGGCTTGGCCGGGCAACTGGGACTGGATCGGGACGAACGCCGTTCCTACTTGGAAATGACGCTGACCCGCCGAGCGAATTGATTAACAGGAAGCGCGGCAACTGGTGCCGCGGCCGCGTGGTCTGACCGCTATAATCCCCTACAACAAGCGATTCACTCGCAGAACCAGGGGCAGAGGCCAAGTGCCGGATGAAGTTCGTCTGTGGCAAGTGCGAACGCGTGCTGGAGTTCTCCGGCGCCGATCGACCGTCGTTCTGTGCCTACTGTGGCCAGCCGATTCCGCAGCTGGCGCTGGAGGCGACGGCGGCCTACGCGCGCGCCGCGGGCGGCAACAACCCGACCGCCGCTGAACTCGGCGGGCCGATTTCCACCGTCTCCTTCATCACCGGTGATCCGTCGGGCAGTGAAACGCTACCGGCCACCGCCTGCGGCGCCGCCACGCCGCCGGACGTGATCGGCGGCTACCGCATCGTCCGCCGACTCGGCAGCGGCGGCATGGGCACGGTCTACGAGGCCGAAGACACGCACTCCGGCAAGCACGTCGCCCTTAAGGTCATCAAGCCAACGGTTGCCGCTGCCCCCGAGGCGATTGAGCGCTTCCGCCAGGAGGGCCGGCTGGCGAGCCTCATCTCGCACCCCGGCTGCGTCTTCGTCTTCAAGGCCGACGAGGAAGCGGGGCGGCCCTACATCGTCATGGAGCTAATGCCGGGTGCCACGCTCAAGGACGTGGTGACGCAGCAGGGGCCACTGCCCGTTGCCAGTGCCGTTGCCAAGATCCTTGACGTGATGGCCGGGCTCGCCGAGGCGCACGAACTCGGCGTCATCCACCGCGACGTGAAGCCGTCCAACTGCTTCGTGCTGCCGGACGGGCGCGTGAAGATTGGCGACTTCGGCCTTTCAAAGTTCCTGCCGCCCCCGGCCCCGACCGCCGGACCGGAACATACCACAGCCCCGCCGCCCGCCGCGGGACGAAGCCCGGTCGCGGAAGCCGCCGCGCTGACACGCACCGGCACGTTCCTGGGCACGCCGCTCTTCGCGTCGCCGGAGCAGATCAAAGGAGAACCGGCGGACTTCCGTTCGGACGCTTACTCCGTTGCCGCCACGCTCTACTTCCTTCTCACCGGCCAGGCCCCCTTTGAAGGGGGAGACGCAACGGCGACAGTGGCGCGCATCGTTTCGGAGCCGGCCCCGCCGCTGCGGACGCTGCGGCCGGACATCCCGGTGGAGTTGGAACGGATCGTCCTCAAGGGCCTGGAGCGCAACCGCGACCGCCGCTACCGCGACCTGGAGGAATTCCGCCAGGAACTGCTGCCGTACCTGCCGAGTTACTACCGCAACGCCAGCCGCACTGCCCGCTTCCGTGCGGCGATTACGGACACGGTGCTGCTCCTGCCGGTATTGCTACTCTTGAACCACGTGATGGAAGTCACCCGGCCCGTTTCCTGGTCGGACCGTTTTGCCGCGGTCGTGACCGACGCCCTGCTGGGTCTAGTCGTACTCGCCTACTTCTTCCTGACCGAAGGCTTGGTTGGCGCCAGCGTCGGCAAGTGGCTGATGCGGCTGCGCGTTAGCAGCGTAGTGCCGGGGCGCGTGCCGAAACGGCGGCAGTTGCTCCTTCGAGCGCTGATCCTCTACGCCGTAGTCGCCTTGCCGGGTTTGGCGGCCCTCGCCCTGACGGGCGAGGTCCGCCTTCAGTGGGCGCTACACGGGGCCGGGCTGCTGCTCATCCTCGACACCATGCGGCGCGGCGCGGGTTACCGGGGCCTGCACGAACTGCCGAGCGGTACACGCGTGGTGCAACTGCCCTGGGACTGGAAGGGCAAGCGCCTGACCGCGGCCACGCCGGCCCAAGCGGTGACGTGTCCGCCACAGCTACCGCGGCGGATCGGCCCGTTTGCCGTGCACGGCGTCCACCAGCGCACGCCAGAGGCGGTCTACCTCACCGGGCACGACACGGCGCTCGACCGCAGCGTTTGGCTCGTACTGCGCCCGGCAGCGGGGCACGAGCAACTTTCGCCCGTCCGGCGCGAGGTCAGCCGGGCGACGCGGCTGCGCTGGCTGGCCGGCGGCGCGCTGCACGTGGCCACGGGGCCGAACTTGGCGGAATCGGCGTGGGCCACGCCGACGGCATCGCCTAACGGAGCGACTGACGATCACCCACCGACGGCGAAGGATGACAGCAGCAAACCGACGCACCTGTGGGACGCGTTCCTAGCCCCCATCGGCTGCCCGCTGCCCGACGTGGTGACTTCACACGGGCCACTGCCGTGGGCGGAAGCCCGGCACATTCTCGCGCAAATTGCCGAGGAAATGGCCGCCGCCGTCGCCGACGGCACGCTGCCAGACCGCCTGACGCCCTCGCAGGTATGGGTACAGCCCAACCGCCGAATTCTGCTGGTCGGCGTCAACCTCGACAAGGGCGCGGAGAACGCCGGGACGGACGGCATCCCTGCCAACGACCGTGCGATGACGTTGCTGCGCGAAGCGGCGGCCCTCTTACTGGAAGGCCGGCCCCGCGCGCCGGGCGAGACCACCGAGCGTCTCGCCGCGCCGGTGCCGGCACACGCGCGGGAAATCCTCGACCGGCTGACCGGCCAGCGCCTGCCCGTCTTCATGAACCCGGCCGAGGTCCGGGCCGCGCTGGCCGCCAACCGCGAGCGCCCCGCCGCGGTTACGCCGCGGATGCGGCTCGTTCACCTCTGGGTGCTCGGCACGTTGCTCGCGCCGTTTCTCATTGGCATGCTCGTCCTAGGTCGCTTCTACTACGAGATCGAGCCGACGCTGCGGGTGACGATGCAGGTGCGGCGGGCGGAGCGTGTCCTCAACTGGCTCGACGACCCCGAAGACCGGGCCGGGCTGTGGCAGGCTTGGGTGCCCAACGAGCGGGCGCTCTTGCTCCGCACCCGCGGCCCGTTCGACGACCTTTTCCGCCGCGACTTAGCGATGTTCAGCCCGGAGGTCAAAGACGCGCTGCTCGCCGGCTTCCTGAAACAGAAGCTGGAGGCCAGCTTAACGAAGGACCGGACGGAATTGGCCTTCCTCCGCCGGTCGCTCAGCAAGTGGGCCCTGGGGCCATACATGCTGTTGACGGAGCTGCTGGGTACTGAGCCGCCGGAAGGGGAGACCGCCGGGGCCCGCGGCGCGGGCCGAAACCCGCGGCGGCCTCAGCCCGTCGTGGCTGTCAGCTCCCCGGGTTGGCAGCACCATTACGACGAACTGCAGCGAGCCTGGCGGCACGCCAAGGGCACCGAGCGCAATGCCGACGACCGGGCGCTGCCCGTCGTTCGGGACTTGTCGCCCCTGCAACTTGCGTGGATTACGTTCGGCCTTTGGGCCGCGGCGTGGGTATTCTGGGCACTGTTCGCGCGGGGCGGCCTGACGCTACGGCTGGTGGGCCTGGAGTTGGTGCGTGCCGACGGCCGGCCCGCCGCGCGGTGGCAATTCGCGGCGCGGGCGCTGCTCGTCTGGCTCCCGGTCGTCGCCCTGCTGGGCCTGTCCGTGACCGTGCAGGACCGCTACCCGGACTGGGCCGTCGTCCACTGGGGCCTGTGGTGGCTGGCGGTCATCGCCTTAGCGGGCTACGTCGTCCTGGCCTTGGCACTGCCGTCGCGCTCGCTGCACGACCGGTTGACCGGCGTTTACCTCGTGCCGCGCTAGGCGGCCCGTCGCCGCTGTGCGAAGGCTGCCCCGTACCACTTCTCACAGGCTTCGACCATCGCCTCCCGCGAAAAGCGCCGGGCGTGCGTCGGACCCGCGGCACCAAGACGCTCGGCTAGTCCGACGCCCGCTAGCAGCCGCTGCGTTTGCCTCGCCCACGCTGGTGGGTCGTCCGGCGCGGCGGTCAGACCCATTTCGCCGTCTCGGATCAGGGTGGATGAAGTGGTCGAATGCGCCGCAGCAACCACTGGCCGGCCCAAGGCCAGCGCTTGCATGGCAATGTCGGGGACGCGGTTGGTACAGGTCGGAAGCCAAAGGATATCGGCGGCGGCAAGCAGCGCCGCCGCGGGCCAGGGCCGGCCGACGAAACGGACGTGGTCGGACGCGCGAATGGAACTGGTGAACTGTTCCAGCCGCGCCCGCTCCGGCCCGTCGCCGGTCACAATGAGGTGCAGATTATCGTGTACACAATTGAGAATGTTCATTGCCCACACCGCGCAGCGCGCGGCGGTGGTCAGCGGGGGCGCGCAGAGGACGAAACGGGCGCTCGGGGGAAGGCCCACCGCTGCTCGGACGGCGGCCTCCTCCACTTGCCTCATGGGCAGCGGCACGGCGGCGAACAAAGGCGGGCCAGCACTGGAATCGCACACCACCTTCGCGCCGAGGTACGGTGACAGCCGCCGGAGTAGCGGCCCCGGCGTCTCCCACAGATGAATGACACCGGGCCGCTCCCGCCGGCAGTGCCGCCACAGCCGGACGAGGGCGAGCGGGTCGTCCGGAGAATGCCCATGCAGGTCCACCGGCGGCGCGGACCACTCTCCTGGCACCGCCGCCGCGTTTCCGCACAGCACCGCGGCCGTGACCGTCCAGCCGCGCTCGCGCAGCCCGGAAATCAGGGCGCGGCGCTGCCCCGCCGCGGCATCCTGTTCAGGATTGTTCAGGATGAAGAGAACGTGCCGCACGCCGCTAACCCTTTAGCCCGGCGATCAGGGCCTTGCCGCCTTGCACCTTCACCAGCAGCACCACTGTCTCCTCGGGCGGCGGCGCGTCGGCGCCCTTCGCCTTGGGCCGTTGTAGGTGGACCAGGACCAACCGGTCGTCCGGCGACAGCACCTGGTCGAGCATCCGCCGCTCCGCCGGCGCGGTTTGGTCGCGCACGGCGCGGTAGGGGATCACCGTCCGCACCTCCCACCGCGGCACGCTGGGATCGTTGCGGCGTTTATCCTGCATCTGCTTGAACTCCTGCTCCACGTCAGCCCGCTCGGTCAGCACCGTTTTGCCATCGTGGAACCAGGGCACCGCGACCTGGGCCATCAACTGTTCCAGGTCACGGCCGTAAACGGCTTGGAGGAAGCGGTCGGCGGCCTCGCGGGCGGTACGATCCACGTCGTTGCTAGCCGCGTTCGGCGGATCGGTACGGGCGACCAACGGGGCGGCGGCGAGGAAGAGCAGGGCGGGGAAGACGGTGAGCCGTCGGGGTCGGCGCGGCACGGCAAAGCCCTCCGTGTTAAGAGGCCGGAATCGGAGTCGCCGCAGCATACCGAAGCTAGCGCAAGCTGCCAAGCTGACCTCGTACAACGCCGCAGGGGCCGCCGGGTTGTCCCCGGCGGCCCCTGCATTCAGCCCTTCCCCAGCGAAGGACTAGTAGCGGAAGATCAGGTCGAAGCCGAGGCGGTAGCTCATCAGGTCCTTGCCCATCACCGGCAGTTCGTACACGACGCCGGCCTGAATGGACTCGGTGAACTTGTACCGCGCGCCCAGGCCCAGGGTCACGGTGTTGTTGCCCGAGACGCTGTCGCTGCCCAGGTTGAACAGGTCCGCTCCCTCGAAGTTGGCCGAGCGGTGGTGGCCGTTGCTCACGTAGTGGTACCAGTTCAATTCCGCGAACGGGTAGAAGCGGTTGAAGAAGCTGTAGTCCACGTGCAGGCTTGTGAAGAGCGAGTCGGTGCGCTCGCTGTCGAAGGCGAAGCGGTAGCCGAACGCCCCCATAAAGTGCCAGTTCCCGAACGCCTGGGCGGCGGTGATGTACGGCGTCACCGCGCCGCTGCCGACGCCGGAGAGGGCGCTTTCGGAGCCGATCGGGAGTTCAAAGTTCAAGCCCACGGCGGCGAGCGTGTTGGTCCGGTCGTCGCGGAAGAAGGTGAACTTGGGGCCGAGCTGCAGGTCGGTCAGCCCGGTGCCGCCGCTGAAGGGCAGGCCGTTGTCCGTCGCCCCGCTGCCGGGGCTGACGTTGGCGATCCCCAGCCGGTGAATGACCAACGACCAGCGGTCGTCGAAGGCGATGCGCCCCTGCAGGCCGAAGTCGAAGACGTGGCCGCCGCGGAGCAGCGAGTTGCCACCCGGGGCCTTCTGGAAGTTGAACACGGTCCGCACTTCCGTCAGCGCCCGCGGGTCTTCGAAGAAGTACGGGTTGGTCATCGGCGAGATGAAGCCGTCGAAGCAGTGGTCGCTCTGCCAGGAGCCTTTACCGGCGAGGGGGCCCGGCGCGCCGGTGCCGCACCCGCCGAAGATCTTGTCCCAGAAGCCCTTCAACGGGTGCCCGCCGGCGGCCGGGCCTTCGCTGACGACGCCGCAGTTGTAGCCCTCTTCGGGGCCGACGGGGCCGCCGTAGCCGGGCGGCGGGGCGTACGGGTCGCCGGGGATTTGGCCGCGGAAGGTCGTCCGCGTGCTGTTGGTGTTCCAGCCCGTGAGTTTCCCCTCCGGGGGCGTGAACAGGCTCGTCGTACGAACCGGCTGAGATGCCGGCTGTACGGCGCTCGTCTCGGTCGCCGCGACCCTCGCCCCTTGCGGCAGGCCAAGGGTGATGCCGTTTACCGGCGTGGAAGCCGCCGGCACGGCCACGGGGCGCAGCGTCGGCTGCCACTCGTCGGCCCGCGCCGTTGCCACCGTCGAACACCAAGCAGACACAGCCAGGATGAAGAGCGTTGCCCGAATCCGCATGGGGTCACCTGCCTTCCCGGAAGGGTGCTGCCGATCCACGCTAGAACACCCCCGCGTGGCACGGCACCCACCCTGCTGCCTGAATTATTCGACGCCGGGCAGGACTTGCGCACAGAAACGGGCCGTCGGCAGGCGATTCGAACCACCGCGGGGGCGCGGGCGGGGCGCTTCGGGAAGGGTCTTCGTAGGCCGCAGAGTTTGCCCCGGTGTCGCCAGTGGCGCAACGCACAAGGCTTCGTACGGCGCGGCGGGGAAATACCGGAAAGGACGAATCTTGGCAACCCGGACGGGCCTCGTCGGCTAGCCGCCCGCGATGGCGCCGACGACGAAGAAGGGCTCCGCGCCGGACGCGACCGCGGCGGGCAGCGGCGCGTCCGGCGGTTCAAAGGACAGGTCTTCTTCGCAAGCGTAGAAGCGAATGAGCGGGCGGCGCTTGCCGGTAACGTGCTCGCGGATGGTCCCGCGGAGCACCGGGTAGCGGGCCTCCAGGGCGTCGAGGACGGATCGCTGGGTCACAGACCCTTCGACGGCGAGTTCAACCTCGCCGTTGACTTGCGCCAGCGTCCGCAGGTGGAACGGCAACACGACACGGATCATGGAGTTTGGCACCGCCCCTACTTCTTGGCTTTCGCGCGGATTGCCTCGTACGACTTGATGTACCGGTCCACCGGCACCCGTGCGACGGCCTGGCCGATGACGTCCAGCGGCAGGTCTTCCAGCTTCTTGAAGCGGACGCAGCTCTTGCCCATGTCCAGCTTCTTGCCGGTGGCCTTGTAGGCCTTCGTGAACCATTCCTGTGTCTTCTTGTCCCCATAGACGGTCATGAGGTAAAGAGCCATGTGGTTCTTCTGCGACGCCAAGCCGGCGAAACAGAGCGGCTGGCTGGGGTCGCAGTGGTAGCCAGCCGGGTACAGCTTGTGCGGCACGACGTAGCCGATCATGCCGTACTGCATGATCTCCTCGAACCCGTCGGGCAGGTTCTTGAGGATCACCTTGCGGACCGCGTTCAGCGCTTCACGCCGGTCGGGCGGCAGTTCCGCCAGGTACTGCGCCACCGTCTTGGCTTTGCTCTGCACGATGAGGCCCCTTGCCGTTAGAGAGTCTGTACCTCGACGGAGTACACTGGCGGCAGGTGCTCGACGATGGGGGCCCAGTTGTCCCCGCCGTCGGCGGAGCAGTAGACCTGCCCGCCGGTGGTGCCGAAGTAGACGCCGCACTCGTCCATCGAGTCCACCGCCATCGCGTCGCGGAGGACGTTGACGTAGCAGTCCTTCTGCGGCAGGCCCTTGGTCAGCGGCTCCCACTCGTTGCCGCCCGTCTTGCTGCGGTAGACGCGGAGCTTGCCTTCCAGCGGGAAGTGCTCGGAGTCGCTCTTGATCGGCACGACGTAGATCGTCTCCGGCTCGTGCGCGTGCACGTCGACGACGAAGCCGAAGTCGGTGGGCAGGTTGCCGCTGACCTCGTGCCAGGAGTCGCCGGCGTTGTCGGTGCGGAGCACGTCCCAGTGCTTCTGCATGTAGAGCGTGTCCGGCTTCGCCCCGTGCTGGGCGATGCGGTGAACGCAGTGGCCGACCGGGGCGTCCGGGTCGGGGATGTACTGCGAGTGCAGGCCCTTGTTGATCGGCTTCCAGGTCTTGCCCGCGTCGTCGGTGCGGAAGGCCCCGGCGGCGGAGATGGCGATGAACATGCGCTGCGGGTTCGCCTTGTCGAGCACGATGGTGTGCAGGCCCATGCCGCCGGCACCGGGGGACCATTTCGGCCCGTGGGCGTCGCGCAGCCCCGCCAGTTCCTGCCAGGTCTGGGCGCCGTTGGTGGTCTTGAAGAGGGCGGCGTCTTCCACGCCGGCGTAGCAGGTGTCCGGGTCGTCCTGCGACGGCTCCAGGTGCCAGACGCGCTTGAACTCCCAGGGGTGCTGGGTGCCGTCGTACCACTGGTGCGTGGTGAGCGGCCGACCGGTTTCCGGGGACGTGTCGTAGACGAACTTGTTGCTCTCGCCGCCGGGCATGCCCGTCGGCCCCGGTTGCGGCCCGCCGCCGGGCGTTTCCCAGGTCTTGCCGCCGTCGCTGGAGCGCTGGATGATCTGCCCGAACCAGCCGCTGGTTTGCGACGCGTAGATGCGGTTCGGGTCGGCGGGCGAGCCCTTCAGGTGGTACATCTCCCAGCCGGCGAAGAAGGGGCCGCTCACGTTCCAGTCTTTCCGCTTGCCGTCGGCGCTCAGGATGAACGCGCCCTTCTTCGTGCCCACCAGGACTCGTACGCCGCTCATTGCTCGCTCCTCCCTGAGTTGCCGCCGGTGGCACCGACGGTCGTTTGCACCTGTGAGTCGAATTCAACACCTAGTGAATTGAAGCCTCTGCCGGTCACCCCGTGCCTTGCGCGCTTAACTCACGCGCGTGGCCGTGTCGCGATGCGGCCACGTCACGTTGCCACGTGACGTACGCCTCTGCACGGAAGCCGTTTCGCTCCTGGAATGGCTTAGTTTCCAAGTACATCAGTTGGGCATAGGTCTGCATGAGAGTCATCGCCCGCACCAGCGCCGATCGCTCCAGATAGCGATCAATGGCGGCACGCAGAATCGCGTACTGTTCGTTCTCGTAAATGCCCCCGAACCTCAGCGTGAATCGCGCCCGACTGAGCCAAATGGGGTCGTCTTCGAATTCGGGAGGACACGATGATTGACGCGATAACCAGCTCGCCGCCTGCATTGGCCGTGGGCCGAAACACGGCGGCGAGATGATAGCTTGAACCGCAGAAGCAATGGCGGCGGCTCGGTCGCCGACGCGGCGGTGTTGTGTCCAAAGAAGGGTGTGGGCCTCCGTGTATTCGGGGAGAATGGTGACCGCCCTTTTCAGCTTTTGAATCGCCCCGTCGACGTTGTCCGCATTGATCTCCGAACGTGCCCGGTGCAAACAAGCAAGAGGAGAGTCCGGGTCCTCCTCGTAGCTAGGCGTGTCGATGTGACTGTCCTCGTCCTCCGTTTCCGCGGCTAGGAAGCGCTCGAGAGACGAGAACTTTGGTTGGAGCGACCACTCATCATGGTAAGTTTCGGCGACGATAGGCTCCTGTTCTTCACGGCCGATGGGCCAGTACAGGCCGAACTTGTCGCCGTTGCCCAGTTGGAGTTCATCGATCGGGTGGAACCCGAGCGGTGGATACGGGGCGTCAAAGGTCTCGACGCAGAGCGTGACCGATCTGATGGATTCTGGCAGTTTCATGCGAAACCAGTGTGTCGCGGTTGCCCCGACACGATAGCCGGTGCCGGGGGCCGCGCCAAGCACGGTTGGTCCCACAACCCGTCGTCGATGGGGTCAACTTGTCGAGTTGCGCGCAACACCCCCCTCCCCCCTGGAAGGCAACTGCGCAGTTTTGGCAGCAACCTGCCGCCGGCGTGGAGGATAGGGCCGAATCGCACGCTGACCCCTTGCATGAGAACGCCCGCGGCGCATACCGCGAAAACACGGAGAAAACGCGCGATCACGTCAATTCCAACTTGTTGACTTGATGAGCTGTAGGCCGACAAGTTGCCCGTATCCGGCCGACAAGTTGCCCGACTCCAACTACTGACCGGACCTAGCGGCCAACGTGCAGTGCCGCATTCGGCATTGTGCCTGACGGCGGGCGGCGGAAGGAAGAGCAGTTGCGGCCGCTCGACATTTTTCACTGAGACATTTGGCCGGCCCACGCACTCCTATGGCGGGTACGAATGCAACCGCCGGGGAGCGCGAGTCATGGCCCAGCACAAAGAGTTCGACCGGGAAGTGACCGTTTACGTCTGGCGGTACCAGAGCGCCAAGCACCCGGGGCACGCGGCCATGAAGATCGCGGGCATTCCTGGGGAGGAGCAGGCGTACATCAGCTGGTGGCCGAAGGACGGGGTCGGTGACAACCAATTCCAGCACCAGCGGGCCCAGTTCCACGGCGGCTACAAGGAAGACATGGAGTACGAGATTTCGGACCGAACGCAGCAGAACTTGCAGACCGGCCGTTTCGACCGGCTCCGGCCCAACCAGCGGATCGTACGGAAGGAGAACAACGGCACGAACGTCTACGGGGCCAAGGCGGACGAAGTGATCAAGCTGCCCGTGCAGGGGGCGCAGGGCTGCGTGGCCGGGCTGGACGGGGCGAAGATCCTGGCCTGGTGGCAGATCTTCAAGAACTGTCCCCACCCGAACTACAAGTTCGCCAGCAAGAACAAGAACTGCTCCGGCGTCGTGGCCGCCGCCCTCCGCGTCGGCGGGGCGGACCAGTTCAGCAAGTCCCCGTCGGCGATGCTGTTCATCGACCCCAACCAGATCGCCTCCTGGGCCAAGAAGGTCAAGAAGAAGCTGGCCAAGCAGAACCGGGCCGCCCGCGACCTGGCCGTGCAACTCGGCGGTGAGGTTGTTCAGCAACCCACGCAGCCCGTCCAGGAACTCATGACCGGCCGCGAATGGCTGGAGCTGAGCAACCAGAACATGAAGCCGGGCGAGAAGCGCAGCCCCAAGCTCCAGGAAATCGACCGCCTGCTCGTCTCCTACTACCGCTACCGCAACTGGGAAGGCGTGAACAGTACGAGCCGGCTGATCGTCCTCGGCCGCCTGATGGACGCGATTCACACCTACCTGGGCCTGAAGAGCGGCGGCCGCCGCAGCGACGCCATCGTCAAGCTCGGCCACCAAGTCCTCGCCGTCGCCCGCTACCGCTACGAGCAGGCCGAGGAGGACGACCGGATGATCGTGGACAGCCAGTCGCTATGGTGCAAGCAGAACCTGTACGAAGAGGACCCGGATTAGGTGGTTGTCCATTTTCAAGTAGCCCGCCGCTCCGCGGCGGCCATCCGCCGCGGAGCGGCGGGCTACTTTCCGGCCGCGTGGCGCGGCTGGTGCTCAAGCCGTGCGTGTTCTGGTCCCCTCGCCCCGGTACTCCGGGGAGAGGGGTTAGGGGTGAGGGGTTTTTCTCCCCGCGCGCTTCGCCCCTCACCCCCGGCCCCTCTCCCCGGAGTACCGGGGCGAGGGAAGTAAAGGAACGCTTGCGGGCACGCACGGCTTGAGTACAAGCCGTGGCACACTACCGCTCTTACTTCACCGTTCGCCGGGGACGGGGCGCGGCACCACAGCGTCGGCTGGTCCGGTGGGCGAACCGGCCTGCCTCATTTCCACCCGTGGCGTGACGGAAAAGGGCACCTTTTCGGTAGGTCCCGCTGGCGGGAAACGGGGGCTTGGGGTAAAATTTGAAGGCCGTGGGGCCGAATAAGTACTCGCCCGGCCCCGCCCTTATCCCCGCGCAACGACTGCACCGGGTGGCTGCTGCCGAGAGGAACGAAAGAACGCCGAGCGAAATGCGGGCGCCCGCCGCTTCTGGTTTGATCTTTCCTCATCCGTCTTGCGTTTGGGAGGCGACCCATGGAAACCCAGGTCCGGGCCGAGTGCCCCAAGTGCGGCGTCACCGGGCAAGTGCCGCCGGCGTTCGTGGGCAAGGAACTTCACTGCCGCCGGTGCGGCCACCAGTTCAAGGTCGTCGCGCACCGGCCCGAGATGTGTCTGGAAGACGTCCTCAAGTCGGACGAGGACATCGGGCTGGCGCCGCTGACGCCGGAAGAAGAGGCCCAGGAGGCCCGCGTCAAGGCGAAGCTACTGTCCCAGATGCGCGACGAGGGGAAGAAACTGCACGAGGCGTAGTTCGCGGCCCTGCTTATGGCGCGCCAAGGCGGCGCGCCACACGGCGGCCGCGTCGGGCTTCCCCCACGCCTCGTAGAGTGCGGTGAGGGCCCGCAGCGCGTCGGCGATGCGATCGGGCGGCGTCCCGCGCGCGCGGGTCAACTCGCCGTGACCTTCCAGTAGAAGGGATTCGGCTTCCTCGAAGCGCCGGCAGGCGGCGAGGCAGTCGCCGAGCATGCACTTCGCGTGCGCGGTCGACCACTCCGCCGCGGTGGCAGGCTTTCGCCCCTGCCGCTCGAGGTACTCCCACAAGAGCGGCTCGACCTCCTCTTTCTTGTTCTGGCGGTAGAGCACCAGGGCCAGGCCGTAGTAGGAGCCCACGCGATCGAGGTGGTCGGGCCGCAGCGCGCGTTTCCGGCCTTCGAGCGACTGGCGCAAGAGCGGCTCGGCGGCGGCGTAGTCGCCGCGCTTCATGTAGACCACCGCCAGGTTGTTCATCGTCGAAAGCAGCCAGGGGTGTTCCGGTTTGTATTTGACGCGCTGCCCCGCCAGCGCCCGTTTCAGGTAGGACTCGGCCTCGTCCAAGTTGCCCACGTTCGTCAGCGTCGTTCCCAGGTTGTTCATCGTGAGCAGTGTGTCTGGGCTGTCCGGTCCCAGGACACGTTCCTGTACGGCCAGGGTCTTCCGCATCATCTCCGCCGCCGCCTTGTACTTTCCCCGCATGTGGTAAAGATTGGCCAGGTTGTTCCGGGCCGTCAGCACGCGCGGGTGCTCGTCGGGGTAAGCGGAGGTGACCGCGGTCAACAGTTCGTTCAGGCTCGCCTCCGCGTCGTCCAGCTTCCGCTGGTCGAGTTGGAGGGTGGCCAGATTGTTGAGCATCAGGAGCGTGTCCGCGTGCGTGGGACCGAGGGTCTGGCGACGGAGCTCGTAGATGCGCCTCATGAGCTTCCCGGCCTCGTCCAACTCGCCCCGTGCCTGGAGCATGGTCGCCAGGTTGCCGCGCGTGGTCTGCGTCTTTTCGTGCACGGACCCCAGGGTGCGCTCGAAGCCTTCGAGGACTTTGCGCGTGGCGACGATGGCCTCGGCCATGGCGCCGCGCTGGTGGTACACCAGGGCGAGGTCGTTCAGCGCTTCCAGGGTGTCCGCGTCCTCCAGGCCCAGCAGTTCCTCGCGGATGTCGGCGGCGAGCTGGAGCTGGGCGGCGGCGCGGTCGAACTCGCCCAGCGCCCGGTACGTCTCGCCCAGCGACAACCGCACGTCGGCCTCGACCAGCGGGAATTCGCCGAAGTAGGTGCCGACCTTCTCGACGCCGCGGTCCAAAGCCTCCAACAGGGTGACGTCGCGGCCCTTTTCTTCGGGGCGCGCCGCGGCCAGGATTTCCTTGCGGAAAAAGGCGTTGATGGCGTCCGTCGTCCGCTTCGCCTGTAACGCCCGTTCGGCCGACTGCTCGGCCTTTGACGCCGCATCCTTGGCCTTCGACTCGGCCTGCAGCGCCTGCTCGGCCGCAGCTTTCGCCTTCAATTCGGCCTGTGTGACTACTTGCAGGGCGACTTCAACCTGAAGCCGGCGGGCCTCGGCCTGTTCGTAATTCTCCTGGGCCATCCAGCCGAAGTAGAGCGAAACACCCAGGCCCGCGGTCAGGGTAAGGAGCAGGGCGCACGCCAGACCGGCGACGGCGGGGTGCCGGCGCGCCCACCGCCACGTCTGCCCCAGCGCGCCGATGGGGCGGGCGGCCACGGGCCGGCCGTCGAGAAACCGCCGCAGGTCGTCGGCCAGGGCCGCCGCGGTCGCGTAGCGGCGGGCCGGCTCCTTCGCCATCGCCTTGAGGACGATCGTTTCCAAGTCGCGCGGGATGCGCGGGTCGAGGCGGCGCGGGCGGGCGGGTTCCTCTTTCAGAATGCGGTCTACCAGTAGGTGGCGGGCCGTCTCGCTGAACGCGGGGCGAAGCGTCAGCAGTTCGTAGAGTGTGGCCCCCAGGCCGTAGATGTCACCGGCGGGGCCGGTCGTGCCGTCGAAGCGCTCGGGGGCCATGTAACGAAGTGTGCCCACGACGAAGCCGGGGCTGGTGAGGTCGTCCACGCCCTCGGCCTTGGCCAGGCCGAAGTCCGTGACCCAGGCCGCGCCCTGACCGTCCACGAGGACGTTGGCCGGCTTCACGTCGCGGTGGACGACGCCCAGGCCGTGGGCGTGGGCCAGCGCGTCCGCGACCTGGGCCCCAAGGCGCGCGACCTGGCGGAAGTAGTTGCTGCCTTGGTGCGGCCCGGAGCGGAGTCCCGTGGCCGGTGCTTCGACCTGGCTCACCGTGAAGGTGGTCTCGGCGGTGTCGGCGGCGATCACGTCGGACGAGCCGCCAGCGACGGTCAGGCCCGGCGGCGCGGTGGAACGCGTCAACGCCGGCGGCTCGGCCGTGCCGCGGCGGCGGTGGTCGGCGAGAACGGCGTCCAGCCCCGCGCCGTCGATGAACTGCATGGCGATGAAGAGGGTGCCGTCCTGCTCGCCGGCCCCGAACACTGAGACGATGTTGGTGTGGTGCAGCCGGGCCGCCGTGCGGGCCTCGCGCCGGAAGCGCTCCAGCGAAACCGGGTCGCGGAGCGGGTGCGGGCGCAGGACCTTTAGCGCGACGCGCCGGCCCAGCGTTTCCTGCATTGCTTCGTACACCACACCCATGCCGCCGCGGCCGACTTCGCGGAGGATGGTGAAGTCGCCCAGGCGCTGCGGCGGCGCGTGGGATACCAGAGGCGCCTGCGGGTTCGTCGCCTCCGCCTGAGGCGTGTTGTCGCTGCCGCCGCCTTGGAAGCCTTCCAAGAGAAGCAGCGTGGGGAAGAGCCGGCGGATGCGGTCGGCCAGGGCGGGGTGACGCTCCGTGTACTCGGCGAGGGGCGGCCGCTCACCGCTGCGGTGGCGGGAGACGAACTCCTCGGCGAGCACTTCCACCGGGTCGCGTTCTTCTGAGGACGGCGGCGGGTCGGCGACGGACATATTAGCTCTCCGCGGCGGGGCCGAAGACGCCTTCCAGGATGACGCGGAGGCGCTCCACGGCCCGGATGTAGCGCTTGCTGGCCGCCGACGGTTGCAGGCCCAGCAGCTCCGCCGTCTCCGCGTTGTTTAGCCCCTCGAAGTGCCGCAAGGCCAGCACCTCGCGGTCCATCGGCGGCATGGCTTCCAAGGCGGCGCGGAGCCGTTCCGCCGTCTCGGTGCGGATGGCATCTTCGCTCGGCGTGCCGTGGCGGCCTAAGAGGTGAACCGCCATCGCCGCCGAACTGTCGCCAACGTCGGCAACTTTTTTTTCACCGCCGCCCGTCAACGAAACCTCACGCCCCGCGTCCCGCATGGATCGGCCCAGGTGGTGGCGGTGTGCCGTCACCAGCCGCTGCTGCGTGAGGAAGCGCAGCCAGAGGAAGAATGGCATCGGCGGGTTGTCGAGGTAGTCCGGCAGCCGGCGGGCGGCGTCGAGGTACGATTCCTGGAGAATGTCCGACGGGTCGACGCGGCCCTGGAGCCGGCGGTCCATGCGGAAGGCGACCAGCCGCCGTAGGCGGTCCCGGTGTTCCCCCAGGACGGCCTGCCAACACGCCTGGTCCCCGCCGGCGGCCTGCCGCAGTTGGCGGAGCAGCGATTCGTCGTCCTGCAGCGCGGACATAACCTCTCAGGATGCCAGCCGGGGCGGCGGGGGACAATGAAAAAGTCGCTACGCCTTGGCGTCGCGCTCGTAGGCGACGCGGAGCCAGTGCTTCACCTCGTTGTCGATCTCATCCAGCGAGGTGATGGGGATGCGGTGCGTGATGCGGTCCTTCTTGGCGAAGCCGCCGGTGTCGATGAGCCGGCCCGTCGCCTGGGTGTCGCCCAGGGCGTAGCCGAAGTCGATGCGGGTGCGCGTGGACGGTTTGACCTGGGCGAAGACGTGGTGGCGGTAAAGGGGCACGATGGTCTGGCAGGGGCAGACCCGCACGTCTTTGCCCAGCTTTCTGCCCAGGCGGAGCAGTTCGTCGTGGATTGGGCGCAGGGCCGCCTTCGGACCGGCGTACATGTCTTCCACGTACTTGGCGGCGGCCTTGAGGTACGCTTCCGGGTCGGCGTCCCACGTCGCGCCGCCGCCTTCGGCGTACTGGGCCAGCCACCAGGCGGTGTTGGTGCCCATGCCGAACTTCTCTTTCAGCCAGCCGCGGCGCTCCTGCTCGGTCGGCGGGCCTTCCTTCTTGATGTGGCGGGCCCACTCGTCCAAGGTCCGTCCGGTCTTCTCCGGCAACTCGGCGATCCACTTCTGCATCATGGCGACGCCGGGGTGGACGTCGTAGGTCGCGGCGGCGGTTGCTTTGGTCGCCTTGGCAGCGCGGGGCATTCGCTTCTCCCAGATTCAATGTGATGAGTTATTCGTGGCGCAGGGCCTCGATGGGGTCCATGAGGGCGGCACGGCGGGCCGGGTAGATGCCGAAGACCAGGCCGACGCCGACGGACACGCCCAGCGCCGCCAGCGGGGACCAGGGCTCGATGATCGTCTTCAGTTGGAAAAAGTGCGTCACCAGATACGAGCAGCCGACGCCCAGGCCGATGCCCAGGAACCCGCCCAGGCCGGACAGCACGACGGTTTCCGCCAGGAATTGCCAGGTGATGTCGCGCCGCTTGGCCCCCAGCGCCCGGCGGATGCCGATCTCGCGCGTGCGCTCGGTCACAGTGGCCAGCATGATGTTCATGATGCCGATGCCGCCGACGAGCAGCGAGATCGAGGCGATGGAGCCGAGGACGAGCGTGAAAATGCGCTGGGTCTGCTCGGCCTTCTCCAACAGGTCCAGCGGCACTGTCAGTGCCGTGTCCTTTTGCGTGTGATACTGGTCGAGCAGCCCCTGGATGATGTCGGCGGTGGCTTTGACGTTCTCCATGCGGTCCACGGCCACGGTGATCTGGCTCACTTCCAGTTTTTCCGCCTGGAAGCTGCCGGCCTTGAAGCTGATGAGGACCTGGCCGAAGCGGACGCGGTCGGTGGCGAAGGGGATGTAGACGTCGCGGTTGTAGTCCTGAGCGGCCAGGCTGCCGCCGACGCCGGCGGACGGGGTCCGGTGCTCCGTCACGCCGATCACGCGGTAGAAGTGGCGGCCGTCGATGCGCACCGACCGGCCCAGCGGGTCCTCGTAGGGGAATAGCTTCTCCGCCGTCTCGGCCCCTAGCACGCAGACGTTGGCGAACTGGTCGTTGTCCCGGTCTTCGATGAAGCGCCCGCGGTTGAGCCGCAGGGCGTTGAGCGCCGGGTAGTTGCTCATTACGCCGACCACGCGACCGTCGAGCTTGCGGTCGAGGTAGCGCAGTTCCTTGCGGAATTCCCGCACTGGCGTGGCGGAGAGCACGGTCGGTATGGTGCCGCTGATCCGGTCCAGGTCGTTGAGCGTCAGGCCGTAGCTGAGGAGGAAGCGCTGGTTGTCGTTCTTCTTGTCTTCGTCCGTTGGCTTCACGCTGCGGACGATGACGTTGGTGGCGCCGAGTTGTCTGATTTGCTCGATGGCTTCGTACCGCGCCGCCTCGCCGACGGCGAGCATGATTATGACGGAGGCGACGCCCAGGACGATGCCCAGCACCGTCAGGCTGGAGCGCAGCCGGTGGACGGCGATGTTCTTGACGCCCAGCCGCACGATGTGCAGGGACAGGCCGCCGGTCATGCGGGTCACTTCGCCTTGGGGGCTTCGGTCGTCGTTGTCGTCGTCGGGGTCGGTGGCACGGGGCTGCTAGCGGCGGCGGCTTCTTCCTTCGCCTTGGCCTCCGCGGTCAGGCGGGCGCGGGCGTTGAGGGCCACGCGGTCGCCCTCGGCCAGCCCCGTTTTCACTTCGATGAACTTTTCGTTGTTGTCGCCGATGGTGACGACGCGGCGTTCGATCCCCTGCGGGCCTGCCACATAGGCGAAGTGCTGGCCGTCGCGCTCGCACACCGCCTGCACGGGCACCAGCAGGACCTTGGAGTAGTGGGCGACGCGCACTTGCACCTCGGCAGTCATGCCGGGCTTCAGGCCGGCGTCAGCCGGCAGGTCGTCGATCGTGACCATCGTCACGTACTCTTTGACGCCGCGCTCGTCCCAGGGGCCTTGCGAGTCGGCCAGGGTGGCGACGTTCTCGACCTTGCCGTGCAGCACCTTCTTGGGGTACGCCTCGATGCGGATTTCGACTGGCTGGCCCTTGGCGATCTTTTTCACCATCGACTCGTGAATCTTGACCTTTACCTGCATACGCGTGAGGTCTGGGATGCTGATGAGCGGCTGCTGGTAGTGGACCACCGCGCCGGGCTGGATGCGGCTGGCGGTGTCCCAGTAGTAGCGCTTGTCGTAGAGCAGGATGCCGTCCTGCGGGGCCTTAACGGTGCAGTTATCCAGTTGCTTCTTCAGGCGCTCCAGGGCGGTCTTTTCCAGCTTGGCGGTGATCTGGGCGGCTTCCAACTCGCTGTCCCCTTTCGCAATTGCCGCCGCGCCGGAACCCTTCGACCGGGCCAGTTCGCGCTCGGCTTCCTGGGCCTTGCCGTTCAGTTCCTTCTCCTGCTTGTAGCGCGTGATCTTTTGCAGGACCATCAGCTTGGCTTCGTCGCGGTTGAGCAGGTAACGCTTCTGTTCAACGTCCGCCTCTTTGAGTTTCAACTGCTCCGGCGTGCCGAAGCCTTTCTTGACGAAGGTCTGGTAGTAGTTCAGCTTTTCGACGGCTTCGTCCAGGTCGCGGCGGGCCAGGGCGATGGCCCCCTTGCGGTCGTCCTCTTCGACCTGGTATTCACCTTTGAACCCTTGTGCCTCGTTGCCGAAGTACTTGTCCCGCTCCAGCACGGCCAGTTCCAGGGCCAGTTCCGCCTTAGCGGTGTCGCCGGCGGCCTTGTTCTTCTGCACTTCCAGCTCTTCCTTGGCCGCCTTCGCCTTGCCTTCGGCTTGCTTCAGCTTGATCTCCTGCTCGGCGTAATTGCGGGTCAGTTCCTCGGTGTCGAAGCGGACGACGACCTGACCCTTGGTCACTTGGCTGCCTTCGGGGACGATTTCGATGATCTTGATCTGCCGGCCCTCGACCTCGCAGCGGGCCTCTTCGGTCTTGGAGCTTTCGAGCTCGCCGCGCTCGGTGACGAGGACGAGTAAGTCGCCGCGGGCCGCCGGGGCGGTGATGTCCGTCATCGTGGCGTTACCGGTCGGCCAGTAGTAGGCGTAAGCGCCCCAGCCGAGCAGGCCGAGCACGGCCATGAAAAGGACCGTCCGCAGCCAGGGGAACCGCTTACGGCGGAGTGGCGTAAGGTGTGACAGGGATGCCGTTGCCCCGTTTGGTGCTGCCGCCGTTTGCGGCAGGTCGGGGGAGAGCTTCGTCCACTCCCGGGCCAGGTTCGTTACCGCCGGGGGCAGAGCGGGGACCGGGTCGGTCGGCGGGGCGCTCATCGGTGGGTAGTCCTCGCTCGTCGAGTTGGAGGGCTTCCGTGTCTAGGAGCAGTTGCTGGCGGCCCGTTTCGTAGCTCACCCAGGTGCCGATCAGCGTGTTCTTGGCGGCCAGCAGGGCGTCCAGGGCCTGGAGGATGTTCAGGGTGCCGGTCGTGTCGCGCGCGTCGGCCAGGAGCAATTGGTCGCGGGCCGCCTCGACCTGGCGGGCGGCGGCGATCAAGCTCTGCCGGGCAATTTCGAAGTTGAGGCGGTCCGTCGCCAGCTGCCGCAGGTCGCGGCGGACGGCCTGGACCACCCCGTCTTCGCGGGCCATGTAGAATCGTCGTGCTCTCTGATAGTTTACCAGCGCGGCCCGGTAATTGTTACGCTCAATTTGCCGGCTCAGGGGGGCCTCGAACTGGAAGCCGACGCGGTAGGTGCTGGCGGCGGCGGCGAAGTTGAACGGGTTGTTGTGCTTCAAGTCGTTCGCGATGTCGGCCCCGGCAACGACGTTCAGGCCGGCCTCCAGGGCGTTGGCGGTGACGGTGACTTGCCGCCAGGCGTCCACCACTCGCGCACGCTCGTTCATCAGGTCGAGGCGGTGGGCCAGGGCGTAGCTGACGGCCTCCGCTTCGGCGTAGGGCGTCCGGTCCAATTCCAACAGGCTGACGCGCGCCTGCGTTTGAATGACGAACAATTGCGCTACTTGCGCGATCAGTTCACGGCTGCGGCGCTGGAGGGCTTCCCAGGCGGCGGTGCGCATCGCGGGCGGAATCGGCTCCTCCGCGGCCTGGCGGACCTTCGGCCCCAACGTCTCCATGTCCTTGGCCACGGCGCGGAGCTGATAAACCAAGGCCTCCTGGTTTGCTTTCGCGCGGGTCGCCTCCGGCCCCGCGCCGGCCGCGCGCGCCAGGGCCTCACCCCAGCGGGTGAGTTCGCCGTCGATTTCGGTGACGAAGCGTGTCCCACGTTGGTGGTACGTTTGCAACTTGACGAAGCCGGCGCGCAGCGCTTCTTCCGGCGGCGCTTGGTCCATCTCGCGGAAGCCGGCGAGGAAGGTATCCAGTTCCTCTTGGAGCGTGTCTAACTCAGGGGCGTTGAGTTGGAAGGGCCGCAAAATGGCGTCGTCGAGTCGGACGGGCAGCGACGGCGGCAGGCCGAGCAGAATCTTGTAGCCATCCAGCGAGTTCTCCAGCGACGTGCGCGCCTGGATCAGTTGCGCCTTGCTCCGTTGGTAGCTGGTGAAGGCCTGGTCTTCTTGCACGGAGGACACGCTGCCCGCCTTCCGCAGCGCTTCGTGCAGGCGAAAGTTCTGCTCCTGGCTCTTCAGGTTCGATTCCTGGTTGCGGATGTTCTGGACCTGAAGGAGCAGTTGCAGGAAGCCGGACCCGCCGCCGCTAGCGACGTTGAAGTAGAAATCCTTGCGGAAGCGGGCGAAGGCGCGCACGTCGTAGAGCAGTGTCCGCTCGCCCTGGGTCAGCGACTCCATGCGCACTTCCCGGCCCGCGCCGCGGAGCAGCGGCTGGATGAACGTGATGCCCAGGTTCGAGGTCACGCTGCTGGTGTGGCCGGTGTACTCCCAGACGAAGCTGTTGGCGAAGTCCACCAGCAGTTGCGCCCCGGCGGCGAAGTTCTTGGTGAAGCCGATGTCGGTGTTGGTGCTGAGGGTGTTCGTTTCCGTCGGGAAGCCGCCGCTGCCGAAGTGGGTGTAGAAGGTGTTGTTCGTGGCGAACCAGTGGACGGCGAAGTCGTAGCGGTTGAGCGTCAGCGCGAGCGCGCCCAGGTAGAGTTCTTCCAGCGCGGTCTGATACTCGCGGCTGTGCAGTTGGCCGAGCAGCACGGCTTTCTCCGGCGTCAGGACCAGGACGCCGTCCGGCCCTAGGTCTAAGGCGGCGCGCCAGGCGGGGGATTCCACGCTCGGCGCGTCGCCGTCGTCGTGCCAGTACCGCCAGCCGCGGTGGCCGTCGGCCCGGTGCATGTAGCGGTGGGCCGCCGGGTCGTCCGGCGGCATGGGCGGGTGGTCCGGATCGTAGGGGTCGAAAAGCCGGGACTCCGGCGGCGGCGTGATGTTAATGCGGGGGACGGACCAGGCAGGGGCGGTTTCGTGTTCCAGCGTGGCGGTGTAGGTCTCCCGGTCGGCGTCACGGCGGTACCACGCCCGGCCGCAGCCGGCACAGGGTGCCAGGCCGAGCATGGCGAGCAGAGCGACGGCCGGGAGCCCGCGCATCGTACACCTGTGGCCCGCGCCGAAAGAACCTGCCGCAGTCGCCGCGGCAGACTCGGCGCAGAGTGTCGGTCGATGGCAACACTGAGGAACGGGCGGGCATAGCCGAAGGAGGGACCCTTGTCAACACAGAGGGATAAGTCGTGGCACTGCCGGTACTCCGGCAGTGCGCTGCGCCGGGGACTGACCGCACTGCCGGAGTACCGGCAGTGCCACCAAACGGTTCGGGAGGGCGAGGCTCCCGCCGAGCCGGCAGCGCCCCCGACTGACGCGGCTCGGCGGGAGCCTCGCCCTCCCGGCTCGGCGGGAGCCTCGCCCCCCTCAAACAGCAGGGGCGACCGCAGTACCGCGGTCGCCCCGAATGTTAACAGTTCTCAGTTTCGCTTACGGCCGGAAGCCGCCGCGGCTGAGGATCAGGACGAGCTGCCCGGTGAAGGGCACCGCGCCGTTGTTGTTCCCGCCGTTCTGGATGATCAAGTTGTTGGCGTTGCCGCCCGCGTTGGCCTGGGCCTGCATCTGGGCCTGGGCCGCCGCGGCGTTGGCGGCGGGGTTGCCGGCCACGTTGTTACCCGCGGGGTTGGCCCCGCCCAGCGTGCCGTTGCCGGCGGTAGGAACGCTAGGGTTCGGGAAGAACGGCGCGCCGCCCGAGGGCCGGCCGTTCTGCGGGTTCGTCGCACCGGGCGTCTGCGGCGCCGGGGTGGTGCCGTTGCCCGGGATGAGGGACTGGTTGCTCGGCGGGATCATCCCGGAGAGGTTCGGCGGGTTCAGGTTCGAGCCGTTCGGGTTCGGGAACACCGGGTTCGTGGCGGTGCCGGCACCGTTCGTGCCCGTGCCGTTCGTGCCGGTCCCCACCTGGCCCGTCCCGGTCACGCCGGCCTGCGCCGGGAACATGAAGTTCCCGTTCGTGTGCAGGCTGATGGCCAGGAACTGGCGGGAGATGATGTAATTGCCCATCATCGGGAAGCCGTTGCCGAACTGGTTGTTGAAGCCGGCCCCATTGTTGAAGCCGTTGTTCATGCCGTTGTTGTCGACGCCGTTGTTATTGTTGCCGTTGATGATGTTCGGCGCCGTGGCCGTGCCGCCAGCGTTCCCCTGCTGGTTCACCGCGCCGCCTTGGTTGGTGGCGCCGGGGCCGGCCCGGAACGGGGGCTGGGCCGCTACCCCGCCCTGCTGCGTGCCGGGGCCGGTCCGGAACGGGGGCTGGGCCGCTACCCCGCCCTGCTGCGTGCCGGTCGCCGGAGTGCCGGCACCCGTGGTGCCCGGGTTCTGCGGGAACGGGAACATGATCGCGCCGTTGCCGGCACCCGTCGTGCCGGTCGTACCCGTGCCGCCGGTGCCCGTCGTGACGGTGCCGTTGCCCGTCGTGTTGGACAGCGAGGCAAACAGCATCCCGTTGGGGCCGAACTGCAGGAACAGGATGTGCTGCCGGCCGTCGAGGCCGGTGAACACCATCTGGTTCCCGCGGATCGTCACGGTGTTGCCGGCGGGCCGCATGCTGGCCTGGCCGTTCATTTCCATGTAAACCACGGACCACACGCCGTCCACGGCGCCGGCGCTCATGCCGCCGCCGAAGGCGCCGCCGGCCTGGCCGTTCATGTTGGCCGGGTTCACGCCGGGGACGGTCACGTTCGTACCGCCGGTGGCCGGCGTTGGCGTCTGCACGGGCGGCTGCGTCTGCGCGACGAGCAGCCCGACCGTCGCCAGGAGTACCAATAAGGGGTTCATACGTTGCTCCTTCGGCCCGCTGGAAGTTCCTCGCGCGTGCCGGGGCCGGCCGGCACGACGCTGCGTTGTAAGGGAGACGTGGCCCGATTCCTCTGGCCAAGGGGGTTTCCGTGGCGGCGGCGACGGGTTTCGAGACTGACGGGGAAGGGTGCCGCCGCGCGGCCGGGCGCTATGCCGGCATAAGAACATGTGGAAGCAAAGGATGTGCCAATAGCCGGCGGGCGCGTCGCGAGGGCGAGGCTGTGGCGGACAGACGGAGCCGTGGCACTGCCGGTACTCCGGCAGTGCGGAGTGCCAGGGACAGTGCACACTGCCGGAGTACCGGCAGTGCCACGGCGAAGAAAGGCGACTACCCCCGGCGGCGGCGTGCGCGGGTGCTGTGCAGGAAGAGGGATTCCTGGTCGAGCCGTCCGGTGGAATCAAAGGGCAGGGGGCGGCCCGCGCCGTCCGCTCGCAGTTCAGAGTTCTGCTTCGCCTCGTCGGCGAGCGGGCGCGTGACCCAGAGGCGTTCCAGTTCCAGGGTGTTCGGGATCAGGGCCATGCGCATCCGGTCGCGGTGCGGTTGCCAACAGGTTCTTACGCCGGTGGCGATGCACTCTCGGTCGGTGGGCATGTCGATCGGCACCTTGGAGCGCAGAAGGCAGCACGCCGTGAGCGTGTTCATGTGCGACACGTCGGCATCGACCTTCTTCAGCAGTGACGAAGGAATCAGGTCGGCGATGCCAATGCCCGTGGCGTTGCCGCGGGACTCCGGCGACAGGTCCAGGAGGCAGATGCGGGTGATCTTCGGCTTGCACACGTCCGGCTCGCCTTCGAGCATCTGCCGGCCCAGCACGTTCACGTCCAGCCCGGTGCCGCTGTAGTTCTTGCCGCACTCGCCGACGACGAGCAGGTCGAGCTGGTCGAACGGTAGCCGGGCCATGAGCCCGCGCGCCTGCTCGAGCAGCCGCGGCTCGACGGCCAGCACGTCTTCCAAATCAAGGGCCTGGATGAAGGCCGGCTTGTCGCTGGCGTTTTCCACTACGGCCAGGCCGAGGACGAACCGCGTCTTCGCCAGAACGACTTCGACCGACTTGGGGATGAGGTCGCGCAGGCCGCGGACGCCGTAACGGTGGTGTGTGGCCGCCCCTTCGCGCTTGCCCAGGCCGATGACGAGCATCTTCACCACGCCGCTCTCGTAGGTGCCGGAGAAATCGGTGTGCGGCTTCACACGGGAGACGGTGACGACGGCGTCGGCCTCAAAGGCGTTGCGGTCCCAGTAGACGGGGTCGCCTTCGCTATTGTTTCCGAGGCAGACCACGTCCATTTCGGTGCGGACGGGCACGCCGAGGTTCTCCGGCGTGATGCCGTAGCCGGCCAGGAGTTGCCGCTGCCCTTCCGCCGTGGCCCCGCCGTGGCTGCCCATCGCGGCGACGATGAAGGGTTGGTATTCGAGTTCCCGCAGCGTGTTGACCGTGGCCTTGGTCAGAGTTTCGATGGTCGAAATACCGCGGCTGCCGACGGCGACGGCGACCCGGCTGCCGGGGCGGACGCGGTCGCGCAGCCGGGACGCCAGGATTTGCCGCCGCACCTCGCCCGGCACGTCTTCCACCTGCGGCTGCTGGCGCACCTGGCGGAAGGGATAGATTTCCAGGCCGTCCAACACGTCGGCCGCGCCGCTGTGACTCGTCATGATTCGCCCACGTTGCTCGTTTCGGTTCCTTGTTCCTTCCTAGCATAGCGTGCCGGCCCGCGGTGCCGCTAGTCCGCGGCCGAAGCTTCGTTTATACTCCCGGCATGGCGATTGAAACGTACGAAGACGCCGTGGCCTACTGGCAGGCGCGCGTCAACTACGAGCAGCGCGGCATGCCGGCCGACCTGCGCACGCTCCGGCTGGAGCGGATGCGCCTACTGCTAGCCCACCTGGGCGACCCGCACGAGCGGCTGCGTGTCGTCCACATCACCGGCACCAAGGGCAAAGGCTCGACGGCGGCGATGGTCGCCAACGTGCTGCGCTGTGCCGGCCACCGCACGGGCCTGTTCACCTCGCCGCACCTGACGGGCGTCGAAGAGCGGGTACAGATCGACGGCCAGCCCATCGACCGGGCGGCCCTCACCGAATTGATGCGCGAAGTCGCCGCCGCTACCGCCCAGGTCGAAGCCGACGGGGAAGAACCACCGACGTTCTTCGAAATCATGACCGCGCTGGGCTTGCTCCATTTCGCGCGGCAGGGCGTCGAGTTCGCCGTGCTGGAAGTCGGCCTCGGCGGGCGCTTCGACGCGACGAACGTCTGCACGCCACTGGTCTCGGTCGTCACGAATATCGGCTTCGACCACATGGAGCAGCTCGGTCACACGCTCGACCGTATTGCCTACGAGAAGGCCGGTATCATCAAGCCGGGCCGGCCCGTGGTTAGCGGCGTGCTGGCGGCGGAGGCGCGCCCGGTGATTGCCGCCGTGGCCCGTGAGCGGCAATCGCCCCTCTGGCAACTCGGCCAGGATTTCCAGTTCGCTTGGGAAGCGGGCGACATCGCCGCGGGTGTCCTGCCGCGGGTTCGCCTGCGAATGCCGCCGCACGGCGAACCCGGACCGTGGCTGCGTTTACCCCTTTGGGGCGAACACCAGGGGTGGAACGCCGCGGTCGCCCTCGCCACGCTAAAGGTTCTTGGGGACGAAGCAGGCCGGCCCCTGCCGGCGCGGGCACTGGAAGAAGGTTTAGCCAGCGTCGCCCTGCCCGGCCGGTTAGAGATCGTGCGCCGCCGACCCTGGATCATTCTTGACTGCGCCCACAACGTCGCCTCCGTGGAAGCGCTGCTGCGCTTCCTCGAACCATTGCCGCCGCGAAGCCACTGCCGGTTGCTCTTCGCCGTCTCCCGCGACAAGCAGGTCGCCGAGATGCTCCGCCTGTTGGCCCTGCGCTTCGCGGAAGCCCACTTCACGCGCTACACCAGTAGTGCGCGGGGGGCCGACCCGCAGGCGCTGGCCGACTTGTGGCGTGAAGCCGGCGGCGGCCCCGCGCATGTCCACCCGTCCGCCGTGGCGGCTCTGCAAGCCGCTTCATCGGGCTTGGCTCAAGATGACCTGCTCTGCGTCACCGGCTCGGTCTTCTTGGCCGGCGAGTTACGGCCGTTGTTGGTCGGCACCGCTTAGGAGTACACCCATGTCCCGGCCGCCCGTCCGCCTGCCGCTCGATTCCCTGAACCGCAACCCGGTACTGGCGGCCCTGGTCTTCGGCTTCCTCGCGGGCGTGTTCATCACCTGGCTCTGGCTGGCATCGTCGGGGGAACAGAAGGGCACGTCCACGCCTGCCCCGACGGTGGCGGCTCCGGAGGGCGGTAGTGGCGGCGGCGGCCCTTCACCCGCTTGGACCGTCCACTTCTCGCCCAAGGGCGGCTGCACGGACGCCGTCGTCGAAGCCCTGCGCTCGGCCAAGCAGGACGTGCGCGTCTTGGCCTATTCCTTCACATCCAAGCCCATCGCCCAGGCGCTGCTCGAAGCGCACAACCGCGGCGTGCACGTCGAGGTGATCCTGGACCGGGAGCAGCGCACCGACAAGTACTCCGAAGCCGACTTCGTCGCCCACGCCGGCATCCCGACGTACATCGACGACAAGCACGCCATCGCCCACAACAAGGTCATGGTCATCGACGGCCTCACTGTCATCACCGGCTCCTTCAACTTTACCAAGCAGGCCGAGGAGCGGAACGGGGAGAACCTCCTCGTCATCCGCGACGCCGCCTTGGCCGCCCAGTACCGCGCGGACTGGGACCGCCACCGAAGTCACTCTGAGCCCTACGCGGGCCGGTAACGGCCACCCTTGCTCCGCCCCGGCGGCCCGGTATATTGGTGGTGTCGGGGGCGTAGCTCAATCGGCAGAGCAGTGGACTTTTAATCCATCGGTTCAGGGTTCGAGTCCCTGCGCCCCCATTGGGCGGGCCCCCAAAGCCGAGTTCCCCGGAGAGGTGGCTGAGTGGTCGAAAGCGCCGGTTTGCTAAACCGGTAGGGTGGGAAACCGCCCTCACGGGTTCGAATCCCGTCCTCTCCGTATTCTCTTACCACTGTCGACGCAAGTCACGCTTCCGACCAGATTTGCCGCTTGTCGCCTTCATTGACACAAGCGACTGTGTCAATGAGTGTGTCAAAGGACGTCCGCATGGTACGGTAACGAACCCACCTGGTCCCGGCCCTCCTTCCAAAGCAACCTACTGTTCATTGCCGGCAGCTCCGTTGTCGCCGGCGTCCAATTCGAACAAATGAAGCCGCCGCATCTGGCGGCGGGCTTCATCGTCGAAAAGATGAAAATAGTGTTTCACCATGCGGCTCTCAGCGTGGCCTAACCACCGCATGACCGTTGCCTCGGGTACGCCGCAACGGGCACAGCTGGACACGAAGGTGTGCCTGAAACCGTGAAGACGGCCACTCGCAAAGCCACGTTCACCCGCACGCGTCGGAAACTTCGGTGCGAGTGGGCGAAGCACGTCTTTGACGAGGATGGTGCGAACGGTATCGGGCTTCAAACGGCCACCGCGGGGGCCGAAAAAGACGAAGCCTGCGGCGGTCTGCGGCAGTTCCCGAAGGACATCTCGAAGTTTTGCGTGAATCGGGAAGGAGCGATCCCTGCCGCTCTTCGTCGTCTGTAGGGCGTCCCCTGGCCGGGCCGTGCTGGTGTTGTCGGGCAGGTGGATCATGCCCGACGCCATGTCGATGTTCGACCACCGGAGACCGCTCAGTTCCGCGATGCGCAGGCCGGTGAACGCCAAAGCCACCAGCACGTTGCCCAACCAATTCAACTCGGGCTTGGCCCGGCAATAGTCGACCATCGCTCGCACCTCCTCGGGGCGCCAGCAGTAAGTTCGCGAACCTTGGGGCTTACGCAGCGGCAAGTCAATGCGACAGCCCTGCGGCAGCCGGCCGGCCCGGATGAGCCAGCCGACTACTTGCTTCACGGTCGTAATTTCGAGGAATTGGGTGCGGTACGCGGCCCGCCGATTGCGTTCGAGGTGACAGGCGTATTCCTGGAGCACTGCGGCATTGATTTGTCCCCAGTCTTCCAAGCCGCGTTCCGCGGCGAACGCCAAGAAGTTGGCCAGCGCGGCCCGATACCGCTTCAGCGACGACGGCCGAACACCACCGACCACGCGCGAGCGGCCCGCGTGCGCGAGGTAAAGGTCGCGCCCCTCAGACAGCGGCAGGGTAGGGGGCGTGCCGGTCGGCTGCGGCCGATCGGATGCCTGAACAAGGCCGCGCTCGATGGCGACGTTCTGGTCGAGCTGCCGCAAACGTTGGGTCGCCTCGGCGTAGGAACGCGTATTGAGCGAATGCCGCCCGGCGGAGACGGCATTGCTACGGCCATCAGCCTGGAAGACGCCGCGGCGGCGACTAAGGAGCCACGTGAAGAATTGGCATGCGATCTTTTCGTTGCGACGCTTGCGTGCCATGGAGTTGGGCAACCTCTTGGGATTGGTGCGCGCGCCTCAACCAGCGCGGTAACGGCCCCGCGGGCCGGCTGGCGGCGCGCGAGGGTCGTAAAGCGGACTGGGGCGCGTGGCTGGCAACGGGCGCGACAGCCTGGGGGGCGACGGTGCCAAGGGCGTCGCGCGGGATCAGGACGCGTCCCCTTGGACCGGCGGGCTGAACAAACGGGAGGCGGCCCTCGGCCAGGTAGCGCCGGATCGTGGCGAGGGCAAGGCCGCTGAATGCGGCGAACTGCCTGGGGCTGTAGAAGCCGCAGGGCGCGGGGTCGGACACCATCGCCATGGCGATCAGCCCGAGAAAAGGCTAGTCGACGAGAGCCGGTCGGCGAGCGGCGTAGGACTACGCCCTACACCGTCTCCTCTTTTTGAAATAACGCGCGCGCGAGACGCTATCGCTAGGTTTGCTCGGGGAAGTCCTTGGCCCGCTCGCGGAAGTAGGGGACGAGATCGGGGTGCTTGAGATCTAACTCTTGGACGATTTCTTCATCCGAGCGGCCAAGCCGAATGAGCGCGCGCAAATCCTCGGCTAGGGCGCGCGCCTCTGAGTCGTCGTGCGAAGGGAGCCGGTTGGTCATGCCAGGGGCGACGTCGCCAATAGGCGACGCAAGCAGCACAGACTCGGGCACTGGTCGCGCGGTGGGCTTCATGAGCCGACGACGGGTGCCGGCCGCGTAATGGCCGGCTAGATCCGGGAAATACTCGGTCAGTTTCAATGGACCGAAGAGCCGAACCCACAAATCTACCGAGAAGTCATGTCCGCTAATGAGCCTGAAGGCGGCCTTGTAACGGCTGGTAACCGTCGGGAGCGGCTTCTTTAGGCGGGCGCTGATGACGCGCAAGGGCAGTTCTCGGGCGCGGTCATAGGACCGGCCGGTCCAGCCCTCACGCAGGTCCCAGACGCGCAAGTACTCGGCAAATTTGTTCCGGCGGACGCGCTTTTCCCTGATGGCCCTACGCCGCTTAAAGCGGCTGACGATCCCAAGCAGATCTTTCGTAGTTGTCCGGAGCGAGGCCTCCAAGTGAATGTAGAAGAGGGGTGCGTCGGGGAATGAATCGAGATTGGAGCTCGCCAGCTTTGCGAGTTCATTCAGAACTTGCATCCTTTGTACCTCGCGCTGCTCGTTGCTATCAGCCGTATCTTCGGCATGGCAGCCCGACATGAGCACCTCGCCAACAGCGATGCGCTCAGCAGGTGTTAGGTAGGACGCCAAGGTAAGCGCCATGTTTCGCAGCGTCATGGGCTGGATGGCACCGGACAGAAATCCCGGGTCCGGGTCGGCCATGTCGAGGTCGGCTGCGGCAGTGGCTGGATCTACCGGACGCCCCGTGACGCCAATCGCACCGAGCATGAACAGAGCGGCTTGCCGAAGGAGCGGCGCCACCGGGTGGTCAACGCCGCCCCCGCAATGGTGCTGACGAGCGACTTCCCAGAATGTCAGATAGTAGGGGTGGCGGCGGGTAGCTTCCCAACGAATGGCCATCGGAAGATCCAACAGGTGGCCGTGGGGCCGACGAACTAGCGGGTCCTTCACATCCGCGTCTCGGCTTGCCTCGGTACTCATCGGAATGACTCCCGGGACTTCAATGGCTTGAGGCGACGCGGGCGATTATGCCGTGGCCTGGAGTATGCCACGAGGTTAGACCGGTAGTGATGAACGCCGGACGCAACTGTTGACTCGCATAACACCCGGAGGTATCGCTTCGATGGGCAGGGCTAACGCCCCTCCCATGGAATATGACGCGAATTCCGAGGCGATTTAGGCTCCCCCGGCGCGCCTCGGCACAACTACTCGTGCTCGTCGTCCAGGTCGATTCCTATCTAGGCCGCTTCGCGGCGCTGAAAAAGCGGCGGTACTGCTCCTCCGTGATTGCCGTGGCTTGACCGCCGCGCGACGTCCTGGCCAGGTTGACGAGGTCGCGCCCGACGAACTCGCCGCCGTAGTAGTTGTCGAGCCGCTGGTAGCAATCTTCACACAGGACCCCCCAGCGGAAGCGTGACTACTCCTGCGACGCCAGGTCGGCGGCGGAGCCCTTTCCGCCGGTAATGGCCCAAATTCAGGGACGCGACGGATCTTCACCTTGCGGGCCAAGGTGATGTGGTTCTGACAGGAGAAGCAGCGCATGGGCCCCTCCTACGCGCGACGTCGTGAACCTCGGGTGTAGGAACTCTCGACTATTTGGAGCGTAAGTCAAGCGCACGGTTCCCGACCTGACGAACTGGCTTTGACGCACCGAACGGGCAATTGATCGCAAAGCGGGCCGGCGAGCCACGCACGATGTGCACGGCCCCCAGCATAGCGCGGAGTTAGGGCGCATCCATGACTTTTGCGCTTTCCCGTTCGAGCTTGCTGGCAAGAAGTGCGATAGATGGATCCGCAGTTGACCGAGCTGCGGTTAACGCTTCGCCAACCAGTTGACGGACATTTGGGGAATCAAGCCGCAGTTCCTCGCTGGCAAGCATGATCCTTGCCGTCGCACCACGTTCACTTCCGAGACGGTCCGCAGCTGCGATTGCTGCGCCATAGAGTCTGCGACCGCGTTCTGCGGAGCCGGTGCGCAAATACAAGAGGCCCCAAGTCGCATCGTAGGTGATTCGGGACTCAGGTGACAACGCACCAGTCTGAATCGATTGAAGGACCACTTTAGCCTGATCTACCTGGCCCTGCTGGATGAGAGCGAATGACAAGTTGTTAAGTAGTGTGAAGTCGTCCGGATTGCTCACGAGGCCTCGGCGTGTGATTGCCTCCGAATAAGCATGATCTTCCAAGACTAGCGTGGCGATATATGAGGCCAGAATCGCCGGGCGGCTCGAAAATGGCTGGTCATTCAGCCAACCTTCCGCGTGTGATAGTGAGCTCGTCCACTCGGCGTTCGCATAGGTGCGCCATGCGTTGGCTTCAGCCGAGCGGGCGGTGTCTACACCACCGAGCGATTCGGGCTGTAGATGCGTCTGCCTGACGAGCCAGCTTGCTTGGGCGATGGAGTTTTCAGAAGGGCTCTCAAGTGATTGGCGGAGCAGGCGGCGTCCCACCTTACGATTACCATCTTTAAGCTCAAGGGTTCCGATCGCACTTGCTAATTCCGACGAGTGAAAGGGTGTGAATTGTTCCGCTTCAAGACGCCGTCGGGCTGCTTTTATGCGATCCGAAGTTCTTGAATTGGCGGCCGCTACGGCGATTTCGGCAGCCATGATCCAAGGATCAGTGTGGACGAGGGGGCTCTGCGTTAGAAGCCTGTGCGCAAGCGGACCCCGGTTGTGGTGCAGATAGAACCTCGCCGCCGAACGCAGCACAAAGCGATTGGCGGGTGCAAGGCTGAGCGCAATGCGGATGCTCCGGTCTGCCTTAATGGGTAGGCCCAGAATCGTGTAATACAGAGCGAGATTAGTCCAAAGGACTGGGTTCGTTGGGTATTCTGCCAGCTGCCGCCTGGCGACGGATATTCGACGGTAGATGTCTGCTTTGGTCTCCTGTGGGGGAGAAGCGGAAACGTGGAAGCCTGGGCCGCCTTTCATCAGGTAGCGTTCGGCGACCGCTTTGGCTACCGGTAGCGAGTCTCCGTGGCGGATAAGAAGACCGGCCGCTTCGTCGGCGATACCCCAGATGTCCAACGAGTACGCAACAGACACGAAATCGGCGGCAACCGAAGGTGTCGGCATAGCGAGCCAGTCAGAGTGCAACTTAGCCAACAAGCTCTGATCGAATTGCGAGGTCTCCCGCGTGGCGAGTGGCGCAAGGTCATGATGGCCGAGGGTAACTTTGAAGCTACGCCACTTCGGAATGACCTGCCGTTCGCGGTCTTCAACAGCGATCGGCATTTAGAATCCCCCTGTCTTGAGGCGGTACTCCGCGTGCGAGGCGAGTCGATCAAACCAGGAAATGTACCGTTCCAACGAGTACGGATTCGAGTGGCCTTGACGGTTCAACGGATGCCCACGGCGGCCGGGGTCAGGTTCACAAAGCTGTGTGACAGCAGACCGAATATCGGGCCTGACGCTCGCCGGGACCGTCAGCGAAAAGGTGTCAAGAGCTATCGCGAAGGAGGCCAGAAGGTAGGGCAGGACTTCCTCGTAGGAACCGAGGTAAGAGCTCGGCCGGTGCTCGGATGCGAGGTTGTCAATCAAGAGCGTAGAGATGTTGACGCGGGCAAACAGGAAGACGATGAGGCTCCCCAGGTGGTAGAGGTCGCAGCCGAATCGTCGCGCTCGTTGATCCGACAGTGTCACGCCGTACAGGAACTCTGGGGGCGCGTAGCCCCGGTCCCCGGCAATGTCGTCGTCATCGTGTGGGGCAGGGATCGCCTTGGCCCACGCGCGGCCGAGGTCGCTGATCTTCGAGCCATCCTTGGCGAACACAAGTACGTTTGAAGGCTTGAGGTCTTGGTGCGCCACGTCTACGCGGTGGATTTGCTCCAAGCCGGTGGCCACGTGGTGGATCGCGCGGAGCACAAAGGCCAGATCGAAGGCCGCTTGCGCGTCCAGGTGTGAGCGAACATCACCGTCCGCTAGGTCGAAGATCAGATACTCGACTTTGCTGAACTCGTTGTCAGGCTGTGGGAAGACCTCGCCGCTGTCGATGGCGTGGACTACACGGCGGAGTGATCGTGCGCGGCAGTGCTCCAAGATGCTCTTCTCAAAAAGAAAAATCTCAGTCATCTCTTTAAGCGTTTCGGCGGTGCGCTTGCCTCGAAAGGCGCGCGTGTAGTCGAGGGCCTTAAGAAAGCCCTTCCTGCCGCCGGCGTCCTGAACGATGTAGCCGGTAGAAAAGAAACCACCGGTGGCGCTCTTGGATGGTTCAACGCGCTTAAGCACTTGCCAACCGTTTGGAAGCGTCAGGCCGGCTAACTGCTTGGACGGCTCCATCTGCATCACATCGCTCCTGGGCATTCCTGGGTAACGAGCCGGTATTTACAGGGCCGGCCTCGCTTGGGCTCGCTCAGTGAACTAACCTACAGTCTATTCTGCAAGAGCTTCTGGGCAAGAAAAACAAGGTCTCGTCAAAGGATGACGATTTCCCCTATGTAGCCATTCTTAACGGCCAAGAGAGCCACTGCCGTGGCGTCGGGAGCGTCGTCGAGGCCGTCCGGCTCGAGCGGGTGGTGGACTGATAGGTACTCCCCGTCTCGCAGGTACTGACGGATCAACTTGGTCATCTGCTCCTCGAACTCCGCGGCCAGAGGATGATCGGCGGGGTAGCTGAAGCCGGGCGTGTCCTTGAAGAGCAGCTCCTCGAAGTGCAAATAGAGAGCGTTCTTGCTCTGGGTCGTGAATACGAAGTGGCTCCCGGCGCCCACGGGCAGGCCGCTCTTCTGGGTGAGAATCTCTATCGGGGCGTCTCCCGGGGGCGAACATGGCCAGGCGGCGTGGCAACAAGTCGGAGGCGATCCGCCGGGTACTGGCCGAGCACCCCAAGGCCAAGTCCAAGGAGATCGTGGCGTTGCTGGCGGGACAGGGCGTGAAGGTCAACGCCACCCTGGTCTACTACGTCAAGAGCCGGGCCAAGCACGCCAGGCGCAAGCAGAATCGCGCGGCGCGGCTGTCGGGGGAGATGGCCAGAAACCCAGTGAAGCTGGTGCAGCGGTTGAAGGAGATCGCCGGCGAAGTCGGCGGCTGGAAGAACCTTCGGCAGCTCGTTGACTTGGTTGCGGACTAGGGCTGCTGTTCGGAACCCGATCAGGTGCCATCGACTATATTTGCTGAGCCCGGGAGCAGCGGACGCGACGCAACGAAATCCTTCAATAACACCTTTCCAGCACCTTTGGAGGTGCAAAGGAGTCGGAATAGCAGTAATCGATATGCGCGATATGGGCGACTCGGGCGGTGGAAACTCGCTACCGGGCTCTTGCATATGTTGGGCCTGTGTGGGTTCCCCTTGCGGGGGCGCCGCGTCAAGCGGGGCCGTGAGTGAATCGATGGCGACATGCTGGGCAGGTTACGACGAGTTCGGAGCCGATCCCGGGCACTCGCAACTTCTGCTGGCACTTCTCGCAGCTGATGATGCGCGACTCCGTGGCCGCCGCCGGTTGAGGATGCGCGCCACCGCCACCGCTGCGGTGCGTCGGTGCCTTCCCGAGCGTTTTGGCGATGCATTGGTGGATCCATAAGCCCGCCCAGCCGCCCAAGATCGGCGGGAGGGTCGTAAGAAGGAACAACACGCGGTGGGGCATGAAGAGCACGTGCTGGGTTTTGCACCACGTGAAGATCGCCGGGCTCACCAGAATCCCGCCCAGCGCTGCTCCGACCAAGATAAACACCCAGCCGGACGCGCTGTTAGCGACGGTCGGCACGGGAACCGCCGTGAGCCGGTCGTCGTGCTCCGCGCCGTAGGTGGCGTCGGTAAAGTCGCGGGAGATTCTCTTGAGCCAGGCCTCAAAATCCGCCCACCGGCGCGGGTACCGCGCGGCCCGCTCGCGGGCGCTCCGCGCGTCCGCCGCCGCTGCCTCTTGGGCGGCCCGGTTGCCGGCGTCCGTGCGGGCCGCGTCATAATTCCGGCGTGCCGCCGGGTCGGAGAGAATCTCCCAGGCCAGGTTGACCCTCTTCATTTCTGCGTGGGAGCCGCCCCGGTCGGGGTGATACTCGAAGGCGCGGCGGCGGAAGGCCTGCCGAATCGCTCCCAGGTCGGCGTCCGGGGGCACCCCGAGCACTTGGTAATGGTCTTGCTCCATCGCGGCCTCCGCTCGCGCTAGGACGCGCCCACCGACTGCTGACCCGTGTCGCCACAGCGAGTCGCGTAGCCCGGCGCGCGCGAGCGGTTGGTCACCGACTGACGGGCGGCGGCGGGCATGAACCGCAGGGCGCGCCCTTTCCCGCGCGTCGCGCGCGACTTGCTTTGACACCGAACGGATGTCGGTATTCTGCTCTGACACTTAACTCGTGTCAAGGGCCGTGGGCACTATGCTCGCGGGCTATGGGGACCAAGGCCCAGCACGCCCGCGCCTACCGCCGCCTGCCCGCGCTGTTGCGTGCCTGGCGGGAGGGAGCCGGGCTTACCCAGCGGGCGCTGGGGGCGCGGCTGCGTCGCCCGCAGAGCTGGGTCTACAATTGCGAGGCCGCCAACCGCCGCGTCGACGTCGCGGAATTCGTCGAGTGGGCCAAGGCCTGTGGGGTCGAGCCGCTCGCGGCCTTGACTCACTTCTTGGAGTCGTAACCGGGGGCGGGGTGCCGTCCCCGAGGCTACCCGGTGATGCACAACGACGAACTTTCGGCCCGCCGCTTCACGACCTCGGCCATCCACATCATCGAGCAACTCGTGCCGCGCGCGGCCGACCGGGGCATGACCACCGAGTACACGGAGCAGACCGCCCCGGCGTTGGGCCTATGGGCGATCCTCCGGTGGGAGCGGAAGGTCGGGCTGACCGCGCTGGAGGCGCTCGGCGTCGACGTGGATGCCCTGGCCCGCGACGTGGACCGGGCGCTCGACGAGGCCGGGCGCGAGAGCGCGCCGCCAACGCTGCACACCCTGCCCTCGGGGGAGAAGGTCCTTGCGATGGACTTCCGTCGTCCGGTCGCCCCCTTGCTAACCGCGGCCGAGGAAGAGGCGCGGGGGCTCGGGCACTCCTGGGTCGGGTCCGAACACCTGGTGCTGGCCATCGTCCGGGTCGCTGACGCCCGACTCCGCAAGGTACTGGCTAAGCACCGGCTAGGGTACGATAGGGTACGGCAGGCGGTGCTGGGCCTCTTGACTTCCTAACCGCGGTGCGCTCCGGCGCAGGCCGGGCGGCCCACCGGTGTGGCATGGTCAGGGGAGGGCTAGTAGGTTTCGCCCCGAATTACCACCCACCGCAGCGCCTGGGCGGAAACTGTTGCCCTGGCAGTGAGTCTGCGCAGCCAGTGGGCGAGCTGTAACCAATCCGGTATGCTCGTAGTCTCGTCTCTGAATTAACCGCGGCGGTGCCGCGCCGATCGCGGCATTCCATCGGTGGTGCGCCTTTCCTTACATCGAGGTTCCGCGCCATGAAACGGCTCACGGTCAGCCTGGCCTGGGTGCTCCTGCTCGCGACGCTGGCGGCCGCCGGCGAGATCGGCTTCGTCGAGGACTTCGCCCTGGCCAAGGACCGCAACGCCAGCCTCCGCCAGCTCATCCCCGGCACGGAGGATTATTACTACTACCAGTGCCTCAACTTCCTGAACACCGAGCAGTACGAGAAGGCGGAAGCCCTCACCCGCCCCTGGCTCCAGCGCTTCGGCCAGACACCGCGGCTGACCGAGATTCAGACCCGCCACGCCCTGCTGACGTATGAACGCAACCCGCAGCGTACCCTGGACTACCTGCGCCAGCGGCTGAACCTGCGTTTCGACCATCAGAAGGTCATCCCCGGCGGCGCGCCGAACCTGCCGACGGCCCTCGACGCGCAGGTCATCGCCCGCGAACGCCTCAAGGCCGACTCCTTCGCCCGCTGGCAGAACCTGGACAACTTCGAGGACGCCGCCCTGGAGTGGCTTGCGGCTGAGAACCTCAATTGGGAGCGCCGGCGCATGTTGCTCGCGCGACTCGCGCGCCCTGACATTGCCAACCTGCCCAAGCTCGTCGCCGACGACCTGGCCGAACCCACCGCCCCGCGCTTCGGCCCCTACGCCGTCCACCGGCAGATGACGCTGTCCCAACTCGAGGAACTGCTGCGCCTCCGGCCGGCGGTGCTGAACGAGAATCTCTTCGTCCACACCTACGTGACCAAGCTCCAGCCCGGCGCGGACGAGGACTGGCGGCACGACCCGAAGCTGGCGCGGGCCTACTTCGACCGGCTCATCGCCTTCGCCCGCCGGCTCAGCCCGGCCCACAACCCGCTGAAGGCCCACGCCCTGTACCAGCGGCTGGTGCTCGACCGCACGCAGGGCACCTACGACAAGGCCCTCTTCCTCGAATACCTCAAGCTGCCGCGCCCGCTGCCCTACGTGGCGAAGAGCCTCCTGGAGTCGACCACCGATCGCGGCAACCTTGCTGGTCTCGACGTGGATTACTCCACCATTACCCTCTTGCCGCCGATCCACACCGACGAACCGCTGGTCCGCAGCTACCTGGAACACTTCCTCCTGAACGCGGACACGGCCAAGGAGTTCGAAGCCTACATCGACGACACCTACCTCAAGCACCTGTTCGCCGAGGTCAAGATCGTCAACGGCCTGGGCGAAGCGGAGCAGTGGGCCGCGCTGTTGCCTCCGGAGGCGTACCGCCAACTGAAGGAGCGCGTGGACCTGGACTTCGCCTTCACGAACAAGACCACCTTCGCTGCCGACGAACCCGTCCGGCTTGACCTGTTCGTCAAAAACGTGCCGACGCTGACCGTGAAGGTGTTCGAGGTCAACGCCGAGCACTTCTACCGCAGCCAGCAGCGCGAGGTGGACACGGACATCAACCTGGACGGCCTGGTGCCGGGGTCGGAAGACACTTACACCTACGCCGCCGAGCAGCCGCCGCTGCGCCGCCAGGCCCGCCGGTTCGACTTCCCGCAATTGAACAAGCCCGGCGTCTACGTCATCGACTTCATCGGCGCGGGCAAGAGCAGCCGGGCCCTGGTCCGCAAGGGCCGGCTGCGCCCGCTGGTCGCCACCGGCACCGCGGGGCAATCGGTCACCGTGGTGGACGAAGCCAACCGCCCGGTGAAGGACGCCATCCTCTGGCTCGGCGGGCACGAGTACCTGGCCGACAAGGAAGGCGTCATCACGGTGCCCTTCAGCACCAGCCCCGGCCGCCGGCCGGTCGTCATTAGCCGCGGCGACTTCGCGTGCCTGGACTACCTCGAGCACCAGGCGGAGACCTACGCCCTGACCGCGGGCATCCACGTGGACCGTGAATCGCTCCTGTCCCAGCGGGTCGCCTCGGTCCTGGTCCGCCCCGGGCTGACGATCAACGGCCACCCCGTCTCGGTCAAACTGCTGGAAGAGGTGAAGCTGCGGATCACGTCCACGGACCTGGACAACATCAGCACGTCCACGGAGGTCAGCGACTTCAAGCTCTTCGAGGACCGCGAGTCGGTCCACGAGTTCCGCGTGCCGCCGCGGCTGCAAGCGCTGCACGTCAGCCTGCGCGGCAAGGTGCAGAGCCTGAGCCTGAACCAGAAGGTGGACCTGGAGGCGTCGCAGACGTTCGCCCTGAACGGCATCGACAAGACGGACAAGATCGAGGACCTGCACCTGGCGAAGTTCGGGGCGGAGTACGTGATCGAGGTGCGCGGCCGCACCGGCGAAATGGAACCGGACCGGCCCGTGCAACTCAGCTTCAAGCACCGCGACTTCAAGGAACAGGCCCAGACGACGCTGAAGAGCGACGCGCAGGGCCGGGTGAAGTTGGGTGCGCTGCCGGACATTACGAGCATCACGGCGAAGGGGCCGGAAGGCACCACCCACAACTGGCCGCTGCGGGTGGACCGGCACACCTACCGCCAGGTGCTTCACGCCAAGGCCGGGGATACGGTCACACTGCCCTACGAAGGCAGCGCCGCCGCGCCGAAGCGCGAGGAACTGGCCCTCTTCGAGATGCGGGGCGAGGTTATCGCCGTCGACCGCTTCGAGGCGCTGGCCATTCAAAACGGCCTAATCGAAATGCGCGGCCTGGCCGCGGGCGACTATGACCTTTGGCTGAAGCGCACCGGCGAGAAGGTGCGCGTCCGTGTCGTGGCCGGGCCGGTGGTCAACGGCTACGTCCTGGGCCAGCTGCGGCACATGGAACTGCCCGACCTCAAGCCGGTGCAGATCGAATCCGTCACCGGTGACGCCGACACTGTCACGATCCGGCTCCGCGACGCCTCGGCGTTCGCCCGCATCCACGTTTTCTCCACCCGCTACCGGCCCGAATACTCCGCGTTCGATGACCTGGCCAAGGTGCGTGACGACGCGCTGAGCGGCGTCTACCCGTCCCACGCGGAGTCCTCTTACCTAGCGGGCCGCAACATCGGCGACGAATACCGCTACATCCTCGACCGCAGGCTCCAGCACAAGTTCCCCGGCAACATGGCGGAGCGCCCGGCTCTGCTGCTGAATCCGTGGGCCGTCCGCTCCACCGAGACCGGCGAGCAGACTGCTGCGGGAGGAGAGGACTACAGTGCCCGCGGCGTCCCCGCGCCCGGTGAAGCGATAACGGGACATGGCATCGGCCCTGGAACTGAGAGCGGCGTACGGAGCGCGCGGGAGATGTTGCCCAGCCTTGACTTCCTCGCCGACGCCTCCGCCGTCCTCGTCAACCTCGTCCCCGACAAGGACGGCGTGGTGAAGGTCCCCCGGAAGGACATCGGCGCGCACGCGATGATCCAGGTGGTGGCCGTCGACCCGGTGAGTACGACATCGCGATCCGTCGCGCTGCCGGAGCAGCCGGCCAAGGTCCGGGACCTCCGGCTGCACGCGGGGCTGGACCCGCAGGGCCACTTCACGCAGCAGAAGCAAGTCAGCCTCCTGCCGCCGGGCGAGCCGTTCACCCTCGCCGACGCCGCGGCCAGCCGGTTCGAAGCCTATGACAGCCTGCCCAAGGTCTACGGCCTCTACGCCACGCTCACCAAGGACCCCAAGCTCGCCGAGTTCGCGTTCGCCCTCACCTGGCCGAAGCTGAAGCCGGAGGAGAAGCGCACCCTCTACTCCAAGTACGCCTGCCACGAGCTGAACTTCTTCCTGGCGAAGAAGGACCCGGCGTTCTTCCGGGACGTAGTTGGGCCCTACCTGGCCAACAAGCGGGACAAGACCTTCCTGGACCACTGGCTGCTGGAGGACGACCTGCGCGGCTACCTGGAGCCGTGGCAGTTCGACCGGCTGAACACGGTCGAGCGCGTCCTGCTGGCCCAGCGCATCGCCGGGGAGCCGGCCAAGACGGCGAGGCACATCAACGATTTGCTCCGCCTGCAGCCGCCGCGGCTCGATCGCGACCTGATGCTGTTTGACACGGCGGTGAAGAGCGGGGCGCTGAATCAGGACCAATGGACTGCGATCCGGATGGAGGAAAAGTACCTCGGCGGCAATAAGAACGCGCCGGTGCCCGCGCCCCCGCCAGTCGGTGGCTTCGCGGGCTACCAAGGTTCACCTGGAGCCGGTGGCGATTCCACGAAGGCACAGAGTGCTGCAGGCCGCGCTGAGCTGGAGACCGCTCTAAGGGATGCGGACAGTCGATACCCGGCGGCGCGAAGCAGCCGCGAGGGCCGCACTCTCAAGGACGGAGGAAAAAAGGACAAACAGATAGCGGGCGACGCGGACGGCAAATCGCCCAATTTCTTCACGGGGGTTCCCGTCTTCCGCGCCAACGAGCGAGAGCAGCTCCAACAGCAACTCCGCCAGCTCTACCGCCGGCTCGACCCGACGCAGGAATGGGCCGAGAACAACTACTACCACCTCCGCATCAGCCAGCAGCTCGCCGACCTCGTGCCCGTCAGCCCCTTCTGGCTCGACTACGCCCAGCACGACGGCAAGGGGCCCTTCCTTTCCAAGAACCTCGCCGAGCCGAGCCGCAACTTCACCGAGATGATGCTCGCCCTGGCCGTCCTGGACCTGCCCTTCGAAGCCGGCAAGCCGGAGGTCAAGTTCGACGGCAACAAGATGACCCTCACGCCCACCGGCAACCTGGTCGCCTTCCACGAGGAGGTCCGCCCCGTGGCCGCCGCCGCGGCGCCCGCCGCGGGCAAGCCGACGGTCCTGGTCAGCGAGAACTTTTACCGCCACGGCGACCGCTACCGCGAAGAGGGCGGCGAGCGGTTCGACAAGTTCGTCACCGGCGAGTTCGTCGTCCACACCGTCTACGGCTGCCAGGTGGTCGTCACCAACGCCACGCCCTCGCGGCAGAAGCTGACGGTGCTGATTCAGGTGCCCACCGGGGCCATCGCCCTCGCCGGCGGCCAGCCGACCAAGGCGGTGCCCCTGGACCTGGAGCCGTACCGCACCCAGACCGTGGACTACCTCTTCTACTTCCCGCTACCGGGGCACTTCGCCCACTTCCCGGTACACGTGGCCAAGAACGAGACGCTGGTCGCCGCCGCCGCCCCGACCGAGTTCGAAGTCGTCGCCCAGCCGACCAAGCTCGACACGGAATCGTGGGCCTACGTCTCGCAGAACGGCACCGGCGACCAGGTGCTGGCGATGCTGGGCCGGGAGAACATCCATGCGCTGGACCTGGAACTGATCGCCTTCCGGATGAAGGACCGCGAGTTCTTCGAGCGGGTCATCGCCCTGCTCACCGAGCGGCACGTGTACCACGCCACGCTCTGGTCCTACGGCCTCTTCCACAACGCTGCCGCCGTGGCCCGCGAGTACCTGACCCACGTCGACCAGATCGTGAACGAGTGCGGCGGCCCGATCAATAGCGTGCTGCTCGTCGTGGACCCCGTCGCCCGGCACCAGCACGAGCACCTGGAGTACAAGCCGCTGGTCAACGCCCGCGCCCACGCCCTGGGCAAAGAGCGGCAGATCGTCAACGGGCCGCTGCTGGAGCAGTACCAGCGGTTCCTCAAGCTGCTCTCCTACCGCCGCGACCTGACGGACGAGGACAAGCTGGCCGTCACCTACTACCTGCTGCTGCAAGACCGCATCGAGGAAGCCCTGGCCACCTTCGCCCAGGTGGACGCGGGCAAGGTGGCGGAGCGCCTGCAGTACGACTACTGCGCCGCGTACCTGGACCTCTTCGGCGAGGAGCCGCAGAAGGCCCGGGCCATCGCCAGCCGCTACGCCAAGCACCCCGTGGACCGCTGGCGCAACGTCTTCAACGCGATCCTCAATCAGTTGAACGAGGGCGATGGCAAGGGTCCCCTCGTCGCCGACGCGGAGGACCGCAGCCAGCGGCAGGGCCAACTCGCCGCCACCGAGCCGGGCTTCGACTTCACCCTGGACGGCGGCAAGATCAACCTGACCTGGCAGAACCTGCACAACGTGCGGGTGAACTACTACCTGATGGACGTGGAACTGCTCTTCAGCCGCAGCCCGTTCGCCCAGCAGTTCGGGGACCAGTTCGCCTCCATCCGGCCCAACGCCACGCAGGAAGTGAAGCTGCCCGCCGGCCAGACGCGCCAGGCGGTCGCGCTGCCGGAAGACCTGGCCCGCCGCAACGTCCTGGTGGAAGTGACCGCCGCCGGCAAGACGCACGCGCTGCCGTACTACGCCGGGGCGATGAACGTGCAGATGACCGAGAACTACGGCCAGCTCCGCGTGGCCGAGTCCGTCGGCGGCAAGGCCTTGCCGAAGGTGTACGTGAAGGTCTACGCCCGCCTGGCGGACGGGCAGGTGAAGTTCTACAAGGACGGCTACACGGACCACCGCGGGCGGTTCGATTACTCTTCGGTGAGCACGCCGGAGCACCAGCCGGTGCAGCGGTTCGCCGTGCTGGTGTTGAGTGATGATCGCGGCGCCACCATCCGCGAAGCCGCCCCGCCGCAGCAGTAGGAATCGCTAAGCCAATCAGCCGGCCCGAGCCGGCTGAGAGCATCTCGTCCGCGCCAACGTCAGCTTGTTTCGTGCGGAGTTAACCAGCAGGCTGGAGCAACCGACGGACCTTGATTACAGACCGTCCAGCAACGCCGCCAAGGCGTGGCCGAACGCGGGAGCGATGTTGGCGATGAAGGTGTGCTCGTCCCCCTCCATGTACACCGAGTCGCCCACGAGGACGAACCGCAGGGACACCGTGCCGATCACCCGGACCTCGGTGTAGTTGGGCGTTGACGGCCGGAGGCCGAGTCGCCCGCCCTCGCCGCTCTCGCGGTGCCGCCGGTCGTGTTCGAGGTAGATGTTCTCGCCGGTCACCCGGAAGGCCCGCGCGAGCGCGGCCAGGTCGCGCGGGTCGTCCGCCACGCGGTAGCGGTCCCTGACCGCGTGCGTACTGATGTCGACGCGGTGCTCGTGGACTTGCACCGACCAGGCCGACGCCAGGGCCGCGCTGACCGCGTGCTCACAGTCCCGCTCACTGAGGGACGCGACGCGGTCGGTGTTCGAAGCAATCGCCAGGCGAAAATAAGTGGGCACGGCGAGGAGCACCGCCGCGGCCACGATTCCGCCGGTGGCGAGGGCCCGGATGGTGCGCTGCTGCGTCGAAAGGTGGCTCCGGTCAGCGAACACAGCTTGAGGTCTCCGGCGTGTCGGGGCTTTCCAGCATGATCGCCTTGCTCGGTTGCTCCGCCGAGTTAGCCACCACGGCGGAGGCGATTCAGCGTCGGAAGCCGTCCCAGAAGCCGGCGACGCCGGCCATGAGCAACAGCCCCAGCAGGGCGAACAGTAGTAGGAACCACCCGCACCAACCGGCGAGGACCAGCAGGAGCGTGACACTCGGCCGCCGTGGAAGACGCCCCTCGTGCCGGGGCCGGCCCTCCGGCCCCGGCGCGTGTCCCACCGCGGCGGCAGCGGGAAGCGCCCTGCACCGAGCCCACCACAGTAGCACGGCATTTACCTCGTACCCAACCGCCAATACCGCCAGGTAGACCAGCGGCCACGGCGCGATCCCCGCGACGGGCACATGCTCCACGATAGCCAGGTACGCGTTGCCCCCGGTCGAGTTAAGGACGAACCAGGTCGGCAGCCCCGCGAATACCAGGCCCGCCCACGCCGCCCATCGCCCGACGCCCTTCCGGCAGCGGACCAGCGTGAACAGTTGCAGCAAGGGGTAGCCGACGAGGAGCCCATTCAGCCAGGGCCTGACCTCTGCCAGGAGTCGCTCCAAGTGGTCGCGCACCGACCCCGGGTCGGCGGGTCCGACGGGCGGCGGCGGAACCCAGTCCTCGATGTCGGGCCGCAGCTTGCCGCTGGTGACACTCGTGCCGACGACCCGGCCCTTCTCAACCTCCAGCACGATGATCCGGGCGTACACCGCAAGCCCCGGCGAGCCGATGGGGATGTGGATCTTCCCGGTGTACCAGTCGGCGAAGACTGGCAGCGTGTAGCCGGGCAGGATGTCCCCCACGGAGGCCGGCCGCCCGCGGACCTCCGCCGCGAACGCGGTGAGGTAGAGGCGGTCGTCCTTGACCTCCCAGCCGGCGCGGTAGCCCTTCCAGTTGTTGGACCAGACGGTCGGCCCGAATCCCGGTGACAAGCCGAGCTGTGACCAGAGGTGGCTCAAGGGGCATTCGTCCATCCACAGGTCTTGGCCCTGGTAGCGCACGGCGTCCACGACCTGCTGGGTGGCCGTGGCGGAAGAAGGCAGGGCCAGCCAGGCGACGATAGCCAAATGCAGCAGGCGGGATGGCATGGCGTCCACGATTAACCAGCGGCGACTCATGCCGGCCATCCTACCGGCGGGCCGGCGCGGGCGGAAGGCCGGGGCCGGGCGGCGTCCACTCGAAAGCGCGTGGAGGGAACGAGGAGCACGTCGTCTAGTACGGCGGACGCCGCCAACCGACTGTGCCTCTCCTTGTCAATAGCACCCACGAATCGGTTTGTCCCGCGCGGCCGCCTTTTCCTCCCAGACGGCCGAGAGGTCTTGATACAAACAGATAGATGGTCCGAGATCGAAACATGGCCATTGGACCGAGATCCAAATGGAAAGGCCACTTTCAAAGCCCGTCTTGCAAACCGGAGGACGCTACGATGATGACGATCGGGAACGCGGTCCGGGGGCCGTCTCGGCGAGACCTACTGGTGGGCGCGGCCGCCGCGGCCCTGCCGACTATTGTTTCGGCCCGGTCACTCGGCCGTGGCGGCGTAGCCGCCGCGGGCGACCGGATTACCCTCGGCGTCATCGGCGTCGGCCCGCGGGGCACCTACGACCTGCAAGGCATGCTCAAGCAGCCCGACGTGCAATGCGTGGCCGTCGCCGACGTGCAAGCCGCCCGCCGCGACGCGGGCAAGGCGCTAGTTGACGGCCACCACCGCAACCGCGACTGCAAGACGTACCGCGATTTCCGGGAGCTGTTGGCCCGCCCCGACCTTGACGCCGTCCTGATCGCCACCGGCGACCGCTGGCACGCCGCAGCGTCGATCCTCGCCGCCCGTGCCGGCAAGGACGTTTACAGCGAGAAGCCCTGCGGCCTGACCATCGGGCTCTGCCAGGCCTTGGCCGAGACGGTGAAGCGCACCGGCCGCGTCTTCCAGGCCGGCACGCAGCGCCGCAGCGTCGCCAACTTCCAGAAGGCCGTGCAGCTGGCCCACAGCGGGAAGCTCGGCAAGCTCCAAACGCTCTACGCCTCCGTGTACGCGCCGAAGCTCGACAACTCCTGGCTGCCGGGCGAGCCGACCCCGCCGCGCGACGTGGTGGACTGGGACCTCTGGCTCGGCCCGGCGCCCTGGCGGCCGTACAACGCCGCCTACCTTAAGGGCGGCTGGCGGGGCTATTGGGACTTCGACTCCGGGGCGCGACTCCTGGACTGGGGCGCGCACACGGTGGACCTGTGTCAGTGGGCCAACCGGGCCGACGACACCACACCGGTCGAATACGAGCCGGGCGATAACGGCATCACCGCGCGGTACGCCAACGGCGTCACACTGGTGCTGGACTTCCTCCGGACCCCGTTCGGCGAGCGCCCGGGGTGGGTCCAGTCGCTGGGGACGTGCCCGGTGCGCTTCGTTGGGGATCAAGGTTCGGTCGAGACGGGGGATGACGGGGGCATCGTCGTAAAGCCCGAGGCGCTGCGGCGGGAGGTGGAGGACTTGACCGGCAGACCGCCGGTGGTCGGCCTGGACGTGACGGCGCACGCGCGCGACTTCTTCGACTGCGTCAAGAGCCGCAAGGCCCCGGCGGCGAGCGCCGAGGTGATGCGGCGCTCGCACGTCGCCTGCCACGCGGCGGCGCTGGCGTGGGTGTTGAAGCGGAAGCTGACGTTTGACCCGGCGAAGGAAACTTTCGTGGGCGACGACGAGGCCAACGGCCTCGGCCACCGACCGGCGCGGGCGCCGTGGGACAAGAGCGAAGTCGCACCCACCGCCGCGCGTTAACAACGAAACAACTACGCCGGGGCGATGAAGGTGCAGATGACCGGTGCAGCTTTTCGCCGTGCTGGTCTTGAGCGACGACCGCGGCGCCACCATCCGCGAGGCCGCCCCGCCGCAGCAGTAGCGGCTGACGCGTTAGCCGAAGTGACTGTTCGTGCCCGCGTCAGGTGCCGGCGCATGCCAGCCCGATTCGTCGCCCCGCGTGCACCACACGCCGAGCGGCCGGAGGTGGTCCACCAGCTCCGCCAGCGTCAGGAAGCCAACGCAGGCGAAGGCGCCCACGCGCGGCGGCCCGTCCCGCAGGATTCTCTTGGTGAGGATGGTCGCCGCCGCGCTGGGCGTGGCCGGCCCGTCGTAGTCCGTGACCAGGGCGATACGCCGCTCCAAGGCCGCGCCGCAGTGGTCCCGGCCGCGCACCCAGACGGCCAGGGAGCCGTTGGTCGAGCCGAACGGGTACAGCATCAGCGACAAGTTAAGGAACAGCCGGGCGCGGGACTCTAGCCGCAGCCCGAACCAACGACACGGCCACGCACAGGCCGACAGCAGGTAATTCAGCGCCCCCAGTTCCAGGCCGGCAAAGAAGCGGACCGTCCGGGCAGTGAACGCGGCGGGGAATAGTTCCAGCTCGGGTACGTCGCAGTTGTGGACCCGCCGGCGCCCCACCGGCCGCGGGAAGTCCAGCCGCCGGGCGTCGCCCCAGCCGGGCCGGTTCACCCACACGCCGTGCTGCCACACGCGGATCGGCCGCCCCAGGTAACTGAGGACGGCTGCGACCGTGGCCGCCCCGCGCGGGTTCTGGTTCCCCGGGCTCAGCGCCGTCTGGATCTCGTCGATGTGGGCGAACGCCGGGGCCAGCTCACCAACGAGCGCCGAAGTCACCGCGGGCGTGGAGCTCGCCCCGGAGAGGACGAGCAAGCCCCGCTCGCGGGCCGCCGCGTCCAGGGCGCGAATGCCGGCGACGAACGCGCGGCCGTCCGCGAGGTCGAGGTAGTGCGCGCGGGCCTGCAAGCAGGCTTCGGCGACGCGATAGTCCGCGTCCTGAAACGGCCCGGCCGCGTGGACGACCACCGCGGAGCCCTGAACCGCACGCCGGAGGGAGTCCCGGTCGCGGACGTCGCAGGCGTGGAACTCGGCCCCGAGGCGGCCCGCGCAGTTGTTGCCGGCCCGCGCGTTCCGCCCGGCCACCCGTACCCGGCACCCCGGGTGTCGCGCCAGGGCTTCCGCGACCCGGCAGCCGAAGATGCCGTACCCGCCCAGGACGGTCACGAGCGCCACGGTCGCCCCTCGCGGTTGGTTGTCCGGTAGCGGAAGGCGAAGAGCCCGCGGCGCAGCGGGTCCCTCACCAGGGGAGCCGGCGGCGGAGGCGCTCCCAGAAGGTGGAGGGAACCTCGTGGGCTTCCTTCCGTTCCAGGACGCACACGACCCCGACCGCCGGCTCGCGCCGGTACAGGAGTAACGGTGGCAGGCGTTGTTTCACGTCACCAGCCCAAGCGGTTCCTGATCCCGGCCCAGACGGACGGCGGGTCGAAGCACGCCTCGACTTCCGTCACCCGTTCGTCCCGGTCGAAGTACACGACCACGCTCTCCAGCGCCGGGAGGAGGGCATCGGAACGGCTGCGGACCGATATTCCATCCGGCCACGGGCGGGCGTCCCAGGTGCGGCCGCTCGGCTTCCCGCCCCATCCCAGTTGGACGCCATGCGTCGGGCCGAGCAAGGCGTACACCTCGGCGCGCGTCATCCCGGGGTGCACGAACCGGTAGTTGGCCAGGCCCTGCGGGCCCGGCCCGTCACTCCAAAACAGGACGACGATCGCCAGGAGGGCAGCGGGGTCGACGAGTAGCCAGCGGCGGCGCATGCCGGCCATCCTACCCGCGGGCCGGCACGGGCGGAAGGGCGGGCACAAGGGCCAAGACGCGTGACCCGGTGCCACGAGTCTTCGGCGCGGGTTCGGCACCAGGGGCTAAGGCGGCCCTTCCTTGAGCCGCCGCAGGCTCAGCAGCCCGCCCCCCTTGGCCAGGGTGTCGCCGGCCAGGTTCACGGGCCGCTGGTCGCCCCCGAACGGCGGCAGGGCCATCACGAGCCGCTCCCCGGAGACCTTCAAGAGGACCGGGGTCCACGCCGTCGGCATCCCCGCTACGCTGCCGTACAGGTCCAACTCCAGAAGGCCGTCCGCCCGCTTCCGCAGGAAATAGTACGATAGCCTCCACGGCAGAAGACGCCCCACTTCGCCTTCAACGTGGATCGTCATCTCCGCATCGTCAATCTCGAAAACCGGCGTGTCGGGTAGCACGTTGGGGACGCGGTTCGGCTTGACGTACTCTACTTTCTCTAAACGGGTCTCTAAGAGTTCGACGCGCCAACGTCCGGTGAGGCTGGCCGCCGGGCTGCCGCTCGGGGAGTTCGACGGCGGGCCGGCACCGTCCGCCTCCTCCGCGGCACTCATGGCCTTCAGCGCCTGCCCAACGGTCATGTTCTCCAGGGCAGCCGGCGTCTGCTTTGCCTTGGTCGCGGCGTCGCGGGCATTTCCCTGGGCGTAGAAGTAGGCGACCCCCACGGCGAGGACGAAGACGACGAGCGCGTAACGCCAACGCCGCCACAGAGAAGGGGCCTTCGCGTCCGCGGATTCGTCCCCGTGAACGATGACGTACACGCTCATAGGCTCTCCCGTTGATGCCTCCGCGGGCCCGCCCACACCGCCAAGGCTCAGCCGGTCGCGGCGAACAAGATCAGGCCCGCCGCGAGGCCGACCACGCCGACCCAGAACATTTTCCGGCAGAAGGATGCGCGCCCTGCGCCTTCGCCCGTTTCGAGCGACGGGCGTTGTGCCGACGGTGCCGCTGGCGACCCGAGGAGCCGCATGCCCCGCCAGCCCAGGTAGCCGCCGCCGGCCAGCAGGGCGGCCAGCGCGAGGACCCCCGCGTAGGGCAGGCCGTCCCACCTCGTCGCCCCGTAGAAGTAGCGCTCTTCCTCGTAGACCAGTTCACCCAGGACGTACACCTTCTTGGCGCTCGGGACCGGCCAGCGTGCGTAGGCCGCCGCCCACGCGCTCGGGTCCGAAGAGCTGGAACCGGTGACGCAGACGTGGCAAGTTCTCGCCTCTACCCGGCAGACGAACAACCAACCGGCGAACCCGAACAGCAGGCCGATGACCAGGCCGACGCGCGTCATGGCCCCAGCTTAGCACGGCGGCGGCGGGCGACCAACGAGCAAGTCGGCGCGGCTGGGGCGCGGCCTGCGGGTCACAGCGGGCCACCTCACCAGGGGAGCCGGCGGCGGAGGCGTTCCCAGAAGGTGGAAAAGATCGTGTTGGCACCCTTCGCCTCGACCACCAGCGTGAGCCGGTAGCCCGCCGGTGAGGAGTCCAGGTCGTCGGGTGCCTCGTACCGGTAACGCGCCCAGTAGCGCACCCCGGGCGTGATGAGCGTGCCCTCGTCCTCGTAGGACATGGAGACGTGCGCGAAGCTGCCGTCAAGCCCGCACGGCGGACCCAGGATCGACCCCACCTCCTCGGCGGTCATCCCCACCCGCACCCGCTCGAAGTTCGCCCACGTCGGCCCGGGGCCGTCGTCGGCGCGCGCCGCGAGCAGGCCCAGCACCAAGGTCAGGGCGAGCGCGTCCAGGAGGAGCCAGCGGCGGCGCATCCAATGCCTCCCAAGGACCATCACCAGGGCACCAGCTTGCGAAGGCCCCGCGGCAGCTTACGGCGGAGCCGATCCCGGAAGGAGGAGTGGCTCACCTCGCCATAGCAACACTTGCCGTCCACGTGCCCGGTGGCGTCGAAGCCGACCGTGAAGCCGACTTGGTTCTCCCAGAGCGTCTCCTCGGCGTAGTAGCGGCAATCGCCGGGGAGGCTGAACGGCGCGCCCTCATACGGCCCCATCAGCGCCTCGACCTCGGCCAGCGTCATGCCGAGCCGCACCCGTTCCAAGTTCGCCCGCGTCGCGCCGGGGCCGGCGGGCACCGCCAAGACCGCCAGCACGCCCGCCAGAGCCACGGCGTCGACGAACCACCAGCGGCGACTCATCGGCGGCCTCCTCAGCGGGCCGGTGCGGGACGTACTGGACCGGGCACCGCCACTGGCCCCTTTAACCGCCAGACCTTCAGCACGTACGCCCCGTTGGCGTATCCCGCCGCCGCCAGCATCGGCCCCGGCGCGCCCAGGGCCATCGTGTACGTCCGCTCGGGCAGCCCCTCCAGCGGCGGGCCCTCGGCACCCGTGGCCAGGTCCCACCGCCGGAACTCGCCGTCGCCGACCACGGCTAAGAGCGTCCCCCCATCGGGACTGTATGCAAGCGCCTGAACGTAAAACGCCCGGTGCCACTCCAAGGCCCGCGTGATCTCCAGGGTCCGGGCGTCGCGCACGGTCAGGGCGATGCCGTTGCCGGTCGCCAGCGCCTTGCCGTCGGGGGCAAAGGCGACCGCGCCCAGGCCGGCCTTGTCGGGGCCGCGCGGGCGACGCGTCGCCAAGTCCCAAACCTTGAGGGGCCCGAGCCAGCACACGGCGGCCAAACTCGCGCCGTCTGGGGCGAACGCCAGCCGCGTCACGCAATTCCGCGGGCCGCTCAGTTGAAGGGGGTTCTCCGGGAGCCCCTCCAGGCTCGCCACGATCTTCCATGTCGCGGTGTCCCGCACGTGGACCCCAACGCAGTCGTGGCCGATCGCCAGGAGCTTCCCGTCCGGCGAGTACTGCAACGCGGTCATGCCGGGCCCGAAGGCAGCCGGGGTGGCGCGGCGCTGGCCGGAGCGCATGTCCCAGAGCCACACGTTGCCGTCGAGTGTGCCAACGGCCAGGGTCAGCCCGTCAGGGGAGTAGGCCAGGTGGGACGCCCGCTCGTCACCGCAGCGGAAGCTGGTGCGGAGGAGGCCCGTGGTCAGGTCCCACACCCGTACGGCAAAATCGGCGTCGACCGCGGCGATGACGCGACCGTCCGGCGCGAAGGTCACGGCGGAGACGCAGCTCGGCGTTGCCAGCGTGGCTACCTCGGTGAAGTCGTCACTCGCGGGACCGCGGCACGGCGCGCCGACGAGGAGGGCACAGGCTAACAGAGCGGTCCGTCGCATGGGGGTTCCTCGCCGAGAAAGGGGATTCCGGCGGCGGCCATGATACCCACGGGCAAGCTGCCGCGGAAGGCGGGCCTGTCGCTCGTACCGCAATGGGCCGGCCCGCGTTTCGGCTCGCCCCGCGGACCGGCGCGGCGGTATGATGGCGCGGTGGGAGGTCGTATGCGCCGCATCCTTGGGTGGCTGTACCGCCGATTAACGCCGGGTTGCCTAGCGGCGCTGGTGTTCGTTGCCACTGCGGCGGCACTGTGGTGGACGCTGCCCGTGGGACCGGTAGCCGTCTTCACCATGTCCGAGCCCGAGCACCTGATCGCCTTCTCCCCCGACGGCCGCACCCTGGCAACGGGAAAGTACGCTCCAACGAGCGGCGGTTCAGCGCCGCCGCCGCGCGTCGCCCGGCCGCTGGCCGACGTAACCCTGTGGGACATTCCGACCGCCCGGCGGGCGGCCCACTACGGCCCCGCTGTGCCGGGGAGCATCCCGCACGTCGCCGAGGGCTGGTTCACCCCCGGCGGCGAGTTCCTGCTCTGGGACGCCGCCCCCGCCGACGCCGGCGACGCTGTGTTGCTCCTGCACCCGCGGACCGGCGCGCGGCGGGAGCTCGTCCGCGTCCCCGCCGATCAGGGGCCCGTCCGCGCGGCGCTGCCCTGCCTGGGCGGCCACGCGGTGCTCGTCGCCTCGGCGACCTATCTCTACGACCCAAAGCTGTGCCACAACCACCTGGAGGTCTTTGACCTGGCCGACGGCCGCCGCCGGGTGCGGGTGGCGACCGAGCGGCTCGCCTTCGCCTACCCCGTGGTCTCGGCCGACGGCCGGTTTCTGGCGGCCCTGACGGTCGACCCCGCGGACCCGGATGAGCGGGTGGTCGGCGTGTGGGACTTGGAGTCCGAGGGAGGGCGGCTGTGCCGCCGCATCCGTGTGCTGGGTCGGCCCACTCCCACAGATTTCGTATTTAGCCCCGAGGGCCGCTACCTCACTCTGATCGGCGATAATATGTCGTGCTGGGAGGTGGTGACGGGGCAACTGCTTGGCAAGAGCCCGGAGGGGACCGGTGCCGGACTCCGGCGGGACCCGTGGTTCACGCCCGACGGCGGGCTGTGCCTGGAGCGCGACGGGGGCGCGCGCGACTCCATCACCTGCTACGCGGTGCCGGGCCTGGAGGTGCGTTGGCGGTTACCCCGGCCCCGGATCATCTCCAGTTCAAGGGCCCCGGACGAGCGGCTACTGGCAGTCGCCAACGTCGAGGAGGTCACCGAGACCCTGTGCGTCGTTAGCGAGACCAGCCGCGGGGAGGAGGTCGCGCGGTTCACCGCGACCCGGGGGAAACAAGGCCTCGCGGGATTCTGGGGGGCCGCCTTCGTCCCGCGCAGCGGGCTCCTGGTGGTCCTCCGGTGCGTCGAGCAGGCGGGTAATCGCTGGCTGGCGTGGCTGGGCGGCCTGATCAACGACGCCGAGCTGGGCCGGGAGCGCGAGGTGTACGAGCTACTGGTTACCACGCCGCGCGCGGGGCCCGCGTCGCCCCTTCGCGCCATCCCGTGCGGCTTTGGTTACAACCCCATTGCCGTCTTCTCGCCGGACGGCCGGCTGCTGGCGGCCTACGGCCCGGAGTGGAATCCCTATGGGACCGGGCCGACCTCCGCGGGGCCGTACACCGTGCGGGTCTGGGAAGTCGAGCCGGGCCGCCCCTGGGCTGCTACTCTGCTGTGGGCTACCGCTGCCGCGGCGCTCTCCTGGCTGCTGCTCGCGCGCCCCTGGGGGCAGTGGCGCGCCTTTCGGCTCGCCCCGTGGACCGGGGCCGCGGTATGATGGCGCGGTGGGCACCATGCGCCGCATCCTCGGGTGGCTGTACCGCCGACTGACGCCGGGCCGGACGGCGGCGTTCGTGTTCGTCACTCTCGCGGCGGTGCTGTGGTGGCAACTACCGCAGCAACCAGTTGGCGTAATCACAACGAACGAACAGCAACTCATCCTCGCCCTCTCTCCCGACGGTCGGACACTGGCCACGGGAACGTTGCACGTCTGGTACGGCAATTCCGGGGGGTGGGAATTCGAGCCCTGTGGAGTCGGGTGGCCCATCACGGAAGTATCCGTGTGGGACGTGGACACGGGCCGCCTCCGGTGTCGGCATGCCGTCCCCGGGCGCGACCCGGCGGGCCGCGTGCGAAACGAACCAATGACCGGTCAGTGCTGGTTCACCGCCGATGGCAACCTGTTCTTTCGTAGGCAGGGCTGGGGAGTGAACCCCCTCAACGGGGCGGCACTGGTGCTTGACCCGCGGGACGGCCAGACCCATGTGCTGTTTGAAAGCTCGCCGCAGAAAGGGACGATCGGCGGGGCGTGCCTGCCCGCTTGCGGCAACCGCGCCGTCGTCATCGTCTGCCACGCGCCTCAGGATGCCGAGGGCGAACACCCCACCATCTACGTGACGGACGCGACGACGGGTGAGCGCCACAAAGTGGCGTCAATGGCCAACATCTTCTTCCCGACCGTGTCCCCCAACGGGCGGCTCTTTGCGGTCATCACAACGGATCCGGCTGCCCCAAGCGAAAATGTCATCGGCGTGTGGGATTTGGAGGCCCACGGTCGTTTTCACCGCTTCCTACGCGCGCCCGACCTGCCCGAGGGGGCCCTGTGCTGGATCAGCCCGGACGAGCGTTATCTGATCGCCGCGTCGCCGGACCAGGCGCTTCGGCTTTGGGACGTTGCCTCCGGTCAACTGCTGGGCAAGGTGGCGGCGGAGGATACGAGCGCACCCTCGGGTTGGTTCACCGCGGACCACGGCTTCTGTGCCGAAGGCAACAAGAGCGTGGTCTGCTACGACGTGCCGAGCCTGGTCGTCCGCTGGCGGCACGAACTTGCGGAGCACACCGCAGCGGTGCCCTCTCCGGACAGGGACCTGTTCACGCTGACCGATTCCGTACCGGTCGGCATCTTTGATGCCCGTGGCGGCAACGCCCTGACTGGCGGGTACGAGTGCTTACCTGGCTGGGACCGCGAAGCGCGGCTGGACGAGTCGAGCTTCGTCCCGGCTCGAGGACTCTATGCCGTCAAGTGGACCACCTGGCGGCCGCGCAACGCCGTCCTTTCCCGGATCGGCCGGGCGCTGCGCGTCCAAGGCTTAGACGGTGATGGCACGGAAACGGAAGTGCTGCTGTTTGACCCCAGGACCGGCAGGATCGCGAACCGCGTCCCGAGCGGTGCCGATTCCTACCCCTTAGTCTTCAACCCCGATGGCCGCTTCCTCGCTGCCTCGGGCCCGCTGGCTACCGACTTCTGGGGCCGTCCGGACCCCACCGGCCCACACACCATCCTGGTCTGGGCGACCGAGCCGGGCCGCCCCTGGGCCGTCATCCTGACGTGGGCTACCGCCGCCGCGGCCCTGGTCTACCTGCCCTGGCGCGCCGCCGGGTTCATCCGGGTGGTACAACGGCGGCGCGCCGCGGGCGTCCAGTCGGCACCAGTGACGCCGAAGAGGGCCTAGCGTGCGACGCTTTGTTAGCTGGGCCGGGGGCCTAGCCCTGGTGATCGTAATCGCGGTCCTCATGTGGGCCTCGGCCGACGGCCGCCGCGGTTGGACCGCCGCGCGCCTGGAGACCCTGATCCGGGCCGAGGTGCCCGCGGCGGCGGACCGGCAGTACGTGGAGGCGTGGCTCGACCGGCACGGCCTCACGCCCATGTACTTCGCCGACACCGCCGCCGCCGACCGCTACGGCGATCGTACCATGCCGGCGCTGGAGGGCCTGCGGGACGCGGACCTGGGCGGGATGCTGCGTGCGTCCGTCGAGGGACGGGAGGCCAACGTGGGATTCTGGTGGTCCGGGCGCATCGGCGTGTACTTCTTTTTCGACAGGGCCGGCCGCCTTGTCGGCCACCTGGTCCACCCAGTCATCTACGACCTGTAACACCGGGCACCAGGCAGCGGCCCCCGCCGGCCATCCGACCCGCGGACCAGCGCGGGTGGAAGGCCGGGCCGGCGTTTCCGCTCGCCCCGCCGCCAGCCGCGGCGGTATGATGGCGCCCTCTCCGCGCCCAAGCGGGCGGGGACCCGGCAGCGGAGCGGCTTCAACTAAGGTGCCTTCGGCACCGGCTTCAGCCCCTTGATGATCTCGTCCATTTTGGTGTCTTTGAACGGCCAGTTCGCCTCAATCGTGTACGGCCCGACGAGGTAGACTACGGCGGTGTGCTTCACGGCCGGGTTGGTCAGCTCCAGGACGACTATGCCCTCCACTTCGCGCCGCGCCGTTGTCAGCGCCTTCATGAAGTCCGGCACCTCCGGCTTGTTGTCGGGCCGCCGGAACACGGAGAACATGTATTCCTTCCCGCCCGCGCGGATGGTCAGGTACAGCCCGTTCTGGTAGGCCTCCGCCGCGACCACCTCCACCCGCGCCGGGTCCGGGAACAGCAGTCCCAGCTCCGCCGCCCGCGCACGGGCCTGCGGGACCGTTAGCTTCCCGTTCCGCTTGGCAATCTCACGATCCGACTTGTTCATGATGCTGAACATCGTGTCGCCTGGCTCGACCGCAATCACCGTCTGCGGCGGGGCGTCGCGGAAGCGGGCGAGCATAGCATTGACGGCCGCCTCGCCCGCCTTGTCGACCTGCGGGGCGTACGCGATCAGGGCCGACGGCCCCACGGGCTTTGGACGCCCTGTCACTGCCACGGGCCGGATTTCCAGGCGGTCGTCCGCCAGCGTCACGTCGAGTTCCCCTTCTGTCCCGCCTTTGCACCGGATCGCCCGCGCACCGCCAGCAGGCCGCTCGTCCTTGACGAGCGTGCACTCCCCGAGGAAAGCGGCAACGTACCCGGGCACCTGAGGCGCAATTCCCCCAGGGATCAACGGCGCTTTCCCGAAGCCCCGGACAGTGAGCCACGCCTCGAGCGTCCCGGTACCGGAGTCGATTGGCAGGGGTGTCTTGAACAGGCGGGTGCCCCGGTCGCTCGTGTACTCCCAATAGAAGATGCGCCGGTGGACCAGGAGCCGGGACGTTTCGACTTCTGTCTTTTCCTCGCAGTAGTAGTAGTCCTGCCCGGACGCGACGACCCAAAACTCCTGCCCGATCGCCACCGGTGTCGGGAGGGTGGACGTGTTGAGCTTGAGCGTCAGCGTGTAAGTTGCATTGGCTTCCCGCGGCGCTGTCAGCTTCTTGGTGAGAGCGGCCGCGTCGTCGATCCAGGTCGGCGGTTCTAGCAGGCAAGCTGTAGCTAATACCAAGGTGAGCATCTCGCCTCCTTTGCCGGCCGTCGCGTTGGCTCTATTGGCCATTCAATGTTTTGGTACTGGCTGCACGGTGTGTTGATTTGTTCAGTCGGGTCGCCTTGCCCTCACCTCCCCTACGACTAGGCACACGACTATCATAAGGGCCGTGAACAGCCAGACCGGCCAGAGTATTGCCCCGTAGGACACCGCTAGCAGAATCACGCCAGCCGCAACGGCTATTAGAGTGCAGCCGAACTCTGGCGTCCGCCATCGCCGCGTCCGCGGTTTGCTAGGTTCCATCGCTCAATAGCTCCTCTACCGTCCACGGATGATTCGCCAGCCCTGAGGCCATCGCCGGTGTGCGCTTGAGCGTCTGGTGTATGGGCAGTAATTGTAGAAGGCGAACCCGAGCGCCGGGTGCCACGTTCCGCCATTCGGCTCGCCCCGCGGCCCGGCGCGGCGGTATGATGGCGCAGACGGGGGCACCATGCGCCGCATCCTGAGTTGGCTGTACCGCCAGATGACGCCGGGCCGAACGGCGGCGGTGGCGTTCGTCGCCGTCGCGGTGGCGCTGTGGTGGACGCCGCCACCGGGGCCCGTCGCGGTCATCCAGACGGCTAACCAACAGCAAATCCTCGCCCTGTCCCCGGACGGCCGACTGCTAGCTACGGGCACGCCCCTCCCTTCGATGCGAGGCAACTTCGGGCCCCTTGGCTTCCCCGGTGCCCCCGGGGCGATGCCGTGGCCGGTGACCGACGTGTCGCTGTGGGAGGCCGCTACGGGTCGCGTCGTCGCCCGCTACGCGAACCCTTCGCGCGAAAAATTCGCCGCCGACCCTTTGAATGGGCCGATGATCGCGCAGTGCTGGTTCACAACTGACGACGAGTTGCTCGTCCGAGAGGGCGGCTCATTGGGAGATACCGCCGATGCCGTCTTCATCCTCAGCCCGCGGCAGGACCAACCACGGCAGCTCTTCCAAGACTCACCAGAACGCGGGAGCATCCGGGGCTACCCCTGCTTGCCAGCACGCGGGCAGCGCGGGGTTCTCCTGCATGCCTCCGACCGGAATTCCGCCGAAAGCGAGACCGTCTACCTTGTCGATGTGGCCACGGGCACGCGCCAGGAGCTGGCGTCCGCACGCACCCTCGGCACGCCGGCCGTCTCCGCCGACGGGCAGTTTCTCACGGCCGACATCGACGGTGCCCTGGGTGTCTGGGACTTGGACTCCGGTAGTTGCTTACACCGCCTCTCAGTTGAAGCCGAGTGGAGCCACCCGTGTTTCAGCCGGGACTGCCATTTCCTGGCGGCCGCGCACCCGCAGGGCCTCTTGCTTTGGGATGCCTCGTCGGGCCAGTTGCTAGGCAGGACGAACCAGCCGATTTCCCTTGCAGACGCTTTTTGGTTCACTTCCGACGGCTGCTTATGCCTGACGGACCAAGGCGAGACCGTCTGCTACGAGACGCCGAGCCTGGCCGTTCGCTGGCGGCACGCGCTCTTCGAGTACGCGCGGACCGAGGCGTCGCCGGACGGATCGATGGAAATGGTCATCAATTGCGGCGGAGGCAACACCCGATACCTGGTCCATGACGCGCGCCGCGGTCACGAGCTGACCCACCTGCCAAACGGGGGCGAGGAATGGAAAGGCGACTGGCTCATCGCGTCCGCTGCGTTTGTCCCCAAATTGGGCCTCCTCGCCGTCGGGCGAACGCGTTGGTTAAGCGCGACGAACCGGGGAAAAAGCGTTGCGGCGAGCGAGCTGATGCTGATGAACCCCGTGAAGGGTGCCGTCGCCCAGCGCGTCCCTTACAGCGTCGGCGAGACCGCCTTCACGGCGGACGGCCGCTGGCTGGCCGCCCCCTGCGCAGGTGCTGCCACCGATCCCGAGAGCGATCCTTGGGGGCGACCGGTCGCCGGGCCATTTGCCATCGCCATCTGGGAGGTCGAGCCGGGCCGCCCCTGGGCCGCCATCCTGTCGTGGGCCACCGCCGCCGCGGCATTCACATGGCTGCTGCTCGCGCGCCCCTGGCGTCGTTGGCGCGCCTTTCGGCTCGCCCCGCGGCCCGGCGCGTCGGTATGATGGCCCGGTGGTCAGCAACGGAGGCCTGCCGTGTATGCTCCCCTCGTCGCTGCTTGGTTGGCCAGCGTCGCGCCGGGGTGCGTCGCCCCGACCGCCGAGTCTCCGGACTTCAAGGAGCTGGCCAAGATCGCGGTCCGCCTGGGGATGCCCCTGCCGCCCCCGGAGGCGCCCCTGGTGCTCGCGCACACCGGCTCGCACAGCCTGCTTGGGGGCCGGTCGACCAGCCGCGACCCGGGCATCTACGCCCCGGCGTTCCTCCTGGAGGAACGCGCGGACCGCACCGCCGTGGTCCTGTGCGGCACCGAACGGCAGACCGTCGGCAGGAACCGGCGCGAGCCGCTCTGGCGTGCCTTTTCCCTGCAACCGGGCGAACGCCGCCTCGGCGGCCACGTCGTCGACTTCGGTGACCCGGCCGCCTTCGTCTGTGCCGTCCAACTGGCGGCCCGCGGCGACGAGGCGACCGCGAAGGCCCTCTGGCAGAAGTTCGCCGCGGCGGATCACTGGTACGACGACGCCGTCTTCGCCGTCAGTCCCAACGTCGTCGAGAACCCGCGCCTATTACTGGCGTCCTGCCTGTTCGAGCACTGGCGCACCGCCGTGGGCAAAGCCCCGACGGGGTGGCGCGACGCCCACAGCCACATGAAGGCCCTCCTCGCCGAGTTCGCGGCCCTGCGGACGAAGGAACAGACGGCCCTCTGCGACGACCTGGCCGCCACGCTGGCGGCCCCCGCGGCCGCCGCCGGCTCGACGGAGGCGCTGCTCCTCGACTGGTCCCGCCGGCCGAGCGACCTGCGGCACCTGGGGCTGTTCCACGCGCCCGAGGACCCGGCCGACGAACCTGCGCGGGCGATCGTCCTGCGCGGCTTCGACGCGGTGCCGGCCTTGATCGCCCTGCTGGACGACCGCCGCGTCTCCGTGCACGTCGTCCCGGCCTTCATGCGCTCGCCCGCCCGCATTGCGCGGGTCGGCGAATTAGCCCGCCGATTGCTCCAAGAAGCCACAGGCAGGTACCCCGCGGGGCCCGAGGACGAGAAGGCGGGCCCCGCCCGGTGGCGGGCGTGGTGGGAGGGGGCGCGGGCCCAAGGCGAGGAGTCCTACCTCGTCGGCGCAGTCCTGCAGCGCGACGGTGCCCGCGTCACCGGCGTGCGGGAAGGGCCGGCGCGCGTCCTCGCACACAAGTTCCCGGCCCGGCTCCCCGTCCTCTGCGAGGAATTCGCCCGGGCGGCCACGCCGGAGGCCCAACCGTGCTACCTGGTCGCGGCGCTGGCCGCCGCCGACCTGCCAAAGGAGACCCGCGTGCGCGTGTTGACGGAATTCGCGCGACGCGGCCCCCTGGCGCACCGGCGGTGGTACTTCCAGACGCTGGCCACGCTCGACGGCCCGGCGTGCGCCGCCGTCGTCGTACCGGAATTGGAGCGGCTGCCCGCGGACGCCGCCGGTCCATACTGGACCTGCCCCGAGGCCGGCTTCACGCACGTGGTCATGCAACTGGAAGACGCCGCCGCCTGGCGCGCCTACCTGCGCGCCGCCCGGCGCGGCAGCGTGGGCCTGCGGATGGAGATGATGGGCCCGATGAACTACTCGTACATCGGGGACAAGAACCTGGCGCGGCGGCTGGCCTTCCTCGCCGCCTTCCTGGACGACAAAGAAGTGCGGGACATGACGAGCGCGCCGGAGCGCTTCGACGGGCCCTGCGCCGGCTTCACCATCCCGCGGATCGCGGTGCGGGACTACGTGGCGATGCAGGCGGCGTCGGTGCTTGGGTTTGACGACACGCCGGACGAGTTCTGGGAGGCCGGCCAGTGGGACCGGCTCCGCGAGAAGGTGCGGCGGGAACTGGCCGGCCGCCAACTGCCGAAGCTGGATTAGTCCCCGGCTGGGCCGCGGAGACAAAGGGCTCGCCCCGCGGCCCGGCGCGGGGGTATGGTGGCGCACCGAGGGGAACCATGCGCCCCATCTTGGGATGACTGGCTTCGCCGATCCGCGCCAGGTGTGGGTGCCCCGGCGTTGTACCGCCTCCGGTGACGAGTGATGGCCGACCGCGGCGTCCGACTTCTGAAGGCTGCTGGACTCACAGGGATCGTCCTATTGGCCGGCGCTACCGCCCTTCTCGTCTATGCGCTGGCCGGCTACTCACCAGCCCCGACCAAGATCGAGTATGACGATCGTCCGTTCCGAAGAGAACCACCGCTCGAACCTCTTAGACCTAACAAGTAGCAGTCCCGGGCACTTCGCGCACGCCGGGCGCTGGCGTGACGGTGGCGGCCCGGCCATAATAGTCGCAGCGGCGGCCCGCGTCGCCGGCCCCGCCGACCGGCCTCGGGCCGCGCGCCCCTCCCGCAAACCCGGTGGAACCTTGCGGCACTCACTTGCCGTGCTGTTGGCCCTCGCCGCGTGTGGTTGCCGCGAGGCGGCACCACCATCACCGAACGCGGCCCCGCCGGCGTCGGCGGACGCGGTACAGGTCGCGCGGGAGTTCCTCCAGCACCTGGCGGAGGACCCTGACTATCAGCTCGGTGTCCCCGGCGCGCTCACCCGTCGGATGACCGCGGAACGCGTCCCCGCCACGACCCTGGCCCGGGGCCTCGTCGGGCTCCTAAAGGAGGGGACGGCCGACGAGAAATGCCAGAGCGCCCGCACCCTGGGCCGGCTGGGCGACCCGGCCGCCATCCCGCCGCTCGTCGCGGCCCTCCAAGACGCGGACGAGCATTTGCGGGCGGAGGCTTGCTACGCCCTGGGCGGGTTCCGCGCCCCCGGAGAAAGCGCCCCGGCGGCCCTGGTCAGCGTGCGCCGCAGCGACCCGTCGGTCGACGTGCGGGTCGCGGCCGCGCTCGCGCTGGGCCGGCCGGAGGACCCCGACGCTGTGGCGGCCTTCGATCTCGGCGCGCGGACCACTCAGTCGGGGCCGGTGCGCGAGGCCTGCGAGGACGCCCTCCAGGGCTTGCGGAGGCTGCAGTTGCCGCTACCCGACGGCGTCTACGAGGAGGTCAGCGTCGCCCGGTACGAGGAAATAAAGAAGGACCGGTGGTACGCAATCGAGCGCGAGGTTAAGGCGGGCGACCGCGTCTACTTCGAAACGGTAGAGCACCCCCCGCACGCACGCGCAATTCGCAGTTGGTATCGAACCCGGCCGGAGCCGGCGGGGGCGGCCGAGGAGCGCCGGGCGGCCGGGCAGGCGGTGGAGGACAAGGCGCTGCGCCTCCGCCACGGCGGCAGCGTGCGCTGCATGGCCGTCAGCCCGGACGAGAAGCTGCTGGCCTCCGGTGGCGACGACGGCCGCGTGAAACTCTGGGAGGTGGGCACGGGCAAGGCCCTGCGGGCGCTGCCCCTGGAGGGGGGCGTCATCCGCCGCCTGGCCTTTTCGCCGGACGGCACCCGCCTGGCGGCCGGCTGCGTGGCCGGCCGGCTGATCGTCTGGGACGTGACGACCGGCCAGGCCCGGTTCAGCCTGGATGCCTCGGCCGCCGGGGGCGCGGACGACCTGGCTTTCAGCCCCGACGGCGGCAAACTGGTCTTCACGGTCGGCGGGGGCGAGCGGGTTCAGGTGTGCGACGCCGCCACCGGGAAGGAGTTGGGGCAGACCGCGTTGCCGGGCGCGTTCGGCACCGACGCCACCGCCGTGGCCTTCAGTCGGGACGCTACCCGCGTCGCCGCGGCCGGCGGGGACTCCGTCCGGGTCTGGGACGCCCAGACGGGACAGTCGATCTGGGCCGGCAGGGCGGGCACCACGGCCGTACACTTCCTGGCGTTCAGCCCCGACGCGCGGCACCTGGCCTGCGGCGGCATGATGGTTGCGGCGGTCGACGCCAGGACCGGCGCGAGTGCCGCGCTCCTCCAGGGGCAAGCCACCTCGTTCTCGGGGGCGGGGTCCGGCGTCTTTTCCCTGGGTTTCAGCCGGACGGGCGACCGGCTGGCGTCGATCGACGGAGAGGGCGTGTTCGCCGCCTGGGATGTCCAGACCGGCGGGCGACTGCTCCACTTCAGGGTGCCCGGCGGGCAGGTGACGAATCTGGTCCTCCTGTCCGACGGCAAGCGCGTCGTCACCTGCAATTGGGATCGGTCTGACGGCACCGTGACCGTCTGGGACATTGGCTCGCTGCAGCGGCTCCAGGCAACGGGGGCGCAGTGAGCGCCGCGCCGAGCCGCCGAGGCGAAGTCACGGCCGCCCGGCCACGACACTCGTGGACGGCGGCCGAAGTGCCACCTGGGTCCAACCGGAACATCTCGCCGACGCCGTCCTGCTCGACCACGACGTGCAGGTAGGCGCTGGTGACCGCCGCGCTTGGGGTGCCCCGTTGCGGCTTAGACCGCTGCCCAAGTCGCTGCTGGCGACAAAAGAGTCGCTCGGCACCGGAAGGCGCTTTGGTCGGCCTATTGGAATTGATACACGTACACCTGGTCGGGGTCGCACATCCTGAAGGCTCCCGCCCAGCACCGGTTCCACCAGGTGTCCGGCATGAAGAGCACCCAGCGCTTGCCGGCCACGCGATGGTCCTTCACACGGACCAGTGCAACGGCGTAGTACGGGGGCGAATCGTCCACGTGGTCCAGCGTGGCCCGGTAGTCGCCGTCGGTGAAGTCCGTCCCCCGCTTCGCCTCGCCCATCTGGGCGTAGAGGCACCAGGGGACGGAACTGTTCCGGAAGGACTCGTCGAAGTCGTCGAACAGGGCGCGCAGTTCGTCAAAGGTCATGCCCGCCCGGATGCGGGCGAAGCGTACAGCGAAACTGCCGCCGCTGCCGCCGCTTGTGGCCGCCTGGGGCCGCTTCGCCTGGCTCGTGGTGGTGACGGGCCCGCCCGTGTGCACGGTCACGAAGAACGGTGGCCGCACGCCCAGCGCGACGACGGTCAGCGCGATGACTGGCAAGCCGACCGCGAAGTCGAGCGCGAACCGCAATCCCCGGCGTTGCTGGGCGGTCATGACAGTCCCTCTGACCTCGCCGAGTGTACCACCGCGCCGCCGGCGTGTCAGCGGCGGCACACCAGCCTGCGTGAGCATCCGACGCCGATGGCCCCGACGGCCGCGCCGCCCAGCGCGAAGGCCAACGGGACTACGGCGGACCAGCCCGGCAGGACGCGCCACTCGGTCGGGAGGATGCCGAGCCAATCGTTCTTTTCGAGGACAACCACGCCCAGGACGGTCACTCGGTAGCCGGTCACACTGTGGGACCAGGACCGCGCCGCCTCGGCGCTCCGCGGGGTGTGAAAGGCCAGCCATTGTTCGGTCCCGGCGAAGCACAGGACCAGGAACACCAGGAGCCCGAGCGCCGCGCCGCCGGCGAGCGCGGGGGCATACCGACCTCGGCGGCTCAGGGTGTATGTCGCGTTAGGTCCCGTTTCGGTCACGGACTTTTCCATGCGTGGGCGGCACCGGGGAGCCGGCGGCGGAGCCGGTTCCCACACGCCCTTACCTTTCCTCGTCTTGCCTCGCCGGAACCCCGGGATCGGCGCGCACCCTCGGGGGATTCATCCGCTCGCGCTCGTGCCGATGGTCGTCCACCCTGGTGCCGACCGCAAACCCCACGAACGCCGCAAGGATGGCGGCGAAGGGGGCCACGACGACCATGAGGAACACACCCGACCAGGAACGAAACGCATCGCCCGTGCCGTACACTTGGCCCGGCGGCAGTGGCGGCAGCCTCGCCAGGCCATAGCCGTGGCAGAACACCGGTGCGCCCCCTACGAAGAAGCCGACGACGGCGCACCACTTAGCGAAGGACACTGGCCCGCGATGCCGCGTCGGCGTCGTTCCAGAGAACGGCGCTTCGTCTGTATGCATGATTCTCAGTTCCGGCGTATGCCCTGCCCACGCGCCGCGCCGGCAGGGCAGCTGGCGGTCAGCCTACCGGACCTTCAGGCAGTAGATGTCACCGTTGTCACACCCGAGGGCGAGCCTTCGTTCCGAGGAAAAGGGAGCCATCGCGGTGATGTTGAGCCCCGTGGCGAACGACCACACGACCTTGCTCCGGTCGTCGTTCCACGCCATCACCGTGCCGCCCTGGCAAGCGATAACTATCGACTTCTCCCGGCCGAGGTAGCCGACGCACTTGCCCCGCGGTTCCCGCAGGATCAGCCGGCCCTTCTCGTTGCCGCCCTGGGCGTCGTAGACGATCGCCACCGCCGTCTGCGCGCCCGCCCCTTTCGGGTCCAGAATCACCTGGAATCGGCCGCAGATGGTGAACTCCTGGCCGTCCGACGAGAAGGCCATCCCTTCGATCTCCCTGGCGTCGTCGGCGCGGGACAACACCTTCCGCCCGCCGCCGAGGTCGAAGAGTTGCAGCGTGGTCTTGAAGCGGCCCGTGTCGTTTAGGTACGACCGGGTGATGACCGCGACCTTAGAAGCGTCGGGAGCCAAGGCGACGGCCTCAATCTCTGCCTCGTCAATCTTGGCTTTGATGCCCGCGGCGAGGGGAAGTTTACCCTTCTGTAGGTGCCAGAGTTCAAGGCACGACGGCGACGGCGCCTCGATGTTGAAGGCCCCGGAATGCCGTGAGCCGACCGCCAGGACGCCGCGCCGGGGCGCGCCGCTCACCACCCGCAAGGGCCACTGCGCCCTGATGTCTTCGACCTCCCAATTCGGGACCCACTTCCTGCCGTTGAACTTGTAGACCTCGACCACCCAGCCCTTCCCGACGGCCAACTGGTTGCTCTCCGAGACGAATAGACCGGCCATCGGGTACTGGCTGGGAACCTGGCCGCTGCCCACGTCCTTACCCTCGAACAGGTGCACCCGCTCGGCTTCGGCGATGTCCCAGACGGTCACCGCCTCCGCGCTGCTGGCGACGAGGTAACGCGCGCCATTGGAGACGGACAGGCTGCTAACGGCATGGCCGTGGTTGCCGACCTTCTTCAGGTCGCTGTCCTGGGAGGAGCGCGGGGCGACGGCGAGCGTGATGAGCGCCAGGCCGAGTAAGGTCCTCATAGTTCCCCGGCCTCCCCGGCAAAGACCACCACGGCACGCGTTGATACGCGCCGGCGGTTTTGCACCAGCCGTTAGCTTACCCGCGTGGTACGCCGAGCTCAAACCTACACAGTTGCCTTGCCGTCGTCGCGTAGCGCCAGCCGGCCCGGCACCAGGGCCAGGGCGAGCGCTTCCAGGAGGAGCCAGCGGCCCATTGGTGCGTTACCGGCCCAGGCTGCGAAAGTAGTCCCACAAGAGCGACGGCTCTTCCTTGGCATCGGTCGCTTCAACGCGGCCGCGGTCGTCGAAACGGACCATGAACTCATGGCCGGAACTGAACAGCCCGCCCCAGTCCCGGAAGTAATCGTCCGAGGCGGTGATCTCCACGACCTGGGGCGTCGTGTTGGACACGTCGTGCGAAGGCAGCGGGGCGATGCGCCAGCTCGGCGCGCCCAGGAGGCGCTCGACTTCGGCGCGCGTCATCCCTACCCGCACGCGCTCGAAGTTCGCCCACGTCGGCCCGGGGCTGTCGCCGTCGCGCGCCGCCAGCAGGCCCAGCACCAGGGCCAGGACGAGCGCGTCCAGGAGGAGCCAGCGGCGTCGCATGCCGGCCATCCTACCCGCCCGCCGGCGCGGGCGGAAGGACGGGCGCGGATTGAGTGCCGGACAGGCGACTGGCTACAATGGCCGCATCACTCGCCGGGGGACTGGCCATGTCACGCTTGATGCTCTTCTTCGCTGTGCCGCTGCTCATTGTCGGCGGGCAGGAGAAGCCGACGCCGCCGGCGGGGGCTCAGGGCCCTGACCCGACGCGCTCGGCGGCGCAGCAGGGCGAATCCCCCGCGCGGCGGACGACCGGCCTCGACGGCCCTTGGCGCTTCCGGCGGGATGACCAGAAGGAATGGAAGGCCGTCCCCGTCCCGTCCACCTTCCAGAGCCACGAGGGCATCGCCTGGCACGGCGTCGGCTGGTATGAGCGGACGATTGACCCGGTGAAGCTGCCCGAAGGCCGGCGGCTGCTGGTCCACTTCACCGCGGCGGCCACGCACGCCACCGTTTTCTGGAACGACCAGAAGCTCGGCGAGCACCTGGGCGGCTGGACGCCGTTCCGGTTCGACGTGACCGAGCACGTCCTCAAGCACCCCGGCCAGCCGGCGACGCTGCGGGTGCGGCTGGACGAGAAGGTGGGCCACAACACCCAGGGCTTCCTGCCCATCATCCAGCCGCACTACGGCGGGCTGTGGCAGGGCGTGCAGCTGATCGAGGTGCCGGCGGTCTACGTCGACGACCTGCGGGTGAAAGTAGTCGGCATCCCCCGTTCCGCCGCTAAGGGCGGTGATGCCCTCCGGCGTCTGGACCGTGCGGCCATCGGCGTCAAAGAGGAAGTCGTCTATCCGCCCGATTTCCGGGAGAAGGCATGGGACATCAAGGACCCTCCCGTCGCCGACCTTGAGGCGGAAGTGCCGGTCCTGGGTGCCAAGGAAGGGGACCAGGTTTATGTCCTTGTTCACTACTCAGAACGGGGCAAGGATCCAACCTTGCGGAAGACCGGCATCGCACGGGCCCGAATTGAAAAGGGCAGCCTGGCGTTCAAGGTGCCAGTCTACGAGTACAAGGCATGGTCCCCCTCGTCCCCCGTCCATTACGACCTGAAGATTCAACCCTATTCTCCGAGCGCCGACGGGCGCTTTCGCAGCGATGTCGTCACCACCCGCTTTGCCTCTTTCCAGCACAGTGGGATCCGAAGCTTGGAATTCACGTGACTTGAAGTCGCGGC
>JADMIO011638305.1_pt1 | contig 109608 bp, 87 predicted proteins | sample 8958161 | NCBI WGS metagenome assembly JADMIO01 (sample SAMN16585339, study PRJNA669376) | soil metagenome | isolation source: Crop rotation soil | place: USA: Cullars Rotation, Alabama | collected 2011 | reverse complement strand
CGCGACAACTTGTCCACGTGGAATTCTAAGCTTAGGATCCCAATGTGCTGGAAAGAAATTACACCGGTCGCGATTTGCAGGTATGGCGATTTAAATTGCAACCCATTGCCGAGATGCACTTTGATAGGGATTTGGGTGGTTATGCCGATAAAAAATACCTGTGGGCTTTGCTTTTTATAGGCGTATTCCTGATCATAACCGCGTGTGTAAATTTTGTGAACCTGGCTACGGCGCAGGCGCTTAATCGTGCCAAAGAAGTTGGCGTACGCAAAGTATTAGGCAGCTTGCCGAGGCAATTGTTTTGGCAGTTTATTGCCGAAACTGCTATCATCAGTATTGTGGCGGTTGTTGTAGCCATCGGCTTATCCGAACTGGCGTTGAAACCTCTTAACAACCTATTTCATTCGGAAATGGCATTTGATTGGTCGAAGTTAATTCTGTTTATCGTGCTGATAAGCGTAGCGGTAGTTTTCTTATCGGGTTCATATCCCGGGTTGGTATTGGCAAGGTTTCAGCCTATCCAGGCTTTAAAAAGCAAGCTGTCGCAAAAAGATGTTGGCGGGTTTTCTTTACGCAGGGTGCTGGTCGTTACGCAGTTTACGATATCGCAGGTACTTATTATCGGCACCATCATTATTATATCGCAGCTGCACTATTCGCAAAATGCCGATCTTGGTTTTAATAAAAGTGCCGTTGTTTTGGTGCCGCTTCCTCATGATGATAAGGTGAAAATGAGTACGCTAAGTAATAAAATACGCGAACTAAAGGATGTGGAAAATATAACCTTTTGCTCAAACGCCCCGGCTTCGCGATCTAATAGTAACACGGGCGTACAATACGATAACCGGCCCGAAGACGAGCATTGGAGTGTAAATACCAAGCAGGCCGACGAAAATTATATATCAACCTTTCAAATTAAACTGATAGCCGGGAGGAACTTTTTTAAAGGCGATTCGGTACATGAGTTGCTTGTTAATGAAACCTTTGTTAAAAAGCTGAACCTAAAACCGCAAGATGTGCTTGGGAAACAAATGGCAGTTAACGGGCGGTCATATAAAGGCACTATAGTGGGGGTGATGAAAGATTTTTTTAACTACTCATTCCATACCGAAATAACGCCAGTCTGTGTAATGCCTAATTACCAGGATCTATCTACCATTGCTGTGAAAATAGATATGCGTAATGCCAAAACTACCCTGGCAGCGCTTGATAAGATCTGGAACCAGACTTTTCCCGAGGAATTATATAAATACCAGTTTCTGGATGATAGCATTGCACATTTTTACGAAATGGATAATATCCAATTAACGCTTGTTGAAGCTTTCGCGGGTATCGCCATCATCATTGGCTGCCTTGGCCTATACGGTTTGGTATCGTTTATGGCTGTGCGCAAAACCAAAGAGATTGGCGTACGCAAGGTATTGGGTGCCAATATCCGCAGCATTTTGTGGCTGTTTGGTAAAGAATTCAGTATCCTGTTATTGATTGCCTTTGTTATAGCCGCTCCGCTGGCCTGGTGGGCAATGCATAACTATTTGAAAGATTTTCAATATCGAATCAATATCGGTCCCGAAATATTTGTGATGTCGATCCTGTCAACGTTTATAATCGCATGGATCACCGTGGGCTACCGGGCTACGATGGCAGCATTGGCTAACCCGGTTAAAAGTTTACGGTCAGAATAAGTTAGTCATTGGGTCATTTGCTGCGCGTCATTAGGCCATTTTTGCTTGGCATCATTTTAAAGATATATTGCAAAAAATGATTTAATGACCCAATGACTAAATAAAAATGACTTAATGACCTAATGATTCAATGATATAAATTATGCTTAGAAACTACATAAAAATCGCCTGGCGAAACATCGTTAATAACAAGGCTTATACGGCAATTAATGTTTTAGGATTGGCGGCCGGTATGGCCGTGGCCTTAATGATAGCCTTATGGGTTGCCAACGAATACTCGTACGATAAGTTTTTGCCCAATGCCGATAGGGTTTACCAGGTGCGCCGCAATTTCAACAGCAATGGCGAAATGCTCACTTTCAGTTCTACCTCGTTGAAGCTGGCCGATGTGTTGCATACCCTGCCCGAGGTTGAGTATGTAGCGCCTACAGATTGGGGCGGCACCCACGGCCTGATGGTTGGCGATAAAAAGCTCTCTATCGATGGCGTACAGGCAGGGAGTGATTTTCTGAAAATATTTGAATACGATTTTTTACAGGGAAGCCGCTCATCTGCTCTGAACGATCCTTATTCAATCGTACTAACCAAGGCTACGGCTATCGCGCTGTTCGGTACCGAAAATGTGATCAATAAAGTGGTTAAGGTTGATAATACCTACAACCTAAAAGTTACCGGTGTAATACAGGATGTGCCCTTAAATGCATCGCTTCAGTTTAAATATGTTATTCCGTTTAGTTTAATGGAGCAGCAGCCTTATATGAAGGGCGCGCATGGCAGTTTCGGCAATAACGGTTTTGAGCTTTTTGCAAAATTAAAGCCGGGTGTAGCTTATGCGCAGCTTGCCCCCAAAATTCTCCATATCGAAAAAGGCGAGAAAAACGTAAACGCCGAAAATTCGGATGTGATCATGCAGCCCATGGCCGATTGGCATTTGTATTCCGACTATAAAAATGGCGTAGCCAGCTCAGGTTTTATTGATTATGTGCGCACCTTTAGTATTGTTGGTGTATTGGTATTGCTGATAGCCTGCATTAATTTCATCAACCTGACGACAGCCCGGTCTGAAAAACGGGCGCGCGAAGTTGGTATCCGCAAAGCCATCGGCTCACAACGTCAGCACCTGATCTTCCAGTTTTTAACAGAATCAACATTGATCACGCTGATCTCTTTTATCTGCTCGGTACTTTTTGTACAGGTAGCGCTTAGGCCGTTCAACGCGCTTACGGGTACTACCATTGCTATTCCTTTTAACAATATAACTTTTTGGCTGGTAGCTACCGGTTGTGTATTGCTTACGGCTTTAGTTGCGGGGAGCAGGCCCGCTTTTTACCTGTCGTCGTTTAATCCTGTTAAAGTTTTAAAAGGAACCATACAGCTTGGTCGTTCGGCATCGTACTCGCGCAAAATTTTGGTGGTGATACAGTTTAGCTGTTCGATAGCATTGATCATTAGTACTGTAGTTATTTACAGGCAAATTCAATATGCCAAAAACCGCCCGGCGGGGTATGATATTAACAAGCTGATGGCCACCAATGCTAACGAGGATCTTGGTAAACACTTCCCCGCGTTTAAAAACGAGCTGCTGGAAAGCGGCGTGGTTGAAAGTATCTCCACGGCATCAAGTGCTATTACAGATATCAACATGCACAATAACCTCGACCAATGGCCCGGCAAAATGGCCGGCGAAACGGTTGAGATGGGCGTGATAGCTATTGCCGACGACTTTTTTAAAACGGCCAACATGAAAATGATTGCCGGCCGGGATTTTAAAAGTGCAGCTTCAGATACATCAAACGTTATTTTTAATGAAGCGGCCATTAAACGTCTCCGCCTTAAAGGCGACCCGATAAGCCAGGTGATTATTTATGGCGGTCAGCCGGTTAAGGTGATCGGCGTAGTTAAAAACGCGTTGATGTTGTCGCCCTTTGCACAGGCCGATCCAACCATGTTTGTGTATAATAATAATCCGCACCAAAACATGATCTACCGCTTATCGGCAAAAGTAAATCCGCACACAGCCATCGATAAAATAGGGCAGTTGTTTGCCAAATACAGCCCGGCTTACCCGTATACCTACCGCTTTGTTGATGATGATTACAATCGCAAGTTTGGCCAGGAAGTATTGGTAGGCAAGCTATCCGGCATTTTCGCGGGCCTGGCTATTTTTATCTCCTGCCTCGGCTTGTTTGGTTTAGCGGCCTACATTGCTGAGCAGCGTACCAAAGAGATTGGTGTACGCAAGGTATTAGGAGCCACGGTAAGTCAGCTTTGGTTTTTACTATCAAAAGATTTTGTTTTGCTGGTATTGATTAGCTGTGTGATAGCATCGCCATTAGCTTTTTACTTTTTACAAGGCTGGTTACAAAAATATGATTACAGGGTAACCGTTGGGCCAGGTGTGTTTATCATATCTGCAATAGTGGCTATCGTGATCACGTTGGCGACAATCAGTTTCCAGGCTATAAAAGCGGCAATTGCTAACCCGGTTAAAAGTTTAAGATCGGAATAGGTTGGTCATTTAGTCATTTGCTTCGCGTCATTAAGTCATTGACAAAATGCGCAAAGAAAAAATGACTTAATGACCTAATGACTCAATGATCGAAGAGAATGAACTAATGAATCAATCATGATAAAAAATTACTTCAAAACCGCTTGGCGGAACATCTGGAAAAGCAAGGTTTTTTCGGCTATTAACATTTTTGGGCTGGCCGTGGGGATGGCGGCCTGTATTGTTATCGTGCTTTTTGTGAGCTATGAAAAAAGCTTTGATAGCCTGCACACCAAAAATATTTACCGCCTAAACGAGGTGCAAAAGTTTGAAGGCATGGGCGCATCGCAAAAAGTGGCTTTATCCATGTTTCCGATGGGGCCAACCCTGAAGGCCGACTTCCCGGAAATAAAAAACTTTACACGTGTGCGCTGGCAGCAAAAGTTTCCGCTTAATTATGGCTTGAAAAAAGTATACATGCCGCAGGTGTTTTTTGTTGATTCGGTGTTTTTGAAAATGTTTGATTTTAAGCTGATCAGGGGCGATAGGGAAACCGCCTTGCTAAGGCCGCGCAGTGTTTTATTAACCGAAGATGCCGCCAAACGCATGTTTGGCAATGAAGACCCAATGGGTAAAACCATAACCAATTATGGGCAAGATACTATAAGCTATGCCGTAACCGGTATCCTGGCTAATACGCCTAAAAATTCGCAATTACAGTTTGATTGCCTGTTCTCGTTCAGCAGTATTTATAAACCGTGGATGTTTACCAACTGGGGCGGTAACTGGCTGAATACCTATCTCGAGCTGGCTCCCGGCACCAACATAGCTGCGTTGGAAAAGAAATTTCCTGCTTATCTTGAAAAATATCGCGGCAAAGGCGGCTCAAAAAGTTACGAACTGTTCCTCTTATCCCTTAAAGATGTCCATGCTAATTCGGCCGATATCGGGCTGGATTATGTGAACTATCAAAAGTTTGATAGGCATATTACTAACCTGTTTTCGGTTATCGGGATCATTGTGTTGGTGATAGCCTGTATCAACTTTATTAACCTATCAACCGCGCGCTCGTCCGAGCGGGCAAAGGAGGTTGGAGTTCGTAAATCAATAGGCGCGGGTCGCTTTCAGTTGGCCATGCAGTTTTTGGGCGAAACGGTGCTGCTTTCCCTGATAGCTTTAGTGTTTGCCAGTTTGCTGGTAACACTTGCAATTCCTTTTATTAATAGTTTAAGTCAGCGGGATATTAGCCTGCCGTTGCACGATAACCAGATGCTGATCGGCTTGATATTGATAAGCACGGTGTTGGTGGGCATTATATCCGGTATTTATCCTGCGCTTTTCCTGTCGTCATTTCAACCGGTTAAGGTATTGAAGGGGGCTTTTGCCTCAGCAGGTGGCAATAAGATTCCGTTGCGCAATATTTTGGTGGTTGGGCAGTTTACCAGCGCGGTGATTTTGATGATAGCTACGGTGTTTGTGATCAAACAGCTCAAGTTTATGCAGCAAAAAGATCCCGGTTTTAACCGCGATCAGATAGTTAACGTACCGCTAAGCCTTATCCCGCAAAATAAATATGATCTGTTTAAACAGGAACTGCTTTCTAATACGTTGGTGCAGGGTGTTACCGCCTCGCAGGATATTTTAGGAAGCCACCTGGATCAAACCGGCATCTCGTTTAAACTGGGCGATTCGCCTTTGCGTCAACTTACCTCAACTTTACTGGTAGTTGATAATAATTACCTCGATCTGTATAAGATCAAACTGGCGATGGGCAGCAATTTTTCTAAAGATACCTCGGCTGTTTGGAAGCAGTATATCATTAACGAAGCATTGGCTAAAGAACTGCTGAAAGATCATAAAGGGAAAAATATGGAATCGCTGTTGGGGCAGCGCTTTGGTTTTGATTCGTTAGGGGTGATCACCGGTATCGCCAAAGATTTTAATTTCAACTCCCTGCATTATAAGATAGAAACGCTGTTTTTGGTAAACGGAAAAGGGTTTAGCCAGATGTCGGTTAAAGTTAATGGCGGCAGGGCTAAGGAGGCCGTGGCCTTTATCCAGTCAACCTGGATGAAGCAATTTCCGGGTGTGCCATTCGAGTACCAGTTTTTGGATGATCACTTTAACGAAGTTTACAGTGTTGATAACCAGGTAAGCACCGTAGTTAGTATTTTAGCCGGGCTGATCATTATTATATCTTGTCTCGGTTTATTCGGCCTGGCATCCTATTCGGCAGAAAAAAGGATCAAGGAAATTGGCGTACGCAAAGTGCTTGGCGCATCGGTACAAAATATTGTACTGCTGCTTTCAGGGCATTTTGTAAAACTGGTATTGATTGCCAATGTAATAGCATGGCCTATCGCGTTTTATGGGATGAGCAAGTGGCTGCAGGATTTTGCTTACCGAATTGATATCAGCTGGTGGGTATTTGGGATAGCAGGCTTTGTGTCGTTACTTATCGCGTTCGCTACAGTAAGTTTCCAGGCTATTAAAGCGGCGGTGGCTAACCCGGTTAAAAGTCTTAGATCGGAATAGGCTGTTAGTCATTTGCTTCGCGTCATTAGATCATTAAGTCATTTGCATTTCGCGTCATTTATGAACGAGCAAAGCAAAAATGACTTAATGACCTGATGACTCAATGACCAACAAAAAAATGACTTAATGATACAATGACCTAATGAAATAAAAATATGATTAAAAACTATATAAAAACAGCATGGCGTAACCTTGTTATAAATAAAGTTACATCATTGATAAGTATTGCAGGTTTGGCAGTTGGGATAGGCTGCTTTATGCTGCTGGCTACCTATTTGTTGAACGAATTACGATACGATACGTTTCATGTTAATGCTGATCGTATTGTGCGGATAGTGTACAACTACAAATCGGCAGATGATAGTGAGGCGAAAACGGTGGGGGTAACGCCTACGGCTGCGGCGCCTGTGTTTAAGCAACAGTTTCAGGAAGTTGCAGAAGCAGTAAGGGTTTACAATTATTCGGGCGGAGGTGTTGGAGTAAAATACCAGGATAAACTTTTTAATGAAAAAAGGTTTTTACTGGCCGATGAGTCGTTTTTCAGAATATTCAGTTTTAAATTTTTGCGGGGAGATGCTGCTACGGCATTAAATGATCCTTCATCTGTAGTGATCACCGCTTCTACAGCCAAAAAATACTTTGGCAGCGAAAACCCGATAGGAAAGGTGTTTAAAATTAAGGGAACAAATAACATGATGGTTACCGGTGTTATTGAGGATGTTCCCGAATATTCACATATCAAATTTGATCTGCTCGGATCATACGCTATCGCGCCAAGATCAAAAAGCCTTAGATGGGATTCGGCAAACGATTATTCTTATTTATTATTGAAACCGGGTGTAAGTGTGGCATCTGTTCAAAATAAAATAAATGGCTTTTTAAATAATCTGTTTAAAGAAGCAGCCAGGCAGGGCTATCACGTATGGTACACACTCGAACCATTAAAACAGATCCATTTATCATCGTTGGCTACTGATAACCTTACGCCCCAGGGCAACATAAAATACCTTTATATTTTAGGGATTGTAGCTATAATAATGCTGTTGCTTGCCTGTGTTAATTTCTTAAACCTGGTTACCGCCAAAGCTATCGACAGAGGGCATGAGATAGGTGTTAGAAAAGTGATGGGAGCCGCGAGGATACAGTTGTTTACCCAATTTATGATCGAGGCTGCCATGGTCACAACCGTATCAATCATTGTCGGTTTTTTAATGGCGCAGTCAACTTTTACCTGGTTTAGCAATTTTTCGGGACAACAACTAAGTTTTGATACATGGAATACATCGTGGCTCGTTATGGTTGCCGCGGTATTGCTGGTGGTGGTAACTTTTTTGGCAGGCACCTATCCATCGTTATACTTATCCTCATTTAATCCGGTGGTTACGTTGAAAGGCAAGATGTCGGGTTCAAGAGGCAGTAGTTTTTTACGCAGATCGTTAGTGATTTTTCAATTTGTGGTTTCGGTATTTTTTATGATCTGTACCGTTATTGCAGGCAGCCAGCTCCGTTTTATCCAGCATTTAAATGCCGGCATTAACCGCGACCAGGTTATGGTGTTAGACAGCTGGCAATCGCTTGATGAAATGCGATCGTTTAATAGCGAAGTTAGTCAGTTACCGGGTGTACTAAATGTAAGCGCATCTTATGATTCGCCTGTAAGTGTGGGCGGCGGATACAGCATTGATAAGGCCGATGGAAAAAGTGCCAATTACTCACTCTCAGTTACCGCCCTTCCGGTTGAACGCAATTTTATAAAAACGTTGGGCATTCAATTGGTACAAGGGCATGATTTTACACTGGCCGATGAGCAGCAACTGGCTGTAAAGGATGAAAACCTGCGTGTTTACGGTTTTATTATTAATGAAAAAGCCGCTAATGCATTAGGATGGAAAGCCGAAGAAGCTATTGGCAAACGTATAAGCCTTAACGGTAGGGCGGGTGAGATTCGCGCAGTTGCGCGTAATTTTAATTTTGCCTCTGTCCGCCAGGAAATTACGCCGATTGTAATGTTTACCGATTCATATTTCGGGAAGATCCTGATCAAAACATCCGGACAAAATATTACACAAACCATTAAAGCCATCAAGCAAAAATGGGCCGACTTTAAACCTTCAGAGCCTTTTGAATACCACTTCCTCGACCAGGAATTTGACGAGATGTATAAATCAGAACAACGTACAGGTTCAATACTTACTGCCTTTACTATCGTTACCATATTCATCTCCTGCCTTGGTTTATTCGGACTGGCGGTATTCTCTACCAAACAACGGGTAAAAGAAGTAGGTGTGCGTAAAGTGCTTGGAGCAAGTGTATTCAGCATTGTAAAACTGGTTTCGGGCGATTTCCTGAAATTGGTGATCATTTCGGTTATCATCGCTTCGCCGATAGCCTGGTATGCTATGCACCAATGGCTACAGGATTTTGCTTATAAAATCAGTATCCAGATCTGGGTGTTTATTGCGGCAGGCGCTGTGGCTGTGCTCATAGCATTTGTTACCGTAAGCGTTCAATCGTTAAAGGCGGCATTGGCTAACCCGGTGAAAAGCCTGCGGTCGGGCGATTAATTTAGGCAGATTAGTAATTGCATAACAATAAGAGGTTAGCGTTTTGAGTTTTACTTATCGCTAACCTCTTTTTTTGTGGCCTTTTATCGTAATCAAAAAAATTACTACGGCAAAATCGAATTAAAAAACATGTTTGCATCGATGGAAAATGAATGATAATCGCTATTATTAGCATAATTTACGCTAATGGCGAGCTATGTTTAATACCGCGAAGAAAATATTCTTTTTATTGGTACTGATATTTTTTTGCAACTCTTTTAGGGGCCTGTGTCAAATACCTAAACCTATATGGGTTAATGATCTTTTAACCAATTCCTCTTCATCAGTTAACTCAATTAAAACAGATAAGCAAAACAACATATATATAGTCGGAACATTTGGCGGAATAATAGATATGGATCCCGGCGCGGGTGTTTTTAACTTGTATTCATCTAACGCTAATGCTTTCGTTGCAAAGTATACATCGGCAGGCAAACTGCTCTGGGCTGCCAATATAGGCGGCGGCGTAAGCGATAAGGCAGGTGCAAGAGCAATAGCATTTGATCCTGACGGTGATATTATTATAAGCGGCAGTTACGCTTCAACAGTAGATTTCGATCCCGGGCCTGGGGTCTTTAATTTAACATCGGTTAAAACAGATGGAGAGGATCGTAGTTTTGATGTGTTTATCTTAAAACTAACCACAGATGGTAAGTTTGTCTGGGTTAAATCAATAGGAGGAAGCGCGTTGGATCAGGGCTTTGGTATAGTTTCAGACAGTAAAGGAGCTGTAATAGCTGTAGTCAAGTTTGCCATGACGATAACCGTTGGTAACAAAACATTCACAAATTTATCTCCCGATGGTTTTAACGGGCTTGTGGTTAAGTACAAACCCGATGGGAGCCTGGCGTGGGCTATGCAATATGCCGATGTAGTCAGGAGTTCGGCAACAAGCTGCGCTGTTGATGTTGATGATAATGTAATCGTATCGGGGATGTTCGCTTCTAAAGTCAATTTTAACCCTTTGGGAGCCGCACGTAACGCAACAGTGAACGTGCAATCTATGTTTGTAGCGAAATATAATCCGGCAGGCATTTTACAATGGCAGCAAACAATACTCAATACACAACGCAGCGAAGTAACGCAATTGTGCGTTAATTCAAAAAGTGAAATTTACATATCCGGTCAGATTCTTACGCCGCCTACTTTCAGTTGCAATAAAACCCTTTTAAAGCCAGGGCCAAACGAATCGTTTATTGCTAAATATAATGCGAACGGAAATTTTGAGAAAGTAATTGAACTTGGTGGACGGGATGGTACTACAAACAGCGTTGACCTTGTTGTTGATAAAGAAGAGAATCTTTTTATTAGCGGACTAATGTACGGAACCGTGGATTTCGACCCCTCGGCACCGGGTACCGGGCTTGTAACACCCCGCTCAAATTCAAGTGCATTTTTGGCGAAGTATGACGAGGACCTGAATTATAAATCGGTATTTAGTTTTCTGAATCCGCCTTGCGGTTTAATTGGAATGGTACTGCATTTTGACAGTAACAACGATATGTTTTTTGCCGGAGCTTTTTGCTCGACAGTGGATTTCGACCCGTCCGATTGTGGTACGAAGAGTTTAACTGCAAGTGGCAGTTTTGGCGACGGCTTTTTTGCCAAATACGCGCATTACACTCCGGCAGACAACTTTAAAATAACAGATTTTTCTGTCGCAAGCCAGGTTGCACCTGCAGTAATTGATCAAAATAAGCTTTCCATAACGCTTACTGTGCCCCCGGGTACAAATATTACCAACCTGAAACCAGGTATTATTTTGAGCAGCGGAGTTGTGGTAAGCCCGGCAGCGGGAGTAGCCCGGGATTTTACCAACCCGGTTACCTATAAAGTTACCGGCAATTGTCAAACGTTAAATTACACGGTAAAAGTAGTATTTGAAATTATCCCGCAAAAGAAAACTATCTGCGCGGGAGATAATATTACGCTTACAGGAAAGGTTAAAACACCTGCTCCTGATAGTTTTATCTGGCAGGTACAAAAAAATAATGACTGGCAGGAAGCACCAGGTATTAATAGCAGTAAAGATTATTCGACCGAAGCACTAACAAATAGTACACCAACAACAGTGGTATATAGCCTGCGCCGCCAAACAATCACCGGGTGCGATATCGCTTATGATTCATACTATGATGTATCTGTTAAGCCGGCAACGCTGATCACCAACAACGTGATTACCGCGCCTGCTGTTACCGGTTTTTGCACATCAGGAAACCCTGATCTCATTAAAGGCAGTGCGCCGGCCGGGGGCGACGGTATTTTCGTGTTTCAATGGCAGTCATCTGCCGATAATGTAAACTTTAGTGATATCGCCGCAGCAACTTCATCTGATTTTGATCCTGCTTTAATTGGTACTGATGTGTATTACCGGCGCAGGGTCACTTCCGGCAATTGTACTACGCCGTTATTTAGTAATGTTATCCATATAAAAATACAATCGGTTCCTGCTAAGCCTGTGCCTGTAAATGCTGCTCCTGTTATATGCCCGGGCAGCTCAATCACATTACGGGTAAGCTCGCCGGTAGCGGGTATTACTTACAACTGGTACGGCTCTTCATCTGCCACCGACTTTTTATTTAGCGGAACAAACTATCCAACCGGTAACTTAAATACAGCCAAAACCTATTATTTAGCAGCGGTAAATGATCAATGCAGCAGCGAGCTTGCACCCGTACAGGTAACAATGGCCCCGGTACCGACGGCCCCGCTATTTGTTAAAAATACGGTTAGCGTTTGTTCCGGCTCGAATGCCGATCTCAATATTCTTAATCCGCAAGCAGGGCTTATTTACAATTGGTATACAACGGCAAGCGGTGGTTTAGCGATACATAGCGGAACAGGTTTTACAACCGATGCAATAATATCTGCTACAACTTATTATGTCGAGACTGTAAATACAGCCGGTTGTATTTCGGCTACACGTGGCAGCATTGTGGTTACGCCTGTAAATATGCCACAGCTAAGCCCGATATCAGCGTCTGCCTGTACTGGTGGCACCGTTACGTTAACTGTTACCAGTAGCGATGCCGATGCTGAGATATTATGGTATGACGTAGCCGATGGAGGTTCTTCAGTACATACCGGCAGTTCATTTGTAATAGCCGGCTTGAGCACCACAAAAACGTATTATGCCGAAGCGATAAGTGCCGGATTATGTGTTACGCCAAATCGCGTGCCGGTGCAGGCCGTTGTATTGCCGCGGTTGGATGCGCCTGTTGCAGCGGTTGACAGAATAGATGGAAATAGTATAATTTTTAAGTGGAATCCGGTAGCCGGAGCAAAGGGTTATAAGGTAAGTATCGATGGCGGGCAAAATTATATGCAACCAGGTTCGGGAAGTGATGGTTTATCGCATACTGTTAGCGGGCTGCAGGTTAATCAGAGTGTTACCCTCTTGGTGCGGGCTATTGGTGAAACAGAATGCCAGCTGAGTGATAATTCGGAAGCTGTAACGGGTAAAGTAATAAACGGAGCGCATGATATTTCTGTACCTAACAGTTTTACACCCAATGGAGATGGCGTTAATGATACCTGGGTTATAGCCTGGCTTGATAACGACCCATCGGCCATAGTGAAAGTGTTTGATCGTTATGGAACCCGGATATATGATGGTAAAAATTATAACTCATGGAACGGGCGATATCAGGGAAAGCTTCTACCTGCCGGAACATACTATTACATTATCAGCACAAAATTAAATCCGAAGGTTTTAAGCGGTTCTGTTACTATAATTTATTAGTTGAAGCTAATTGATTTGGTTAGCCGCTTTCAACCCTATCCTCCATAAATCAGAAATGGCACTCTCAAACCCAAAATCAACTAATCTCTAACCACCAACCTCTAATCACCAGCCACCACTGTATCATAACCGTACGCATTCTGTTACATAAGCGAACAGTAATTATTAATGATAATCATTTAATGTATTGATTTTTAGTTAGATATAACTTTGGTATGTTATTGATATGTTAATCGCCAAATGATGAGTATTATTGTTTAACTCATTTATTTACTAACAAACTAATTCAATAATTAAAAATGTTATCACTGCAGCATATTTCAAAGTATTTTCAGGTAGGGGGCAACAAAAATATCATCCTGAATGATCTGAGTCTTGATATTGACGAAGGCGAATTTATTTCGATCATGGGGCCTTCAGGATCAGGCAAATCTACATTGCTCAATATCATCGGGATGCTCGACGAACCATCAGATGGTTACCATTACTTTGAGGGCCATGCGGTACATCAGCTTAAAGAAAAACAACGCTCGGCTTTGTATAAGCAATACATCGGTTTCGTTTTCCAGGCTTACCATTTAATTGATGAGCTTACCGTTTACGAGAACATTGAAACCCCGCTTATTTACCAGGATTTTAAAAGCGCCGAACGTAAAGCAATGGTAGCCGATATGCTTGATCGTTTCAGCATCGTTGGTAAAAAAGACCTTTTCCCGGCGCAATTATCAGGCGGACAGCAACAATTGGTTGGTATAGCCCGCGCCCTGATAGCCAAACCAAAATTATTACTTGCCGATGAGCCTACAGGTAACCTTAACTCCAAACAAGGGGAGGAGATTATGGAGCTGTTCCGCAAGCTGAATAAGGAAGATGGCGTAACCATTATCCAGGTAACCCACTCCGAAAAAAATGCCGAATACGGCTCGCGCATCATCGATTTACTGGATGGCAGGATCGATTCATCAAGAAAACTCTGAACTCAATAACAAAATGCGATACTATAAATTTCTATTCTTCGGTTTGGTTGCGTTATCGTCGGTAAAGGCCTACGGACAATCAGATTCTACCTACAACTTGCAAACCTGCATCGACATCGCCATAAAAAACAACCTCGATGTAAAGCAAAGCGAGCTGAAAGCGCAAAGTGCCCGGATTGATTTTAACCAGGCAAAAGAAAATATGCTGCCAACCTTAAATGGTACTGTTAATCACGGTATTAACAACGGACGTAACATTAACCCTTTTACCAATGCTTACGTAACTCAATCATTAACCTACGGTAACTACAGCCTCGAATCAAACCTTACTTTATTTGGCGGCTTGCAAAATGTAAACGCCATTAAACAAACTTCGCTGGCTTATCAGGCCGGTAAAATGGATCTGCAACAGGCAAAAGACCTGGTTACCATTAACGTGATCACAGCTTATTTGCTGGTGTTGGATAATGCCGAGTTACTGGCAGCTGTTAAAAACCAGGTTGATGTATCAGCCAAACAGGTAGAGCGTTTAACCGTGTTAGAAAAAGACGGTGCCAATAAGCTGCCGTCAGACCTTTACGATTTACAGGGTACTTTGGGGGATAACAAGCTGAATGTAGTATCGGCCAACAGCGCGCTGGAAAATGCCAAGCTGAGCCTGATGCAGATATTGAATATCCCGTACAGCAAGAATTTTATATTACAACCTATTAACGCGCAGGATGTAGCTAAACAAAGCGCGCTTTCGTCTGATCAGATCTATGAAACAGCCCTGCAGGAATTAGCCCTGGTTAAAGCGGCTACGCTGCGCAGGGAAAGTGCCGAGAAGGCGGTAAGTGTTGCCAAAGGCGCTTTGTTGCCAAACATATCGTTATATGGTGGTTTATATACCAACTATTCGAGTGCCGCGCAAACCGCTGTATTTAAAGATTCATCAACCGTAAATACAGGCAATTTCATCAATACACCGGGTGGTGGCAAACAATCTGTTTTAGCGACGCAAGCCAATTATATAAATAAGGATATTGGTTATTACGATCAGTTTAAAAACAACTACAGCACCCAGTTTGGTGTGAGTTTAAGGATCCCGATCCTGAACTATTTCCAAAATCATAACAAAGTAGCCAAAGCTAAAATCGATTTGCTTAACTACAAGTACATTGAAGAAAACACCAAAATTAAGCTGAAACAGAATGTTGAAACAGCCTACCTGAACATGACATCGGCATACGAGCGGCTTAATGTACTGGTTGACCAGGTTAAATCATATGCTGAATCATTCCGTACCGCCGAGATCCGTTTTAATGCAGGTGTGTTAACTTCGGTAGATTATGTGGTGGCCAAAAACAACCTCGACAGGGCGCGCATTAACCTGATCAACGCCCGTTACGATTGCTATATTTATAACAAGATTTTAGATTATTACCAGGGTAAATTAGCCTTGTAAAAGCTTTTGGAATTGTAAAAAATTTATACTTTTATTCCAGATAATCAGTTTATATATCCGGTTAAAACTTTAAACCAACACAATGGTTAAAGTTTTAACCGGATATTTCTAATTTTAAACCAGGGCTTAATTTGAGCCTTTTTTATATCAACCACTAATCCTAAGAAAAATGAAAAAAACACTTTTACTTTCATTAGCAATTTGCCTGTTATCTATCGGCGTAACTAAAGCACAGGTAATTCCAAGCTTTTCTTTCGGCCTTAAAGGCGGTTTAAACTATTCAACTTTCCCATCAAACGGGGTTTTTAATAACGATAATAAAGCAGGTTACCAGGCCGGTGCATGGGCACGAATTGGCGGCTTAGGCTTCATTTTTCAGCCTGAATTATATTTCACCAGCAAAAACGTAACCGTTAACAATGGCGGCGTACAAAACAAGCAGCAGTTTAAAAGCTTCGATGTGCCTTTGTTAGTAGGTGGTAAAGTAGGTGCTTTGGGTTTAGGCGGCAGGTTTTACGGTGGCCCGGTACTGTCGTTTACAACAGGCCGTGACCGTGACGCGCTTGGCGATGCTACGGCTTTACGTTATAAAGATGCCAACTATGGTTTACAAATAGGCGCGGGCGTTGATATCAGCAGCTTGTCTATCGATTTACGTTATGAAGGTGGCCTGAATAAAATTGCTTATGGTAATGATAATTCGCATACACGCATTAGCTTATTTAGCTTAGCTGTGGCTTATAAATTATTCTCTTTATAAGATTCTGATTTTATACATAATGGAAAAGACCAGCTGTTGATGCTGGTCTTTTTTATTTGGCGTTTATTTAAGCACGCAAAGATGTGAAGGCACTAAGAGAAATTTGTTTCTTTGTGGTCGATTTTGTTAATTTATAAACCAAACCTTGCTCAATAAATATGAGGGTATCCTATAATCAAACTTTCCGCTACGCAATTGCTTTATTTATTAGTGGGTTTACTTTAACCGTATGTTTTTCTTCATGCCGTAGCGATGAAGAGAAACGGTCTCTTGAGTTAAAACGAATGTTTGTGAAAGGGAAAATTATCCGGGTGGTGCAAAATCACGCGTTGTTTTTCTACATTGATAATGTAGAAGGAAAATTTCCGATGCGTTTTGATTTTGATAAGGATAGTTATCGGGAAATAAATGAAATAAGCAAGAACGAAAAATATATGTTGCCTGCCGTTGGCGATTCTATTTTTAAGCAGGCTAATTCCCGCTTTGTAAAGTTTAAACGCCGCGATAAAATTTTTATTGAGCACATAGATGCATATTGATCTGCATAAAAGCAAGACTTACGAAGTTCTAAAAACTTCGTAAGTCTTCAAATGAGATTACTTCACCACCTCAACCCATTGCCCTTTCAACAACCCGCTGATCTGGTTATTATACATCGCCTCGCAATACACCGCCGGCAGGTAATATTTTCCGGTATATGCCGCGTTAAGCATTACATAAAAGGTTGATTCCTGGCCTTCATTTAAGCTGAAATAAGTATTTACCCTGTCATCCCGGATATCGCGATAATCTGACGGAGACGATTTAAATACTTCATCACCCAGCATGCGGCTGTTTAATATTTCCCATCCCGATGGGAAGATCTGCGTAAGGGCAAGGTTATCATACCTGCCGCGTTTACCCGGGTTTTTAACATTTACCTGGGCTACAAAATCAGTCCCCTGTTTTAAGGTAGATGGATCAACAGGTTTGCCTTTCAGCGTAAAGTAGCCAACGCGCAATTGCAATATATCAGGGTTGATAACGGTTTTTGTATCCTGGCCTGATGATGGTTGGCCTCTTTGGATCAACCTTACATATAGTTTGTTAGTGCTGCCGTTTTTAAGATAGATTTTACCTCCGTTGCCGGCCAATGCACCCTGCCATAGATAAGAGGAGGTGCTTACATCTCCTTTGGCAGCGCCCGATTGATAGTTAAACTGAAGTTTGCCGTTCGGTTTATTTTGCCCGTAAAACTGCGCCAGCGCAATCAGCGAGTAGGCGGTGGTTTGGGTACTGTACCAATCATCCTGCGATAGGCGGGCGGCAACGGTATGCACTAACCCGGCCGCTTTTTGTTTTTGATCCAACAGGGTAAGGGTTTCGAGGATCATGGCCTGATCCCGCAGATCAGAACCATAAGTACCCCACAGGCTATTGTACGGTTTAACGGTTGTAGATAAGCCTGCAATAAGCTTTTGGCCAACTTCCGGCTGCCCGGCAAGTTTATAGGCCGCTGCCAATCGCCATTTGGCCGCATCGCTTAGCAAAGCAAATTCGCGCAAACGGTTCATAGAGCCTAACTCGGGCGAGCGGGCCAGGGCCAGCAGGTACAGGCGGTAGGCCTGAGTTAAATCATCTTCATAATAATAAGGCTCTTTACGCGGAGTCCAGCTTAGGGCTTTTTGTTTCTGGAATTTCTTCCACCTGTCAATAAAACCAAGCGGCATGCTGTAGCCTTTAGCTTGCGCGGCCAGCATAAAATGGCCGGCATAGTTTGTTCCCCATTCATCGGCATCACCGCCATAAGGCCAGTAGCTTAAGCCGCCACCCTGTACCTGGAAGCCGTTAAGTCTGTTAATGGTAGCTTTGATATTGCGGTCGGTTTCGGCACGTTGCCTTGGCGACAGATCAAGCAGCTGACTTAAATACAATTGCGGGAACGCCGACGAGGTAGTTTGTTCCACACAGCCATGCGGGTATTCTATCAGGTAATCCAACCTTTTGGAAAGGTTCAATGGCGGTATATAGGCCACCTCAAGTGTTGCCTTATTGGTGCCATTAATACCTACAGGCTGATAATCTGAATTCCAAACCTCGCCCGGTGCCAGCTCTTTCTGTATGATGCGGGTAACCGGCGGGTTAGGATTCCGTACATTCAATTCAACATCATAAGCCGCTGTTTCTGATCCGATTTTAGCAATTATTTTTACTTTGCCTACGCCAACAAAATCCTTAACGTTTAAATCGAAAGTTACCAACTGATCACCGGGTTTATCAAACGTGAGTGTTTTTTGATTGTTGCCGCCCAGGTTGCTGAACGCGTTGCTTTGCACCTGTACAGTTACAGTTTTAATGTTGTTCTCCATCGCGAAAACAGTAACCGGTAGCTGAATACTTTCCGACGGGCCAAGCACACGCGGCAGGGTTGCCAAAATCATTAACGGCTTTTTAACGGCTACAGCTTTTTCGGCAATACCATAAGCACCATTGTGACCGGCCACTATCATGGCTTTGACCGAACCTATGTACTGCGGCAATGTAAAGCGCTGTGTTTGCTTTTCGCCGGCATCAAGGTGGAATGGGCCCAGGAATTTTACAACGGGCTTAAAGCGGTTTACCTGCACGTTTTTGTTATTGCCAAGATTACCGTCGCCACCGATGCTTAAAATACGCTCCAGTCCGCCGCCAAACGCGCCTATCACGTAATCAAACAGATCCCAGGTTTTTACGCCTAAGGCTTCGTGAGCATAAAAAGTATCGTGCGGATCGGGCGTTTTGTAATTGGTGATATCCAGCAAACCTTCATCAACAATGGCAATAGTATAGGTCATCTCCTTGCCCGATGCCTCGGAAACCGTAATGGCCGATTGTGTTTCGGGCCTGATCTTATCCGGCATGGTGATCACCGGCTTCAGGATGGTTTCTGGGTTATTAACCGTAAGCGGGATAGCGCCATACATCCGGATAGGCAAATCATTTACCGTTTGCGAATGCCTTTGCAGTAGTGTAACGTTTACAAAAACATTAGGAGCCATGTTTTCATCAACCTTAAAGCTGTACTGCGTTTGCCCTTTTTTAGTATCTACCCAAACGGTTTTTAAAACCTTGCTGCCGTTTTCAAAGCTAATCAAAGCGCGACCGTTTTCGCCGGTTGGGATGGTAAGCGTAGCCTCTTCACCAACTTTATAACTTGTCTTATCCGATGTAAAGGAGAGCATCGCCGCCTCGGTAGGGTTGGTTGATTGCAACCTTTCCGACCAGTTTGGCCAATCCACATAAATAATTTTACCTGTTGAGTGACCTGTTTGCTCATCTTTTACTTTGATGAGGTAACGGCCCCAGTCGGCTTTGTTGATATGCAGGTTCCATTTGCCCGCGCCGTTGGTGAGTTTTACGGTTTCGGCTTTGATGAGCTTGTTGTATTTATCCTGTGTAAAATTGCTCATCTCATCGCCGGTTTGGTCCCACCACCAGCGCCATTGCACTTTGTACAGTTCAACCTGTACATCGCGGGTCCCGGTTAAAGCATTGCCGTTTACATCTACGTCGGCAATATCAATTGTATGATCCTTATCGGTAACCAGCATCCCCGACAGGTCGCTTCCCTCCGGCGTTTTGATCCCCACATATGCCGGGTACACGTTGTAAGGCATACTCACCTGGTTAATGCTGAAGTTGCCGCCCGGTTCAAACACTTTAACCAGGAAATTGGCCCGCAGCTGACCGGGGGCCTGTTTTTCTACATTTACATTGGCGTCTACATCGGCGGTACCGGTTTCGCTCAACTTGCCATCAAAAACAGTTTGTACCTGGGTATTAAAGGCCAGGGTAGGATCGTCAAAAACATAATCCTTATATTTTTTAAAGCTGGTATTTTGTGCCGATAAAAAGGCATCAACCTTAGCTTTCAGGTTTTGCGCCGCACCACCAAACAGCCAGGTAGCGCTTAGTTTACCGTTGGCATTATTGCCTTTGGTAAGTTCAGCGGCCCCTCCGAATGAAAGGCTAAGTTTCAGCCGGTTAGGCATTATAGTTTCCACCTTTATCTTTTTCTCGAAAGTAGCGCCGCCAACTTTTACTTTGGCTGTCCAGTTGCCGGTAGGGGATGAGGTTTCTGTAGCTGTATGGAAACTGTAAAATCCATCTACGGCTTTGGTTTGGGTGATGCGCCTGTATAGCTTATCGCTCGGGTCATACAGTTCAAATTCAACAGGGTGATCGGCAGGCAAGGTTTTTAGTTTATCCTCCAAAATAAATGAAGTATAAATAGAATCGCCGGGACGCCAAACGCCGCGTTCGCCATAGATGAAACCTTTAAGGCCGTTTTGTACCTCTTCGCCGCCCACGTTAAAGCGCGATAGCGGGAGCGAACTACCGTCATCCAGCTTCAAATAGCCACGCTGTGCGCCTTTTTTGGCCACCAGCAGGTAAGGCTTACGTTTAAGATCGAATTTGGCCAGGCCATCGCCATCAGTAGTAGTTTTATAGATCACCTGCTTTTGATAGTCCAGCAGTTCGATATCAACAGCCTCCATTGGTTCGGCGGTTAAAATATCGGTAACCGCTACCAGCATGCTGTTATCATTGCCTCGCTTGGCTATCAGGCCAATATTCGAGGCGATGATGTTACGGGTTGCCCAGCGTTGTTTATTGTAGTAGGATGGGCTACAGGCATCATCACGTTCCTGCCAGTTGTAGCCTTCGGGATAATAATTGTCATAACGTTTCCAAAACTCATCATCCTCATCACTTACTTTTGATGAATTGTCGCTATAATCGCCGCCGTAATATTCATTATCGCCTTCTTCGCCATTATCCTTACGCTCCTTACCGCTAAGTTTTTTACAGTTAAATAAAGAGTATGATTGCCTGAACCCGATCACCACGCGATAAATAGCGCCCGGCTCGGTACGCACCATCTGGTCGATATCCAGCATAAATCGGTTTTTCTTGGTCAGGTTAAGGCCTTTATCGGTATCTAAACGGATTGTTTTTTGAACTATAGGCTTGCCAACCTGCCGTAATTCGGCGTTGCCGTCAAAACCGTTGTTTTGAAAATATTGCGGCACATTGCTTTCATAAATTTTGATAATGGTAACATCTACCGCGTTGAGGTTAACTGCTTCGAAGGGCATCATTAAACGGCCGGAATCCGGAAGGATCACACCTTTGCCCGGTATGGTTACAGCAGGCAGGCGATTTTCAAAAAATACATTAGCCGTGTAGCCTTTAGTGATCCGTTTTAAAGAGATGTTTTTAACGCCCTCATTTACAAATACACTGTAATTGCCCTGCATGCGTTCCGGCGCGTAAACTTTAACCAGGCTGCCGTCAATACTGTAAGCGGCATCGGCAAGGTTATTGATGCCTACAAGGCCGTTCAATTCCTGCCCAACCAGGATATTATCAGAAAACTGAACCTCAACATACTGGTCGTTATCCTGCACGGCACGGATGTTTAAAACTTTAAAATCGCCTATAGCGGGTACATCAAAAGTTTCACCTCCTTTTTTATCAACTTCAATGGGGCCACCGTCCCAATTTATAACCAGTGGGTTGGCTTTGCCGTTCAGGCGTGTAAGGCCGGTTATGGTAAAATGATGGTTTTTATGGGCCGCGTCATGCTCCCAGTTAATTTTTACCGGCGTTTCGTAATTAATTGAAATAAGTTTATCAACCGATGATGGATCTTCGGCATCGGCGGTTTGCACATCGCCGCTCAGTTTCATTTCGGTAGTGGATGTGCTGTTTGCGGTTTGCATGCCGATAAATGAAACCGTAAAATCGGGCTGCATTACCTGGAAACTGAACCTGAAATGCTCAAAATGACTGGGCACTTCAATCAGTTTGCTCAGTTTAAAATCGGCAGTATAGGTTTTTCCGGGGTCGAGTTTTTCGGCCGGTCTGAATTCAATCGTGCGGGCATCAACCCAAAAGGCCTTACCTTTTATTGATGGAGAGAAATTGAAAATATCATCCTGAATCTCTTCGTTTTGACTATGAGTTACCTGTACATCACTGGCCAGCCGGATAATTACCGGGCTATGTTTGGAAACAACTCCGGTGGTATACGATTCGATATACTTGCTGAAAGCCGGATCGACAGCCGTTTTTTTACGACTGTTTACAACCAGGTAAACAATAAGTAAAGAGAGAACGATGGTAGTAATTACGGTGATTAAGGTTCGGCGTCTGCGGAATTGACTGTATCCGTTTTCCATGAAATAGGTTTATTTATTATCATGTAAATTATAAAATTTATGATAACAAATAATCTTTGCCGAAAATTATTTTATCATAACGCCGGGCTTATTCAAAACCGGAATTTTGATAAAATTCATCTCGACGATGCTTTCAGGAAGGAAAATGAATTTTTTGTCGTAGATGTCTTTGCCGATGTAATAGCTCAGCCAGTATTCATTGTTAAGGCCAAAAGTCTGCTCATCAATGGGTTCGATAAGCTTGTAGCCCTGACTATCAACAACCGGGATCATGTGCCTCAGGGTTGATGTTTTTACCTGCTCGCCATCCTTTTCACCATAGCCTTTTGAGGTGATGAGCACATTTTCAATAGGCTCATTTTTAAGGTTGATGACATATACGTACCATACCTTACTTTCCACACTTTCGCGTTCAAGCGCTACGGCAACCGCGATATCCTTTACATCATTTTCGGGCAGGTCTTTTTTCATTTTTTTAGTTGATTGGGTTGATTAGAAATGGTGAATGGTTGATTAGGTTGATTGAGCAGTTTGTCGTCTTATGTGAAAATCTAACCATTCACCTAATCAACTTAATCAACCATTCTCCGTTCCCAATTAACCATTCACTATTTCTTCTTAGCTGGTGCCTTTTTCTTAGCAGGGGCTTTAGCCTTTGTAGCTGCCGGTTTGGCTGCCGCGGCTTTGCCGAAGCGGCCTTTTTTAGCATCCTTAGGTGCAGCATCGGCTAAGGCCTTGCATTCCTCGTACGTAAGGGTTTGCGGGTCTTTATCCTTTGGTATTTTGACGTTCAGTTTACCAAATTCAATATATGGTCCCCAACGGCCGTTCAATACCTTAACTTCCGGATCTTCATCAAAAGCTTTAATTAGCTTTTCGGCATCCTTTTTACGTTTGGCGTTGATCAGCTCAATGGCTTGCTCCTCGGTAACATCATGCGGATCGATCTCTTTCGGTAAAGATACAAAAGCGCTGTTATGGCTGATATACGGACCGAAACGGCCGATTGCCACTTTCATTACCTTACCTTCAAACTCGCCAACTACCTTTGGTAATTTGAAAAGCTCAAGGGCTTCTTCAAGGCTGATGGTTTCTATACTTTGGCCGCTGCGCAAACTTGCATAAAGCGGTTTTTCTTCTTTGTTTTCGTCGGTAGGGCTTTCGCCTACCTGTACAAACGGACCGAAACGGCCTATCCGTACAGAAACTTTTTTGCCGCTTTCCGGGTGTACGCCTAATTCGCGCTCGCCGGTAGCTTTATCAGCTTTTTCTATGGTGTTTTCAACCTCTTTATGAAAAGGGCTATAAAAATCGTGGAGCATATCTGTCCACTCTTTCATTCCCTGTGCTATCTCGTCAAACTGTTTTTCAACGCTGGCGGTAAAGTTAAAATCAACAATATCTTTAAAATACTGCACCAGGAAATCGTTAACTACAGCACCGATATCGGTTGGGAACAATTTGTTGCGTTCGGCACCGGTATTTTCAGTCTTTTCTTCTTTGATGATCCCGCCTGCTTTAAGCGTCAGCACCCTGAAATTGCGCTGTTTACCTTCACGCTCTTCTTTAACTACATAACCGCGGTTTTGCACGGTTGAGATGGTAGGAGCATAGGTTGACGGGCGACCGATACCCAACTCTTCCAGTTTTTTAACCAAACTTGCCTCGGTGTAGCGTGCCGGCGGACGAGAGAACCGCTCCGTAGCCGACATTTCCTGTAATGCCAGGCGCTGGCCCTGGGTTAGGGGAGGGAGCATGCTGTTTTCACCGTCTTGTTGTGTGTCATCCTCTTCATCGTTCGATTCGAGGTAAACTTTCAAAAAGCCGTCGAATTTCATTACCTCACCATTGGCAACCAGATCTTCACTACGGGTTGAGATACTGATCTTTGCAGTGGTTTTCTCAAACTGTGCTTCACTCATTTGCGAAGCGATGGCCCGTTTCCAGATCAGCTCATATAAACGCTTCTCTGCCGATTCGCCATCAATAGTATGATTATTAAAATAGGTTGGCCTTATCGCCTCGTGCGCTTCCTGGGCACTGGCGTTTTTGGTTTTGTATCTTCTTTGCTGATGATATTTTTCGCCGTAGGCGGATACGATCTCGCTGGCGGCCGAATTTAAAGCCAGTTCCGACAGGTTTACCGAGTCGGTACGCATATAGGTAATATAACCCGATTCGTAAAGCCTTTGCGCCACCTGCATGGTACGTGCAACCGAATAACCAAGCTTACGGCTGGCTTCCTGTTGCAGGGTAGATGTGGTAAACGGTGCAGCAGGCGAACGTTTGGTTGGCCTTGTATCTAACGATTTTACATCGAAGTTGGCCGCTATACAATCCTGTAAAAACTTCTCGGCATCTTCCTGTTTAGTAAAACGCTCGGGTAGTTCGGCTTTAAAGGCTTCTTTGCCTTTACCAAATATGGCTACGATCTTAAACGCCGCTTCCGATTTAAATTTATTGATCTCGCGTTCCCTATCAACTATCAAACGTACAGCTACAGATTGTACCCTGCCGGCAGAAAGTGATGGTTTTACCTTTTTCCACAACACCGGCGAAAGCTCAAAACCCACTAACCTATCTAAAACCCGGCGTGCCTGTTGGGCGTTAACCAAATTATAGTTGATTTTGCGCGGGGTATCTATGGCCTTTAAAATGGCCGGTTTGGTGATCTCGTGAAAAACGATGCGTTTGGTGTTTACATCTTTCAGATCAAGTGTTTCAAATAAATGCCAGGAAATGGCCTCACCCTCGCGGTCCTCATCGGATGCGAGCCAAACCATCTCGGCTTCCTTAGCTAACTTCTTTAATTCGCTTACTACCTGCTTTTTATCGGCGGGTACCTCGTATTTTTGTTTAAAGTTGTTAGCTATGTCAATCGCGTCTTCCGATTTGACCAGGTCACGGATATGCCCGTAGCTCGACCTTACAGTAAAGTCTTTACCAAGGTACCCTTCAATGGTCTTCGCTTTCGCCGGTGATTCAACTATTAGTAGGTTTTTGGCCATTTACGCAGTGTTAGTTTTTGCAAATAAAACATAAAGTAAGCGAAACACCAATTAGTTTTTTAATTGAATGCATGTTAAAAAACTAATTGGTTGAAAAAATCGCAGCAAATTAAGGCTATGTTGCCCAAATGTTGCAATATAGTGTTGTTAATTTTAATAAATTAATAACACTATAAAAAATAAGGATTAATGGAATAAAGGCGAAAGCGATAATTACATCAGGAAGCCGCCGCCTAACAGGTCGTTCCCTTCATAAAATACAGCCGACTGCCCGGGTGCAATGCCCGATACGTTATGGTGAAAATCAACCTTCATGTGTTCGCCCATTTGTAAAATAGAGCTTTGCATGCCGGCATCTTTATAACGTATTTTGGTAACGGCCTCAAGCGGCTCATTTATAGTTTCGTATTTTATTAAGTTGAGGTTTTTAACCCAGGCTTGTTTACGTTCCAGTTCTTCTGCCGTACCTAAAACCACCGTGTTGGTATGCGGATCGATTTTCGTTACAAACATAGGATGGCCCAAGGCAATGCCCAAACCTTTACGCTGACCGATGGTATAAAACGGATAGCCCTGGTGTTTGCCCACTACGCGGCCATCTGTAAGCACAAAGTTACCTGGCCCAACACGCTCGTCAAGGTCTTCAACTTTATGCTTTAAAAAGGCGCGGTAATCATTATCAGGCACAAAACAGATCTCGTAGCTTTCGCTTTTGCCCGCAAGCTCAATCTGGCCCATATCTAAAGCCATCTGCCTGATCTCCGGTTTTGAGAAGCTACCTAAAGGGAATTTGGTACGGGCAAGGTTTTTTTGCGATACGCCCCATAGCACGTACGATTGATCCTTGTTTTCGTCTTTACCTTTCGAGATCACGTGGCGGCCGTTATCCTGCAAACGGATATTGGCATAGTGACCTGTAGCTATAAATTCGCAATCCAATTTATCGGCACGTTTTAATAATGCTTCCCATTTAATGTGGGTGTTACATAAAACGCATGGATTAGGGGTACGGCCTGCTAAATATTCATCAACAAAATTATCGATCACAAAATCGCCAAACTCGTTACGGATATCGAGGATGTAATGCGGGAAGCCATAACCCACCGCCAAAGCGCGGGCATCGTTGATGCTATCCAGGCTGCAGCAACCGGTTTCTTTCGAGCTGCCGCCCGATGAAGCATAGTCCCAGGTTTTCATAGTTAGCCCGATAACCTCATAGCCCTGCTCATGCAGCATCACTGCCGCTACCGAACTATCAACTCCACCACTCATTGCCACTAAGATCCTGCCATGCTTACTCATAATGCTGCAAAGATACCTATTTGATTTTTATGTTAACGAATGCTTGGTCAGGATAGGGTAAAATGAGCATTCCGGTTTGTTTGCGAGTTTAATTTATAGTTAATATTTATTGTTTGTCAGTATTTTGCAGGTTTTATATAAAGTGATGCTATTAGCTTCAGACCGCTTCAATTTCTTTGTTTATTCCATTTGTTTCCTCAATGTAAGTTAAATGTTTAAACTGCCATAAGCTTAACACTATATTAATATCTGATAATAAGCGTGTTGCAGCTGTACTAATTGATATAGTTTACAGCGCCGACAAACTAAAAAGCGTTTGTGAAGCGACTGAGAAGAAAATGTGGTAATTGGGCGTTTTTGTAAGGATTTAAGCTATAAAATAAGGCTTTGTAACGTGTGTAACCGGTACACCAATTTCAACGTAAAAACGGTTTTGTTGCTAAAATTTTAAATTATAAATGTAGCGATGACTATTATAAAAACAAGCAACATTATTTATTAAAAATAATGTAAAAGTGATAGGGCCTATTGTAACATACCTATTACATTATAAATTTGTTATATCCTAATTAATAAAACGATGTTAACTCAATTGACTTTAGAACAAAAATTACAGGGCGTTATTTTGGTGCTTATTTGCTTTATTGCCGCAGCGAACTACTTAATAAAGTAACGCCTAACAATACAGGATAACACGTTTAAGGTGCCTGCTATACGTAGCAGGCACCTTTTTTTGTGTACAGTGAAGCTGGGGATAGAAGGCTGCATGGCGCATAGATTACTCACCCGGTCTACGCTTCGCTGGACCACCTTCTCTATCCTTCGGATAAAGAAGGTAAGAAAAAATAAAAATCAAAAATCCCCTCTTTACGCGCAGCGTAGAGAGGGGGGACAAGCGCAGCGATGTCGGGGTGAGTAAATGCCGCCTATCGGTGTCTTACGGATTACGTGTTTGCCCATTACCCTTAACCAACCATTTATAACTGGTTAGCTCTTCAAGGCCCATAGGCCCCCGGGCATGAAGCTTTTGGGTGCTGATGCCTATCTCGGCACCAAGGCCAAACTGGGCGCCATCTGTAAAGGCTGTGGATACATTGGCATAAACCGCCGCGGCATCTACATCATTTAAAAACTGAGCGATGTTACCGGCATCTTCAGAAATAATAGCTTCACTATGTTTTGAACTGTTTATGGCGATGTACTCCAATGCTTCTGTAAAGGATCCTACCGTTTTAACAGCCATCTTCATCGACAGAAATTCGGTACCGAAGTGTTCTGGTTGGGCCTGGTGCAGCAAATTGGCAGGGTAACCGGCTTCTAACGCTTTAAATGCCTGCTCATCGGCAAAAATTTCTACTTCTTTTTGTTTGAGGATATGCGCCAGGCGCGGCAGGTCATTAAGGCGTGACGAATGGATTATCAAGCAATCCAACGCGTTACAAACACTCACCCGGCGGGTTTTGGCGTTGGCAATGATCTCAGCACCTTTTTCCAGGTCGCCGCTTTCATCAAAATAAGTATGTACTATACCCGCGCCGGTTTCAATAACCGGTACTTTACTGTTATCCCGCACAAAATCAATGAGCGATTGGCTTCCTCTCGGAATCAATACATCTATATAACCAATAGCGTTTAGTAAAGCAGCAGTTGCTTCGCGTTCGGGCGGGAGCAAAGTGGCCACGTTTGTATCTACCCCATGTTTTTCCAATATTTTATGGATCACCGAAATGATAGCCCTGTTTGAAAAATCGGCATCGCTGCCGCCTTTCAATACACTGATATTGCCGGTTTTAAAGCAAAGCGCGAATACATCGAAAGTAACGTTGGGCCTTGCCTCATATATAACACCAACAACACCCAGAGGTACCCTTATTTTTGATATCGATAAGCCGTTAGGCATTTCGGTAGCCGAAAGCTGTTTACCGAGCGGGCTATCCAGTTTAGCCACGCTGATCATATCTGCAGCGATACCTTTAATACGGTCGGCAGTAAGTTTTAGGCGGTCATATTTAGGATCTTTCGGATCCATGCGGTCAAGATCTTTTTGATTTTCGGCCAGGATATAATCTGTTCGGGCTATCGCTTCGGCTGCAACATCCTGCAACACCTCATCAATAAGGGAAGGGGCAAGGGTAGGTTTGCGGCTGGCTTCGCGGGCCTTATCAAAATAGCTGTTATATTTCATGGTGTTTTAGCCTTGTAAGTAAAGATAATCATAATGCACAAGTGCCTTTTGGTTTTTATGGCCCACGCGTTCACGGGCTTTGTCCGATCCATATTCTGCAATGCCCAGGCCAATCAGTTTATCGGCGTCATCAATAATTTTGATCACATCGCCTTTTTTAAAATCGGTTATTACGCCAACTATACCAATGGGCAACAAGCTTGTGGCTTTATTGGATAGGAGAGCTTCCCTGGCGCCGGCATTGATCAAAACACTGCCCGTGGCCGATTTTTCGGAATGCGCTATCCACTTCTTTTTGCCCGATGCCGTTTTGCTCGGCACAAAGCGGGTATGGATCACGTTATTATCTAATAGGTCTGTAAGTACATTATCCCTTGTGCCGTTGGCTATATGAACAGTGATGCCCAGCTGCGCGGTTTTTTGCGCCATGGTTGATTTGGTGATCATCCCGCCGCGGCCAAACTGCGAACGCCCCGACGAAACAAAGGCCGAAAAATCAATTTCCTTACCGCTAACCTCATCAATTACCGCCGAACCTTCTGCTTTGGGATCGCCGTTAAAAATGCCGTCAACATTGGTTAGGATGATGAGGGCGTTAGCGTTCAGCATTGAAGCTAAGAGGCCGGCCAGTTCGTCGTTATCGGTAAACATCAGCTCGGTTACCGACACTACGTCGTTTTCATTAACTACCGGGATCACTTCATGTTGTAGCAAAGCCTCCAGGCAATTTTTCATATTGAGGTAATGCTTCCTGTCGCGAAAATCCTCGGCAGTAACCAATACCTGCGAACACAAGATATTATATTTTTCAAAAAGCTGCGAATAGGTATTGATGAGTTTTACCTGCCCTATAGAGGCGAGGAGTTGACGTGCGGCAACAGCATCCACTTTTTCTGATATGGTAATGAGGCTCCGGCCCGAAGCTACTGCTCCCGATGATACCAATATCACTTCTTTACCTTGCTTTTTGATGGCCGAGATCTGCTCAACCAGGTGCGCTATCCGTTCCTGATCGGGGAGGCCATTTTTTTGCGTTAATACGTTCGAGCCAATTTTTATGATGATACGCTGGTAATTGAAGGCCATTATAATTGTAGAAGGTTGAATGGCAATATTACAAATTTGGAAGAAATTTGACCTCGTTTTTTTTGAAATATCCACTAAAATGATGGATTTTATAGTGAAATGATGCGAAAATCATCAAAAAAATAAAAAAACATACCAATATGCTTGACAGTCACCTTTTAATTTATACTTTTGTCTACTAAAACTATAGACTTTATGTATTTATTCAATCAGCGATCATTTTTCCCAACTCTGTTACAGGCCAATTCTGGTTGTTGTTGCTGAGCGATCGCTAATAATATTCGGCGGCTTTAATGCTGCCACCCAACCACTATTCACAATTATCAACTTAACCACCACATACGATATAATTTCATGAAAAAAATATTACTGTTAATCTTTTTAGTTTATTCATCAGCGTTAGCTTTTGCACAAGGCCCTATCAGCGGTGTTGTAAAAGATAGCAAAGGGGCACCTATACCACATGCAAGCATCGTTATCAGAGGTACCAACATAGGTACAAGTGCTGACGATAACGGACAGTTTACCATTAAATCAACTCCAGAAACACCGTTTTATATCAGGGTAAGTTCTGTGGGATATAAACCACAGGATTTTCAAATTTTAGAACATCAGACAACACCTGTTGAATTGGTTTTAGTAGGGGCCGATGAGTTAACCGAGATCGTGGTAACTTCAAGGCGCCGTAAAGAGCTTGCTCAGGATGTGCCTATCCCTATTTCGGTAATAGGTGGTGCGCAAATTGATAAGGCAGGCGCGTTTAACGTTAACCGCGTTAAAGAACTTGTGCCGTCTTTACAGCTTTATACCTCAAACCCTCGTAATACCGGTATCAATATTCGTGGTATTGGTTCACCGTTTGGCCTTACCAATGATGGTCTGGATCCGGGTGTTGGTTTTTATGTTGATGGGGTATATTACGCACGTCCTGCAGCTGCAACGCTTGATTTTATTGATATCGAAAACATCGAAGTACTACGCGGCCCTCAGGGTACTTTATTTGGTAAAAACACCTCTGCCGGTGCCATAAACATTACAACCCGAAAAGCCAGCTTTACGCCAGGTTTAGCGTTTGAGAGTAGCTTTGGTAACTATGGTTATATACAAACAAAAGTTTCTGCAACCGGTCCGATAGCTAAGCACTTAGCCGCACGGATCTCTTTTTCAGGAACGCAGCGCAATGGTTTAATCCAAAATGTGGCAACCCAGGTACCTGTTAACAATATCAATAACATTGGCGGCCGTGCCCAGTTACTTTTCACTCCTACAGATAAAACAACCATCACTTTATCGGGCGATGTATCTGATCAAAAACCAAATGGTTACGCGCAGGTAGTTGCCGGTGTTGTACCTACGTTGCGTGCGTCCTATCGCCAGTTTAACAATATCATAGCCGATTTGAATTATAAACTACCTTCAAACAACGCGTTTGATCGTGTTATTGATCATGATGCCGCATGGAGGTCAGGTAACCAGCTGGGTGGTATATCATTAAACGTTGATACCAAAATAGGATCGGGAACCTTAACATCAACCACTGCATGGCGCTATTGGAACTGGGATCCATCAAATGACCGCGACTTTACCGGTCTGCCGGTATTAACTAAATCGCAAAACCCGTCAAGGCATCACCAGGAATCTGAAGAGATCCGTTATGCCGGTGATATATCAGAAAAATTGAGTGGTGTAGTTGGCGTTTTCTTTTTAGATCAAAAAGTAACTACAACAGGTAGGGAAGAAGCAGGCTCGGCCGAATGGCGCTTTGCACAAAGCACAACCAATACAGCGCAGTGGAAAACGCCTGGCTTGTTTGAGGGCTATGGTATCTCTACCAATTCATGGATAAAATCGCAAACTGCTGCCGTGTTTGGTAACCTCGATTGGAAATTAGGCGATGCCTTCCACATTAACCCAGGCGTTCGTTTTAACTACGACAAAAAGGACGTGAACTATAACAGGGTAGCAAATGGCGGTATCACAATTACCGACCCGGCTTTACTTGCATTAAGAAACGGTGTATATAGCAGCCAGGCTTATGCTACCAACTTTGATGAGAAAAACTTTACTTATCAAATTACAGCATCGTACAGGCCCAACAAGCGCGTTAACGCATTTGCTACTTTTTCAACAAGCTATAAGCCATCAGGCGTAAACGTAGCAGGTTTGCCAACTATTAATAACGCACCTGCGCTTGACCTGGCGGTGATTAAGCCTGAAAAAACAAAGCACATTGAATTTGGCGCAAAAACCAATCCAACAGATGACCTTACGTTAAACGTTACGTTCCATAACTCGGATATTAAAGATTACCAAACTAACGTTCAATCGCCTGATCCGGGTGTAAACCGCGGTTATTTGGCTACTGCCGAAAAAGTGAATGTTAAAGGTGTTGAGTTAGATGCAAATTACCAGGCCGGAAAAAACTTTTCATTTTATGTATCGGGTGCTTATGCCGATGCTAAATATAAAAAGTTCACCAACGCGCCACTTCCACTTGAGGAAACTGGTTTAAGCGTAAACGGTACCTCTGTTTTCTTCAAAGATATTTCCGGTACCCAGCTTCCGGGCGTTTCAAAATGGACAACATCGGCAGGTGGTGAATTTACAACCGACGCGAAATTTATCAGCGAGAACACCAAGTTTTTTGTTGCTGTAGATGATTACTTCCGTTCACGTTTCTCATCAAGCCCAACGCCTTCTAAATATTTAAACATTGCAGGTTATACTTTGATTAACGCAAGGTTAGGTTACAGGGCTGTACATGGTTTTTCAGCCTACGTTTGGACCCGCAACCTGTTTAACAAAAACTACTACGAGCAATTATTACCTGCTACAGGTAATGCCGGCCAATACGCGGCTGTACTTGGCGATCAGCGTACTTTTGGTATAACACTGCGTTACGCATTGTAAATTGTGATGCGAGCAGGCAATAATAAATAAGCGCTTATTTTACGTTTTATATTAGTTTGTATGAGGGATGGTCATGAAAGTGGCCATCCCTTTTTATTTCTGGGATTACACCGATTATTTTTTGATTACACCGATTTTGACCGCTGATATAGATGATTGCGCTGATTACGTTAACTTTTTTTGTTTGAACTTAAACGAATTGATTGGCATTTTATAAATTCCTTAATTCCCCCAAATTCGAGTTTAGACAAAAAATCAGTGTAATCATTGAAATCAAAAAAATCAACATAGCAAAAAAGGCCAACTGATTTTTCAACCAATTGACCTACGTATAAAAAAAGCGTCTTTAGTTTACCGTTTTAGAAGAATATCCACCGATAGTCATCAACGAAATCAGCATAATCAAAAAAGTCAACGGTTTTACTTGGCGGTCACCTCATGCAACCCACATTCCTTCTTAGATTGATCTTCCCACCACCAACGGCCAGCTCTAAAATCTTCGCCCTCGGCAACCGCTCGTGTGCATGGCATACAGCCAATGCTCGGGAAGCCTTTATCATGCAGTGAATTGTAAGGGATATTATATTGTTTGATGTAAGCCTTTACTTCATCTAAGGTCCAGCTGAAAATAGGGTGGAACTTTACCAGTTGGTTTTGCTCGTCCCATTCCAGGTCATGCATATCAAGGCGGTTAACCGATTGCTCGGCGCGGATGCCGGTGATCCACACCTTATTGCCTTTTAGCGCACGTTTAAGCGGTTCTATTTTGCGGATGCCGCAGCATTCCTTACGGTTCTCTACCGATTCGTAAAAGCTGTTAGGGCCCTTTTTGCTTACCATTTCTTCTAACAGTTCATTGTTAGGGTAGTAGGCGTGGATGGGCTTTTGGTACCTGTTCATGGTAGCAGCCCAAACCGAATATGTTTCGCGGAAAAGTCTGCCGGTTTCGAGTGTAAATACTTTAATAGGCAGGTTATTCGCGAAGATCATGTGGCTGATAGCCTGATCTTCCCAGCCAAAGCTGGTGGAAAAGATAACCTCGCCGGGGAAAAGCTCAGCAAGTTGTGTCAGGGCTTCTACAGGGCCAAGACCGTTAATATGTTGTTGTATGTTTTCTAAAGTCGCGTTCATGGTATCGGAACAAAAAACTTAAGGATTGAACGGATACTGATCAGGATAACAATTACAGAGACTGCCACCATAATGGTTTTTGCCGAGATCTTGTTAGAGATTTTAGCCGCTATTGGTGATGCTAATGCGCTGCCTAATACGAGGCCGGCTACCGAATGCCAATTGTTGCCATTTACCATAGCGATAAAGGTTATTGAGCCAACCATCGCCACAAAAAAGCGGGAAAGCTTAACTGTACCCAGCGAAAAGCGGGGACTACGACCGCCGGCAATTAAGGTAGATAATACGATTGATCCCCAGCCGCCACCGCCAACGGCATCAATAAAGCCGCCGCCTAAGCCAAGCAATGAAATGCGTTTCACTTTATCTGCCGATTTTTTCTTTTGCGTATTGAAGGCTTTCCTGAATATTACGATACCCAGTATTAATGTATATAGCGATACAACGGGTTTGGTATACATGGCATAATGCTCGAGCGATGAAAGGATATAAGCACCTAAAAAAGCGCCTACTATACCAGGAACAACTAAAAGCTTAAATAATTTCCAGTTGATATTACCCATGCGGTAATGCATCCAACCGGCTATGCCACAGCTCAAAACCTCAGATAAGTGCACCCCCATACTTGCCGCGGCAGGAGGGATGCCCATAGTTAATGAAAACGAAGTTGAAGTTACGCCATACGACATGCCGATAGCACCATCTATCATGGCAAACAAAAAGCCTGCCCCTAAAAAGTAATAAAATATTGGATCGATGCCGCCAACAAACGCTTTGAAATTTGGCTCTTTAAAGTAAAGCGCAGTGATGCCAATAGCTAAGGCCACAATAATGGTTGACCAGATAAGCCAGATAAAGTTTTTCCGGCCGGCTGCTTTGGGCTCAACCAATACGGCAGTTACATTATTCAGTTTTTTAACCTTATCGGCAAAATCGCCTTGAAGGGTGTTTCTTAGTTCGCTCATTTGCTGTAAAGTAGTGTCAAGTTCAGCAGGAAGGCTTTGGTTTAGTACTTCTTTTAACCGTTTGGCTACGGTGGGCGATTTTCCGTTGGTTGATATGGCCAGTTTCAGATCGCCTTTTTGCACTATCGATCCTAAATAAAAATCACATAGCTCCGGTTTATCGGCAACGTTGATCAGTAGTTTACGATCATGTGCGGCATTGCGGATGTAGTTATTCAATTCGCTATCGTTGGTAGCGGCAATAACAATATCAGCATCGTTCAGGTCGTCATCGGTAAATGATTTCTGTACAATGCGGATAGCGGGATATTGTGAGGCAAGTGTATGCACTTCGGGCAAAAACTCGCGCGAAATAACGGTTACCCTTGCATGGTTGCTGTTGTTGAGTACTGCGGTAAGCTTTTCCAAACCCACATTGCCGCCGCCGATAAGCACGGTATGCAGGTTATTCAACTTCAAAAAAACGGGAAAAAGCTGGTTGCCCTCCTGTTTCTCATCCTGAATATTGGTTAAACTATTATCCCCGGGCAACAACGTCATATACCTCTTTTATCAATTGGAATTTAGGGTGAAGCGATACCACTTCGCCCAAAACAATAATAGCCGGCGATGAAATTTTGCTTTCCTCAACCGCGCCAACAATAGTATCAACGGTTGCAACAGCAATTTTTTCGCTCGCGGTACTTCCGCTTTGAATAACGGCTACCGGCAGCTTGTTCTTACCTTGTAACTTAAATATTTCAGTGATCTCGGCCAGCTTATGGATGCCCATTAGCACAATTACAGTAGCGCTTGAGCGTGAAGCTTCGATCAGATCATTCGAGATCTTTCCGTTAGCTGTTGTGCCTGTTACCACCCAGAAGCTTTCGCTTAAGCCACGGTGAGTAACCGGAATATTTTGCAATTCGGCAACCGCTATCGAGCTTGAAATACCCGGAACAACCGAAGCCGGGATCTTATGCTCGGCAGCAACAGTCAATTCCTCATATCCGCGACCGAATACAAATGGATCGCCGCCTTTTAGTCTCACTACATGCCCGTAATTCAGCGCGTAATCAACCATCAGGTTGTTAATGGCCTCCTGCGAAAAAGAATGATCACCGGAGCGTTTGCCTACATAAACTTTGGTGGCGGTTTCCGGGGCGTAATCCAGTATCTCTTCATTAACCAGGGCATCGTACAAAACAACATCAGCAGTTTTTAATGCTTTAATGGCTTTTATAGTGATCAGGTCGGCATCACCGGGACCTGCGCCCACTAAAGTGATGCGTGGTTCTTTTATATTTTTATTAGTGTCGGTCATTATTGTACAAGCGCCTCTCTCTTATCTTTGCTTCTGCTTAAAAACTCGGTAGCCTGGGCCAGGTATGCTGTTGCAAATTCCTGCGTTGGCTCGTTTTGGTTGAGTTGTAAAACCAGGTCGTTAAATGTACCTTGCAAATTAAACTCGCCTTTTTCAACGTATTGAGCATCAAACTCGCGGATCACACCAATTTGTGTGCTGCTGTTTACGCCTTTATCCAACAATAATGCTTTTGCCGAACTTACAAATACATTGTAAGCATGATAAATAGCATCAGCCCAACGGCCATCGGCATAAGCCTCGTTAGACCAGCCCATTTTTTCTTCCGATTCGAACAATAGGGTAGCAACCAGGTCGATCACTACACCGGCACACTCACCAACGCCAATGGCGGTTACGAAAGTTTCCTGGTGGCCCCAGTCAATGTATTCATCATCGGTTAGGGTAGTCAGATCGGCAAGGGGTTTCAACAAACGGTAGAAATAATCTTTACCCTGCCTGTCGTAATATTGGTGGTATGTTTCACCCTCTGGCGAAAACTCTTTATAATCATTTAATAAAGAACGAAGCACATCAGTAGCGCGTTTGGTAGGCACTTTGATCACACGCTCGGCAGCGCGGCCTTCGCCATCGCCTACAGTGCCGCCGCCAAGCATCACCTGTACAGATGGCAATACTTTAGTCCCGGCTTTCAATGAGCTACCATGAAAGCCGATATGCGCCAAACCATGTTGACCGCATGAGTTCATACAGCCGCTAATTTTGATCTTGATTTCGCGGTTGTAGATGAAATCTTCGTATTCGTTATAGATCAGGTCTTCCAGTACGCGGGCCATGGTCATACTGTTCGAGATACCCAGGTTACAGGTATCAGTACCCGGACATGTAGTAACATCGGCAATGCTATCAAAACCCGGCGCAGCTAATTCCAATTTAGCCAAGCCTTCGTACAAAGCGGGTAATGCTTCTTTACGAACATATTTTAACAGCAAACCCTGGTTTTGGGTGATGCGGATCTCATTACCAACCAACGGCTCCAGGGTTTTAACCAATGCACGGGCAGTATCTGATGAGATATCGCCCACAGGCACTTTAATATATACGCCGTAAAAATCTTTTTGCTTTTGCTCAAACACGTTGGTAGTTAGCCATTGCTCGTAGCGCAGTGGGTTACCGATGGTTACCTCCGGATAGGTATCGGTAGGAGGCAGGGCAGGGGCATCAACCGCGTCGCGGTTAATAGGATATGATTTTACCTTGTTGGCAGTGCGCTCAATTTCAGTTAAACGAAGCACTTCTTCCAATCCAAGTTTTTGGATCAGGTATTTCATCCGGGCTTTGTTACGGTTGTTGCGTTCGCCGTAGCGATCAAACACCCTGATCACCGATTCGATGTAAGGGATCAGTTGATCTTCGGGTAAAAACTCTTCAACAATATTTGCCAATATAGGTTGCGCGCCTAAACCACCACCCAGCATGATCTTAAAACCACGCTCGCCGTTGGCGTTTATTTTGGGTATAGCACCGATATCATGAATATAAGAAAAAGCTGTATCCTCATCGCTTGATGAAAACGAGATTTTGAACTTACGGCCCATTTCCTGGCAGATAGGATTGCGCAGAAAATAATCGAAAGTTGCGTAAGCATATGGAGAAACATCGAATGGTTCTTTTGGGTCGATACCAGCGGTAGGTGATGCCGTTACGTTACGCACGGTATTGCCGCATGCTTCGCGCAGGGTAATATCATCCTGCTCTAACTTGGCCCAAAGCTGTGGGGTACGATCTAAACTTACGTAATGGATCTGGATATCCTGGCGGGTGGTAAGGTGCAGGTTGCTGCTGCCAAACTCGTCCGAGATCTCAGCAATTTTCAATAACTGCTTAAAACTTACCTTGCCGAACGGGAGTTTAATACGTACCATTTGTACACCTGGTTGGCGTTGCCCGTATACGCCGCGCGCTAATCGCAGACTCCTGAACTTTTCGTCGTGAATTTTTCCTTCACGAAAGGCACGGATCTTTTTTTCAAGATCGATAATATCCTTCTCAACAATGGGATTCTCCAGTTCCGTTCTGAAGCTCTGCATACTTTATGTATTAATATTTTATAAAAAAGCCTCTTTGGCAATAGCTAAAGAGGCATATATGGTTAAATGTTACGTTTACATCCTCGATTTTCTGTTGCGCACATGGCAACAGATCAGTTGGTTGTCGTAAATTTTATGAATTCTCTCACTATTCATTTCCCAAATATATATATAGTATAGGGAAATGGTAGCATTTAATTAAAAAAAACTGCGTTATGACAGTTTTATGAGAGTTGAAAATTATACGCTGATGAGGGTAGTTTCGCGTTTAATGATATCGGCGATGCTGGTTTCGCTTAGTATTTTAAGTGTGGCATCCCGTACCTCAACAAAAACATCTCTTATGCCACAAGTGCTTTCCTGGTGGCACTCATCGCATTTATGGTAAAAATTTAAGCTTGCACAAGGCACCATGGCAATAGGGCCATCGGTAATGCGCATAATGCTTACCAGGTAAATATCTTTTGGGTCGCGGTTAAGACTATAGCCACCTCCAGCACCTTTTTTGCTGTACAGGAAACCCGCGTTGCGGAGATCAAGCAAAATTTGTTCGAGGAATTTTTTCGGGATGCGCTCTAATTCAGCGATCTTAGAGATTTGCATAGGCGGCTGATCCATGTTTTTACCCAACACCACAAGCGCCTTTATTGCATACTTAGTTTTTTTCGAAAGCATTTTCTATAATAAAACTTACAAAGTTAAATAAAGATATTACTAAATTAACGATTTTTTCGAGTAATATTATAGATTATATAGAAAGCATATTTTATACAGACTTAATTTTACAAAAATCATAAAATTAACGGTCGGAGTGACCAAGGCTTTTGCCTGGCGCAACATGGTCACGTACAGCCTGTTTTAACTCTTTGATCTCCGGGAAACGGCCTTCACGTTTCCTATCGAACAATACTTCTTCATCAACACTAATAGTATACCTGCCGCTTACTTCGCTTGGTACAAGGGTAACGCCGTATACATCATCAGTAAAAGTGGTAAGCAGTTCCTGAGCCATATAGGCGGCCCGCATCATCCAGTTACATTTAGGGCAGTATTCGATAGTTATGGTCGGTTTCATACAGTAGTTACTGGTTTTTGAGGCATAATAAAACGTTCTTCGTGATGGATACTCAATACTTTAAGTTCATCGCCTATCGAAATTACACCGGTATTTTCATGCACCAGGTTTTGCCCAAACATGATCTTATTGTTCTTCATCCGGTAGGAGGCGAGGGTTTTTAAGGGTTCTTTCGCTTTCGCGGCCGTTTGCTGGTCGATGGTGGTCAGTACGCAACGGGCGCAAAGTTTAGCACCGTAAAAGGTGATATCTGCTATTTCAATATGGTTCATCAGATCCTCGCTATAAGCTTCGCCGCCGGCGAAAACAATATTAGGGCGAAACCTGTCCATTGGTAACGGCAATGCCATGCGTTTGTTCAGGTCATCTAACGAAGCCTGGCCTATCAGCAAAAACGGGTAAGCATCGGCAAAAGATGTGATCATGCCAGGTTTGGCATAGCGCTGGTCTACTTCGCGTTCGCTATCATCGGGCATGTAAACCAACCGGCTTTTGATGCCGAGCGTTTGGGTAAACCATTCATCAATCTCATCATTAATAAATTGCCCCATACAGGTATCATCCCAAACAGCAAATTGATGTAATGGTTGCTTAGCGATATCAAAAGGGATCAATATACTATCGTTATTTTGATTGATAACCCTGATGCCATCGCGTTCAATAACCGGTTTAAGCAAAGCCATTTTAGGAAACTCGCGCTGGGTCATAAAGTGGCCGTGCTCATTTACCAACATCCAGCGCCTGTCGTGCTGTAAGCCGCGGGTAGTAACAACCGCGCTTTGCAGGGCGATACCGTCTAATGATTTGATGGGATAGATGAAGAGTTGGCTTAGCTGGAGCATGGGGTAAAAATAAATAAAAGAACCCTGATTTTGTCTGAACCGGGATTTTATGAGATTGATCGGCTTGTTGTTTTTGTCTGAACTCGAATTTATAGAATTAAGGAATTAACAGAATGTCAGGCAAATTCGAGAAATTCTAATAATTCCCCCAAATTCGAGTTCAGACAAACTCCTGGTTCAGACAAAATCAGAAATTTCACAATCGATTGCAATAATTGATTTTAATTGATATACTTGTTTTAACCAATCTCTACAAACCAATTTCTAAATAAACTAACCAATAGTAATATTATGCCATTAACTAATATAAACGGCAAGGCTAAGGAGAACAACACTTACGACGCGATTGTAATAGGCTCGGGCATCAGCGGTGGCTGGGCAGCTAAAGAGCTTACCGAACTGGGTCTTAAAACCATTATGCTGGAGCGCGGAAGAAACTTTGAACACATCAAAGATTACAAATCCGCAAGTGAGGATCCCTGGGACCGTCACCATGCCGGCGCGCCAACCCAGGCGCAGCGTAAACAACGCCCGGTAATATCCCGCGGATGGGGCGCTACCGAACCTATTATGGATTACTGGACTGACGAGCAGGCCGCACCATACACCGAGATCAAACCTTTTAACTGGTGGCGGTCATATCAATTAGGTGGCCGTTCTATTTTATGGGGAAGGCAAAGTTACCGTTGGAGCGATTTTGATTTTGAAGCTAACGCGAAGGATGGCTGGGCTATTGATTGGCCTATCCGCTATAAAGACCTCGCGCCATGGTATGATCATGTAGAGAAATTCGCGGGCATCAGCGGCTCGTTAGAAGGTCTGCCGCAATTGCCGGACGGCCATTACCTGCCGCCAATGGATATGAACGCGGTTGAAAAGGATGTAGCCGCCCGCCTCAAGAAAAATTATAACGGCACAAGGCACATGATCATCGGCCGTACGGCTAATTTAACGGCTGCTATTCCGGGGCGTACTGCCTGCCAGTTCAGGAACAGGTGTTGGGAGGGATGCCCGTTTGGCGGATATTTCAGTACACAATCATCAACTTTACCGGCTGCTTTGGCTACAGGCAACTTAACGGTGAGGCCGTATTCTATTGTTACTAAGATTTTGTACGATAAGGATACCAAAAAGGCAAAAGGAGTAGAGGTATTGGATGCCGAAACCAACCAAACCTATGAGTATCATTCAAAAATAGTTTTTGTAAACGCTTCGGCATTAAACAGTGCCTGGGTGCTGATGAACTCGGCCACTGATATCTGGCCGGATGGCTTAGGTAGCAGCAGCGGCGAGTTGGGCCATAATATTATGGATCACCACTATAACCTCGGCGCAAGCGGACTGGTTGAAGGCTTTGAGGACAAATACTACTATGGCCGCCGAGCCAACGGTATTTATGTGCCGCGCTTTGCCAACCTGTTTGGTGATAAACGCGATTATCTGCGTGGCTTTGGCTACCAGGGCGCTGCAAGCCGCATGGGCTGGAGCCGTGAAATTGCAGAACTGAACATCGGTGCTAATTATAAAGACGCGCTTACAGAACCTGGTCCGTGGACTATCGGCATTGGTGGTTTTGGCGAGTTGCTTCCATATCACGAAAATAAGATCACCCTCGATAAAACCCGCAAAGACAAATGGGGACTACCTATCTTAGCGATGGATGCCGAGATCAAAGAGAACGAAAAGAAAATGCGTTTCGATATCGTTCGCGAAGCCAAAGCCATGCTGGAAAGCTCGGGCGTTAAAAATGTAGAAACGCATGATAGAGGCCATAACGTAGGCGATGGCATCCACGAAATGGGTACCGCGCGTATGGGCCGCGATCCTAAAACTTCGGTACTCAATGGCAATAACCAGGTATGGGATGCCAAAAACGTTTTCGTTACCGATGGTGCTGCCATGACTTCGGCTGCATGTCAAAACCCATCATTAACTTATATGGCCATGACGGCCCGCGCCGCGCATTTTGCTGTAGATGAATTGAAGAAAGGGAATTTATAGGCTGGTTGATTAGGTGAGTGGTTGATTGGGTGAATGGTTTTGTCCTTTTCCAAGTAACTACTCTCTTAATCAACCCAATCAACCACTCACTAAAAAACACTAACCATGAAAAAACTACTAACCATTTGCCTACTAATAGGCACAGCCTTAAGCCAGGCAATCGCTAAAGATAAAGTACTGGTATTTTGTAAAACCGCAGGCTTTCACCATAACTCGATAGCGGTAGGCGTACCCGCTATTATAAAATTGGGACAGGAAAATAATTTTGATGTGGATAGCACCACCAATGCCGAAAAGTTTACCGCTGATAATTTAAAGCAATATAAGGCCGTAATATTTTTAAGCACCACCGGCGATGTATTGAATGATACCCAGCAAGCAGCATTTGAGCAATATATTAAAGCAGGCGGCGGTTTTGTGGGGGTGCATGCCGCTACCGATACCGAATACGATTGGCCATGGTACGGCAAACTGGTAGGCGCTTACTTTAAAAGCCACCCCAAACAGCAAGATGCTACTTTAAATGTAGTAGACCGCAATTTCATCGCTACCAAACACCTGCCTGAAACCTGGAAACGCTGGGACGAATGGTATAACTACAAATGGATAGCCGATGATTTGCACGTACTGATCAAAATAGATGAAAAAAGCTATACCGGCGGCGAAAACGGCGACAATCACCCAATGGCCTGGTATCATGATTTTGATGGCGGCAGGGCTTTTTACACTGAGCTTGGCCACACTGATGAATCATATGCCGATCCGCTGTATTTAAAGCACCTTTTGGGTGGAATTAAATATGCAATGGGGAGGAAGAAGTAAAATAATATAATAAAGACGTCATTGCTTCGTTCCTCGCAATGACGCCTTCTTTAAAGTAATGTAAAAAGATAGGGCTCATGAATTTCACGAGCCCTATCTTTTTTAATGCAATATTTCATACTATCATGGCAATCCCAAAATCCTAAAAATCATGGTTTATTACGCATGCTTAATAGCATGTTCCAAAGCCTTATTATGTTTATACCTGAAAATAAATGGAAATATTACAGCGATAACTAAAGCATAACTTGCAAAGCTTAGCCAGATGCCATGCCAGTCTTTCGCGCCGCCTGGTAACAGGAAGAATTTATCGATAATTAAACCGCTTATAATACTGCCAAAGAAAGCTCCGAAGCCATTCACCATCATCATAAACAAACCTTGCGCGCTTGCCCTGATATCGGGAGTGGCCTGTGTTTCAACAAACAGCGAGCCCGAGATGTTGAAAAAGTCGAAAGCCATGCCGTAAACAATGCATGACAGAATGATCATCCAAAGACCGCCGGCCGGATCGCCGAAGGCAAATAATCCAAAGCGCAACACCCAGGCCAACATACTAAATAGCATCACGTACTTAATACCAAACTTGCGTAAAAAGAAGGGGATGGCCAGGATAAAGAATGTTTCGGAAAACTGCGATATCGACATGATAATGGCCGGATATTTCACACCAACTGAGTCTTTATAAATAGCGATATTTTTAAAATCCTGGATAAAGGTATCGCCATATGCATTGGTTAGTTGCAAAGCTGCGCCCAATAACATGGAGAAGGCGAAGAAGATGGCAAACTTAGGGTCTTTGAATAGCTTGAAAGCGTTTAATCCCAACGAATCTACAAATGATTTATGCGTAGTTTTTGCCGAAAGCGGAGGGCATTTTGGTAGGCTGAATGAATAAAATCCTAACGCCAATGCTACTGCCGATGCGATATAAAACTGGTTTGGTGATGTTTCGTTATGGGTTAAGCTCACCGTCCACAATGCGGCTATAAAACCTATTGTTCCCCAGATGCGGATAGGTGGATAATCTTTAACAACATCTTTACCTCTACTTTTTAAAGCCGAATAAGCTACCGTGATAGATAGTGAAAGCGTTGGCATATAAAATACCATGTTCAGTAACATAACCCAGAAAAACGCCGAAGGATTGGTTATTAAAGGCAGGGTGAAAAGGGTACAGGCGCCTAAAATGTGCATCATGCCGTATAATTTTTCGGCATTGATAAACCTATCTGCAATGATACCTGTTAGGGCGGGCATGAATATAGCCGAGATCCCCATGGTACTGAAAATAGCACCGAATTGCGCGCCCGACCAATGTTTATCCTGGAACCAGTATGCACCGATGGTTAGCAGCCATGCCCCCCAGATAAAAAACTGCATAAAATTCATCACTATTAAGCGGAACTTAATATTCATACGGTTACCGGGTTTAAATAATTTTGATCAGTGTTAAATTAAAAGCGGAAAGTAGTGAAATAAATGTAAATGAGAAAACTACCCTTGCAGAAATTACGCTTATTAAACAGAAACCCCGTTTAGGGTTCCTGTTATTTTATTTATGGAGAATATTAAATAATAAATTCAAATAAAGAGGACATTCAATAAATCCGAAATCTCAAATCCGAATTCCGAAATCAGGACGCTTTGCGCTTGTTTAGCTCATCGCGAATTTTGGCTGCCTTTTCGTAAGATTCTTCGGCCAGGGCTTCCTGTAGTTTTGTTTTAAGTTCTTCGGTGCTGATAGAGGCGTATCCGCTTACCGATGCAGCTACCGATTTTTCTTCCGGGGCCGCTTCGTTAATGTTCTCTAAGTAAACAAAATCGTTGCCTTCAATCACAATACCGGCGGTAGATAAGATAAACTCGTAAGTAAAAATAGGGCAATCAAAACGTACAGCGACTGCTATAGCATCAGATGTGCGGGCGTCTATCTCCACATTGCGTTTACCATCGCTGCAAACCAGTTTGGCATAAAAAATACCATCAACCAGGTTATAGATAATCACCTCCTGCACTTCAATTTGGTAGGCCTGGGCAAAACTTTTGAACAAATCATGTGTAAGCGGACGGCTCGGTGTCATCTTTTCAATTTCGATAGCTATGGCCTGTGCCTCAAAACTGCCGATAATGATTGGTAACCTCCGCCTGCCGCTAACTTCACCTAACACAAGGGCGTACGCGCCGGATTGTGTTTGGCTATATGATAATCCAACAATATCCAGCTTTATTTTTTTCATGTTATTCCCCATCGCACAGTATTTATGCCGAAGCTTTATATTCTTTAACGGCTGCAATTAATTGAGGTAATACCTCAAACGCGTCGCCTACAATCCCGTAATCAGCTACCTTGAAAAACGGCGCTTCGGGATCTTTGTTTATTACTACAATAACTTTTGATGAACTTACTCCGGCCAGGTGCTGAATAGCACCTGAAATTCCGACTGCAATATACAAATTTGGACTGACAGCTATACCGGTTTGTCCAACGTGTTCGCTATGCGGCCTCCAGCCGGCGTCTGATACCGGTTTCGAGCATGCTGTAGCCGCGCCTAAAAGTGATGCCAGCTCTTCAATCAATCCCCAGTTTTCAGGGCCTTTTAAGCCACGTCCACCCGAAACCACAATTTCAGCATCGGGCAATGAAACCTTATCGCTTGCGCGAACGATATCTTTAATGATGGTTTTAAAGTCCGAATCTTTAGTTTCTGCTTTAAAGTCAACTACCTCGGCAGTGCCGCCGGTTTCAACAACTTTATAGGAGTTGGGTACCAAAGCGATTACTTTAATGGCCGAAGTAAGCTCGACAGTAGCAAACGCTTTGCCCGAAAAGGCAGTCTTTTTTACTTTAAACGAACCGCCATCCTGAACAGGAAGCGCTACAGCACCATCGGCAACACCGGCTTCCAGTTTAACGCCGATCCGTGGGGCTAATCCTCTACCTGAAAATGTATTGGATAAAACAACGATCCCGGAACCTTCGCTTTTGGCGGCTTCGGCAATAACCGATGCATAGGCCTGGTTCACAAAATCTTTTAGCTTATCGCCGGCTACGTTGAGCACTTTGTTGGCTCCATATTTGCCCAAAGCGGCAAGTTCGGCAGCATCAACGTTGCCTATGGAAACAGCGGTAAGGGTAGTATTATTTTGATCGGCAATGGCGCGGGCGTAAGAAACGGCTTCAAAAATTGATTTTTTGAATTTGCCCCCGGCATTTTCCGCATATATTAAAACTGACATATTTATCTGTTTGTTTTAGATGATGTATTATATAACACGCGCTTCGGTATGCAGCAAATCAACCAGTTTGGCTGTTTCGGCAGCGGGAACCAATTTTACCTGGCCGCGTGGAGCAGGCGTTTCATAGCTTACAATTTCCGAAAAAGTTTTCACTTCAACCGGTTCAACAACGGTTAAGGGCTTGGTACGTGCCGACATAATGCCACGCATGTTAGGGATCTTAGGTTCGGCAACACCTTCGGCAGCGCCTGCTACAAAAGGATAGGGGATAGTTAAAACCTCTTTACCGCCCTCAATCTCGCGTTCAACAGTAGCTTCACTGTCACCCGCGTCTAATTTTTTTATGATAGATACCGATGGCAGATCAAGCAGCTCGCCCAGCATCCCGGCAACTTTCGATCCATTATAATCTATCGATTCGCGACCGGTAAGAATCAGATCGAATGGATTTGCTTTTACGTATTGCGCTATCTGATAAGCTACAGACCAGGCATCGTGCGGTTTAGCGTTAATGCGCACCGCGTCGGTAGCGCCAATGGCCAGGGCCTTGCGGATAGTTGCCTCTGTACTTGCATCACCAACATTGATAACGGTAACCGTACCTTTGCCGCCGTCGGTTAGTTCGATAGCGCGGGCAAGCGCAATTTCATCATACGGATTAAGTATAAATTGAACCCCGTTTGTATTAAATTGCGTGTTATTATCGGTAAAAGTTATTTTTGTGGTGGTATCAGGAACATTACTTACACATACCAGGATTTTCATATTCAATAGGTTTTTGCAAATTTAGTTAAAAAAGAGAGAGTTTAAAATGGAGTTGAGCAGATTGAATAAGCTGTTGGAGTTTATAAAAAATGAACCGGATGATGAGTTTCTGAAATACGCCCTGGCAACAGAGTATCTGCGTTTAAATGAGACAGATAAGGCTTTGGAATATTATGAAGACCTGATCAATAACCATCCCGGCTATGTGGGTACCTACTATCACCTCGGCAAGCTTTACGAAGCCCTGAACCGTAAAGACGATGCCATAAAAACCTACGAAAACGGCATGAAAGTGACCAAAGAGAAGCGTGATAACCATGCTTTTTCGGAGTTGCAGGCTGTTTACCGCGAGGCTATTGGTTTTGAAGAGGATGATGACGATTATTAATTCTTTTTGGTTCATAGTTAATGGTTCATAGATCATGGTAGCTGCGGAATAGCTTTTAGATTCTTTGGCTTTTTAAGATAAAATCAATCTGCTATGATTTTTCGTCTATGATCCATGAACCATTATCTATAATCCATAAACTATCAACTATGAACCAAGAACTTCTTTAAAGAATGAAAAAACGGCAGCTCTTATTTCTCAGGGATGTTTTGATCTATACTTTTACTGCCTTTGGCGGGCCGCAAGCCCACATTGCCGTTTTGCTGCGCGAATTTGTGGAGAAGCGGAGGTATGTTGCCGAAGATGAGTTGATGGAGCTTAATGCCCTATCGCAGGTGTTGCCGGGGCCTTCTTCAACCCAAACGTTGGTAGGGGTGGCATGGAAAGTTGGGGGGCTGAAGTTGGCCATTATTACCTTTTTGATCTGGATCCTGCCATCTGCAGCCATTATGTGCATGGCGGCTATCAGCTATAACATGTTTGCCAACAAGGCTAAATTTGCGCACGTTATCGGTTATGTGCAACCCATAGCGGTGGGTATAGTTGCTTATGCCACGTACAATTTTGCCAATAAGTTTTTAAAAACCAAAGTGAGCAGGATGCTGGCAATGGGCTCATTGATAGTTACGCTGATCCTTCAAAATGCCTACGCTTTCCCGATATTGATATTACTTGGCGGCATCATCTCCTCGGCTATGGAAACACATCAGCAGGAAAATGAACTGCGGGTAAAGCTTTACGCTAATGTAAACCCGAATAAGGTTGGATATTTTGTTGGTATATTGCTGTTCTTCGCGGCGTTGGGCGCTGTTGTTAATCAAACATCTCCGTTCAGTTTACCTATCCGTTTGTTCGAGAACTTTTATCGCAACGGGATCCTCATTTTTGGTGGGGGACAGGTACTTGTTCCGCTGATGTATACCGAATTTGTGGAGGTAAAGCACTATTTAGGCCGGTCTGAATTTCTTTCAGGATATGCTTTGCAACAAGCATTGCCGGGGCCTACTTTTTCATTCACGTCCTTTTTAGGCGGCATTACGCTTGGCAATAAAGGGTATAACATTTGGGGACAGATAGTTGGTAGTTTGGTTGCTGTGATCGGCATCAATACACCGGGGCTGATCCTCATCCTGTTTATCGTTCCTTTTTGGGAAGATTTGAAGAAGATAACCCGGATAAAAAACTCATTAAGCGGCATTAACGCGGTAGCCGTTGGTTTTATGGCAACAGCCTTAATACTTTTAGTACGTCCGTTTGGATTGAATTGGATAGCTTACCTGTTAATGGCAGGAACTTTCCTGCTGCTGCACTTCACCAAAATAAAAACACCGATAGTGATCATTATCGGTGTGGTGCTGGGGATGATTTTTTAGCCCCCCGGCCCCCTAAAGGGGGAGATAAAGCGGATAAAATTTAATCATATTAAGCTTAGCTTTAAACTTGCGCTCGTTTTTAACGAGTGCTTAACGTGGTGTCGCGTTTGTAACGCGAGTCATGATGCAATCGCCAAACCTATTGATTTGATTTTCGAACTTATTGAAAGTGTTTCGTCAATATCGAATAATACCCAAAAACGTCACTGCGAGGCACGAAGCAATCGCGAACTATGCAGGGCGGACTTGCAAATCGGGGATTGCTTCGTGCCTCCTATGTTTACAGACAAAATAAAAAGAGGCATTAATTCAAATAGACGATTAAATAAAACATTCTTTACATAGATTTTTCGTGAGTGAAAAAGAGTGAGAGCACATCGTGCCTAAATAGCTAAAAGCATATTGATTGCGAGATAAAGCCTCATTCTTTTCACTTTCTTGAGTTTGAACAGAATGTAAGGAATGCCGCATAGCAGCATATCCAGGATAACCAGCAGGAGGAAAAACGGAGGAAGGTTTTCACTTATGAAGGATTATAAAACGATCGTCTATGATAAAGAAATTATTAAAACAGGTAGTGGGTATTGATGTAGCCCAAAAGGAGTTAGTGGTATCCTTAGGACGTATGGATGAGGAAGCAATAACAACTGTTTATGCTTATAAGAAATTCATAAATAATGAAAAAGGGTTCATGGCTTTAGTACTATGGGTTAAAAAGCAAACTATGGAAGCATTCCCGTTAAGATATGTGATGGAAGCTACCGGTGTATATCACGAGTCGCTGGCTTATTTCCTGTCCAATAAAGGATATCTGGTAAGTATAGTTATGCCCAATAAGATCACCAACTTTTTCAAAACGTTAGAAATTAAAACAGTAACTGATAAATCCATGTCTGAAGCAATTGCCATGTTTGGATTGGAGAAGAAACTGGATAATTGGGTACAGCCTAAAAAGGTGTTCAGGGAACTCAGGCAGCTAACCCGTGAGCGGGATCAGTTGATCGTAGAAAGAACCATGCTAAAGAATCAGCTACATGCAGAAGAAGTAGAAGCATATCCAAGCGTAAAAACAATAAAAAGAATAAAAGGCCGCATAAAAATGGCCGATAAACAGCTTAATGAAATCATGGCTGAAATAAAACAGACCATAAAAATAGATGTGGAATTAAAGCATGATGTGACCCTTATTAACACTATTCCAGGGATAGGTGTGCTGACATCGGCGATAATTATGGCTGAAACAAACGGCTTTGAATTGATCAGGAACGCAGCACAACTTGCAAGTTACGCGGGGTTTGACGTAAAAGAAAAAGAATCAGGTACCTCAGTTAAAGGAAAATCAAAAATATCAAAGCGGGGAAACAGGCATTTAAGAAAAGCAATGCATATGCCTGCTTTGGCAGCGATAAGACATTCTGAGCGTTATAAAGCAATATTTATAAGAATAGTAGCCAGAAATGGGATAAAAATGAAAGCTACAGTAGCGGTACAAAGAAAATTGCTGGAAATGGCTTATACTATTTACAGTACAAAGAAACCTTACGATAATGAATATCTGCAATCTCAACAAACAACAAAACCAGAATTGCAGGAAGTGGTATAAATAGTTAGAGCGGCCACAATGGACCGCCCTAAACAGGCTAACATAAAGCCGCCTTAAAATCAAAGATAAAAATAAATCAGCAGCATTACTTGTATATCAACACAGAATCTCGCAATGACGTCTTTATTGTTTTTTATTTCTTAAAAACTTCCTAAATCCGAAATCGAACATCCGAAATCCGAATTAAAACGGCGCCTCATCATCCATATCATCCATTCTTGATGGGCGGATAATGAAGTTGCTTTGTTTCTCAAAATCCTGCGATGGAGCGAGGCCTGCAAAGGCGTTGCCTGCCGGCGGCGGGAAGCCGCCCATATCTTCTTCAAGGTTGGTGAATTTTACGTATTTACCAACAAATTTCAATCGTACAGAACCTGTTTCACCGTTACGGTGCTTGGCTATAATAACCTCGCCTACGCCCTGTGTTGGGTTACCATCCTCATCTTCGGTCAGGCCGTAATATTCAGGGCGGTAAAGGAACAGTACCATGTCGGCATCCTGCTCAATCGCGCCCGATTCACGTAAATCTGATAGCATCGGCCTTTTCGAATTACCCGGCCTGCTTTCAACAGCACGGCTTAACTGCGACAGTGCTATAACCGGCACGCTTAACTCTTTAGCTACCGATTTCAGCGCACGTGAAATGCTACTGATCTCCTGCTCGCGGTTACCGCCGCCGCCTTTACCTTCGGCCTTGCCATGCATCAGCTGCAAATAATCGATGATGATTAACTGGATATCGTATTGCGATTTTAAACGGCGACATTTCGCCCTGAATTCAAAAATGTTAAGGGCCGGGGTATCATCAATGATAAAAGTAGATTTTTCCAACCTGCCAATTTTGGAGTGAACCTGTTGCCATTCCCACTCTTCCATGGTGCCCTTACGGATCTTTTCCTGTTCAATCTCGGCTTCACCGGCAATTAAACGATTAACCAATTGTACGGATGACATCTCGAGCGAGAACACCACAACCGGCTTGTCAAAATCAACCGCCGCGTTACGTGCGCAGCTCAAAACGAAAGCGGTTTTACCCATCGCCGGACGTGCAGCGATAATCACCAGGTCGGATTTTTGCCAGCCCGAAGTCATTCTGTCGAGAGCGGTAAAGCCGGATGCAACACCGGTTAAGCCGTCTTTTTTATCTTTCAGAGCTTCTATATCACGTAAAGCCTCGTGAACCAGGTCGTCCATGTTACGGGCGTCGCGGCGTAAATTGCTCTGCGCTATTTCAAACAGGTTTTTTTCGGCCATATCCAACAGGTCGAATACGTCGCTTGTTTCTTCGTAAGCGTTATTGATCACCTCGGTAGAGATGCGGATCAGCTCGCGCTGGATATATTTTTGGATAATGATCCGCGAGTGGAATTCGATATTGGCTGCGGATGCCACGCGGCTGGTAAGCTCGGTAATATAATAAGCGCCGCCAACTACTTCCAGGTCGCCCAGCCTGCGTAATTCGGCTGTAACGGTAAGGATATCTACCGGCTGTGTTTTTTCAAAAAGTAATTTTATTGCAGAGAAAATCTTCTGGTGATGGGTATGGTAAAAAACCTCGGGCTTTAAAACGTCAATAACTGACGAAAGTGCATCTTTCTCCAGCATAAGCGCGCCCAAAACAGCTTCTTCCAAATCGGTAGCCTGTGGTTGTAATCTGCCTCCTGTAGGGAACGGAGTTGGATTGGTGATCCGGTTTCGGCGTTCAAAAGTGTTCGGCTTGTTCTGCTGGTTGTTATTATCAAAACTCATAAGGGTACAAAAATATACAAAAAATGTTCTAACGGGAGGAGTAAACACCTAACATAGTGTACCGGGCATTTAAAATAATCATACACAGGGCAATAATTTAAGGCTTTTTAACTAACACCATTATGTGGATAACTTGTTGATATAGATACAGGCGGATTGATTGTCAAAGTTTTAAGCTATTGTTAATAAAGTTTTGGAATGTTAATAGCAATAGGTGCATGGTGACGGTAAACCGATTAGGGTTATCAGTTCAATAAGTGCTTAATCAATTAATATAGCTACTTTTGCTAAAATTTAATTAGTAAATGGCATTTAATTCAAGACCTCAACGCGAGAGTAACCAAATGGTTTTCGGCATCAGGGCGGTAGTGGAAGCTATCCGTTCGGGCAAAGAGATTGAGGCATTATTTATACAGCGGGGCATAAGCGGCAGCCTGATCCAGGAGCTTAAAGAACTGATGAACGAATATCAGTTAACCGCGCAGCAGGTACCTATTGAAAAACTGAACCGCATCACACAAAAAAATCACCAGGGTGTAATAGCGGTTATTTCGCCTATTGTGTATCAAAAAATTGAAAACATCATTCCTGATGTATTTGAAAAGGGCGAGGTGCCTTTGATACTGGTTTTGGATAGCATTACCGATGTGCGCAATATGGGGGCTATCGCCCGTACGGCCGAATGCGCGGGTGTTCATGCCATCGTGATCCCGGCAAAGGGTTCGGCGCAGATCAATCCGGATGCCATCAAAACATCGGCAGGGGCTTTATTTAAAATCCCGGTTTGCCGCCATGATAACTTGATGCAAACGGTAAGGTTTTTACAGGAATCGGGCTTACAGCTGGTTTGCTGTACCGAAAAAACGCAGGATGATATTTACAAACCAGATTATACTGCTCCAACGGCAGTAATTATGGGGTCGGAAGAGGACGGGATCCGCAACGAGATTATCCGCATTTCAGATCACTTAGCCAAGATCCCAATGTTCGGCGAGATCGAATCATTGAACGTATCGGTATCTACGGGGATAATTTTATATGAGGCGGTGAGGCAGAGAACCCCCCCCGCCCCCTGAAGGGGGTGCCTATAAAAGAGGCATTAAAACAAGAAAAGCTTTGCCAATGGCAAAGCTTTTCTTGTTTTAATAAATATGCGTTTAAGCACCCCCTTTAGGGGGCGGGGGGGGTTAAATATACTTCGCCCCAAACTTACTCTTCACATCAGCTACCACCTGTTTGATGTTTTGCTCCTGGTCGCGGGGGCAAATGAGGAGGGAATTGTTTGATTCTACCACGATAAAATCATGCAGGCCCTGCAGTATCACCAGTTTTTCGCCGGGTACGTTTACCATACAGTTTGATGAATCGTACATGATCACTTTTTCGGCAGGGATAACGGCATTGCCAACATAATCCTTATCGGCCAGGTCGTATATCGATGCCCAGGTGCCCAGATCGCTCCAGCCAAAATCCGAAGGCAAAACATACACATTATCAGCCTTTTCCATAATGCCGTAATCTATCGAGATATTGATACATTGCTGGTAAGCCGTATGGATATGCGGTTTTTCTTCGCTTGAATTATAAACCGAGCGCGCATCGGCAAATATCTCGTGCATATCGGGCAGGTACTGACCAAAAGCTTTAACAATAGCCTGTGCCGACCATACAAAAATGCCCGCGTTCCATAAAAAATCGCCGCTTTGGATAAAGGTTTTAGCGATTTCCAGCGTCGGTTTTTCGGTAAAGGTTTTTACTTTATGAAAATCGTCATTAATAACATTGTCTGTGTATTGGATATAGCCATAGCCTGTATCCGGGCGGGATGGTTTTATGCCAAGGGTAATCAGGTAGTCATTGGCAGCAGCCGTTTCGAGCGATTTTTCTATCGAAGCTACAAAAGCGTCTTCGTCAAGAATCTGCTGATCTGAAGGGGCTACAACAATAGCGGCGTTAGGGTTTAAGCTTTCAATTTTAAAGCAACCATAGGCTACACAGGGGGCGGTGTTACGCATTACAGGCTCGGTAAGGATTTGTTGGTCCTCCATATCCGGCAGCTGGTGTTTTACCAGTTTAGTATAGTTTTCGTTGGTAACAACGTATATATTTTCTTTCGGACAAATTTTCAGAAAGCGTTCGTAAGTGTTTTGGATTAAGGTTTTACCGGTACCAAGTATGTCAATAAACTGTTTAGGGTGCGAAGTGCGGCTAATTGGCCAAAAGCGGCTTCCGATTCCACCTGCCATAATTATAGCATAATAGTTTTTGTTCATGGGGATATAAAAGAATTTTAATTTGGTATGACGTGCGTAAAAATGAACATTAATCTGTTAATTATCCATTAAATAAAACTAAATAATTAGCCCGATTACGCAAGCCTGTTTATTTGGTTTATATAATGTCATTACAAATAAATTGTTTTTCATTTAATAATCATTTTTACATAAAATTTAAAAGTAAATCCATCGTTTATTCTTAAAATTTTGTTACTTTAAACTTTTAAATACAATTTAAGAATTTGTTAAAATAATGATAGAGACAAAGAAATCGCTATTTGACAATCTCCAGAATTTTTTCGGGTTTGATAATTTTAAGGGGGAGCAGGAAGCGATAATAACCAACATCCTGGCCGGTAATGATACTTTCGTTATTATGCCTACCGGTGGTGGCAAATCGATGTGTTATCAATTACCCGCGCTAATGAGCGATGGCACAGCAATAGTAATTTCACCACTGATTGCCCTGATGAAAAACCAGGTAGATCAGTTAAGGGCTTTCGGCGGGTCAGACAGTATAGCCCACTTTTTAAATTCATCTCTTACAAAATCAGATATAGCCAGGGTTAAGGAAGATGTGTTGGGCGGCAAAACCAAGTTATTGTACGTTGCTCCCGAATCATTAACCAAACAGGAAAATATAGATTTTCTGCGTCTCAATCATGTATCGTTTGTGGCGGTTGATGAGGCGCACTGTATTTCGGAGTGGGGACATGATTTCAGGCCGGAATACCGTAAAATTCGCCAGGTGATCAGCAATATCGGCGATAATATTCCAATCATTGCTTTAACAGCTACAGCTACTCCTAAAGTTCAGCAGGATATTCAAAAAAACCTGCAAATGAACAATGCTACTGTTTACAAATCGTCGTTTAACCGTGGCAACCTTTTTTACGAAGTGCGTGCTAAACGCCATGTAATTAAAGAGATTGTAAAGTTTGTAAAACAAAACCAGGGCAAATCGGGCATTATATACTGCCTTAGCCGTAAAAAGGTTGAAGAGGTTGCAGAGGCATTGAGTCTTAACGGCGTAAAGGCGCTGCCATACCATGCCGGTTTAGACCCGAAAGTAAGGGCCGATACGCAAGACAAATTCCTGATGGAAGATGTTGATGTAATTGTAGCTACCATAGCTTTTGGTATGGGGATAGATAAACCCGATGTGCGCTATGTAATTCACCATGATGTGCCTAAAAGCATGGAAGGCTACTACCAGGAAACCGGTAGGGCAGGCCGTGATGGTGGTGAGGGTGTTTGTGTGGCTTTCTACTCGGAGAAAGACATCGACAAGCTCCAGAAATTTATGAAAGATAAACCTGTTTCTGAACGTGAAATAGGTACCCAGATACTAAAAGAAGTTATTGATTACTGCGAATCGTCGGTTTGCCGTCGTAAACAGTTGTTGCATTACTTTGGCGAAAACTTTAACGAAGCCGGTTGTAATAACATGTGCGATAACTGCTGTGGCCATAAGGAGCATTTTGATGGCGAAGAGCACCTGCATAAAGTTTTAAGCCTGATCAAACACACCGGCGAAAAATTTGACGATCATCATATCATCAGTATCCTGATGGGCGAAGAAAACGCCCAGATCAAAAACTATGAGCATGACCAGCTTGATTATTACGGATCGGGCAAGGAGCAGGGTAAAAACCTGTGGAATTCGCTTTTACGCCAGGCATTGCTCAATAATTATGTTTCGAAAGATATTGACCAGTATGGTTTACTGCGCTTAACCAAATCGGGTAACTCATTTATTGATAATCCGCATGGCATCCGCTTTGTACTAAACAAAGTAATGGAAGCTACGGATGATGACAGCGATGACGACGGCCCAAAACAAAGCGGCGGTGCGCTGGATACCCAGTTGCTGCAAATGCTTAAAGAGCTGCGTAAAAAACTGGCAAAGCAAAAAGGTTTACCACCTTTTGTGATTTTCCAGGATCCATCGTTAGAGGAGATGTGCACGCACTACCCAATCAATACCGAAGAGCTGAAACAAATCTCAGGTGTTGGTGCAGGTAAAGCCCTTAAGTTTGGTAAACCGTTTACCGATCTGATCCAGAAATACGTTGAGGATAATGATATCGATCGCCCTATTGATATGGTGATCAGGAGCGCGGCCAATAAATCGGCGCTTAAGGTATTCATCATCCAAAACATCGACAGACATCTTAACCTTGATGATATCGCAGCTTCGAAAGGATTAACCTATGAGGAGATATTGAAAGAGGTGGAAACTATTGTTAACTCGGGCACCAAGCTTAACCTTAACTATTATATTGATGAGGTTATTGACGAGGATAAACAGGAAGAAGTTTTTGATTACTTCCGCACGGCCGAAGCCGACTCGATAGATGAGGCGCTGGCCGAGTTAGGAAGCGACGACTATACCCGCGAAGAAGTGCAGTTAATGCGCATCAAATTCATGTCGGAATTAGGAAACTAAGAAGCCGTTTGAAATTAATATAAAATACGTCATTGCGAGTAGGTAAAATCCGAGGCCTCTGAAGGATATATGACATTAAGCGGGAGGGCCTGTCACCCTGAGCCTGTCGAAGGGTCGCGCGTAAAGGCCCTGCCCACCATGCTTCGACAAGCTCAGCATGACACCCATTTTTCATTATGTCATGGGTAGGTACGAAGCAATCCCCGATAGGCAGGTCCGCCCTGTATAGTTCGGGATTGCTTCGTTCCTCGCAATGACGTTTTATTTAAAAGCCTTTTTATTTTACAGCCTTCCCAAAATCTAAATAATCCAAATTCATATTACCATTGCTAACGATATGAAGCCTGAGCACGTGAACACCTTTCTTTAGCGATATCGAACCAATCGAATCCGAAGCGTTCCAATGATGCCATTGCCGCCATTGTACGGTATCCCGATCGTCATGGGTGGATGTTATTGCCATTGGCCCGTTAGCATCTTTGCCGTCAACATCAAGCGAAATGGATCCATTGCCGTTTGAGGTATATAATACACCGATAGGATAGGTACCTGTTTTGGTTACTTTTACGGTATAGTTGATCCATTCGCCAGGCTGAGTCCAGCCTACATAGAACTTGTTAAGCTCGCGCGGCACTTTATTGTACGGGTTATTATCAATGTTGCCGGTTTTGGTATAAGAAATATCTACGCCTTCCCTCATCCTGAACTCATTTAAAAACGTTCCGTTAGCCGGGTTAAGCTTGCCGCTGCCGTTGTTTACGCTATCGGTATCATGATAGGCAATACCTTCGCCGCCCTCATCGTAAAGCTCACATTCCAACCGGCCGGGAATCTGCTGTGTTTTGCCTTGCCAGGCTTTGCCGGCATCTTTGATTTTAAAAAAAACAAACGCGCAGGATATTAGCGTTATACACAGTATGCCTAAAAGTTTCTTCATCGTAGGTTTATTTTATAATGCTGAAAGCTTAAGGCTAAAAGCAGAAAGCCGGATGCAATTGTAGATCTGCATGACTGCTTTCAGCCTTAAGCTTTAGACTTTCAGCCTATTTCGCTATGATCATAAATTCTGTTCGCCTGTTTCTGGCCCGGTCATCATCGGTTGTGTTAGGGGCGAGAGGCTGTGTTTCTCCGTATCCTTTATAAATCAGCCTGGCTGGGGCAATGCCATGATTTACAAGATATTGATAAACAGATTTTGCCCGGTTCTCGGATAAAGTTTGATTGTTAACATGCTGGCCAACATTATCGGTATGGCCTGATACTTCAACCCTTACAGTTTTGTTCATCTGTAAAAAATCAATCATTTTTGATAGTTCGGCCTTTGATTCTGCCTGGAGATCGAACTTGTTGGTATCAAAAAAGATGTTTTTTAATATCACCTTACTACCCACCTCAATTGGCGAAAGTAATACCAGGATATCAAATGGCTTGGTGCCTTTATAGTTTCTTAAAGAAAAGTTTTCTGAGTAAAAGAGGTAGCCGCTTTTTGAAATATTAAGTCCATAGTTTTTGCCCGATGTAAGCGTGGCCAAAAAGTCGCCCTGATCTTCACTGCTGTAATCCTGGTAAACAGGATTGTTGCTTTGCAGATCAATGATCTCCACCGCGGCCTCAAGTGGTTCTTTTGTTTTGGCATCCTTTACATGGCCCTTAACATAGGTAACCCTGCGGGGCCTCACATTAACCGGCAGCTCGAAGGTGTAGATATCATATCCGCCAAAGCCATTCAAATTATCCGACGAGAAAAAAGCATAATCACCATTAGCCGTTAACGAAAGGCCGCCTTCATCGCCATTGCTGTTAATAGGATAGCCCAGGTTTTCGGGTTTTTGCCATTTGCCATCTTTGTCCATACGGCTAACAAACAAATCTTTACTGCCCATTCCCGGCCACCCATTGCTGCTGAAATACAAAGTACTGTCATCAGGATGGATAAATGGCGATTGCTCATTGTATGCTGTATTTACATTAGGCCCCAGGTTTTCCGGCTCGCCCCAACCTTTTTCGGTAAGCGTACTTTTCCAAATGTCATAGCCGCCATAACCGCCTTTACGGTTACTTACAAAATAAAGCGTGCGGCCATCGTAGTTTATAGAAGGTTGCGATTCCCAGCCAGATGTATTTACCGGCGGACTCAGATCGATAGGTTTAGCCCAGTCGTCGCCCCGTTTTTGTGCTATATAAATATCGCATCGGCCTAAGCCATCAGGTCGGTTACAGCCCGTAAAAAACAGGTACTTGCCATCCTGCGATATAGATTGCGCGCCTTCGTTATACTTATCGGTATTGATTTGGTTACTTAAGTAAGTAGCCGTGCTCCATTTACCGTTGGTTTTATCGCTTTTATAAAAATCCTCGTTATTGTTAATCTTCCGGGTAAATATCAGCATGCTTTCATCGGCGGTAGCAACAGGCAGGTATTCATCGTTGGCCGTATTAATTTCCGCGCCAATATTAATGGGTTTAAAGGGAACGGGGTGCTGTATAGCCTGGATGCTGAATTTGGCATCGGCTAACAGCTTTTGGGCATAAGCGTTATTTTCGGGCGTAATATTAGGATAAGTGAGATATTTCTCCAAATGCTGCTTCGATTGGGCGTACTGAGCCTCGTTTATTTCAATTTCGCCAAGTTTCAGGTAAATAGCTCGGTTAAATTCGGCATTGAGCGCTATGGTTTTTAAATATTGCTCAATAGCCGGTTTGTACATGCGCTTCATGCGGTAAAGGTCGCCAAGCAATGCACGGGCATCAATAAATTTCGAATCCTCTTCGAGGGATTTGCTGAGGTTTTGGATAGCCTCGTCATATAGATGGTCGTCTATATTCTGATTGGCTAATGAGATATATTTAAGGGCTTCCTTATTATTGGTGGAGTATAATTTTTGCTGCGCCGATACGGCTACTGATAAAAAAAACGACAACAATAAAGCTATAGCAACTTTCATCGGTAATTTAATAAATACCGTAAGTTACAATTATTATGGAATATTGAGATATTTATGTGTTTGTAACGAAATTTCCCACTGTGGGTTCTCTTTTACATAATCAACAATAAGCGGCGTCATCTCTTTTGATTTCGACCATTCTGGCTGCAGGTACAGCTTACAATCGGGCGATACCATTTTGGCATGATACTCTGCCCATTCAAAATCAGATTTATTGAAAACGATCACTTTAAGCTCGTGGGCGCATTCTGCTACATGTGGGGTAGGTGCCTTGAATTTTTTAGGGGAAAGACAGATCCAGTCCCAATCGCCCGAAAGCGGGTAAGCGCCTGATGTTTCGATAAAGGTTTTGATACCTTTTTCGTGAAGCTGATGGGTGAGATAATCTAAATTATAGATCAACGGCTCGCCACCGGTTACTACAACAGCTTTTGCCGGATGAGCGTTGGCATTAGCCACGATAACATCGGCAGTGGTAAGCGGATGAAGTTCGGCATCCCAGCTTTCTTTAACATCGCACCAGTGGCAGCCTACATCGCAGCCTCCCAGGCGAATAAAATAGGCGGCTTTGCCCGTATTATATCCTTCGCCCTGTATGGTGTAAAACTCTTCCATTAAAGGAAGCAGCGTGCCGTCGTCTGGTATCTGGTGTGCCATAGTAATTTAAGGGTGCAAAGGTAGTTATTTAAGCCGAAAGCTTAAAGCTTAAGGCCGAAAGCTTTGTTTTGCAGTAGGTATAATGACATTGTATTGATTTACTTGTGTTTGGATTTTGCTTTTAGCCTTGTGCTTTTGGCTTTCAGCTTTTTTTACTAATTTTAAGAAAACCAATTAACCATTAATTCGTAAAAATGTTGTAACTCATTCATCTATCCATAAATCAGCCTGTGCTTATGAAAAAACTTTACCTTCCTTTAGTTTTCCTGGTAATACTTTGCTACAGTTCATGCGTTGATATTGAAGAGCGTTATGATTTTAAGGACGATGGCAGCTGTAAGGTAACTTATGGTTTTGATATGAGCAGGGCGGTATCTGTACTGGTTAACCTCATGGCCGATTCGGTTAAAGAAACACCCCAGTTTAGTTTGGTTAAGGATACTACGCTTAATTTTTACAGTGCTATTCCTGATAGTTCCCAGCAAAAATTGAGTGCCGGCGAGATAGAACTGGCCAAAAGCAGCGAACTTTCGGTTAATATGAATTTGAAGAAAAGTGTGATGAAGGTTACGCTAAATCACACCGCAAAAGATGCTAATGATCTGCAATACTATCTTCAAAATGTATCAAAAATTGCTTTGAACACCCAGATCAATGCTGTTACTACCAACGCTAAAGCTAACAAAGCTTTGGATGCGCGGCAAATGGTAGCCGGCCAGGATTATTACTCGTACGATATTACACCGCATAAGTTTTACCGCATTATTGATAAAGTGAAATTTAACGCGTTTTTAAAAAAGACCCGCAGTACATTTATGATGGCAAAAGCTATGCTTATAGATATGCCTTATAAAGTGATTCTGAAATTTGCCCACCCGGTTAAAAAAATAGATAACTCAAAAGCCGTACTCTCGGCCGATAGAACGGAAGTTACCCTGGTTACCAGCATGGATGAGGTGATCAAAAATCCCAATTTAATGAACCTTAAAATTGATTTTTGATCTTTGCTATTTTATGAAATGGTATAGGATTGATGATGTTCCCAGCGCGGATAAACCGTTTATAAAGAAAGTTAAAGCCGGTAGTAAAAGTATCTGCCTTGTCGGTTTCGAGGGCAAGCTATATGCAACATCAGCCAAATGCCCACATGCCGGTGCTGACATGAGCGAAGGCTTATGCGTACGAAAGATGATAGTTTGCCCATACCATCGTTATACCTATGATCTGGAAACCGGAAAAGGAGGAGAGGGCCAAAATGATTTCATTGAAACTTACCCGGTAGAGGTGAGGGAAGATGGAGTTTTTGTTGGTGTTGCCTCGCTTTGGGATAAAATCAGGGGAAGGTAACACTTTCATAACGTCATTGCGAGGTACGAAGCAATCGCGAACTATATAGGGCGGACCTGCTAATCGGGGATTGCTTTCCCGAAGTAAATCCGGGACATGCAGTGCCTCGCAATGACGATGGGGTTATTTATAAACTTCTTTATTAGCCGAAGCCAAAGTGTTTTTAAGCAAACCAACAATGGTCATCAGGCCTACGCCACCCGGTACCGGGGTGATCCATGACGATTTTGGCGCTACATTTTCAAAATCAACATCGCCGTAAAGCTTGAAGCCTGATTTAGTCAGTTCAGATGTTTCGCGGTTCATGCCTACGTCAACCACTACTACGCCATCTTTAACCATATCGGCAGTGATGAAATTCTTTTTACCAATGGCTACCACCAGGATATCGGCATCAAGCGTAAACTTTTTAATATCTGGTGTGCGGCTATGGCAGATAGTAACTGTACAGTTGCCCGGAGTAGTGTTACGAGCCATCAATATGCTCATTGGCGAACCCACAATATTACTACGGCCAACTACCACACAATGCTTACCTGCTGTTTCAATCCCATATTCTTTAAGCATTAAGGTAATGCCATAAGGCGTGGCCGGGATAAACGACGGTAGGTTACGCTGCATACGGCCCAGGTTAACCGGGTGGAAACCATCAACATCTTTACGGTGATCAATACGCTCGGTCACTTTTTCAGGGTCGATATGTTTTGGTAGCGGAAGTTGTACGATAATGCCATCGATGTCAGCATCGGCGTTTAATTCTTCCACCTTTTTAAGTAATTCTTCTTCGGTAACGTCATCTTCATAACGTACCAATGATGATTTAAAACCAACCTTTTCGCAATTTTTCATTTTGCTGGCCACGTAGGTTTCGCTACCACCATCATGACCAACCAATACCGCCACCAGGTGCGGTTTCCTGCCGGTTCTCTCTAATATTTTAGCTGCTTCTTCAGCTATTTCAACCTTAAGTTTTTCTGATACGTATTTTCCGTCTAAAAGCTGCATTGTTAGATGTTTTTAACGAATTGATCAGGTAAGGGAGGCAGGTTTAAATCTACCATTTCTGATCGCAATCGCATTCGTATAAAAGGCCTGTTGTTCAGGGATAATTTTAGTCCGTGGTTCTTATTTATCTTACCGATGATACTCTTAATAGTTTCACTTTTATTGTTCAGGAGCAATTCACTAATAATGAGATCTGAATTGGCCCTCGGCTTAAAAGCATTAATATGATATCTGGCTTCTTTGTTATCGTATACAATCCATTCCCCGTAAACTATATCTCCTAAGTGAACACTTTTAAGAAGCCGGGTTATTGTATAATATGTTATTACTTTATACAGAATATCTTATAAATTTATTCCCTTAACTCCCCCTTTAGGGGGCCGGGGGGCAATTAGTCCAACTTCAAAACTGCCATAAACGCCGATTGCGGTATCTCTACGTTACCTACCTGGCGCATGCGTTTTTTACCTTGTTTCTGTTTCTCTAATAATTTACGCTTACGTGAAATGTCACCACCGTAACATTTGGCGGTTACGTCTTTACGTAAGGCTTTCACCGTTTCGCGGGCAATGATCTTTGCACCGATAGAGGCCTGGATAATGATCTCGAATTGCTGACGAGGCAAAAGCTCCTTCAGTTTTTCGCAGATTCTTTTACCGAAATCGTACGAGTTACCGCGGAAGATTAATGATGACAAAGCATCCACCGGCTCGGCATTTAAACGAATATCCAGTTTTACCAGGTCGGATTGACGATAGCCTATCTGGTGATAATCAAACGAAGCATAGCCTTTTGATATCGTTTTCAGCTTATCGTAAAAATCAAATACGATCTCACCCATCGGCATCTCAAAAATCAGCTCAACACGCTCTGATGTAAGGTATGATTGATTGGTGATAGTACCGCGTTTTTGAATACAAAGCGACATTACCGGGCCAACAAACTCCGATTTGGTAATGATGGTAGCCTTAATATACGGCTCCTCGACAAAATCAATTTTTGATGGATCGGGCAAATCGGACGGGTTATTTACAATAAACTCATCGCCTTTAGTGGTGTGGGCTACGTACGATACGTTGGGTACCGTAGTGATCACCGTCATGTTAAATTCACGCTCCAAACGCTCCTGGATAATTTCCATGTGCAGCATTCCTAAGAACCCGCAACGGAAACCAAAACCTAAAGCTGCTGATGATTCGGGTTCGAAAACCAATGAAGCATCGTTCAACTGGAGCTTAGCCATCGATTCGCGAAGCTCTTCATAATCTTCAGTATCAACCGGGTAAATACCGGCAAATACCATCGGCTTTACTTCTTCAAAACCCTGGATCCCGATTTCGCAAGGACGATCAACCTGGGTAATGGTATCACCTACTTTAACCTCTTTTGCCTCTTTAATACCTGAGATAATATAACCTACGTCGCCGGTTTTGATTACATCCTTAGCCAGCGGACGAAGTTTTAATGTACCAACCTCATCAGCAAGATATTGCTTTTCGGTAGCTACAAATTTTACTTTATCACCTTTGCGGATCTCGCCGTTTACCACTTTAAAGTAAGCGATAATGCCACGGAAAGAGTTAAACACCGAATCGAAGATCAGTGCCTGTAAAGGCGCTTTAGGATCACCAACCGGGGCCGGAACACGTTCAACAATGGCACGTAAAATATCATGCACGCCCATACCGGTTTTACCCGATGCGGCAAGAATTTCTTCACGCTTGCAGCCGATAAGGTCAACTATCTGATCTTTCACTTCCTCGGGCATAGCGCCGGGAAGGTCCATTTTATTCAGGATAGGGATGATCTCAAGGTCGTTTTCAAGGGCCAGGTACAAGTTTGAGATGGTTTGAGCCTGGATGCCCTGCGCGGCGTCAACAATCAATAAGGCACCTTCGCAGGCAGCTATTGAACGTGATACCTCGTACGAGAAATCCACGTGGCCTGGGGTATCGATCAGGTTGAGTGTATATTTTTGACCATCAAGCTCATAATCCATTTGTATGGCATGGCTTTTTATGGTGATACCACGCTCGCGCTCCAGGTCCATATCGTCAAGCAATTGTGCCTGCGATTCGCGCTGGGTTATGGTGTTAGTATATTCTAATAACCTATCGGCAAGTGTACTTTTGCCGTGGTCGATATGTGCTATGATACAAAAATTACGAATGTGCTCCATTGAACCGCAAAAATAACTTTTTAAACTGATAATTTGCACGGGCTAATAAATTAACTATTTTGAAACGTTTATTTAAAATATCAGCCCCTTAAAATGCCGGTATCTACAGCTATTATCAATATCATCAGGCAAAAACTAAACGTAGATATTATATCGTTTCACCCGGTTAGCGGCGGCGATATCAACGATGTTTACTGCTTAAAATCTTCGGATGGTGCCTATCTCATTAAAATAAACAACAGTCGCAATTTTCCTGAAATGTTTAAACGGGAGGCTGAAGGATTGGCCGCTATCGGGGCAACACAAACCATTGCGGTTCCTGAAGCTATTTTTGATGGAGAGGTAGGGGATGAGAGTTTTCTTTTAATACAGTGTATAGATACCGGCCAGTCAACAACCAATTCTTCCCGGGCTTTAGGCCAACACTTGGCTCAGATGCACAGGCACACGGCTGATAGGTTTGGTTTCGCGACAGATAATTACATGGGCTCATTACATCAAAGCAATAATTATCATAACACCTGGACCAACTTTTTTATCGAAGAGCGTTTGCAGCCGATGGTAAAAATGGCAGTTGATAAAAATGAACTTTCCAAAGCTGATGCACATCGCTTTGAAATCCTTTATAAAAAGCTTCCGGATTTGTTTGATGAAGAACCAGCTTCGCTAATCCATGGCGATCTTTGGAGCGGCAATTATCTCATTAGCATTGATGGGAAACCTTACCTGATAGATCCTGCCGTGAGTTATGCCAACCGCGAATTTGATATAGCAATGACTACCTTGTTTGGCGGTTTTGATAACGCTTTTTATGAGGCTTACCACGTCGAATTTCCTTTGCAGCACGGTTGGCAACAACGGCTCAAGCTTTGGAATTTATACCCGCTGCTTATTCATGTAAATCTTTTTGGCGGCAGTTACGCCCAACAGGTAAGGCGGAACCTGGTTTTATATGTTTAATTCAGTGCCTCCACAATAACCGGCGTTTCGGATACGCTTACATTTAATTTACCATTATTAGTATTGATTGTTTGTTTGGCTGCATCATCGGCACCTCTGGTTAAAGTGTAAGTGTTTGCTTTCGCCGTGCCTAAATTAAGTACGTAAGTACCTGTACGGGCCTTTTGATCGGGGATGGTTAATATATACATGGTTTTGGAACCGGATATATACTTATCAATCAGCGGATCCGCGCTAATTGTTCCGGCATAAGTATAATTGCCCATTAGTTTCGAGATCTGCAAAATATAATCGGCAGCCGGGCGGCGTTTGCCATTTTCGGCGAGACCGGATGTTGCATATTGCAGATCGGCATTAGGGGTATCATCAAAAAGCTGGTAAAAAAATACCCGTTGTATGCCGTGGCGCATATAAAGCAGCGATGTACGTAAAATCCAATCGCCCTGGGTTTCAACAGGTGTTTTATCGCCTACATAGGTGGCTTTTTGATAGCTTCCCTGGTTAATGTCGTATCCGGCTTCGGTTACCCAAACAGGGATAGGTTTTTTAAATGAATTTGCAAGCGTTACAAATGAATCGGCAATTTGCCCCGCCATGGATAACTCCGGTGCGATGCCTGTGGACGATTTTGTATGTTTTAAGATGTTACCATTATTGCTGTAATAATGGTAATTGATAATATCAAAGCACAAATTAATGCTTCCATCGGCCCGGTAGCCGCGGTTTACCTTGCACCATTCAATCATCTTTTTTACAAAATTCACATCATCGGTAGCAAGCCCGCCCATTACTACCTGCATATTTGGATCAGCATTCTTTACACCAACATCCTTGCCTAATTTCCCCAGATCCCCATCATAAAATGCCGACATGTTGGCCGCGTATTCTTCGGCGGTTTGTTCGGTGGCGGGGCCTTTCCACCATTTATCGCGCTCATTGTCACACTCCACATATTTTACCAGGCCCAACCCAATTTTTACCTGGTTTGGCGGATCGTTTGGCCAGCGTGTGCTTGCGTCAACTTTAACTAATGATTTGTTTATGCTTTTATTATATCCATATCGCGCAGCAAACTGAAAAGCCATCTCGGCCTGGTCAATATAACTTGCCGGGGCAGATTTGTCGGCAGCATATCGAATCGGCACGTTCTCATTATCCTGCTGATCTTTAGGGTAGGCTGCTATTAACCATGGCGGGCAGGTTTTTATATCCGCCAAAACAAAAATACTATCCTGTTTGCAGCGGGTATAGATCAAATCATAATCCCAACTGCCATCATGCGCCGGACTAAATGTATAACTGCCCTTAGTGCTTTCCATCCGCCCCCAGTTAAGATAATGCCTGATACCGCTGAACGATTTGATGAGCGACATATTTGTTTCATAAATAGTGTTTTTAAGGTTTGGATTAGCCGGATCCTGCAAAAAATTCCACTCATAGGTGTTTACCCCAAACATGTTTTTAAGCGGAACGGTTGATGGTTTGGATGAGAGGATTTTATTATTTGGAGCTGTTTCGGGACTTTTCTTGATGCTGTCTGTTTTATCAGGGTGGCAACGGTTAAGTGATAAACTGAAAATAGATAACGTTATCAGTGTTTTACTGTAGAATAGAATGTTCATGCACCCTTTTTGTTTTGTGCCGCAAACTACAACATAATTAATACTTACGGTTGGATGGTTTAACGGGCTGGTCGCAACTTGGGTTGCAATGGCTTTATGTTTTATTTTAATTGCTAAGTTTTTATAAACTTAAATTAACCTATAAAACTAAACTGCAAATCGCTTTGTATAGTCGCATAAGTTGAACCCCTCTGGGGGGCTGCTTATGCGACTTTATTTATGCTACAAACCTTTACCCCCTCTGGGGGATTTTATAATCATTAGTAGCGATATGTTTCCGGATAGGTGCACCAGAGGTGCAAAAGGTTTGTAGAAAAACAATAAGCTATGCTTTGCCCCAGAGGGGCAAAACAACACGCCATGCCAATAAAAGATGCTATTTCTCGCTGTCTGAAGTCTCCGACTTCAGACGGCTATGCCTGGAGTTTGTAACTCCAGAAACCCACATGAATAAGAGATTTGATGACTATGCCTGGAGTTGCAAACTCCAGGCATAGTAAATTCGAAGTCAAAGACTTCGAACAGCGATTTTTTTATTTCACCTTCACATAAGTCTCAATGATCTCATGATCAACCTTTAAACTGTCAATCTTTTCAATGCCTTTTTGCACCAGCGTATCATTGCTAACGGTTAGCTTAAATTTAAAATCCTTGTTTTCCCAATCGCGCGCATCGCAATAGGCCAGGTGCTCGGTATAATCATCGCCGTTTAAGGTGTAGGTGCCAGCGCCTGACGAATAATAGGGTTTGGCTGTTTTGCCATGCACCAGGTCATGCGTAAAAAAGGCGAAGTTTGTCGCGTTAAACATCTTAAACATTTCCTGGTCTTTTGGTGGAGTGGTTACCGTTGTATCACCTTTCTGAATGCTTTTGCTCGATATCAGGTGCCATGTACCATCAAGGGTGTTTGTGGCCGCTTTAGGAGTTTCGGTAACTTCTTTTGATTGATTATTGCAGGCCGCTAATGGCAATAATAAAAATGAGGCTAAGTAGTAGGCTTTCATGGTGTTAATAAAGGTTATTGGATATACAATGATAGCATAAAAAAAGCACGGACAAATATTTTTGCCCGTGCTTTTTAAAATAATTTCAAAAGTTATTTTTATTCGCCTCTTTTCAGGCCGAATTTCTCGATTTTGCTATACAGGTGACTGCGTTGAATATCGATATCATCGGCAGTTTTTGATACATTCCAGTTGTTTTTTTCCAGCTTGAATTTGATGTACTCGCGCTCGGCATAATCTTTATACTCCTGGAAGTTATTGAACTGATCGAAATCTGTTTGAGGGGCCGCGGCTGTTTCGCCGGCTGTAACGGTAACCGGAGCCGAAGGATTAGCAAATGCCTTCACATCAGCATCGGTAATGATCTTATCGCTCAGGATGATCAAACGTTCAACCATGTTACGCAGCTCGCGGATGTTACCAGTCCATGGCAGGGCTTTTAACGCTTCAAGGGCCGCATCCGAGATCTTTTTAACCGGCATGCCGTATTCGCTGCAAATTTCATCCAAAAAGCTTTGGGTTAGCAGCGCTATATCATCTTTACGTTCAATCAGCGGCGGTACATGGATCAGGATCACGCTTAGGCGGTGGTACAAGTCCATCCTGAAATTACCTGCTTCAATTTCCTTAAGCAGGTCTTTATTTGTAGCTGCCACTACGCGTACATCAACATCAATTTCCTTTTCGCCGCCTACGCGGGTAATTTTACTTTCCTGCAGCGCGCGTAATACTTTGGCCTGGGCCGATTGGCTCATATCGCCTATCTCATCCAAAAAAAGTGTGCCGCCACTGGCCGATTCAAATTTGCCTATCCTTTGTTTAATAGCCGATGTAAATGATCCTTTTTCGTGACCGAATAACTCGCTTTCAATTAGTTCAGACGGGATAGCCGCGCAGTTTACCTCGATAATAGGGGCGTTTGACCGGTGTGATTTTTCGTGCAGCCAACGGGCAACCAGTTCTTTACCGCTACCATTAGCTCCGGTTACCAATACACGGGCATCGGTAGGGGCTACACGATCAATAGTTTCCTTAATTTTAATAATTGCCTGCGATTCGCCTAAAATAGGGCGTACTTTAGAAACTTTGCGTTTTAAAACCTTGGCCTCAACAACCAGGCTACCACGATCAAGCGCGTTGCGAACGGTAATGAGCAGGCGGTTCAAATCAGGTGGTTTCGAGATAAAATCGAACGCGCCTTTTTTGCTGGCCTCAACGGCGGTTTCAACCGTGCCGTGGCCCGATATCATGATAAAAGGAAGATCGGGTTTTATGGCAAGCCCTTCGGTCAGCACCTCCATGCCGTCCATGCGGTTCATTTTGATATCGCACAGTACCAGGTCAAAGTCCTTTTTTTCAATAAGCTGTAAACCGTCAACGCCGTTGTCTACGTCTTCAACTTCATAATCTTCATACTCCAATATCTCGCGAAGCGTGCTGCGTATCGACCGCTCATCGTCAATTATTAAAATTTTAGCCATTTTTTATATTTAAATCCAGGTAGTTATGTTCAAATGCTAATATATAGGGTTTGTATAGAAAAACAAACACTTTTAATGTGCTTAAAAGGTTTAAATAGCGTAAATGTTTGCTTGATTTCAAATTTTATTGCAAAATGTTTGCGATAAAACAAAAAACCCCTCGCTTTACAGCAAGGGGTAATACAGCAGCAAACCTGTAAGCCGGGTTCTGTATTGCCAATTAAGGCAACTTCTATCATTTATCTGGCCCTGTTATCGCTAACAGGTTTAAACAACCTACCCATCCCAACGACCAGCCTTGCGGCCGATACGGGAGCGAGCAGCTCCGCTTTTGGGACCTATTTGGTTTTTCAACTCCTGAGGTTTACCGTCATAGCCGGTCGCCCGGTTATGCCGTGAGCTCTTACCTCACGTTTTCACCCTTACCCACCTAAGCGGGCGGTATATTCTCTGTGGCACTTTGCTGTCGCCGGCTGCCGGCGCCTTCCCGTTAGGAAGCAGGATGCTCTATGTTGCCCGGACTTTCCTCCGCCAAACAAGTTGGCAGCGATAGAACGTTTTGCGGTTGTAAAGATAGGAATTTTAGTTTAGTTCAGGGTTGGTGCTTCACAGATCATGGTTGATAGCCTATGAAATACCGGTATTTCATTACAGGAAACTTGTTAAAATCCTGAGGCTATTGAATAGTCTCGAGATAGCTTTCTACCTTCGAAATCAGTTCCAGTTCCTGTGCCCTGTAACTAAACCAGAATGACAATAAAACCAATGGGAATATAAAGGTAGCCCAAATGGATTGTGGGAACCTGGTAACCAAAGAGAAAATAATTGCGAAAGCCATCATCGCTGCAATAAATATTATTTCAACCCTGAGCTTTGTTTGTAGTATTATATTAACCGACTGGCTGTTTGACGCACTAAGCGAGGCGTATATTTTAATCCCTTCTACCGGTCCGCTATTTTTCACCACCATTGTACCAAACGATGAATTAGATACAAATTTGTATTCGCCCTGGCTGATCTTTTTTATTTCGAATTTACCTTCGGGATATGAGGCGAGTTTGTTTTCAATTTCAGCAATTGAAACAGGAATTTCTAATTGCTTTTTTAATGAAAAACTACTGTATGCTCCCATTTTTATTTGCAGTTTTTTAAATCGCTTTGTACCTGTTCAAGATTAATGGTACCTAATTTATTACCGTATGAATTGGTAATATAGGTAAGCACCTTGGCAATTTCTAACGGAGATAGGTCATCGCCCTGCATCTGGTCATCAAACGTGCGGCCATTAATGGTTACTTTCCCTTCAAGGCCGTTTTTAACAAAGCAGGCAAGTTTGGTCTTGTTGTTTTTTAAATAGGTAGAATCGTTAAGCGGCGGAATAAGCGACTGCAGGCCCTGGCCCTTATCGCCGTGGCAATTTTGGCAATGCTGCTGGTAAACAAGGCTCCCGCCCGAGTAATAGCGGTTAAACTCTATCTCCTGGTCGCTTTGGCACGATACTACCATCACAGCAAGTAATAAAACCAAACCGCCAATTATTTTTAATTTCATTTAGCCGCAATTTGATCAGGCTCGGCCCTTAATATTTTGATATCGCCTATCATTTTGGTCACTTCTGCAGCGTCGGTACCTTCGTATGTGCCACGGATGCGTTTTTGCTTATCAATCAAAATAAAAAAGCCATCATGAATATATTCGCCTTTCGGATTTTTTTCGGATACGGTTTGCAGGTAGCTTTTGGCTATACCGTAGGTGTCGCCTTTTTCGCCATGTAAAAGCCACCAGCTGTTGCCGGCAATGCCCAGCTTATCGGCATAGCGCTTTAAAACCGGTACGGTATCGTATTTAGGATCGATAGTGTGCGATATGATCCTGAAATTGGCATCATCCTTAAACTCCTTATATACATTCAGCATATTGCGGTGCATAACCGGGCATATAGATGGGCAGGTGGTAAAGAAAAAATCGGCCACGTAAATTTTACCGTCAAGGCTTTTATCGGTAATGATATCGCCATATTGATTTACAAATTTAAACGCGGGTATAGTTTGATAAACGGTATCGGTTACTGTTTTACCATTAACGGTTTTGGTTTCGGCTGCTTTGTTGCCTAATATAGGCAGAGCGGTTTTGCTATCGTTATTTGATTTGCAGGCGTTAAAAAGCATTAGTATAATAACGCCTATCCATAATTTCCTCATTATTTGGCCGGTATTTGGGTAATATATTTGGTTGAACCAGCTACTGCGGTGGCAATTTGTGTATCTATTTTACTGATCAGCTTTTTTTGCGCCTCCAGGTAATCCATAATTTCCTGGTGCGATTTGCCTTTGTTTTCGGCATCGAAATTATGCATCCAATCGCTCATGGCATTATCGGCATCGTCAACCAGTTTTACGTAAACCTTCGCGCTGTCTTTATTTATTGTTGTCGAGTTATTTTTAACAAGGCTATCCAACAGCATTTTGTTTTTCATCAGCTGCTCATCGCTTGCCATAACTTTATCATGTACGGCTATAACCTGGTTTAAAAGGTCTTTTTCCTGTTTTTTGGTATCGGTGCAGGCGGCTAAAGCGATGCCGGCCAAAAGCGCTAATGATAATTTTTTCATAGTGGTATGATAGCGTATAGAACTGTACAAATATGCTAAATGTTTAGCTGTTTAGTAACCTTAAATAATAACTATAGTCGGTGATGGGTAAAGTTTTTGCTCCGGCAAATTTTAACTGCTGGCCAATCTGCGCCCTGGTATGTGTACCATGATTAATTACATGGGTTATAATTTCATTCAGATGGTTTTCATAAGGATCACCATTGAAAGTGTGATAGGGGATAACCTTGTCAAAATCATCTTCGGTAAGGCCGTTCAGAAAATCAATCCAGGCCTCGTGTCTCGGCACAATTAAAGCCTCGCATTGATCGATGATAAGCGGCTCGGGCCAGGGCGAAGTTGCGGTAGGAGTGGTAAGTTTACATCTTTCCAACCAAACAAGCTCGGTTGTGAGCATGTGTGTCATCAGTTTTAAGGTTATCGCCGGTGCGCCGTTATCTGCCATTGCCTGTAAGATATGTTCGGTGGCAAATTTGTTATAGCCGAACATTTTGATAAAATATGCTTTCATGTGCTACAAAAATAGTAACTGGTACTTTAATAACGATTTTGTATATTAGTAAATAAATGAGCTGGTTAACAATAATATAACATGCTTGTTGTATTGAGTAAACATCTGCTAACTACCTTTATGTTGTAACTAAAAGGCAATGTTATGAAATTCATTTTCAATATCTCAAAATTGATCACCGGTTTTCGCCAGTGGATGATGCTTAAAAGTATGCGTTCGTCGTTCATACATTAAGTTATCATTTATAGTTTTTCGTTTATAAATATAATTGCACTTTTGGGCTTTTGTAGCTCAAATTAATGGAACTTACTGACCGGGATATACATTTAAGCAAAGATCTTTTTGGCAACCACTTTGAATGGGGCGTATCTACAGCTGCATTTCAGATAGAGGGCGCGCATGACGTTGATGGCAAAGGCCTATCCGTTTGGGACGTATTTACCACCAAAAAGGGGAAAATTCTGAATGGCGATCATGCTATCGAGGCCTGCGATTTTTATAATCGCTACGAGCAGGATATCGACCTGGTTAAACAGCTTAACATCCCCAATTTCCGCTTTTCCATTTCCTGGACCCGCATTTTACCCGATGGTACCGGCAAGGTTAACCAGGCGGGTATTGATTATTATAACCGCGTTATTGATTATTGCATTAAGCAGGGAGTTGAACCCTGGCTTACCGTTTACCATTGGGATTTGCCTCATGTATTGGAAGTAAAAGGTGGGTGGACAAACCGCGAATCTATCAGCTGGTTTAGCGATTTCATAACCATTTGCGCGCAAAATTTTGGCGATAGGGTAAAACACTGGATGGTTATGAACGAGCCGGTGGTTTTTACAGGTGCCGGGTATTTTTTTGGCATCCACGCCCCGGGTCGCAGCGGAATGAAAAATTTCACCCCCGCTATACACCACGTTACCCTTAGTATCGCCGAAGGCGGAAGGATATTACGTAAACTTTTACCTGCATCGGCACAAATAGGCACAACTTTTTCATGTTCGCAAATTGAACCGCTTACTAATAAGCCAAAAGATATAGCCGCGGCCATACGGGCCGACGCGCTGATTAACCGTTTATATATTGAACCGCTGCTTGGTATGGGCTACCCTATAGCCGATCTGCCCGCGCTTAAAGACCTGAAAAAATATTTTTATCCGGGCGATGAAGATAAACTGGCTTTCGATTTTGATTTTATCGGCATCCAGAATTATACCCGCGAAATTGTAAAACATTCGTTTTTTACCCCGTATATCCACGCCAGTATGGTAAAGGCCGAAAAACGCGGCGTTGAGCTTACCGCTATGCGTTGGGAGGTTTACCCGCCATCCATCTATCATATGATCAAAAAGTATGATGCTTACCCGGGTGTTAAAAAAATTATTATTACCGAAAACGGATCGGCCTTTCCGGATACAGTTACAGATGGCGAAGTTAACGACCCGCAGCGGTTAAACTACCTGCAAAACTACCTGGAGCAGGTATTAAAAGCCAAAAACGAAGGCAGTAAAGTTAACGGCTATTTTGTTTGGACGCTTACCGATAATTTTGAATGGGCCGAGGGTTATCACCCACGCTTTGGCCTAATCCACGTTGATCATGCCACGCAAAAACGAACTGTTAAAGCTTCAGGGAAGTGGTATGGTAAGTTTTTGAAGGGGTAAGGTCAGTTTTCCCAACAGGCTGTCGTGTCTTCACGACAGCATTCTTTGCCGGTGAGGTGGGAGCGTCTTCACGACCATATTCTGAGAACTATTATTGATACTGCCAGTCGATCCGTAGAGACATGGATCGGCGGTAATAAAAACCTCTCTCCGGGTGGGCGTGTCTTCACGACCACGTTCTGGCATCCAATATTGATGCAGTCGGTCGATTCGTGGAGACACGAATCGGGAGGAGGTATGCTTTCAGCTTTAAGCCTTCTGCTTTCAGCTCTTACTTCGGCAGCGTAAAATAAAACGTTGTTCCGTTTTCGGTATCGCTATCAAACCAGATGCGGCCGCCATGCTTTTCAACTATTTGCTGGCAGATAGACAGGCCAAGGCCAAATGATTTTTCGCCCGCGGTACCAGGCCGTTTGGCATCGGTAAACATATTGAAAACCTGATTTTTAAGCTTGTCTGGTATCCCTATTCCGTTATCTTTTACCGATATTTTTACTTCATGCTCCGTTTCTTCGGCTTTTACCAAAATTGCAGAAGCCGCCGGGCTGAATTTTATGGCATTGCTGATCAGGTTACTGATTACCCGCCAGATCTTTTCCCTGCTAATACAGATTTCCAGGGGGCGGTTTAACATCACCAGGCTAATAACCTGTTGTTTTTCGGCAGCTTTAAAACGCAGCAACTCGGCGCTGTTACTCATTAACGAATTGATTTCAACCGGTTCCTTGTTCAATATTACCGAGGTAGAGTTTGTAGCCTCCAATATTTCGTTGATCAGTTCGATCGAGTTAAACGAAGTTTCTTTGATAAGGTTGATCAGTTCTTTTTGCTCGTCGGTGTAATTTTCTTCGCTCATAACACTGGTAAGCGATGCTATGCCACCTATCGGGTTGCGCAAATCGTGCGCAACGGTGCGCAGTATACGGTCTTTTTCCTGGCTGTTAAGCTGTAATTCGCCAAGCGCTTTTTCAAGGTCGTGGTTTTGGTTATTGATCTGGTTATTGAGGCCACCAAGCGTTTTGATGTTCTTTTTTGATTTTTGCCAGTTGAAAAATATCAGCGAAATAATAACGATAAGCATGATAGCAAAAACGCTGGTCACGTTTAAATACAGGTGCTGGAGTTCGTTGTTCTTTTTTAGGTTATTGAACTCATTATCTTTTTCCAGGCTTTTAACCTGCTCGGCAACATCTGCTTCCTTCAGTTTCCTGTTATTGTTGGTAATGGTATCCTTAAGTTCATCATACATTTTAAAATGCGCCATCGCCTGCGTATGGTCATTTAGTTTCGAAAACTGGTGCGACATTAACAGGTGCCAGTCCTGTTCGGCCTCCGGACTTTTTACACTATCAAACTGCAGCCGGATGGTATTGAGGATATTCTGCAACGAATCATTAGCATTTTGCTGATCATAAATAGCGGCAAGTTTAAGTTCGGCATATTGCGCGTCCGAATTGTCATTGCCTTTGCGCAGGTTAACGGCTATGCTTTTTTTAAGCAGATCTTTAGCCTTTTCATAGTCCTTTTGCTTAATATACAAGTCTGCTATGTTGCCGTAAATCACACCTTTGGCCATTTCGCCCATTTGGGGTTTATCCTTAAATCTTGCCTTGTTACGTTCCAGGTAATCAAGCGCCTGTTTGTAAAAATACATGGCGCTGTCGTTTACCTGCTTTTTGCTGTAGCTCAAGCCTGTATTGTTTAACAACTCCTGGCGGCGATAAAAATAATTGAAGTTGCCATCGCATGAGGCAGTTTCGTCGAAACTCTTTTTGAAAAAGCGTGCGGCGCGCCCATAATGTTCTTGCTTGTAAAGGATCATGCCCATACGGTAGCTGTAATCGCCAAGGGTACAATCGTCAAGGTTGTTGTTGGCAATTACTTTGCCGCTGTAAAAATAACTGTAAGCCTCGTTGTAGCGGTGCATATCAAACAGCACATCTCCTTTTGATAAATGAGCCTGTCCGTATTCGCTGGTGAACTTTAATTTTTTTTCGGGCGTATCAAAAATATTGAGCATGCTATCGGCATACAGCAAAGCCGTATTACGATCATTTTTTATATGCGAGGCATAATTGTAAACAAAAAAGTAGTAGTTATAAACCTGTTTAAAGCCAAGATTGGTTGACTGGTGAAAGGCAGAATCGAGATAACGTACCGCTTTTTCATAATGGCCGGCATCATACATTTTGTTTGCCGTATCAACTACCTTATTATAGGTTGACGATGATAGATGCCCTTTTTGCTGCTTTTGGCACGAGCTTATGCCTATAAAAAAGCTTGCAGCAAATAAGCTTATCCATAAATTACGGAATAGCCATATAGGTGTAAAGCGCTTATTTATAAACATGAAAAATTTAAATTATGGCAGGTTTGGTGGTGTTTTAAAACAAGGTTAAACTAAAAATAATTTTAAAAATAACCGCGCTGTTTTAAGAATATTGTTAATTAATTATCTATAATGAAATTTTTGATCTGATTAAAAAAGTGTAGTAATAGTATAAGCGGTATTTAGGCTTCGGTAGGCAGGTAAACGTGAAAGCTTGATCCATCGTTTACCTCGCTTTTTAACCAGATCTTCCCGCTGTGTTTTTCAACTATTTGCCGGCAGATGGATAAGCCGAGGCCGAATGATTTCTCGCCATCGGTGCCTGATCGTTTGGCATCGGTAAACATATTAAATACCTGCGTTTGCAGTTGGTTGGGGATGCCTATGCCATGATCTTCAACACATAATTCAACTCCATCATCCTTTTCAAACATATGTACGTTGATAATGGCTCCTTTTGGGCTAAATTTTATGGCGTTGCTTATTAAATTACTCATAACCCGCCATATTTTTTCGCGGTTTATGAGTAGTTCGGTAGGATTTTCAAGTAGGCACAATATAATTTCCTGCTTTTTTTCGGCAGCTTTAAATTTTAAAAGCTCAACACTATTGCTAACCAGGCTGTTAATTTCAACCCATTCTTTATTAAATGTTGTAGTTGCCGTATTGGCTGCTTCTAAAATTTCATTAATCAGCTCGAGCGAATTGAAGGAGGTTTCTTTAATGAGGTTGATCATGCTGTTTTGCTCCTCGTTATTGGTATCCTCAACCATGGCTGATGATAGCGCCGCTATACCACCCAGCGGGTTACGCAGATCGTGCGCTACGGCACGCAGGATCCTGTCTTTTTCGCGGCTGGCCTGGTTTACATCTTCAAGCGTGTTCTCCAATTCGGTTTTTTGCAGCTTGATTTGGTTATTTAGTTTTTTTACATCGATAACATCCCGCTTTGAACGCTTCAGGTTGCGGAATACCAGGAAGATGATGATAACCGCCATTATCGAAAATAAAACGGCAAGATAGATGTAGATGAGCTGCAAGGTATTATGATCCTTAAGGTTCTCGATCTGGTCTTGCTTATCAAGGCTTGCTTGCTGCTGGCTGATATCAGTCCGTTTTAATGAGGATGCTCTTTTTAACATTGAATCTTTCAATGCCGAGTAGTTTTTTAAATAGCGCAGCGCGTTTTGATCATCTTTTTGTTGCAGGTAGTACGTGCTCATCAACTTGTTCCAGCTGGTTTCGGCTTCTTCGTTGTTGAGGGTATCTAATTGCTTGCGTAAAGTTTGCAATACATTGAACAGATCGGCAGTGCGGTTGGTTTTCAGGTAAAGTCGGGCAAGTTTTACTTCGGTTAACTGTGCGTCGCGGTTATCATTATGGGGGAGCAGGTTTATAGCGATGCTTTTTTTAAGCAGTTCGCCTGCCTTCGCGTAATCACCTGTGAGCAAGGCGATATCGCCCTGGTTGCCATAAACAACACCACGTGCTACCTCCAGTTTGCTTGGATCAACGCTAAAACGTTGCGCGTTTGCGTCAATATAATCCAGCGTTTTTTTCAGGTAGAGCCTTGCGCTGTCAATATCACCACTGTTTTTATAGCTTTCGCCAATATTATCAAGTAACTCCTGCCGCTGATAAAAGGCCCGGAAACCATCCTTGTAAGCAAAGCTTTGCTTATAGCTTAGTTTAAAATACCTGGCTGCCTCGCGGTAATGCCCTTGTTTAAACAGCATCATGCCCATGCGGTAGGTGTATTCGGCCAAAATAGCATCGTCCAAGCCATTTTTCCCGATGTAATATCCCTGGTAAAAAAATTTATAAGCCTCGTCGTATTGCTGCAAGTCTGCGTATGCATCACCCGCCGCGAAACTCGCCTCGGCATAGTTTTCCTGGTATTGCTTTGGGGTTATGCTTTTTTTGGCCATAGCAATCATGCTGTCGGCATAAGCAATGGCTACTTTTTCGTTATGAAGCTCTTTGCGGTTGTAAAGAAAATGAAAGGCGTAGTAACGAAACTTATCGCCAACAAAAGGGGCTTTTACGTACCGGTAAGCCGAATCGAGGTATTTAATAGCCCGGTGCGGATTTTTCCAGGTGGTGTTATAAAGTGTTACGGTATCAAATATCGGTTTAAACCGGGCTGAATAATCGCCGGTATCTTTAGCCTTTTCGGCGCACGAATTTAAAAGCAATAATAATGCGGCTGCCAGCCAGTAAGCCCGGCGACATTGAAGTAGTTTAAATTTGTTTAAGCGATTGGGGGTCGAAAACATTAACTGTACAATAACACAAATATAACGCACGTAATTAATACGAACAATATTTATACGTGTAAACAACAGTTATGTTACTATAAATTAAACACGTTGATTGCCTGTTACTTAAACGCGTCGAGCCCGGTAACATCCATGCCGGTTATCAGCAGGTGAATATCATGCGTACCCTCGTAGGTTATTACCGATTCGAGGTTCATCATGTGCCTCATAATAGGATATTCGCCGGTAATGCCCATGCCGCCAAGCATTTGCCTTGCTTCGCGCGCTATGGTAATGGCTGTTTCAACACTGTTTCGTTTAGCCATTGAGATTTGGGCCGGGGTAGCCCGGTTTTCGTTTTTCAATGTGCCCAGACGCCAAACCAATAGCTGCCCTTTGGTAATTTCGGTTATCATTTCGGCCAGTTTTTTTTGCTGAAGCTGGAAACCTGCTATCGGCCTGCCAAATTGTTCACGCTCTTTAGTATAACGTAGCGCCGTGTCGTAGCAATCCATAGCAGCGCCCAACGCGCCCCAGGCAATACCGTAACGGGCCTGGTTTAAACAACCCAGCGGACCTTTTATGCCGATTACATTGGGGAAAATATTTTCTTTAGGTACTTTAACGTTATCAAAAACAAGCTCGCCGGTAGCCGATGCCCTTAATGACCATTTGTTGTGTGTTGCAGGAGTAGTAAAACCTTCCATGCCACGCTCAACTACCAACCCACGAATTTTTCCTTCTTCATCCTTAGCCCAAACAACGGCTATATCCGCAAAAGGCGAATTGGAGATCCACATTTTGGCACCATTTAAAATATAATGATCGCCGGCATCTTTAATATTGGTGGTCATACCGCCTGGGTTTGAACCATGGTCTGGCTCGGTAAGGCCGAAGCAGCCCATCAACTCGCCGCTGGCCAGTTTAGGCAGGTATTTTTTACGTTGCTCTTCGCTTCCATAGGCATAAATAGGGTACATTACCAATGATCCCTGTACCGAGGCTGTTGAACGGATACCAGAGTCTCCTCGCTCCAACTCCTGCATAATAATACCATACGAGGTATAATCCAAACCCGCGCCGCCATATTCAACCGGAATGGTAGGGCCAAAAGCGCCAATTTCTGCCAGGCCTTTTAACAGCTGCGAAGGGAACTCGGCACGTTGGGCGTAATCCTCAATAATGGGGGTTAATTCCTTCTTTACCCAATCGCGTACCGATGCGCGGATCAGCTTATGTTCGTCGGTAAGGAATTCATCTAACAGGTAATAATCGGGCGCTTCGTACAGATCTGTTTTAGCCATAACATTATAGTTGGTAAGCAAATATAAACGATTTGTTAGCGGTAAAAGCAAATGGAAAATGGCGTTTTTTTATACGTGGAGGCGCTTTTGGTATGGAAAGTAGGTTTAAACGGTTTAAAGTGGGTTTTTAAGATGAGAAAAAAAATAAAGAAATTTTGAGATGTTAAAAACGGCGCGAAAACATGATGTATAATTGACTCACCCGGCCTTCGCTTCGCTGGGCCACCCTCTCTATCCTTCGGATAAAGAGGGTAGGGGAAATAAAAAAACGAGAAATGCCTTCTTTGCTTGAAGCGACAAGAGGGAGGTGAGAACAGTGATGTCTGGGTGAATAAACCTGCTGTTTAAAACTTTTTCATCCCATCGCGGCCTTAATTAGAGTGTGTTATTTACATTTGGCACATGATCAATATAGCCTTACAAGGCGCGGAGTTTTTCGCGTACCACGGATTTTATCCCGAAGAACAAAAAATAGGTTGCCGTTTTTTAGTTGATGTAAACGTAGGTTTTATCCCTCCCGGCGATTTACTGGAAGATAATTTGAGTAAAACCGTAGACTATGAACGCGTGTATATTATAGTGTGCGAAGAGATGAAACAACCACGTAAACTGATAGAAACCGTTGGGCAGGCAGTTATTGATCGTATAAAAAAGAAATACCCTTTTGTTGAAACGGTAGAGGTGATCATTAAAAAGCTTACGCCGCCGCTAAGTGGTAAAGTCGCCCACTCGGCCGTTATTATCAATTATAAAAAGGCCTGATCATGGAATATAATAAAATAACCCCGCAGATATTAGCGGCTATACAAAGCATTGCAGGAGAGGTTGCTGTTTTAACCGGACAGGAAAACCTCGAAAAATATAGTCACGATGAAACTGAGGACCTGGTTTATTACCCCGAAGTGGTAGTTAAGCCGCAAACTCCCGAACAGGTTTCGGCGTTGTTAAAACTTTGTAATGAAAACATGATCCCGGTTACGCCACGCGGTGCCGGTACAGGTTTAAGCGGCGGCGCTTTACCTATAAAAGGCGGCTTACTGATAGCTATGGAGCGCTTTAATAATGTGCTTGAAATTGACGAGCAAAACCTGCAGGCCACCGTAGAACCCGGCGTAGTTACTGAAGAGTTTATGAACCAGGTAGCCGCCAAAGGCTTGCTTTACCCGGTAGATCCGGCCAGTAAGGGAAGCTGTTTTATCGGTGGCAATGTGTCGCACGGGTCAGGCGGACCGAGGGTTGTTAAATATGGTACCATCCGCGAGTATGTGCTTAATTTACAGGTTGTATTAACCTCGGGCGAGATCATCTGGACGGGGGCTAATACCCTTAAATACGCATCGGGATATAATTTAACCCAGCTGATGATCGGCTCGGAAGGTACGTTAGGGATTGTTACTAAAATAGTAGTAAAGTTGATCCCGGCACCTACACTTGATGCTTTGATGCTGGCTTCGTTTCCAAGTAATGAAAAGGCCTGCGCGGCGGTTTCGGCAATATTCAGGGCGGGGATCATCCCGTCGGCATTGGAATTTATGGAGCGCAGGGGGGTAGAATGGGTAAAAGAGCATGATGATATCGCTTTTGATTTGCAGGATGGCATAGAAGCGTTTCTGTTAATTGAGGTAGACGGCACCAGACAAGACGTGATCTTTGCCGATTGCGAAAAGATCAATGCCGTGTTGGAGGAGTTTGACTGCCGCGATGTGCTTTTTGCGGATTCGGCCGCGCAAAAGGAAGAATTGTGGCGTTTAAGGCGTACAATGGCAGTATCTGTTAAATCAAACTCGGTTTATAAAGAGGAAGATACCGTTGTGCCGCGCGCAGCATTGCCCGAGTTGATAAAAGGCATTAAAGAAACCGGTGCCAAATACGGTTTTGAATCGGTGTGCTATGGCCATGCCGGTGATGGTAACCTGCACGTCAATATCATCAAAGCTAATATGAGTGATGAGGATTGGAACAACAAGCTCAAATTCGGCATTCGCGAGATTTTTGAATTAACGGTATTGCTGGGCGGCACCCTTTCGGGCGAGCACGGCATCGGCCTGGTGCAAAAACAATTTATGCCGATAAAATATACCGATGTGCATTTTGCCCTGTGGAAGGGAATAAAGAATGTTTTTGACCCTAACGGGATTTTAAATCCTGGGAAGATATTTTAGACGGCAAATCATCTCAACCACGTCAATGCGAGGCACGAAGCAATCCCCGATTTGCAGGTCCGCCCTGCATGGTTCGCGATTGCTTCGTGCCTCGCAATGACGTGGTAGGAGAATCAATTCGTATTCAAAATCAACCTCGGCTCATCATAATTGATCATTCTGTGCCGCTCGGGCGTAGGGATCGGTACCGATTTATTAGCCGAATAATCATAGCTGATACAAACCGTTTTGCCGGTGGTTACAACCTCCTCGCCATTTGGCGTAATTTTTACCAATACGTGCATCATATCAAAACTGCTGTTACCTATGCGGATGGTGCGCACGTAGCAGGCTATGTTATCATGTACGGTTATCGGTTTTAAATAATTAATTTCCGACCGGCCCAATATGATGCCGGTATTATTCCAATCCCAATCTATAATCTCTTTCCAATAACCTATGCGGGCAATTTCAAAGTAGGTTAAATATACCGCGTTATTTACGTGTCCGAAAGAATCGATATCCGAAAAGCGGATAGGGATGGACGTTTTATATTTATAATCAGTAAGTTTTTCAGTCATTTTCGGTCGTTTTGTCTGCCTAAAATAAATAAATGCGACTTTTTGTCGGTTGAATTAGGCTTTTTTGCCGTTGGTACAGCAGTTGATCAATAGGTTACGAAGTTAACAAAAAACAAAACTTTTAGGAGGATATAACAATGACATTAGTAAAATTCAACAACGGCCTTAAAAATACTTCAGCTAACCCATTTTTTAGCGATGTATTTGATTCACTGATCAATGATTCGTTTTTAAGCGATAAACTGATTGCCCGCGTACCTGCCGTTAACATTGCAGAAACCGAAAACGAATTCCATATTGAATTAGCCGTTCCCGGTTTGAAAAAGGAAGATTTCAAGATCAACATCGACAAAAACGTATTAAGCGTAGCTGCCGAGAAAAAAGCAGAAAACGTTGAAGAAGGTAAGAAATTCAGCAAACGCGAATACAGCTACAATTCATTTGTAAGATCGTTCACATTGCCAGATAGTGCTGATCAATCAAAAATTGAAGCCGATTATACAGATGGCATTTTGAAACTTAGTGTAGCCAAAAGAGAAGAAGCTAAATTTCAATCAAGAGAAATAGCTGTAAAATAATTAAAGACTGTTTTCATAAAGTAGTTAGTTTGGTTTGAGGGCCGCCCCGTTAGGGGCGGCTCTTTTTTTGTGAACTATCTAAAACAAAAAAGTTTTTTTAAGTTTATAACACAAAGCTTAAACGTTATTATGAAAAACAAATCAATTAAACTATTGGGGTTGGTAGCCTTACTGGCCTTTACCGCGTGCAAAAATAAGGATCAAAAGAAAAAGGATCTTGAAGCAACCGTGAAATCTTTCAATCAGTCGGCCAAAACGGTTGCCGATACTACCAGGGGCTTCAGTATTGATGTGCCGGAAGGCTGGCAGCGTGTTGAAAAACAAATGAATGGTAGAAGGTTTACCTTTTTAATGGGGCCGAAGGTTAATAATTTCCAGGCAAATCTGAATATACTTAAAGACGATGCCAAGGGGATGGATCTTGACCAATATGTTGATTATAGCCTTAAGCATATGGGTGCCATAACACCGGGCAATTTAAAAGAATCGGACATTGATATTAATGGTATAAAAGGAAAGCTGGTACAATACACTATGGCCTATCAAAGTTCCAATATGCAATTGGGATCATACATACTGCCCGTAAACGGAGGTTCGGTTTATATTATTACCACTACCGAGCTTGTGGCCGATAAGCTTCAATTTGCCGAACTGTTTGATAAAACGGTTCATACTTTTAAAGTTCAATAGCGCTATATTATAAACTAAAGGCCCCATATTTTACATACAGGGCCTTTAGTTTTTAATCAGCTAATACTTTCACCGCGATATTATTCCTGGTTGCTTTGGAGTAAGGGCAGGCACGATGCGCCGCTTCTGCCATTTTCTGTGCGATATCCCAATCAACGCCAGGGATGTGTACATGTAATTCGGCAGATAAACAGTAGGCCGCTTCGCTTTCTTTATTAAAAGAGATGTGCACATCAACTGTGGCCTGGGTTACATCCACATTATCGCGTTTACCAACCGAACCTAAAGCCCCCAGATAGCAGGCGCCCCAGGCACCTGCAAAAAGCAGTTCGGGATTGGCGTAGCCATCTTCGCCGCCAAGCGCTGCGGGAGCTTTCAGCTCCAGGTCGATAACCCCATCTTCTGATTTGATATGGCCGTCGCGGCCGCCTTTTGCTGTTACTACAGCGGTATATAATTTTTCCATGATTGTGTTTCTCCTTTATAAAGCAACCTCATGAGTGTTGATTTGTTTGATTGTGTCTGAACTCGAATTTATAGAATTAAGGAATTCACAGAATGCTAAGTATTTTCCATAAATTCTCCTAATTCCCTCAAATTCCGGTTCAGACAAAAAATCCCACCCCCAATCCCTGTTCAGAAAAAAATTATCCTAAAAGAATACTAATTGCTAAAAATATTAGTAATTTTGATTTGGTATGAATGAGGAGAGGATAACAGAAAAGCTTAATATTTTGGCCGATGCGGCTAAATATGATGTATCATGTGCATCGAGCGGGAGTAAAAGGAAAAACAAGGACAAAGGTTTGGGAAATGCCAGTAATGGCATTTGCCATAGCTATACCGAGGATGGTCGATGCGTATCGCTGTTAAAGATCCTGCTTACCAACCATTGCATATTTGATTGTGCTTACTGTGTATCGCGAAAAAACAATGACATCAAACGCGCGGCGTTTACTGTTCAGGAAGTGGTTGACCTTACCATTAATTTTTACCGCCGCAATTATATCGAGGGCTTGTTTTTAAGCTCCGGAATTTTTAAAGACGCCGATTATACCATGGAGCGCCTGGTGCGCGTGGCAAAAAAACTTCGTACCGAACATAATTTTAACGGCTACATCCATCTCAAATCCATCCCCGGTGCAAGCGACGAATTGATGCGTGAGGCTGGGCTTTATGCTGATAGATTAAGCGTTAACCTGGAAATGCCTACCGAGGCTGGCTTAAAACTGCTGGCTCCGGATAAAAACCGGCAGGATATGATCGATCCGATGCAGTTTTTAAAAGATGAGATCATCCAAAATAAAGAAGAGAAAAAGCTTTTTAAAAGTACGCCGATGTTTGCCCCCGCCGGGCAAAGTACGCAGGTAATTGTGGGGGCTACGCCCGAAAGTGATCAGCAGGTTTTGCAATCGGCCAATTATTTTTACAAAAACTTCAATTTAAAACGGGTTTATTATTCGGGCTATGTACCTGTTCTTGCCGATCAGCGTTTGCCTGCCTTAAATACCGCTGTACCCATGGTGCGCGAAAACCGGCTTTACCAGGCTGATTGGTTGATGCGTTTTTATGGTTTCCAGGTAAATGAGATAGTGAACGACGGTAACCCGCTGCTTGACCTGGATATCGACCCGAAACTAAGCTGGGCTATCCGCAATATGCAGGTATTTCCTATTGATATTAATAAGGCCGATTTGCAATTGATATTGCGCGTGCCGGGTATAGGCTTGTTATCGGCACAAAAAATAGTTGGCGCGCGCAAGTTTGCCAGGCTGGGCTGGGAACAGCTGAAAAAAATAGGGGTGGCTGTTAACCGCGCCCGGTACTTTATCACCTGCCAAAGCAACGAGTTTGAGCGGCGCGACCTTACCGGGCAAAATATTAAACAGTTTATTATGGCCGAATCGCAGAGTAAATACATCAAAAATACGCAAACACAATTTAGCCTGTTTTAATTATGCATACGCTGTTGTACGATGGAACATTTGAGGGCTTGCTGACGGCAGTGTTTGAAATATACGACCGCAAGCTACATCATGTGAAATTGATAAAAGGGGAGTGGCGTAACGAAGCGTTGTTTGAAGAGGTGATACCAATTATTACAGACGAAGCACGGGCTAACCGGGTATTACGTGGCCTGCGTAAAAAGCTTTCGACGGCAGGGGTGCAGCGCTTATATATAACGCATATGGCCGAAATTGCCGGCGAAGACTGCAATATTCTTGGTTTTATCCGCTATGCTTTCGACAGTGAAATCAATATTGAAGAAGACTACGGCAACAGGTATGTAATGCGCTTATCTGAAATTTTGAAAATGGTACGGCGTGAAAAACATAGGATGGAGGCTTTTGTGCGCTTTCAGAAACTGAACGATGGGACTTTTTATGCCGGCATCGAACCTGATTTTAATGTGCTGCCACTCTTGATCAAACATTTTAAAAGTCGCTATGCCGATCAGAAATGGATGATCTATGATATTAAAAGAAGCTATGGCTTGTATTATGATCTGCACGATACACAGTTTATAGAAATGAATTTTGCGGATGGTGGCAAGCCAACAGATGTAATTGCCACTTACAGTGAAGACGAAGGTATTTATCAAAACCTATGGAAAAACTATTTTACCAGCGTAAACATCGCTTCGCGCAAAAATACTAAGCTTCATATCCGCCATATTCCTAAGCGATACTGGCGGCATTTAACAGAAAAAATTTAGCGGTTTTGTGATTTTACGCGTTTTTGATCTTTTGCCTAAAGTTGATTTTTGACTTGTTGGTGGAAAAAGGGCGATGTTAATAACTATGGAGTGTATTTGCCTGGTTAACAGTATTTATAGCTGAATTTGGTGGTTTTGGCATTGTTGATAACTGTTAATTAGCGGTTGATAACCTGTTAATAAAAACAATGAAAAATATTTGCCAAATCGCCATTATGTCCCGATATTGAAATCATCAAGAACGACGTACTTTGACAGCCTTTCAGGAATACGGAAATTGAATCGGGTGAACCTTCGGGGGAACTAAAGATCAAGGGAAGTCCCTGAGCCAAACGAAAAAATGAAGAAGGCGAAAGCTTTTGGAAAAAAGAAAAATGGTTAAAAGAGGTGCCGGGATTAAGAAGAAAGCGCTCTACGGAGGGCCAAAAACAGAAACTGGTGATATTGAAGGTTAGTCAACCGCTCGTGAGAGCAACCGACGAAGATCATATCGGTCAAAAATACACAAAACTTGATGCTGTTGGGCAACTACGGTTAAGCAACAGTTTGGAAACGGGAGTTCAAATCGCAAGAGATGACTCCCGTTTTCGCTTTTATAAGGTTTTTGTTTTTGGAGATATTTTTCTTCCAAAACTAAAATCATTATTTTAGACGGATATGAATAAGGACGGCCAGCGGAACCAAAAGAAAATATTTGTTTTAGATACCTCGGTGATCCTTTACGATCACAACGCATTCCAAAATTTCCAGGAGCACGATGTAGCCATACCGGTACAGGTATTGGAAGAACTTGATAACAAGAAGAACGGTAATGATACCCGCAATTTTGAGGCCCGCAGCTTTATCAGGCTGATGGACGATTGGTCGCACAGTAACGTGGTGAACGAGTGGCTGCCTCTTAACGGCAAAAGTAAAGGCCGTTTCAAAGTGGCTATGGATGTTAAAAGCACCGGGCTTGATGCAGAGCAGATTTTTGGCTCGGATAAAACAGACCACCGCATCCTGAACGCCGCGCTGGGTTTGCAGGAAGAAAATCCCGATAAAAAAGTAGTACTGGTTTCAAAAGATATCTGTTTGCGTTTAAAAGCCAAAGCGCTTAACCTCCACGCTGAGGATTACGAAACCGGCAAGATTAAAAACCTGGAAGAGTTGTACACCGGTAAAACTGATGTGAACAAGGTAACCGAAAAATTGATCTCCACACTCAATAAAAACGAAAACCTTCCGGCCGAAAACTTAAATATCACCTCGTATACCAATAATCATTTTTATGTATTAAAGGGTAAAAAGAGCGATGTGGTTGGTTTTTACAATTCGCAAAGCAAACAGCTTGAAAAGGTGACCGAGCAACCGGTGCTCAATATTCATCCCCGTAATTTAGAGCAATCATTTGCCATTCACGCGCTTTTACATCCGGATATTAAACTCGTAACAATACAAGGCAATGCCGGTACGGGTAAAACATTATTAGCGTTGGCCAGCGCGCTGGAGCAGCGCAAATATTACCGCCAGATTTTTGTGACTCGCCCCATAGTGCCGTTAAGTAATAAAGACATCGGTTTTTTGCCCGGCGATATCAAATCGAAAATAGATCCATACATGGCCCCGATATGGGATAACCTGAAATTTATTAAAGATCAGTTTGCCGATGATGAAAAGATGCAGGCCAAAATTGATGAACTGGTTAATAACGACAAAATCTCGATAGCGCCGCTGGCGTTTATCCGGGGCCGCACTTTAAGTAAAATCTTTTTTATTGTTGATGAGGCTCAAAACCTTACCCCGCACGAGGTTAAAACCATCATATCACGCGCAGGCGAGAATAGCAAATTTGTATTTACCGGTGATATTTACCAGATTGACACACCCTACCTTGATGCAGAAAGTAATGGGTTATCCTACCTTATTGATAAAGCCAAAGGGCACCCGCTTTATGCGCATATCACTTTGCAAAAAGGGGAAAGGAGTGAGCTGGCTAATTTGGCAACGGAACTGTTGTAGGCGGTAAACAATGTTTTATACCAAGACAGTGTTCTAAAATAGCGTCATTGCGAGGCACGAAGCAATCCCCGATAAGCAGGTCCGCCCTGCATAGTTTGGGATTGCTTCGTGCCTCGCTATGACGGCTTTGATGTAGCGGTTTAATTAAGTTTTATATCACATCATATTTCTTCGCAAAAGCTGCGGCATCCAACTTTCTGAAATCGCTGATCCCGGCAATAAGTTCTTCCCGACTCCAATCCCACCAGTTAATACGTTTTAATGCAGCTTCAACATCTTCGGTTACCCTGCGGCGAATAACACGCGCCGGGTTTCCTGCTACAATGGTATAATCGGCCACATCTTTGGTAACTACAGATCCGGAACCGATAATAGCGCCTGTGCCGACCGAAACACCGGGCATAACAATGGCCGCGTGGCCAATCCATACATCCGGGCCGATAATTACGCGTGCTCTATTCCGCCAGTTTGATACTTCGTCATGATCGTCATCCTGATCATCCATAAAGTGCGATTTGGCACGATAAGTAAAATGGTGCAATGTTGCCCGCCACATAGGGTGGTTAACCGGGTTAATGCGCACATGCGATGCGATATTGGCAAACTTGCCTACTTCGGCATTAAAAACATCGGCATCCCTGATCATGTAGGCATAATCCATCAGGTCGCTGGCTATAACTTCGCAACGTTGCCCAACGGTGGTCCAGGCACCCATGCGGCTGTTTTTTACTATGGCGCTTTCATGGATCCATGGGGCCTCCGTCATAGGTATGGGGCCTCTCCATGGGTCGGCAAATTCGCCGTGATCAATTGCTATCATCTTGAATAATTAATATATGGTATTGAAAATTGTGTACGTGATTTAAGCGCCAATGCTTTGCGCGGCTGCAAGTCCGCCGATTTTTTGGCTATTCCCTTTAAGCTTATTGAAAAAATAGATGTAAGAAAAAACAATAGCTAATACGCCGGTAATTCCCATACAAACACAGATGTTAAGGAAAATAGATAGTACGGAATCGGTTGAAGGAACCAGGTATCTGAAGATCATTAAAACAATGTACCCGGTATACCCAACCGAATCAACAATATACATCAGGAAGCCTACATTGGCGCGTTCGCGTGTAATGGCTATCAGGCGTTCAAATACGATGGCATGCACAGCAACATAGGGAATGTAAACCCCGAGGCCTGCCAGTACCATAAAATAAAACTTATCAAGCCCTAAATTTAAGCCGAACACGGTAAGCAGCAGGATCAAAAAACCTGCGAGGCTTATAAATAACGAAAACCGGAAGGCTTTGTAATTATCTTTTATCAGCACTGCCATACCTATCACGATGATGATACCGAAGGATACAATCAGTTCGGATTGGGTAAATAACTGCGGGGTTTTAGGATAGCCAAGCCCGGTCCATAATTCTACGGCAAAATCTGCCCGGATACTGCGCAGCAAGGTAACAAACAAATACACTAAAATAATAGCGATCAGGCCCGGAGCATATTTAGTAAAAAAATGCCACCTGTCGCTTGCACTCATAGGGTTGCGGGCCGATCGTTTTTTGATATCAGCTTCGGTTGGCGGCGGGGTAACCGCGAGCATCGCGGTAAAAAGGAGTGTGGGTACTAAAAAAATGGCTCCGGCGAAGGCCGGCATCCAGTTTTCTGAAACTCCATGCGCAAGCAGCAGGGTGCCTACTGATTTTGAAACGCCATCGGATACAATAAAACTGGCGCATAGCCCGGCAATTAAAAACTCGGTATTTTTTCGCCCTTCTACAAACCCAAGCACCAGGCCAAAAACTATACCCAGCGGTAACCCGTTTAAAAACAGGCAACATATATTCCATGGGCGGGGTACAAGGCCAAAAAGCAGCAACATTAATTCGGCAAAGCCTATCAAACTTAAAATACCGGCTATGCGCTGTTGCGGTTTTATTTGGGATACCAGTTTAATACCCAGCCATTTTGCAATTACATAGCCCAGGGTTTGAGCAATGATGAGCAGGATTTTATAGTTGACACCAAAAAACGAGGCTTCGGCGTAAGTAGAAGCTGTATAAGGTTTCCTGAAGCCGTACATACAAAAGTAAGTGCCGAAAGCCGCCAAAAGAACCCAGGCCGGATGCGCGATTATTTTTTGCCAGCGTGTTGTTGGCTTAAATTCCTGCTCAGTTGTGCTCTTTTCCATGGTATATCTTATTTGGGCTGCTCCGGTTAATTAGCGTATTCGGGCAGCCTAAATTGGATAATCCGCATTTGGACACGGTTAGGGAAAAATTAGATTTATGTTAGGCAATACTTTGAGAGATTGGCCGTTTGAAAAAATAATAAACCCAATAAGTAGCCTGTTTGAAATTTCGGGGATTTATTAAAATTGTTCTACACACCTAAATCTTATGAAAATCTGTTACTTCTTTCTTTGTTGCGTTTCGTTGTGTTTCTGGTCATGCCACTCCGGCGGTTCGCGGTTACAAGTTATTAGCATTGATTCTGCTATGAAGCTGGTTCCGGCCTATATTGATACCACAATTATTGTGAAAGATAATTTGGGTACACCGCTCAGTTTCAGACAATATATTATTACGCTTTTGAGTAATGAAGGAATGATCTATCGTGAAAAAGAAACATTGAAATTGCAGCGATTTACTAAAACAGCCATCGATTCTTTAAATAGAGATGACCACGCTATTGCACGATGGGATAGATGGACAGCTATCCGGAACAAACATTCAAATACTTTTGATGAAACTTTCAGGAATCTTGATACTGTATTTACAACTGCCGATGAAATAATAGTGTTTAAACATTCCCGAACCATGTATTTGAAACGAAGGGGAAAGAATATTTTAAAATTCAAGATAAATCTTGGCAGAAATCCCGAAGGTAACAAAGTTTCAGATGGTGACTTACGTACCCCCGAGGGAGTTTACTACCTGGATAATAAAACAATTCGTGGTGATAAGTATTACAAAAGTTTTTGGATCTCCTATCCCGACTCGGCTGATCGTGCTAAAGCATTAAAAAATGGAGTTAAACCAGGCATAGGAGTAATGATCCACGGAACCCCGCCGGCACGTACCGATGCTAAGGACTGGACTAACGGCTGTATCGCCCTCGCCAACAATAACATGGATACATTATTTAAATATGTAATGTCCGGTACATTGATCGATATCCGGAAATAGAAACTTCACACCTGCATTATAACTCTTGCGCTCATCTGTGATGAGCGCTTAACATGGTTTTCGCATCTGTGATGCGCGTTTCGCGATACTATTGAAGTCCGATTGAAGCATCTTTAAAAACGAGCACAAGTTTTTATATATCTTATTAGAGTTCGCAATTATTAATATTAATTATCCAACAACCGCCGGTGATAGTTTATCTGCCCCAAATGGTAACCCAAATGCATAGCCAGGTGAACAAAAAAGTATTCAGTAGTCGCATCTTTGACCATTATCTCGGCAGGATATTTTTCGTTCAGTTGCTCCTCTGAGATCATATCGAAAGTGTTTTCGATTATGGTGATCGTGTTTTCTATCTTATCCACCAGTTCCGCCCGCGGTATATCTTTTAGCGCGAATTCATCTTCGCGGTTCCGTACGTAGCCGGTTTTCCCAAATTGCGCGCCGATGTACGCGTTCAGGTTCCCAATCAAATGCAAACAAAGGTTTCCTGCAGAGTTTAAGATGCTTTTTTCGATATACCAGATCTTTTGCTCGTTTTGGTAAGCTTGGATTTCCAGTTTTAACTTTTCAAGGTCGCGGATGATCAATTTTTTCAGCGTATCTTTTATCATATATTTCCTGTTGCGGGTTATTAAAAAAATCCCCGGTTTAGTAATGCAAGGTATTTATTTATAGTTAAAGCCTAACCACAGAAGTTTTTAAAACTACCTGACATTTCCTACGTATCTTTAAGGTGTAAAGCATCACCGTATAACTCAGCCTATGAAAATCTCCAAATATCTCCACTCATGTCTTTTATTCGAATTGGATAATCACCAGCTGTTATTTGATCCCGGTAAGTTTTCGTTTGCCGAGGGCCTGGTAACGTCTGAAATGTTTAGTGAGGTAAGGGATGTTGTGATTACCCATATCCATCCCGATCATTTTGATGTAGATATTTTAAAAAGTATTGTAGAATTAAGCGGGGCAACGGTGATCACCAATACGCAGGTAGCCAAAGAACTGGATAAGGCAGATATTAAATATATTATTTTAGAAGAGGGTACTCACAAAGCAGGCCCGTTCAAACTCCAGGCCTTCCCGGTTAAACATGAACTGATCATGGATAATCCGCTACCACAAATGACGGGCTTTTTAATCAATAATAAGGTATTGCATCCGGTTGATTCGATGGAGGATAAGCTGCTTAATTTTAAAGGTATCGAATTGCTGATCATGGTTACCATGGCTCCCTTTACCAACGAACCAACCATAGCGGCCTTTGCCGATGAACTGAAGCCTAAACAAATTTTCCCGGTGCATGATGGCTACGCTAAAGACTTTTTTATAGCCCAGCGATATGCGGCTTACGTAAAGCACTTTGAAAAACAAGGCATTAAGTTTCATGAAATTTATAAGGTGGGGGATGGGATAACCTTGTAGTAGAGACGCATAATTGCGTCTCCGAATGTGCTTGATATTGCTTGTCCTTCGGGAGACGCATGTGATGCGTCTCTACAGAAAATCGTATTAAAAAAAGAAACCCCCACCGGGAGGTGGGGGTTCTTTGCGGGGTCAGCCTCCTGCTAAGCTTACCCGCGTTAACCTTATCACACTGCTAAGGTGAGGATTAATAATGAAGAAAACATGAACATTAATTCACGTTAAATTTTCATCTTAGCAAAAAACACAATTTCCCCTATGCAAAAACCCGACAGCCTGATTTTTGATATGGACGGAACCCTTTGGGATGCCGTTGATACCTATGCCGAATCATGGAACCTTATTTTTCAAAAGCATGATATAAAGCGAATTATAAAACGCGATGATCTTTTACACGTTATAGGTCTGGATGGTAAACGGCTTACCCAGGTAATGCTGCCCGAATATGACGAAGAACGCGGAATGGAAATTTATTATGAAGTAAACCAGGTTCGGCGCGAAATTTTACCCAGCAGCGGCGGCATTATGTATAAAGGCGTTGTTGAAGGGCTGAAACAATTATCGGCTAAATACAAACTTTTTGTAGTTAGTAACTGCGCGGTAGGTATTATTCCCTTGTTTTTAAACTGGGCCAAAATTACCGATGTTATTACCGATTCGATAGCCTATGGCACTACCCAGATGCCTAAAAGCCACAATATGAGCTTGCTGATAGATAAGTACAATTTACAAAGCCCCATTTATATAGGCGATACCAATAGTGACGCTGAGCAGACACGGTTGGCCGGCATCCCGTTTATATTTGTAACCTACGGGTTTGGTAATACTGATGATTATGATCAAAAGTTTGATGATTTTGAATCGTTTACCCAATATTATCTCGGTTTGTAAGTTTAATGTACATGAAACACCATCTACTTTTTCTGCTTGTTTTTATTTTGTTTGGCGGCCCGGTGCTTGCACAGCATTCAACAATCGAATCGGAAAAGTGGATTAATGAAGATCTTGGTCACCTGTACTTTGATGGGGGAAAAGTTTACTTCAATTTTGATGGTTACGATAAAAACAAAAACGGCTATAAAATTGAGCACGATACGCTGAAAATAATAGATACCTATACCACCAGTGCTGATGATTTTAAACAGAAGCATACCGATGTGTCGAAATTTATCGTCAATTATTTTGATGGCAAAAAGCTGGTAATTAAGGCCATTAATGAAAACGCGGTTAAACTGGCCGGTCGCACAGCCCTGGAGTTTAAAAACTATAAAGCCAGCTTTGATAACGGCATTAAATTTTCAAAGCTGCGCTTTTTATCATCAACCTGTTATGGGCAGTGCCCGCAGCTTGCTGTTAATATCTGGGCCGATGGTACCTATCGTTTAAAGGGAGGCGAGTTTGCCGATCCTTATAAAGGAGATTTTGCAGGTAAACTCAGTGCCGCGCAACTGGATACGCTCAATTATTTGCTGAAACACAGCGAGCTTAAAAAAATGCACGAGTGGAAGCAAGGTAACCAGGTGGTAGATGCCCCCAATTATTATCTTGATATTGATTTTACAAACAATAAGGATAAACTCACCATTACCACTAATGAGCCACCGATGAATTTAAGAGAGCTGGTGACGTTTCTTGTCGAATCGTATAAGAAAGTGAAACTTGTTCCTTACAATGAAACCTCAAATTAGGATTTGACCTCTTATAACTTTGATTTGTTTGCTTAACCGTTCCCTTTTTCTAGCTTAGTTAGCAAATTACATCTCCATGAAAAAAACTAAAATCAAACTTATCATTACGCTGATTTTGCTGTTGGTTATTGTTGTGTTCGTTTACTTTAGATACTATTTTGTATTTGGCGAGGGAACAAAAGCTGGAACAATGAATTACTTTGTGAAAAAAGGATACGTGTTTAAAACTTATGAAGGCCGCCTCATCCAGACCGGAATCCGTTCGCAAATACAGGGTGGTACCATTGGCTCGAACGAGTTTATGTTTTCTGTTACCGACGAAAAGGTGGCTAAGCAATTAAGCAGCAACGCCGGTTCTTTTCTTGAATTACATTATAAGGAATACACGCATACTTTACCATGGAGAGGGGTGAGCGTATTTGTGGTGGATAGTATAGTATCGGCAAAACCCGCTGTTCCGGGAATGTAATATTAGGATTTCGGATTTGGGATTTTCGATTTCGGATTTATTTAATGTTGAATTTAAAATTTAAAATTCTCCCATACCTAAATCCGAAATCGAACATTCGAAATCCCAAATCCCCAATCAACCTACCAGTTTGTAACTTAACTCGCCGTTTTGTTTGGTTATTTTAACCATTCCCCTTGCAAACAGGTAATCAAGCACTTCGCTGGCGTTTTTTTGATGGGTGTAGGCGTTTACCGATGGTTCAAATTCGCTTAGCTTTTCGGTAATATCGGCCACGGTGGCCTGTTTCAGTTCCGAAAGCGCGAAAATTACCTTATCCTGTGTACAGGATACCTTTACAAAGCAGTTTGGTACCTGCAGGCTTTTATGGGCCTCAAAAAACGATCTGTTTGTGCTGTTCATCTGTTTACTAAATATTATTAGGCATTAACCGTATCACGTAATGATTTTACGGTATCATGCGCTTTTTTTAAACCTTCAAGATGATCATTTAGTATACTTACTACTTTTTCATCTTCCCAAATCAACTCCTTGTCATCAAGCGCGGCGCGGTAAGCTTTTTTGGCTACATCTTCGCCGTATTCGCAGCTGGATAAAATGCCGTGTCTGTCTTTGCTTACAAAAACCGATTTTACATCCATCCAGGCATGATAAAACTTGCCCGAAAGCGTTGTGCCGTCTGCCGGGTCGCCGCCTAATACGTGTATGTATTCGCGTATTTCACTAACGTAACTTTTGCTTTGTTCAATATACTCATTAAAAAGTAAATTCAAACCCGTTTCGTCGGTAGCTTCAACGGCTTTTTCATAACCGGCAATCCTGTCGTTGTTTATTTTGATCAGATCGTTTAGCGCCGCGATCTGGTGCTGTACGTGTTGTAGAACTCCCATGGCTTTTGTTGTTTTGTTATAATAAATAACATAGCTTATGGGTTAATGTTTTTTATTTAGGTTGAATTTGGTTTTATAATCAGATCAATAAACCCGTTATAAAAATTCCCGGGCTAAGCGGCGGCCGGGTGAGACGGCCGCCGTCAGGGCTTTTCCCGATTAGGGGTACTATTTAGTTGATCAGTTAAGGAATTTAAAATCAGGCTACGTCCCGTTTTTGGGTGTAGTAGGCTATCTTTTTCAGCAATTCATTCATTTCAAAAGGCTTGGCTAAAAAATCGTCGGCCCCGGCTTCCATCGCCGATTCGCGGATATCGCGGCTTGCCGAGATCATGATAACCGGAACGCTTTTAATGGCTTCATCCTGCTTTATTTTTTTGCAGATATCCCGTCCGTCTTCACCACTCATCCAGATATCAAGCAGTAATAAATCGGGTTGTTCCTCTTTCATATCAGGTATCGTAGTCGATCCGTCAAGCGTTGACGCAACATCGTAACCTTCAAATTCAAGCAGCATTTCCACGGCGTCAACAATGCCCGGATCGTCATCTGCAATCATGATCTTTTTATTCTTTGTATCCATTGTAGAGGTAAGGGCTTGGTTAAACCCTCTGAAATAATTGTGATGAAATACTTTTAATAAACGGGGTAACAGAAATTAACTATTACTATCACCGTTTACGGGTAAAGCAAAGCAAAAAGTAGACCCTTTGCCTTCAACGCTGTTTACCCACATTCTGCCGCCTTCGCGCTTAATTATTTCCGCAGAGATGTATAATCCCAACCCCAAACCGGGGAAAGTATGCTGCTTATTCCCACTTACACGATAAAACTGTTCAAATACCCTGTCCTTTTTATCGTCGGGAATCCCGATACCAAAATCCTGCACGCAAACAATGGCCTCGTTATTTTCCATGCGGGTGCTCACAATGATCTTATCGGTATGCGGCGAGTATTTAATGGCGTTGGTAATTAAATTGGTGATCACCTGGCTTATGCGGTCTTTATCCGAGTAGATTTTACCTGTGGCGTTGAAATCCTCTATCAATTGATGTTTTTGGGTGGTGTGTTGTAAATCTTCAACAGTTTCCTTAACAGCTTCGTTAAAGTCAAACCAGGTTTTGTTGAATTGCAGCCTGCCCGAGTTTATTTTGGTTACATCCAGCAAATCGCCAATTAAATTAGTGAGGCGGTTTACCTGGGCATCCATGCGTAAAACCATTTCGGCCTTTTTTTGCTCGCCTTCGCGTTCAAGCATGGCTCCCAATACCTGCGCGTAAGCTTTTATGCTGGTAACAGGTGTTTTTAATTCGTGACTGGCAATGCCTAAAAAATCATCCTTCTGACGTTGCAGTTGTTTTTGCTCGTCAATATCGGTATTGGTACCAAACCACTTAATGATCTTTCCGTCGATGATAAAAGGCAATGCCCTTGTAAGGTGCCATTTATAGTTACCGCTTTTATCTTTCAGCCTAAACTCATACTGATAGATATTACCCGTGGCCAAGGCCGTGGTCCAGGCCTCTATACATCCGGGTTGATCTTCGGGATGGATGCCGTCCAGCCAATCAGGGCCGGCTATCAGGCCGGCGGGTAATCCAAAATAATCAACCGTGCGCTGGTTTACATAATCCAGTTCGCCATCTGTGCGTGCCGTCCATAATTGTACCGGCATAAAATCGGTAACAAATTCAAATTGTTTTATCTGGTCGTTCAGCTCCTCGTTTTTGAGTTTTAGCTGCTGTTCGGCAACCATTTTATCGGTAACATCAATGCAGGTGCCTATGTAACCAGTAAAATCGCCATCGGCATTATACTGCGGGTTGCCCGAGGCAATACAGAAGCGAATTGCCTTATTTTTGCGTTTTATCCTGAAATCAACCTCGTAAAACCTCCGGGCCTGTAAATCATCTATAAACTTTTCAATGGCCCGGCCACGGTCTTCAGCAACTATGGCGTTACCCCAGCCTTTGCCCATATGCTTTTCATATGGTGTGCCCGTCCAATCAACCCAGGTTTGGTTTACATATATGATATCGCCATTTTTATCCGCCATCCATAAGGCGGCCGGCGAGGCATTGGTGATGCTTTGCAACAGGCGTTCGCTATCCATCAATGCTTTCCTGTCGGCTATTTCGCGGCGCAAATCGCGGGCTAAGCTGGCGCGGCCTTGCGGCTTACCGGTTGCGGCGTCATAAACCAGCATGGTGGTGCCGTAAACGGGGATGGGTTCGCCGGTTTCAAAATGACGATAGATTACTTCACCGCTCCATTTACCATTACTGTTTAACGCTTTATTGATGCTGTTTTTTAGTTTTTCCAGTTCGCCGGGCATCACATATTCGCTGTTATGCCGTCTGATGTCTTCGTGGTTTTTTATGCCCAGCATATTACGGCCGGCAGCGTTTACATAGCTTACATTGCCATCCAGATCAGACAGGCTTACAAAATCTGAGCTATGGTCAATAAGCGACAGCAGTTTGTATTGCTCGTTCCGGGCTTCCTTTTCGGGCCGCAAATCGCGCGCGACGGAGGCCATGCCAATAGGCAGACCGGTTAAAGGATCATCAATTCTGAACGAACTTAAATATATCGGGATGGTTTCGCCGGTTTCAAAATGCCGGTAATGCATTTCTCCGCCCCAGCGGCCGGTTTTACGTACCATCGGTTCAATTTCATTGGCAATTTTGGGCTTATCAATATCAATAAAATACTCAACGCCGGGTTTCAGGGCATCTTTGGTAGTGTTAATGCCAAGCGTGGCATATCCTGTTTTGTTAATATAGGTAACATCGCCATTCATGTTGCCAACAGCTATAATATCGGCGGTGTTATCAATAAGTGCTATCAGTTTTTGTTGTTCCTGCTTGTCCAGGATTTCGCGGGTAATATCCTGCACGGTGCCGGCAAAACGGATTGCCTCGTGGTTATCGTTAAAATAGGCATTACCCTTAAGGTGGATCCAGTATTTTAATGACCCATCGGGCTTGATGGTTCGGATGATCACATCATAACTGCCGCCGTTTTCAGGATTATAAGCACTCGTTACCGCGGTGCGCAGTCGTAGCGCGTCTTCAGGATGAACGTATTTTAACAGTTCAGCATATGTTATTTCATCGCTTTTTTCAAACCCGCAAAGTTCCTTGCAACGGTCGTCCCATGTCACAGTTTGTTCTTTTGGGCACAGATCCCATGTGCCCAGCTCGGCGGCTTGCAGGGCAAACTGCATGCGCTCTTCTTTTTCGGTAAGCTGCTTGCGGGTAAGTACCAGTTCGGTAACATCGGCAGCCGTATTTAATACCCCCCAAACCTCGCCTTTTTCATCCTTTAGGGGCTTAAAGGTAAAATTGAAATAAAATGTTTCCAACCGGCCATCCATCACCAGGTCAACCTGTTGCTCTTTACCTTCATAAGCGGTAGCGTTATAAAACACATCAAGCAATACCTGGTGGTAACCCTGGGCTTCCAATTCGGGCAACAGGCCGAAGTAGGTATTGCCAATAACGTCAGGCCCTTTTCCCCATATATCAATAATGGTTTTATTGGCTATCATGATAGTCATTTCGGCACCTACGTATAAGGCTACGGGTGATGGCGACTCTTCTATCAGGATACGGAAGATATTTTCGTTAAGCTGAAACTGGTGATTGGGCGGATAGTTCATTGCGCAATTAAAACCTATAAATATAATCCAATTATTAATTAAATACAGAAAAGGCCGGTAAACCGGCTGATTTCTGTTAAAGTAGTAATGTGGATAACGAAACAGGTGTTTGTAATTAGTAAGAGAAAAATTATATTAATTAATTATATGGCCTGTTATTTGAATACTATATTTATCAAAAAGTTTAAACGTATATATTTAAGTGGAAGTTACTTTTTCGTGTAAACGTAAAACCAGGATACCGGAACGTTTTTTCACTTTGAATTACACGCTATGCTTCGGTTTTCTGTATACTTTTTTATTCACAAAATAAAAACCCGGAAAACAATTTTACACGTATTGATATTATTATCCCATCAAAATAAAAAAGCTATAGTACTGGTGTTTAACTGTGTTGTAGTCTTTTTTAAATATTAGTTTATATGACCAAATCTCATAAAAAACAACAGCCTATTAATTACCCGTCATTGCCTAAAACGCCTACAGGTATTAGTGGCTTAGATGAAATAACCGAGGGTGGTTTACCTAAAGGTAGACCATCATTGGTGTGCGGTGAAGCCGGATGCGGCAAAACACTCATGTCGCTCGAATTTATAATTAGAGGGGCAATTGAATTTAATGAACCGGGGGTTTTTATGGCTTTTGAAGAAAAAGCTGATGAACTGACCATGAATGTGGCCTCGCTTGGTTTCGATCTGAATCAGCTGCAGGCAGATAAAAAAATCAGGCTTGATCATGTTCATATTGACCGTAGTGAAATTGAAGAAACCGGCGAGTACGACCTTGAAGGCTTGTTTATCCGCCTGGGTTATGCCATCGACAGCATCGGCGCTAAACGCGTTGTGCTGGATACGCTCGAGAATCTGTTTTCAGGTCTTTCTAATACAACTATATTACGGGCCGAGTTGCGCCGGTTGTTTGGCTTTTTAAAGGAAAAAGGCGTTACGGCCATCATCACGGGCGAAAGGGGTGAAGGCTCATCATTAACACGCCAGGGGCTTGAAGAGTACGTATCTGATTGTGTGATATTGTTAGATCACCGCGTTATCAACCAGATTTCTACCCGGAGGCTCCGGATTGTAAAATATCGCGGTTCACAACACGGCACTAATGAGTATCCTTTTTTAATTGACGAGGATGGTATTTCGGTTTTGCCGGTTACTTCGTTAAAATTAGAGAAGGAGGTATCCTCTACCCGGGTCTCATCAGGCATTCCTGCGCTTGATCATATGTTAAGTGGCAAAGGCTTTTTCAGGGGCAGCAGTATTCTGGTATCGGGTACGGCAGGTACGGGTAAAACCAGTATCGCTGCTTATTTTGCTAACGAAACGTGTAGTAAAAAAGGTAAGTGCCTTTACTTCGCTTTTGAAGAATCGCCCAAGCAGATCATCCGTAATATGAAATCGATCAATGTCGATCTTCAAAAACATGTGGATTCGGGCTTGCTACAGTTCCATGCTTCGCGCCCCACGCTTTACGGATTGGAGATGCATCTGGTAGCTATTTACAAGCTTATCAAAAAGTTTAAGCCGGCGGCAGTTGTACTCGATCCTATTACAAACCTTATCACCGTAGGTTCGGTAAGCGAGGTTAAATCGATGCTGATCAGGCTGATAGATTTTTTACAGGAAGAACAGGTTACAGTAATGTTCACCGCGCTAACCCTGAATACAGTTATCAGCGATCAAACAGACGAAGGTGTTTCATCATTAGTTGATGCCTGGCTGTTGGTAAGGGATATTGAAAGTAATGGCGAGCGGAACCGAGGCATGTACATCATGAAATCGCGAGGCATGAAGCACTCCAACCAGGTACGTGAGTTTATTATTACCGATAACGGTCTCGATTTGGTTGATGTTTATCTTGGCCCTGATGGCGTACTGATTGGTTCGGCACGTGAAGCTCAAAAACTAAGAGAGAAAACAGGTGTGGCGCTACGCGATTTCGCGGTTACACGCAAGGATAAAGAAATTATGCGCAAGCGGATGATGCTTGAAGCAAAAATTTCAAGCCTGCAGGCCGAGTTTGAATCGGCCGAGGAAGAGTTGAATAAAATGTACCTCGAGGAAGAACTTAAAGACCAGATTGTTGAAAAAAACAGGCAGGAGATAACCAATATCCGCCGGGGATCTGTTGACGAGCCGCAAGGTAAAACCAAAAAGAAAAAGTAATGGAAACTGAAGAAATAAAATATGAATTGAGGTTGTATATAGCGGGTAAAACAGCTAAGTCTGTTACCGCTTTGGCCAACCTTAAAAAATATTGCGAAGAACATTTAAAAGGACAATATGTTATTGAGGTTATTGACCTGTTAATGCAACCACAACTGGCCGAGGGTGACCAGATTTTTGCTATACCAACGTTGGTAAGGAAAGTACCTGAGCCTATCCGCAAAATAATAGGGGACCTATCAAACGAAGAAAAAGTTTTGGTAGGATTAAATATACGGCCCGTTAACTAAAACATAAATGACAGAGCAAAACCAATTGCCTTCAACCGATAATGATGCTAATGATGCCGATCTTTTCAGACTGCGCCTGTTTATTACGGGTGCTTCGCCAAACTCAACGCGGGCTGTAACCAACCTGAAAGATATTTGTGAAAAGCATTTGAAGGATAAGTACGAGCTCGAAATTATAGATGTGTATCAGCAGCCATCAATAGCCCAAACAGAACAGATCATAGCATTGCCTTTGCTGGTAAAAAAAGCACCGGGTATGGAGCGCAGGCTGATAGGTGATATGTCTGATGTTGATAAAGTGTTAAGAGGACTTGGTATTGCTACAGGTAATTGATTATGGAAACGGATAAACTAACATACCAACAGCTACTGGCTGAGAACGACGAACTCCGTTTCCGGTTAGAAGAAGCGAACGATACCATCGAGGCTATCCGCAATGGGCAGGTTGACGCGCTGATTGTTAAAAACGGCGGTGAGCACCAGCTTTATACCCTGAAAACCGCCGATCAAACCTACCGTGTTTTTATTGAAAAAATGAACGAGGGCGCGGTTACTTTAAACCGCGACGGCGTTATTTTGTACAGCAACACACGCTTTGCCGCAATGGTTAACGAACCGCTTGAAAAAGTGATTGGTTTAAAATTTGACATTTTTGTTCCGGAAGTATCACACGGAAAATTTAATGAGATCATTAATGATGGCTGGGAAAATGATTGCAAGGGCGAAATGTTGCTTACCAGCCGGGATTTTAAACTTACACCTTGCCTGATTTCATGTACTACACTTGATTTGGATGAGGGCACGGCGCTTAGTTTGATCCTTACAGATCTTACCTCTCAAAAAGAAACTGAATGGGAACTAAAAGTAAAAAATGATCAGCTTGAAGAAGCACAGGATGCCGCCGAACGGTTGAATAATGAATTGGAAGATACCGTTAGGTTGCGTACAAGCGACTTATTGATTAGCCGTGAACACTTTAAGCTGCTGGCTAATAATATACCGCAAATGACCTGGACTAACCTGCCTGGCGGCGAGGTTGATTTTTATAACCAGCGCTGGTTTGACTATACCGGCAGGCGGTATGGTGAAACTGCGGGTTGGGGTTGGCAGCAGGTTGTGCATCCTGATGATTTGCAAAAAACAATGGATGCCTACCTGGCGTCATTAAAAAGCGGAAAAGTTTTTGAATTGGAAAACAGGTACCGCCGCTGGGATAGTACCTATCGCTGGCACCTTAACCGTGCAGTACCCTTGCGTGATGACACCGGCGAGATTATTTTTTGGGTAGGTACCGCAACAGATATCGAAGAGCAAAAGAAACAGCTCGACCTTAAAGATGAATTTATAGGCGTAGCCAGCCATGAGCTTAAAACACCTTTAACCAGTTTAAAAGGCTATTTGCAACTTATTGCGGCCTATAAAAAAGAAGAGCTCCCGGTTGTGGTTAAACAATATGTTGAAAAAGCCAATGGTGCCCTCAATAAATTACAGCGCCTGGTTAATGACTTGTTGGATGTAAGTAAGATTCACGCCGGTAGGTTGGAATATATGTTAAGCGAAGTAAACCTCGTTAACCTTGTTAATTCATCCATCGAAAACGCGATTCACATTTATTCCGATTTTCAATTTGTAAATACCGCGCAGGGCGAAATCTATATTGAAGGCAATGCTGAACGCCTGGAGCAGGTGATCATGAATTTTATCAATAACTCGGTTAAATACTCCACCGATAATAAAACAGTTATTATAGACGCCATGGTTATTGACAACGTAGCTCGGATATCTGTAACAGATTTTGGCATCGGTTTATCGGCCGAGCAAATAGACCGAATCTTTGAACGTTTTTACAGGGTTGAGGATAAAAAGTTTATGGCCAGCGGCTTAGGGATGGGACTTTACATCTCGGCCGAGATCATCAACAATCATCATGGTAAAATAGGGGTGGAGAGTGAATTGGGTAAAGGGGCTACTTTTTACTTTGAGCTCCCTTTAATTAAAAGGTAAATTTAAACCGGTAATTTAAATTGTGTCTAACGTAAATACTTCTGATATTGGCGGGCAACTATCTGTTAAAAATATAAAGTATGTTGGCCGAGCAAGGAAACGTATCTATAGTAAGCAGCCCTGACGGCGTAACTACCGTCAGCTTTTATCATCCGGCGCAAAACTCCCTGCCAGCATCGCTTTTAAAGCAGCTGGCAGAAACCATCACCACAGTCGGGAATGACCCCGAAACAAAAATTATCATCCTTAAAAGCGAAGGCGACCGTACTTTTTGTGCCGGTGCAAGCTTTGATGAATTAATTGCTATTAAGGATAAAGAAGCAGGCGCGAAATTTTTTGAGGGTTTTGCCAACGTGATCAACGCCTGCCGTAAATCGCCAAAAATTATTATAGCGAGGGTACAAGGGAAAGCCGTGGGCGGGGGGGTAGGTTTAGCCGCCGCCGCCGATTATTGTTTGGCTGCAAGTGCGGCCTCGATAAAGCTGAGCGAGCTAACTATCGGGATAGGCCCTTTTGTAATATCTCCCCCGGTGATCCGTAAAATTGGTATCGCCGCCTTTTCTGATCTTACCATTAAAGCTACCGATTTTCAAACTGCCGCGTGGGCAAAAGAAAAAGGCCTTTATAATGAGATTTATGATGATATCCCATCACTTGATGAAGGGTTAACCCAACTTGGCCAAAAACTGGCAGCCTATAACCCCGAGGCGCTTATGCTTTTAAAGCAAACGCTTTGGGAGGGAACTGAAAACTGGGACGAATTACTTGCGCAAAAAGCAGCCATAAGCGGCACACTGGTGTTATCGCCATTTACGCAGCAGGCGTTAAATAGCTTTTTGAAAAAATAGAAGTGTATTTGTATTATTAACCAGGTAATTATGTGTAAATAAAACACACAAAATTCATTTTTTTAAGTTTTAATAATAACTTTAATACGCGGACCCAAACCTTGTTCTATCGCTGTAGAAAATCGTTTTACGAAGCGTTATCATTAAATACCTTTTTGAATGAAGTTTCCCCATAAAAACAAGGTTGTTATTGTAGTAAGCCTGCTTGCTATGCTTGTTTTTAGTCATCTGATAACCAATCTGCTGCCCGATCTGCTGGTATGTTTCATCATCTCGGTTATCGCCTTTATTATCCTCAGTAAGCTCGAACAAAAACAGCTCGATACCGAAAGTGAAATTTTATCCATTAATACCACCCTTAGCGAAGAGGTGGAAGAACGGGCATCTAAACTGCGGGAAACCACCGGGAAGCTGGAAGCCAGTGAAAAGAAATACCGCTCGCTGATAGAGCATGCTTCTGACGCTATTTATGTAATTGATTTTGAAGGCCGCTTTACCGAAGTAAATGCCAGTATGTGTAAAATGACCGGTTATAGCCGTGATGAGTTGTTACAGTTTAAAGTCGAGAAAATTATTGATCCCGAAAGTTTAAAAACTGATCCTGTGTTACTTGGTCCGGATGATCTGTATACGGCCGTTATGCGCGAAAGGCGCTTTTTACGTAAAAATGGGGAGGTGTTTGATGTTGAAGTGAACGTGAAGCGTTTTACCGGCGATAGCGTACTGGTAATTGCCCGCGATATTACCAGGCGTAAACTGATGGAAACCGAGCTTAAAGAAGCCGAGATTAAATTCCGTACGCTGGCCGAAAAATCGGTACTGGGGGTTTATATTGTACAAAAAGGTCGCTTTGTTTATGTTAATCCGCGCTTTGCTAATGTGTTTGGATATGAGCCGGATGAGTTGATCGGCGCGTCATCGGTAGATGTGATCATTGCCGAAAACTTTAAAGCCATTACGCTTGAGCATGTACGCGCCCGCCTTGCCGGCGAAATGGAAAGCGTGAATTACGAGGTGATGGGTTTGTGCAAAAACGGCAGTAACAACTGGGTTGAGTTTTACGGTACGCGGGTACAGTTGGAAGGTGAACCAACAATCATAGGCTCGATGGTAGATATTACCGGGCGTAAAAAGATGGAGGAAGAGTTGCGGCAATCTGAACAGAAATACAAATTGCTGTTTGACAGCAACCCGCTGCCGATGTGGATGGTGGATAAAGATACGCTCGACAATATTGCTGTGAATGCCGCCGCAGTACGATATTACGGTTACAGCGAACAGGAGTTTTTGAAAATGAATGTGAGGGACCTGCGTACAGAGGATGAGTGGGAACGCATGCGGCAGAGTTACAATGCCATTACCCCCGAATCGGGCTATGTGGGCATGACCAAGCACCGCAAAAAGGATGGGACAATAATTGAAGTAGAGATTATTGCGCAGGATATTATCCTGGAAGGCAGAAATGTGCGGTTATCCGTAGCAAATGATATTACCCAAAAACTGAGGGCCGAAGAGTTGCTCCAAAAATCGGAAGCTAACCTGCAAACTATTTTAAACACTACCGATACGGCTTATACCTTGTTTGATAAAAAGCTCACTGTATTGGCCTTTAACCACCAGGCGGCGGCATTTGTAAAACAACAATATAACCATGAGGCTAAAAACGGTGATCAATTAGTCGATTATTTTCCGCAGCGCAGGTTTCCGCAATTTATGGAGTTTACCGGCAGGGTTTTGAACGGGCAGGACATTAGTTATGAAATTGACTACCCACAGCCGGATGGTTCAAAATGCTGGTATTACGTGCGCTTATTCCCGATAAAAGATAACAACGGAAAGATCCTGGGCCTGATGATGGCGCTTTATGATATTACCGAACGAAAGAATGCCGAAAACAAGCTGCACATTGCCTACGAGCGGATTCATAACCATATTGCAAGCATTAAAAACATGGCCTGGAAACAATCGCACTTTATGCGCAGCCCGGTAGCCAATTTAAAAGGCCTTGCCGCCATGCTTAAGGATGATCCTAACGATACCGAAGCCCTTGAACACATGATTACCGAACTTGAAAGGCTGGATACCGTAATCATTGAGATGGCCAATGACGCGGCCGATCATGATTAAATAACAAAGCCTTCAGTTTAAATGAAGGCTTTGTTATTTATGGCGGCTGTTAGCTTTCTGCTTTCAGCATTTTGCCTTTAGCTATCATTATTTACCAATGTCTGTAATAATGATGAACGCGGTGGTACCTGTGGTAATAAACCGGCCCATCATAATAACGTGCGCGATAGTAACGCGGACGGCCATAATATACCTGGCGACCGTAATACACCGGGCGGCCATAATATCCTTCTCTGTATACTACCCTATGATGCGGGCGGCCAAAATGAGCGCTTATGCTTACGCTTTGCGCGTTTGCAAATTGAACTGACAACATCAATACAAATGCTATTATCGAAAATCTGATCAACTTCATGACTTTAAAATTTAGTTAGTATTTAACTGCTTTGTATGGATATGACGGTTGATAAATATTTTGGTTTAATTAAATTTTTATATTTTTATGCATGTATTACTTTATCGTTTGTGCAATAATTGCTGCTATTATAATTGGCGTGTTTTTTATCAGGTCGTATTATGGTAAGCTGAATTGGGCAAAAAAGAAACTGGTAAAAGTTCAGGGAAAATGGGCTAAGCCTGTTAATACCCGGCGAAACTTTGACCTCATTAAACGATATCTTGACGCCAGCGAACGGGAAAATAAATTATCAGCCCAAACCGCGAACGATCTTGACCTGAACAGCATATTTAACTACCTTGATCGTACAAACAGCAAACCGGGAAAGCAATATTTATATGATCTTTTGCATCACCCCCTAACAGATATCGACGCGCTGCACGACCTGGATAACGAGATAGAAGACCTGAACCTCGATGTTCCGGCCCGCGATAGGATAGAGGTTGAATTATCAAAACTCAACGGCAGCAGCGCTTATTATATAATCGATCTGTTTCTGAAAATTCAGGAGCCGGTATTTCAATCGGTAATGAATTTATATATCAAGGTGTCGCCGTTTTTGATCCTGGCAGCTTTTGTTTCGTTAATCATCATACCCAACATCTTCAGTTTCATCTTTTTGATTTTGTTGTTTGTTTATAACCTGGTGATCCATTTTACAAGCCGCCAAAAAATAGCAACTTATACCAATGCGCTGTCACAAATGCTTATTATGCATCAGGTAGCTGTTACATTGGTTAAAAGCGGCAAGTTTAGCGGGGGCGAGGCCATAAAGCAGAAGCTGATTAACCTTACGGGCCTTAAACGAGCGCTCTTTCCAGCACAGTGGGATCCGAAGCTTGGAATTCACGTGACTTGAAGTCGCG
>JADMIO012937235.1_pt1 | contig 109614 bp, 84 predicted proteins | sample 8958161 | NCBI WGS metagenome assembly JADMIO01 (sample SAMN16585339, study PRJNA669376) | soil metagenome | isolation source: Crop rotation soil | place: USA: Cullars Rotation, Alabama | collected 2011 | reverse complement strand
GGTCCCACTCGTATCGTCGGTCTGATTATTAGTCTGGGACCACGGTCCCACTCGTATCGTCGGTCTGATTATTAGTCTGGAACCACGGTCCCACTCGTATCGTCGGTCTGATTATTAGTCTGGGACCACGGTCCCACTCGTATCGTCGGTCTGATTATTAGTCTGGGACCACGATCCCACTCGTGTTGTCGGTCTGATTATCGGTCTGGGACCACGGTCCCACTTGTATTGTCGATCAGACTATCAGCGTGAGACTACGATTCCATCAATGCCTGTCAAGGGCAAGTATTGACATTCGTCGTAACCTGTAGAACGGAGTAACCTCGGTGTGCGGTTGTATGCCTGCTGTGGATTGCTGCTGTGTCCTGCTTATCCACAACATTTTGCGCACGGTTATGTGGACAAAATACCTGGTTACCCAGGCCGTGCCGGCACGTTAACCGGGCTGCATCCGATGCAAGTGTGTCGCTGTCGACGAGCTCGCGAGCTCGGACATGAGGTTGCCCCGTATTCAGTGTCGCTGATTTGTATTGTCTGAAGTTGCTTTTACGTTAAGTTGATGCAGATCAATTAATACGATACCTGCGTCATAATTGATTATTTGACGTGGTTTGATGGCCTCCACGCACGTTGTGATATGTAGATGATAATCATTATCACTTTACGGGTCCTTTCCGGTGATCCGACAGGTTACGGGGCGGCGACCTCGCGGGTTTTCGCTATTTATGAAAATTTTCCGGTTTAAGGCGTTTCCGTTCTTCTTCGTCATAACTTAATGTTTTTATTTAAAATACCCTCTGAAAAGAAAGGAAACGACAGGTGCTGAAAGCGAGCTTTTTGGCCTCTGTCGTTTCCTTTCTCTGTTTTTGTCCGTGGAATGAACAATGGAAGTCCGAGCTCATCGCTAATAACTTCGTATAGCATACATTATACGAAGTTATATTCGATGCGGCCGATCTAGCAGAAAGTCAAAAGCCTCCGACCGGAGGCTTTTAACTTCTGTCACCTAGGTTACGCCCCGCCCTGCCACTCATCGCAGTACTGTTGTAATTCATTAAGCATTCTGCCGACATGGAAGCCATCACAAACGGCATGATGAACCTGAATCGCCAGCGGCATCAGCACCTTGTCGCCTTGCGTATAATATTTGCCCATGGTGAAAACGGGGGCGAAGAAGTTGTCCATATTGGCCACGTTTAAATCAAAACTGGTGAAACTCACCCAGGGATTGGCTGAGACGAAAAACATATTCTCAATAAACCCTTTAGGGAAATAGGCCAGGTTTTCACCGTAACACGCCACATCTTGCGAATATATGTGTAGAAACTGCCGGAAATCGTCGTGGTATTCACTCCAGAGCGATGAAAACGTTTCAGTTTGCTCATGGAAAACGGTGTAACAAGGGTGAACACTATCCCATATCACCAGCTCACCGTCTTTCATTGCCATACGAAATTCCGGATGAGCATTCATCAGGCGGGCAAGAATGTGAATAAAGGCCGGATAAAACTTGTGCTTATTTTTCTTTACGGTCTTTAAAAAGGCCGTAATATCCAGCTGAACGGTCTGGTTATAGGTACATTGAGCAACTGACTGAAATGCCTCAAAATGTTCTTTACGATGCCATTGGGATATATCAACGGTGGTATATCCAGTGATTTTTTTCTCCATTTTAGCTTCCTTAGCTCCTGAAAATCTCGATAACTCAAAAAATACGCCCGGTAGTGATCTTATTTCATTATGGTGAAAGTTGGAACCTCTTACGTGCCGATCAGATTAAAACGAAAGGCCCAGTCTTTCGACTGAGCCTTTCGTTTTATTTGACCATGTTGGTATGATTTAAATTAATACGACTCACTATAGGGTCAGTGCGGCCGCGACTTCAAGTCACGTGAATTCCAAGCTTCGGATCCCACTGTGCTGGAAAGGTTCGGATTGCGGAGCACCGTCGACCCGCGGCAGATGAGCACCGGAACGTCGGCCGGCGTCACGTGGAACCGATCGAGCAGCGCCTGGGAATCGGGGTCGCTGTCGAGATCGATGAACGCGTGCGGATGGCCGTTGCGCGTCAGGAACTCCTTGACCCGCAGGGTTCCCGCGCAGTGCAGCGAGCCGATGACCACCACGTCGCCCAGGCCGCGGGCGACGAGCTCGACGCGCCGCAGCAGCAGCGCGCGCATGATGATCTCGCTCAGGTCCGCGTCGGTCTGGACCAAACGCAGGAGCGGGTCCCGCCCGAGCTCGATCAGCTCGCCATCCTGGCCGACACGTAGTCGCACAATCGCGCGGCGCCCGGCGATCGTCGTGGCCTCGCCCGAAAACTGCCCGGCGTGATGCGTGACGATCAGCTGCTCGCTGGTGCCGCTCCACGGGCGCAGCGCCTGCAGCTCGCCAGAGACCACCACGAAGACGGGAACCGGCGAGTCGCCCACCTCCACGATCACGTCGCCCTTCCGCATCGGCCGGCGGCGGCCGAGCGAGGCCACGCGGGCGATCTGGTCCGCGGTGAGTGTCGGAAACAGGTACTCCGCCGCGGCCGTCACGGGCTGCAGCGCGGCCGAATCTGCGGAAGTGCTCATGGGTGCTGACAGTCCTTACCTGAGATGGGAATCGATCCAGCCCGTGATGTCGGCCATCACGCCCTCCTTGCCGATGTCGTTGAGGAGGTCGTGATAGTGCCCGTCGTACAGCTTGAGCGTCTTGTCGGCGGAGCCTGCCGTATCGTAAAAGAACTGGCTGCCGTGGCACACCGTCGCCTTGTCGTCGGTGCCATGCATGATCAGGAGCGGCAGCGTGATCGTCGGGAACTCCTCGCGCAGGCGCTCGTCGCCTCGCACGAGCGCGGCGACGGTGATCGCTGGCTGCGCTTCGTGCGCGATCAGCGGATCGCTGTTCAACGCCGTCACAGCCGCGGGGTCGCGCGAGAAGTCTTCGTTCTTCAGCTTCAGTACGGGCAGTCTCGGGGCGATGTGGCTGAGGCCCTTGATTGCGGCCAGCGCAAATCCGGGCGCCGGCACCTGGAACGCAAAGCTCTCGCAGATGAATCCCGCCAGTTCCGTCTGGTTGTCGAGCACGTAGACGGCCGACGTCACACCGCCGGCGCTGTGACCGAGCAGGAACACCGGCAGGCCGGGATAGCGTGACTTCGCCAGCCGCACCGTCGCCGCCACGTCGCTGGCGTAGTCGGCCACATCCTCGACGTAGAACCGTTCGCCGTCCGACTGGCCCCGCCCGCGCAGATCCAGCGCCAGCACGGCCAAACCGGCGCCGGCAAGTTGCTGTCCCGCCCAGAGGTACTGCCCGCTGTGTGAATTGACGCCGTGGCAGATCACGACCACCGCGCGCGGCGCGGTCTCCGGGTGCCACGAGCGGACGAAAATCTTCACTCCCTTCGTGCTGTCGATCCGTTCTTCTTGCATATCCGCAAGCATCGTCATGCGCGCTCTCCTAGGATGTGATGAAGGCCAGCAGGTCGGCGTTGATCTGATTGTGGTTGATCTCGCACATGCCGTGCGAGAGGCCCGGATACACCTTCAGCGTCGGCTTCGGCAGCAACTTCGACGACAGCAGCGCCGACGCGCCGATCGGCACGATCTGGTCGTCGTCGCCGTGCATGACGAGTGCCGGTATGTCAATCTTCCGGAGGTCTTCCGTGAAGTCCGTTTCGGAAAACGCCTTGATGCAGTCGAGCGCCGGTTTGATGCCCGCCATCATCCCCTGAAGCCAGAACCGATCGCGCAGGCCCTGTGAGACGGTCGCGCCCGGCCGGTTGGCGCCATAGAAGGGCGTGGTCAGCTCCTTGAAGAACTGTGAGCGGTCGTTGCGCACCCCGTCGCGGATCGCGTCGAAGGCCTCCCGGGACAGGCCGCCAGGATTGGCGGGCGTTCTCAGCATGAGGGGCGGGACGGCGCTAATGAGCACGGCTTTCGACGCACGGCTCGTGCCGTGCCTGCCGAGGTAGCGCGCCACTTCGCCGCCGCCCGTCGAGTGACCGACGTGAACAGCGTCGCGCAGGTCGAGTGCGCTGACGAGCGCCGCGAGATCATCGGCATACGTGTCCATCTCGTTGCCGTCCCACGATTGACTCGACCGGCCATGACCGCGCCGATCGTGGGCGATGCAGCGGTAGCCGTGCGACGCCAGGAACATCATCTGCGAGTCCCATGCGTCGGCCGTCAGCGGCCAGCCGTGGCTGAAGACGATCGGCTGACCTTCGCCCCAGTCCTTGAAATAAATCTGCGTGCCGTCTTTCACACTCAGTGTCGCCATGTCGATACCTCTCGCAGAATCAGCCGGAGTCGTCGATCAAACCACGGATGCGCACTACAATCCATTCCGACAACACACACGCAGGTGCCTGAGCCTCTGACGTTCCTGGCCGGCGGTGGGACCGTGGGCGCGCTGATGCGCGCGCACGACTGGTCGGCGTCTCCACTCGGCCCGCCGGAACGCTGGCCGCAGTCGCTCCGCACCGTCGTCGCACTCCTGTTGCAGTCCCGTTTCCCGATGTTCGTCGCGTGGGGTCCGGAGCTCGGGTTCCTCTACAACGACCCGTACGCGGAGATCCTCGGCGCCAAGCATCCACGCGCGCTCGGCAGCCGCTTTCACGACATCTGGTCGGAGATCTGGACGGACATCAGCCCGCTCATCGATGCGGCGATGAACGGCCAGGCCACGTACCGCGAAGACCTTCCGCTCGTCATGAACCGAAAGGGATTCGACGAGCAGACGTGGTTCACGTTCTCCTACTCTCCCGTACGCGACGAAGACGGCCGCGTCGCCGGCATGTTCTGCGCGGTGTCCGAGACGACCGAGAAGGTGCTGGCGGAACGGGGGTTGATCGGCCTGACCGAGACGCTCGAGCGCCGCGTCGACGAAGCGCTGGCCGAGCGGAAGATCCTGGCCGACATCGTCGAGGGCACGAACGCGTTCGTGCAGGTGGTGGATCTCAATTACCAGATCCTCGCCATCAATCGCTCGGCGTCGGATGAGTGGCAGCGAATCTTCGGTGTCCGCCCGCGCATTGGCGACAACATGCTCGAGCTGCTGGCGGCGCGGCCGGAACATCAGCGCGCCCTGAAGTCCCTGTGGAGCCGCGCCCTGGACGGCGACGAGTTCACCGCCATCGAAGAGTTCAGTGACCCCTCACGCGACCGGCGCGACTACGAGATGCGATTCAACACGCTTCGCGATGCCGAGGGGAAGCGTATTGGCGCGTATCAGTTCGGCTACGACATCACCGATCGCCTGCGGGACCAGGAACGGCTCCGCACGGCGGAAGCGGCGCTGCGTCAGGCGCAGAAGCTCGAGTCGCTCGGCCAGCTGACCGGCGGCGTCGCGCACGACTTCAACAACCTGCTCGCGGTGTTCGCAAGCGCGGTGCAGTTGATCGAGCGCAGCGGCGGTCAACCGCCTCCACCACGCGTGTTCGACGCGATGCGCCGCGCCGTCGCGCGCGGCACCGGCCTGACCCGGCATCTGCTCGCGTTCTCACGCCGCCGCCCCGTCAACCCGGAATCGATCGATGTGGTGACGCATCTGAAGAGCATGCGCGCGATGCTCGACGGATCCCTTGGCGGGCACATCGACGTCCAGATGACATTCGGGCCGGACGTGTGGCCGGTCGAAGTCGACACCGGTGAAATGGAGCTCGCGATCCTCAACCTGTGCCTGAACGCGCGCGACGCCATGGCCAGCGGTGGCCTGATCACGATTGCCGTCGACAACGCGCTGATCGACAACGAGCGGGGTGCCGCCGCCGATGCCGTCAGAATCGCCGTTTCCGATACCGGCCAGGGCATGACGCAGGACGTCGTGGCACGAGCCTTCGAACCGTTCTTCACCACCAAGGACGTGAGCAAAGGATCCGGCCTCGGCCTGCCACAGGTGTATGGCTTCGTGCAGCAGTCAGACGGGCGTGTCAGGCTCGACAGCGAACCTGGCGCTGGCACCACCGTGACCCTGCTGCTGCCGCGCGCGTCGAGCGGTCCGCAGTCAGCGACGCGTCCGACCGATGCGGCAACGTCCAGGCCCGACCAGGCCGACGACGGCGGCCACGTGCTGCTCGTGGAGGACGACAAGGAAGTCTCGGCGCTGACACAGGAAATGCTCGGCAGCCTCGGCTACTCGGTGACGCACGTCTCGAGTGCGGACGCGGCGCTCGGCGCCCTGGCCAACGCTCGCGCCATCGACATCGTGGTCTCGGACATCATGATGCCGGGAGGTGTCAGCGGCCTGCAGCTCGCGCGCGAGATCCGGCGCCGCTTCCCGAAGCTGCCGATCGTCCTGGCCACCGGTTACGTGGAAGCCGCGGCGAACATGCAGGATCGCGAGTTCGACCTGCTGCTCAAGCCGTATACGCTCGAGGCACTTGCCGAAGCGCTGAGTCAGGCCACGACGGCTGCAGCTCGCCAGCTCTACGATTGATCCGTCACGTTCAATCCCGTAGTTTTTCGAACGTAACTCCGTAGTTCTTCTGCTTCTCGACCGTATTCTCACCCCTGCCCTCTGGGCGGGAATCCTCTAGTGTTTCGTTCGTATCCGAGAGGCTCTCCGGCCCCCACATGGCCTCCGGTTTCGAATTCCTCAAACGGTCAATCGAGCGTCCTGCTTTCCTGGAAGGAGACCGCACATGACACGGTCAGCATTCGTTGGCGTCGCCCTGATTGCGCTGGTCGCGATCGGGCTCCCTGCTCCGGTTGCCGCTGACGACGCGGCGGAGATCACGAAGGATTCACAAGCGGCTCTGGCGCAGCTCTACGCGAGCGTTCCGAACGCCAAGGCATTGGGCGCGAAGGCAGTGGCCATTCTCGTGTTTCCCAAGATCACCAAGGCGGGGCTCGGAATAGGCGGCCAGAGCGGCGAAGGCGCGATGCTCAGGGGCGGTAAGGTTGTCGGCTTCTACAAGTCCTCCGGCGGATCCTTCGGACTGCAGGCCGGCGTGCAGACGTTCAGCTACGCGATGTTCCTGATGAACGAGAAGGCCGTGCAGGAGCTCAACGCCGCCAAGGGATTCGAGATTGGCGTCGGCCCCAGCGTGGTGGTCATGGACGAGGGAAAGGCCAAGACAATGACCACGACGACAGCGAAGGACGATATCTACGCGTTCATCTTCGGCCAGAAGGGGTTGATGGCCGGGCTCGGAATCCAGGGCAACAAGCTGTCGAAGATCGATAAGGACTGACGGGGGTTGAAAGTTAGGAGTTGGGAGTTAGGAGTTAGGAGTTAGAAGCGCACGACCGCACCGACGGCGACCTCGAACTGCTGCAGCGTGCTCTGACAGAAGCCGAACGGGTCGCAGAAGTCGTCGTCTTCCCCATCGTCGTTGAGCATCGTCGGCTTGTAGCGGACGTGTCCGCGCACGCCGACGGCGCGCGTGACGAAGTACTTCAGGCCGCCGCCGAATCCGAGCGAGAACTTCGTCTCGGACTCGAGGTCCTCCGCACGGAAGAACGTGGCGCCCAGGCCGGCAAAAGCGAACGGCTGGAAGCGTGCGTCCGCCACGCCGAAGCGATAGACGACGTTGCCGTGCAACTGCCCGGCGGTGAAGTCGAATAGCGTCGCCTTTCCGGACGCAGACTCGATCTCGAGTCCTGTACGCTGCTGCATCCAGAGCCCCTCCGCTCCCCAGTGCGGCGAGAGGAAGCGAGCCACCTGCACGCCCCATGTGATCCCGTCCTTCACGTTTACCTCGTCGAGCTCTGGCGCTACCTGATCGATGGCTGACTTCGACGTGTACCCGAAGAGGCCGGACACCTCCCACGATTGCGCGCGCGCGGGCACCGCGAACGCGAGGCTCATCGCAAACGCAAACCCAATCAGTCGACTCATGGCGTCACCAGATCCGATCCGAGAATGACGATGTAGCCACGGAAACCGCCGAGTGCGGCACCCCAGCCGACGAGGATGCGACCGTCTGGCGAGATGTCCGTAATGGAACCGGTGTTGATCCAGCGCTCGAACGCATCAGGCACACCGTTGGCGCGCAGGAAATCCTTCAGGTACGCGGGTGTCCCGTTCATCCAGATGACAGCGTTCGAATCCACGGAGCCGCCAACGTTTTGACTGCCGCCAATGATCCGGCCGTCGTCGCTCGTCGCCTCCGCCTCGCCGATGATCACGGGTCCGGGACTGGGGATGCGCCGCGGCGCGGCAAGGCACTGGGTGCCCTTGTCCCTGGTCCACATCCATGCGCTCTGATCGTCGACATTCGCGATCGCCAACCCGAAGCGGCAGATTCTGCCGACAACGAGCGAGCCGTCGTGATTCGCGGCTTTGGCGCTGCCCACGAAGCCGATTGGATAGTCGGGTGGGCTCGGGATGATCTCCTCTCTCCCGTCTGCCCATCGCGCCCCGGAGGGGACCCCGTCGCTGCGCTCCTGGTAGCCGACCACCACCTTGCCATCTCCCGAGACGGCCTCGGCAACGGTGTTGCGCCCGGCCACCAGACTCCCGAGATCGGCCATCCCCCCGTCCTCGGTCCAGCGGAACGCACGCGTAAACGTGCACCCGTTGCGCGCATAGCCGACAACGACGTGTCCATCACTGTTGGTGCCGGTTGCCGTGCTGAGAGAGGCGTCACACGGGGCGGCGTTCGGAAACGAACCGAGCAACCGCCACTCCGCTGCTCGAAGCCAGATTGCCGCCTGCTGGATTCCGATGCGCGCGTCATCAGCCACGCCGACGATCGTCCGGCCATCCCGGCTCACGTCGCTCGCGAACCGACCGCCGTTGAAGATGGCCCCGGTGGTCGGCATCCAGTAGAAGCTGCCGCCCTCGTCCAGGCTGCCAGCAACAATCGACCCGGACGCGCTCACAGCGGCGGGCAGCGCGCGGGAGCGGGGATCGAGCTCAATCAGAATCGTCTTGTCGTCGGCACTCAGGGGAAGCGTGAGTACGAGCGCGCCCAGCGTCGAGAGCACCGCTATCAGTGATGTCCTGATCCGCATCGCTGTCGTCTGGTCCTCTTGGAGGCTGTCGCGGAAAGGCGCTCGTCTCACTTCGTCAGCCGCTCCGGCAGGACGACGATGTAACCCTGGAAGTTCGTGCGGCCGGCGCCGTAACCAACCAGCGTGCGTCCGTCGGGCGAGACGCCCGTGATGAAGCCGGTGTTCACCCATCCCCGGAATGCATCGGGTAATCCGTGATCGGCGAGATAGTCCCGGAGGAAGTAGCCCTGATCGTCGATCCAGATCAACGCTTCGGCGTCGAGGCCGAACGTGAACGAGCCACCAACGACGCGGCCGTTGTCGCTCGTGGCCAGCATCACCGTCAGGTACCGGAGGGGCGGCAGCTGCGGCGGCCGCTGCATCGGGAAGCAGCGTACTCCGCCGCTGGTCGTCCACTTCCACGCCGCCGTCGTCTCGAGGCTGGCCTGGTTCGGATTGGCCGCGTCACAGGTCTGGCCGACGATAATCGACCCATCGCGGTTCGCGGCATGCGCTTCGCCGGCGATCCGCCCGGCGGCATTGGTCATGAGCTCCTGCCGGCGATCGATCCATTTCGCGCCCTGCCGGAACCCGACCGGTGTTTCCTGCCAGCCGACAACGACGCGGCCGTCACCCGACACGTCGTTCGCGCGAGTCGATCGGTCGTTGCTCGTCCCAAGGTCCACCATCCCCGTCGACTCCTCCCATCTGAAGGCGTGAGCGAAGCGGCAGCCGTCCCACGCCAGGCCGACGATCACCTTGGCATCGTCGCTCGCGCCGAAGCTTCCGCTCAGCAGGTCGTCGCACGGTTGGGCGTTGGGATGCACCGAGCCCAGAAGCTGCCAGTCGGTCCCTCCTCGCCAGATGGCCGCGTTCTCGGCGCCGCGCGCATCCAGCGCCTCGCCGACGATCGTCCTGCCGTCCAGGCTGATGGCGGTCCCGCTGCGGCCGCCGAGAGCGCGCACTCCGGATGTCGGCATCCACGTCAGCGCCTTACCTTCGACGAACGAGCCAACTACCGCGAAGGCGGTGGCGCCGACATGGACCGGAAGCACCTCTGACGGCAGGGCCTGAAAGAACACGTCGTCCTGTGCGGCCGGACTGGTCCCGACAGCGAGGACGATGGCCACGACGGCGAGACGGATCACTTTCATTCTCAGGCGAGCTCAGCAACGTCCAAGCCATGCGTTGCCAGGGCAGCGTCACCGGAAACGGTGGAAACCGGCGAAGCTGTGTGAGCGCAGTCACAGTCCTTCGTGAGCACTCACACCGGGCCGACATGGCGTCTCGAACCGCTGGCGTGTCGAACGACGACATCCCGCCCGGCGGAACACTTTCAGGTAAAGATTCCAGAACTTCGCGGTGCGGTAGCGGGGTACGCATCGTGCTCTCGCCGCCGCACGATCACCTCATTCGCACTCGTCGCGAAATTCCTGATGCACGGAGGTCCGAGATGGACATGAACGCTATCGTCGCGGGGACCACGGCCGCCCTGGTCGCGGTCGGGTGGAAGGTCGTCGGCGCGATCATCCTCTGGCTGGTCGGACGATGGTTGATCGGACTCGCGCTGCGGCTGGTCGGCCAGGCGCTCGCGCGGCAGCAGTTCGACGTGACGCTCACGCGCTACATGCAGACCGGCCTCAGGGTCGTGCTGAACATCGCGCTGATCGTGGCCATCCTCGGGTTCTTCGGCGTTGAAACTACGTCGTTCGCCGCGCTGCTCGCGGCGGGAGGCGTGGCGATCGGCGTGGCGTGGGGGGGCCTCCTGGCCAACTTCGCGGCTGGCGCGTTTCTCGTCTTCCTGCGTCCGTTCAAGGTGGGCGATGTCGTGAACGCCGGTGGCGTTCTCGGAACGGTGGAGGCGATCGGGCTGTTCGGAACGGTGATCAACACCACCGACAACGTGCAGAGCCTCGTGCCCAACAACAAGATCTTCTCGGACACGATCCAGAACTTCTCGGCCAACAAGTTCCGGCGCGTCGACCTCACCGCCACGATCAACAACGATGTCGATCACGCCACGGCGATTCGCCTGCTCAAGGATCGGCTGACGCGCATTCCGAACGTGATGACCGCGCCGGCGCCGGACGTGGACGTGCTGCAGTTCACGCCCGCGGGCCCGGTACTCTGCGTCCGCCCGTACTGCAGCAACGACCACTACTGGCAGGTGTACTTCGACACGAACCGGATGATTCGCGAGACGTTCGGGGAGGCCGGCTTCCCCGCGCCGATGCCGTCGTACGCGATCAAAGGCGGACTGCCGATCCCGCCGGCCGACGCGCTGCCGCGCTGAACTATTCTGCGCGGCTGCGACCGATGCGTCTGCGGGCGGCGAAGCCGAGCACGCCGAGCCCGACGAGTGTCATGGTCACCGGCTCGGGCACCGGCGTCGTGGTGCCGGTCAGGTTGAACGCAAGATCCTCCACATTCGATCCCCATGTCTGTGTTGCGTTGAACCACTCCATGTGGGAACCGCCAAACGGATCACCAGTCGTTTCCCAGCCCCATCCGCCACCACTCACACCGGCGTTCCCGGTGTTCTCCGAAAGCCCGAACCAGTACGGAGTGTTCGCGCTCAAGATCAGCGGCGCAAATGTCGCCGAATACGCATACTCGGGAAAATCGACGAGCAGATTACCTGTCTTACCCTGATTGGCCGCGCCGACCGAGCGCGTGTCAATCAGAGTCCCGACGGTGCCGTTATCGTCGCTGTAAAATCTGAGCGTAAAGTCCGGGGCCACGCATCCGTTAATGTCTGGGCACGCGCCCCACCAGTGAGCGTCAGTAATGGTGGTCATGCCAGGTTGCAGGACGAACGACTCGGCAAGAATGGAAACTCCGAGGCTTCCGTCAGCAAAAAACCCGTCAAACTGATTAGGACCTCCACCGTCGTAAATGATGGGATCCGCAGCGGCGGGCGCCGCGGAGATCAACGCAACCAGGGTTACTACGATCGACAACCGGCTCATGTACGCACTCCTCCGCAAAAGGGCATGAGGGTGCCGGCCCACCAAGCAACTCGAGTGCCGTGGGTGATGGTGTCTGATCCGGGCCCATAAGCCGTTGCGTGTCAGCAGTTGATTTGGTTGAACTATCACCTGGTGGTGATAGAAATGTCCGGCCAGACGCCGCCTTTTGTACCCACTCCGTAGGAATTGGGTGGCGGCGAGGGGCTCTCGCTAAGGCCGTGCGTCCGCGTCCTGTTCCAGGCGCAGGCTCAACTCTCTGACGCGCGCGTCGAGAATCGCCGTCTCCTGGGCCAGCTGCTCGATCTGCTGCCGCTGCCGCGACACCACGACCGAGAACGAGAGCGACGCAATGAACACGAACAGGATCAGCACGAGCAGCAGCGCCGCCGGCGGATAGAAGATCCCGAACGCCAGCGCGAGCCGATCGAGCGAGCGACGCGCCAGCGACAGGACGATCAGCGCGACCGCGCAGACGATCCAGACGAAGGAGTACTCCTCCGTCAGTTTTTTCGAGCGGACGAGCTCGAGCACGCCTCCAAGCAACAGCACGCTGACCACGAGCGACGTGATTTGCACGGCATCCATCAGAGACGCTCCTTCACGGCTTTCCGCAGCGGCACAACCACCAGCAGCACGAGCAGACGGAACATCGCCGCACCAGTGCGGTGCAGCGTCAGCGACGTGTGGCCCGCCAGGCGCTCGCGCATCTCTACCGGCACTTCCATCGTACGGAAGCCGTTACGCGTGACGAACAGCATCAGCTCTGGCTCGGGATAGCCGGAGGGATGATGCTCGGCGAGAAGCGCGATGGCCCGCGGGCCGAATGCCCACAGACCTGACGTCGGGTCGGTCACGAGGCGGCCGGTCAGGCGCGACAGGATTCGTCCGAGCACGAAGTGCATCAACCGCCGCACGAACGGCACCGACGTGGGGCGGCGGTGCTCGGCGTATCGCGATCCAATCACCACGTCGGCCACACCGTCGCTCAGCGGCTCGAGCAGCGGCTCGACCAGGCGCGCCGGGTGCTGCCCATCGCCGTCGAGGCGGACGACGGCGTCGTACCCGCAATGGCTCGCGTAACGGAGACCTGTGCGGACCGCAGTGCCGACGCCGAGTCGCACCGGCATCCTGATCCAGCGGATGCCGAGACCCGGCAGCACGTACGGCGTCTCGTCGTCCGAGCCATCGTCCACGACAAGAATGTCGGTGGCCGGCAGGAGCGTACGGAGCTCGCGTACCACCGTCGGGAGGTTGGCGGCTTCGTTGTACGCCGGGATGAGTACCAGCACGCGCACGATGTTCGCTTAACGGGTCCTAACCGGCCCGCCCCGAACGACGTCGAGGGGAGCGCATCACGGAGTGCGCCGCTCGGGCACGCTGGCGCTCCGCGGACGCATGCTGTCGATGGGACGTGTCTGCTCGCCCCGGACGCGACGGAGCAGCCAGACAGCGATGGCCGCCGCCCAGGACACGTCGCGCACGAGGTGTATCGGCACGAACAGCAGCCCCCGGGAGTCTTTGTAAGCGATCGCCGCGCGGGCGCCGGCAATCAGTCGCTCGAGCACCAGGATCGCCAGGAGGAGGCCGGCCAGGCTGGCCGGCAGGCGCGCCGGGAGTCCGGCAATCGCAAGGACCACGGCCACAGCCGCCAGCAGACACGTCATCGCCATCAGCGGGGCGTGGAGCATCATCGTCAGCCGCGACACGTTGTCGCCACCGGCGCGCTGACGATGCTTCGCGACGAGATCGAGACGGCCGTAACCGAACCCGTATTGTTGCCGCGCGTAGTCGGCGAGCCCCTCGCGCCAGTGATGCGTGCTCGTGGCGGCGGCGCGAAACGCGAGCGCATATCCAGCCCGCATCAGCCGGTAGCTCATGTCGTTGTCGTAGCCGTAGCCGAGCCCTTCGTCGAAGAGGCCGACGTCGACGAGCGCCGCCGTGCGATAGACGCTGTTGCCCGTGCAGACGTGATCGGTCCGCTCGTTCTGGAGCGTGCTGTAGCGCTGACGGAGATCGAGCGCCATCACGCGCGACCAGAGCCCGGCATTCGGCGCCGCAACGTAATGCCCCTGCACGGCGCCGACGGCCGGATCGTCCATTGCGGACGCGAGCTGCTCGAGCCAGCCCGGATCGAGCACCACGTCCTGATCAACCTGGGCGATGAGCGGATGCGATGCGGCGCGGATCCCCACGTTCAGCGCCGCGGCGGCGCCCCGCCGCTCGCCTTCGATCAGCCGGAGCGTATCGCCGGCCGCCATCTGCTGCAGCAGTTCGCGTGAGCCGTCGCTGCTGCCGTCCTCGACGACCACGATCTCGACGGGACCGCGGTAGCGCTGCGCGCCGATCGCCGCGATGACATCCGGCAGCCAGCGCCGGCCGTTGCGCACGGGAATGACAAAGCTCACGCCGTCGGGGAGGCGCGCGCTCGCCGCGGCAGGTTCAGGTGGTCGGGCCATCGCGTTGGGCCCCAGCATCTTACGACGGCTGATGGCGGCGCATGGCCAGGGCATTCGCATAGGTCTGCTCGAGGCGATCGATGAGCGGATCCCACGCGAACTCGGTCTCGGCGCGATTCCGTGCACTTCTGCCGAGCTGTGTGCGCCGGGCGCGGTCTTGAACCAGGGTGGCTATCGCATTGCGCAGACTGGCCGCGTCGCCAGGCGGCGCGAGGATGCCGGTCTCGCCGTCGAGCACGACCTTCCGCACACCGGGCAGATTGGAGGCGACCGTCGGCACACCGCTCGCCGCGGCCTCGACCGCGACGAGCCCGAACGCCTCGCCGGCGCCGGTCGACGGGAACAAATGGACGTCCGCAAGCCGGTAGTACCGCGGCAGCGCCGCATCGTCGACGTTGCCCGCGAAGTGCACGCGCGACTGTAGACCGCTTGCCGCAAAGGCGTCCTCGAAACCAGATCGGGATGAGCCGTCGCCAACGATCACCGCGTGCCACGAGAGCTCGGCGATCGACGCCAGTGCGTCGATCAGGACCGGCAGTCCTTTGAAGTGGTGAGCCGGATCGAGACCGCCGACGAAGAGGAGCACCGGTGCCTCGACAGGAATACGAAGGGCGGCGCGCAGCTCCGGCTCGACGCCCGGATGAAAGCGATCGAGATCGACGCCGAACGGATGCGTTTCCAGGCGCTCGAGCACGCCGGGGATCGTGGCGAGCGCGGAGTGGCGCGCGTAGTCGAGCGAGCTGACGAGCAGCCGATCGGATCGCGAGAGCACCCAGCGGAGGAACAGCGCCTGGTGCCACTGGAAGATGCGTCCCTTCAGGCCGCCCGCCGTGGCGTCCATGTAGTAGGACGTCACGAGCACGTGGTCGCGCGTGAGCGCTTTGCGCAGGACCGTTGGCTCCGAGCCGCCGAAGAACGGGTAGTGCAGGTGGACGAGATCGAAGCCCTCGAGGCGCCGGTAGAGCGTGGGCGCGAAGGCGGCGTTGCCAAGGCGGATCAGCGCCGGCACGCGGTGCACGTACTCCGGATCGCCGTTCACCTCCCGATAACGAGGCGTGAAGACGTCGACGCTGTAGCCGCGGCGGCGGAGGCGCTCGGTGTACTCGAAGGCGACTGAGCCCGTCCCGCCGCGGTCCGGGGGGTAGACAGGGCTGACCTGCGCGATCCTCAACGTTTCACGGCTGACCGTACTGCCGCTCGACCCATTCGCGATAGCTGCCATCCATGACGGCGCGCCACCACGGCTCGTTGGCCAGATACCAATCAACCGTAGCCGCAAGCCCTGACTCCAGCGTGTGCATCGGTTCGAAGCCGAGCTCTGACGAGATTCGGGTCGGGTTGATGGCATAACGCCGGTCGTGCCCGGGCCGATCGGTGACCGGCTTCATCAGCGACTCGCACGGTTGTCCTCCGGCCGAAGGACACTCAGGGAAGCGCGTTGCAAGGTCCGGGTTCGATGCAAACCTTTCGTCGATTAGACGACACAACTGACGCACGAGGTCGACATTCTTCCGCTCGGCTCTGCCTCCCACATTGAACGTCCGGCCGGCCACGTCAGCATGCAGAACGCGGTCGATCGCGGCGCAGTGATCTTCGACGAACAGCCAGTCCCGCACCTGGCCACCATCTCCGTAAATCGGCAGTGAGAGACCGCGAAGCGCGTTGACGATCATCAGCGGGATCAGCTTTTCCGGAAAGTGATATGGGCCGTAGTTGTTCGAACAGTTGCTGATACTCGTCGGCAGGCCGTAGGTGTGATGGTAGGCGCGCACGAGATGGTCCGACGCGGCTTTACTCGCCGCATACGGTGAATTCGGGGCGTACGGGGTCTGCTCGTCGAATGGTGGATCCTCCGGACGCAATGACCCGTACACCTCGTCCGTCGAGACGTGATGAAAGCGAACACCAGCGTGCCATTGCCCGTCGGCAGCCCAGGCCTTTCGCGCAGCATCCAGCAGCACCTGAGTGCCCGCGACATTCGTGCGGATGAAGGCGGCGGGTTCCAGGATCGAGCGGTCGACGTGCGACTCGGCCGCAAAGTGAACGATCGTGTCCACTCCATGGCTACCGAGCGTGTCGGACACCAGTGCGGCATCCACGATGTCGCCATGGATGAACGTTATCTCGCGGGATGCTTCCAGGTCGGCGATCGATTGCCGGTTGCCCGCGTAGGTGAGGGCGTCGAGAACGACGAGGCGGTCGGCAGGATGGCGTTGCCGCCAATAGCGTACGAAGTTGCCGCCGATGAAGCCGGCGCCGCCGGTAATCAACAGAGTCCGCATGTCACTTGCCGCCGAAGCGCCCTGGAAGAGACGGCGTGGTCACTCGAAGACAACTGCCGCCGCGAAGGCCGGGGCGATGGCATCCTTTGGCGAGAGGATCGGAACGTCGCCTCGCTCGAGCGGCCACTTGATCGCCAGCGTCGGATCGTCCCACCGGATGGCGTAGTTGGACGGCGCGTGATAGACCGTCGTGCATTTATATGTGACGTCCGCGCTGTCGCTGACCACCAGGAACGCGTGCCCGAACCCTGGCGGTATCCAGAGCTGCCGTCCGTCCCCGGCGTGCAGGGTCACGCCCGTCCACTTACCGAAGTGCGCCGATGACCGGCGCAAATCGACCGCCACGTCGAAAATGCTCCCCCGCACCGGCCGAACGAGCTTCCCCTGGGGTTGCTCCGCCTGATAGTGAATCCCCCGCAACACCCCTTGTCTCGAGCGGCTGTGACTGTCCTGCGCAAAGGATGTCGGCAGGCCAAGGGAGCCAAAACATCCCTCGTGAAACACCTCGGTGAAGAAGCCGCGATCATCCTCGTAAACAGGAGCCGAGACGACGACGACACCCGGGAGTGTGGTGGGTTCCATCTTCACGACACCACCTCGTCGTCGGCAACGCTGCGCAGGTAGCTCCCGTACTCACTCTTGCGGAACACGTCTGCGAGGCGAACGAGCTGGTTTCGATCGATGAAACCCATCCGGTAGGCGACTTCCTCGGGCGCGGCAATCTTCAGGCCCTGGCGATGCTCCACGGTCTGGACGAAGTGACTCGCCTGCAGCAGCGAATCGTGCGTGCCGGTGTCGAGCCAGGCGCTGCCCCGCCCCATCACCTGCACGTGAAGCGCGTCACGTTCGAGATAGATGCGGTTCACGTCGGTAATCTCGAGCTCGCCGCGCGCCGACGGGCGGAGCGAGGCGGCGATGTCGGTCACCATCTGATCGTAGAAGTAGAGGCCGGTGACCGCGAAATTCGATTTCGGCGCCGATGGCTTCTCCTCGATCGAAATGGCGCGCCCGTGCCCGTCGAACTCCACCACACCGTACGCCTCGGGATTGGAGACGCGATACGCGAAGATCGTCGCGCCGTTCGTGCGCGCCGCCGCAGCCCGAACGGCATTGGCGAGATCGTTGCCGTAGAACAGGTTGTCGCCGAGCACAAGCGCGACCGGCGAGCCATCGACGAATTCACGGCCGATGATGAACGCCTCGGCCAGGCCATTCGGCTCCGGCTGGACGGCGTACTGGATGTCGATCCCCCAGTCGGCGCCGGTTCCGAGCAGCTCCGTGAAGGCCGTGCGATCGCGCGGCGTGGTGATGACGAGCAGCTCCCGGATACCCGCCAGCATGAGCGTCGTCAGCGGGTAGTAGATCATCGGCTTGTCGTAGACCGGGAGGAGCTGCTTGCTGACTGAGCGGGTGATCGGGTGCAGACGAGTGCCCGAGCCGCCGGCGAGGATGATTCCGCGGGTTTTCACGTGAGTGATTTAGTGTAGACGGAACACGCGGCGAAGGGTCAGTCGGGGGGTGCGAGGGGTGCGCGGTGCGCGGGTGCGCTGTGCGAAGGTCCGAGGTGTTGGGGCTCGTGAAGATCTCAGCCTGGTTCTGTGCTCGGACCCGGCACGGCGGCGGGGCGTGCCAAATCCGGCACCGGCGTGACATTCGAGGAAACAGGTTCCCTCCGCTATATCTCGAGCGATTTGCTAACATTCGACGCGCCCTGTACCCGGCTGCCAGACCGGCCGATATGCGGGCAACCCGAAATGGCTGCCAGGTGAGGTTCCCATGAAGCCGCTCGACCGTTCCGCCCGTATCTATGTTGCCGGTCATCGCGGCCTGGTCGGCTCGGCCGTCGTCCGGCGCCTGCGCGGCGAGGGGTACGCCAACCTCCTCACCGCCACGCGCGACCAGCTGGATCTGCGCGATCAGGCGGCCGTGAACTACTGGTTCAGGGCCAATCGGCCCGACGCGGTCTTCCTGGTGGCGGGCACCGTCGGCGGCATCCTGGCGAACTCAACGCGGCCGGCGGAGTTCCTCTACGACAACATGATGATCCACGCCACCGTGGTGCACGCCGCACACCTGCACAAGGTGCAGCGGCTGCTCTACCTTGGCAGCTCGTGCATCTACCCGCGGCACGCGACGCAGCCGATGCGCGAAGAGGAGCTCCTCACGGGAGCGCTCGAGCCGACGAACGAGGCGTACGCGCTGGCAAAGATCGCTGGCATCAAGCTGTGCCAGAGCTATCGCAAGCAGTACGGCTGCGATTTCATCTCGGCGATGCCGACGAACCTGTACGGGCCGAACGACAACTTCGATCTCACCAGCTCACACGTGCTGCCCGCGCTGATCCGCAAGTTCCACGACGCGAAGATCGGCGGACAACGCGAGGTGGTGATCTGGGGGAGCGGCACGCCGCGCCGCGAGTTCCTGCACGTGGACGATCTGGCCGATGCGTGCCTGTACCTGATGCAGCACTACGACGCCTCGGAACATATCAACGTCGGCGTTGGCGAGGACCTGTCGATCCGCGAGCTCGCCGAGATGGTGCGCGATACGGTGTACCCCGAGGCGGAATTGGCATTCGATCGGACGAAGCCGGATGGCACGCCGCGCAAACTGCTCGATGTGAGCCGGCTGCATGATCTCGGGTGGCGACACAAGACCGAGCTGCGTCAAGGCATCGCCACAACTTACTCGTGGTTCGTTGAACACGTGGCGTCGTCATTGTCCCGAGCGAGTGCCGTGGTCGCCCGGTAACCCAAAGACTGCTCGTTACACGCGACAACTCGCTATAGTCCTGATTCAGATGGATATTCCGCCGGTCGAGCGGGTGGTGCACCACGACACGCTCTACGCGATCATCATCCGCCGTGAATACGAGCTGCCGGGCGTCCACTTCTTTACGCCGGGCACGTTCAGTCAGCAGCTCGGATTCATGTCTCATCCAGCCGGACATCAAATCCGTGCCCACGCTCACAAGGAAGTGCAGCGAGATGTGCTGCGGACGCAGGAGGTGATCCTGATTCGCAAGGGGCGAATACGCGTTGACTTCTACACCACGGCTGGAGCGCCACTCGACTCCCGGACGCTGGAGGCCGGCGACGTCATCCTGCTCGCCGGCGGGGGACACGGGTTTGAAATTCTTGAAGCCTGCGAAATGATCGAGGTCAAGCAAGGACCGTATCTGGGCGATCAGGATAAGACGCTGTTCGCCGACTGAAGCACAGGTCTTGTCTTGGAACCGATTCCCGTCAACACACCCGACCTCACGATCGTCGACGCGCAATCCGTTGCCGACGCGCTCGATCATGGCTGGATTTCGTCTGAGGGGCCGCAGGTTACGCGCTTCGAGGAGCTGTTCGCATCGACGTTTGCGCGCAGGCACGGCATCGCCGTCAGCAGCGGGACGGCGGGATTGATAGTCGCTGTGCGGGCGCTCGGTCTTGCGGCCGGCGATGAAGTCCTCGTCCCGTCACTAACAATCATCTCGTGCGCGCTCGCGATCGTGGAATCAGGAGCAAAGCCAGTACCGGTTGATTGCGACCCGGGCGACTGGAACGCCCACTTGCACAATTTCCAGGATCGCCTCACGCCTCGAACCAAGGCGATCATGCTGGTCCATCTGTACGGATTGTGCGCGGACCTCGACCCGATTCTCGAATGGGCACGCGAGCACCGTCTCCTCGTTATCGAGGACGCTTCGCAGGCGCACGGGCTGACGTACAAAGGCAGACCCTGCGGCTCGTTCGGCGATATCAGTGTGTTCAGCCTGTATGCCAACAAACTGATCACCACTGGCGAAGGTGGGATGGTACTGTGCGATTCTGACTTATATGAGGGCCGCTGCCGTAGTCTCCGCAATCTCGGATTCAGCACAGAGAGGCGGTTCTGGCACGAAGAACTCGGTTGGAATTACCGGCTGACCGCTATGCAGGCAGCGCTCGGGATCCCGCAACTTCAGCGACTGCCCGAATTGGTACGTCGGAAACAAGCGATCGGCCGTAGGTACCATGAGGTTTTTGCCGGAGGCACTGTGTTTGACGTCGCGCCAGTCGCGAGACCCCACGCCGAGAATGTGTACTGGGCGTTCGCGATGACGGTGAAAGATGGCGCCGGGCTTCGGCGTGACGAGCTGACGGCCGCCCTCGCTTCGCATGGGATCGGAACGCGCACGTTCTTCTGCGGCTTACATCAGCAACCCGCGTTACTGAAGCAAGGCCTCATCGAGGCCGTCTCTCTTCCGACTACAGAGCGAGTCAGTGAACGGGGCTTTTACCTCCCTAGCGGCCTGGGATTGCGTGAGCACGAACAGCAACGAGTCATTGAGGCCGTTCACGCGATTCTGAAAGAGCGCTCGCTGTCGGGTGTGGCGCCACCTGCGTCGTCAATTTTGTGAATACTGATCTCTCGGCGAAGCGGATACAACCATTCGGCGAGCAACTTGGAACGGCAGCGCTCACGCGACTGTCGGACCTGCAGGCGTACCTGATACTGGCCTGCACGGCCTGGCTGGCCCATTTTTTCCTCTTTCGATCGTTGGGTCTTCCGTACCTGCTGGGGCACTCATGACACGAGACGAGCAGACCGAGCATTTCGACCATGAGGTGTCTCAACCTTCACCTCAGACACAGACATCGAATCCCCAGCCGTTCGACGTGTACGCGGAGTGGTATGACGCGTTCAATCAACAGAAGGACTACGCGTCCGAAACCCGGTACCTGCTCGAGCGAATTGGCGCATGGCGCTCTGACGTCCGTAGTTGGGTTGATGTCGGTTGTGGCACAGGCGCTCACCTCGCGGCGCTGAGGTCTGCTGGCGTCAGGGGCGAAGGCGTAGACGTGAGTCCGTCCATGATTGTTGCAGCACGGGCCGCCCACCCCGACATTCTCTTTCAGGTTGCGAGTGCCCAGAACTTTCGCCTGAGTAGCGACCGCGACGTCATCAGCATGTTGTTTCATGCCATCAGCTACCAGTCGACCGACGACGACCTGCGTGGGGCCATCCGCAACATCTCGACTCACCTCGCACCGCATGGGTTGTTCGTGTTCGACTTCTGGCACACTCCAGCCGTCCTTTCGGATCCTCCGGTCCCGCGTCTGCGCAAGGCCATGGTCGAAGGCCGCACGCTGTTTAGACTTACGACGCCGACCGAGGATCGCCAACGTCGTCTCGTTCACATCGAGTTTGAATTTCGCTGGGACACGCCAGATGGCGAAGCCGCGTTACGCGAAATGCACACGATGAGGCACTTCGAAGAAAACGAACTTAGACAGGTGCTTGCGGCTGAGGGGCTCAGCGTCGTGGAGTGCGCTGGCTGGATGACCGATCGGCCCTTAACGGTGGCAGACTGGTACGGATTCGTCTGCGCTCAAAGACTACACAAATCGTGAGTCGGTTTCTCATCATTCATCCTGAAGGAAACATCAACAACAATCCCTGTCTCCACGACATGGTGGCGATTCTCTGCGAGCAAGGACACGCTGTTCGCATCGTGTCGCCGCGACGCGGCGACATCATCCAGCGTCCACCGTGTACGGGAGCGGAGCTCTGTCTCTTCGATGCGGCCGATGATGAGCAGGCAGCGATTGCGGACCGTTGGACGGCGACCGAGATACAAAGTCTTCGGCAGACGTTCATCGAGTGTGCAGGCACTCCGGACCTCGTGATCGGTGTCGACCGTGGAATCATTGCCGGAGCACTAGTGTCGGAAGCGTTCAGCGTTCCGCTCGTACTGCTTTCATTCGAAATTTTCTTTGCGGACGAAGCGGGCGTCGCATTTAAGAAGGATGAACAGGATGCATGCAGTGGCATCGCGCTGGCCATCTGCCAGGATGAAGTCCGCGGTGCTCTGCTTGCACGTGAGAACCGAATTCCATCGTCACGCTTGCGCCATCTACCTGTGTCCGGCCGTGGATACAAAGGCGGGGAGAGAACTGGGTATTGGCACGAGCGATGCGGGATCGGGGCTGACCAGCATATCGCGCTGTTTATGGGCAGCATCTCGGCCTGGAGCATGTCTCCTTACATCCTCTCGTCGGCATCTCGTTGGAGCGGCGATTGGCATCTAGTGATGCACCACCGTTATGAGGCCGATCCATGGGTCCAGGAGGTGCGGTCGGCGTATACCGGCTACCCGAGAATCCACTTTTCTGACGCCCCCTTCGATACGTTCGAAGCAATGCGACCAGCGCTACTGGGTGCAGATGTTGGTATCGCGCTCTATCAACATCGTCCCGGCGGGCTGCACGACGGACACAATCTAGAATCGATTGGGCTCGCCTCGGGCAAGATCGCTGTGTACCTCCAGCACGGTTTGCCGGTCGTCGTTAACGAGATCGGCCTGATGAGCGAGTTCGTGCGGCAGAAGCGGCTTGGCAGCGTAATCGATACCGGACGCGAGTGGACCCCGGCACCACCGGATAGTGATTCCGAAGCCATTCGTTCCTTCTTTGTTGAAACACTCGATCTGGAGCGAACGTTCACACCGGTGTTGCGAGAACTGGACACGCTCGCGGCGCGCGCGCGACTGAAGTCAGTGTGATGTGTGGATCCTACCCCACGAGGCATGTCGCTCGAGGGCCTCTAGCTCCAGCTGATCCTGAGAATTCGGATTCCGAGTGATCGTGAGTCGTGCGGCGCAGAGAGGACCTTGTCAGTGGACATTTCGAACTCCGTCCACACCGGCGCCCCTTGTGCGAGGCTTGGTAATTCAAACTCACACTCGAACTCTCCCGCGTGCCGAACGGTGTGGTCGAAGGGGCGCCCGTCGATTTGGAACGATACTGCCGTGTCATTGAATGGGACCGCTCCCTTGATGGCGAGCGCTCTGTTCACCCGGTCGTTCCTCAGCAACAACGTTGCCTCCTGTCCTGTCCACCGCCACGTCACGCCACTGTCATCCCGCTCAAGATCGAAGAAGCCCTTGCCATATCTGACTCCGTCATCCTCTTCGCCGATTTCGCTGCGGAGCCTGGCAATTCGGCCGACAAGAGATCCGTTTGTGAGCAGCGGATGATCAGGCAGCAGTCCGGCGAGATCGTGATGTATCGCGACAAGGGCCGTGAGCTCGGCCCTCTGAAAGGTTCCGAATTGGGCCGTCGTACTCACGGACGACGAATGGTGCTGACGGTAACGAACCCACGCGTGTTGGTGCACGGCGATGCGCCAGCGTGCGGCGATTCGCCATCCAAAGATCTGGTCTTCGCACGCAAGGCTGTCTTTTGCCGTCGCTTCCAGGTGCTCAAGACCATCGAAGAGATCGCGCCGAACTAGACTGCAGCTTGGGCAAGGAGTGACCCTGTAGTCCGAATCAATAAACGGCTGGAGCAGCTCGCCGGGTCCGAAGAGCCGTGGAGTGCCCTCCGGCATGGATTGCACGAAATCCTGGGACGCGTCGTCCGCGTGCCAGTAACGTGCCGGACCATAGCTCATGGCTCCGCCTTTGGCCTCCGAACGGCTCCAGAGCTTGAAGTGTTGTTCCAGGTAGTCGAGATCCCAGAGATCGTCGGCGTCGAGAAGTGCCACAACCGGAGCCACGGAATGTCGCGCGCCGAGAAGACGCGCAGCGAACTGCCCACGATTCGCGCCTCCTGGATGTGCAAGACATCGTATGCGACCTGGATAGGACACTTCGAACTCACGGATGATCGATCGGCTCCGGTCCGTCGACCCGTCATCGACGAGGAGAAGCTCCCAAGGCTTGAATGTCTGGCCCAGCACCGAATGCACGGTCTCTGCAATGAACCGTTCGGCGTTGAATACCGGGACAACAACAGAGACCAGTGGGAATTCAGAACTCATTCGCGCTACGCCCCAACGCGTCAGACCTTCGATACACCCTCCGGAGTTTGCGGTATGGTGGTGTCACTGTGAAATGCGAGGCGATGGTCTGACTCGATGATTTTCGTTGTCAACTACGCGAGCGACCGTTTCGTCGAGTCGCAACGCATCCAGAACGCAGGGTGGGCAGCGCAGCCGGAGAATCCGCCCATTACCGTCTGTTCGTATACGAAGGACGACATTATCCCCATTCTTGGCGGCCTGCGCCTGGAGAACGAGAGCAGCGTTCTACGGGTACTTGAACAGCCGCGAGGTGATGGCCTCTGGGCCTGGAAAGCGATCCTGACATGGCACGTCTATCGCAATCTTGCTGTAGATGGAGACATTGTCTTCTACATGGACAGCGGCGCCTGTCCGGTGATGCCGTTCGGCAACATCTGGGAACGCGTCCGTACGAACGGCCATCTCTTTGTGCGTGTTTCGACCGTTGAAACAGTACCGGCCGTGCGTGAATACCTGCAATCCCTGCCGGAGATGCGGGCCAAGGCATCTCTGCTCGAAAATTTCGACTTTTCGTCCAGGTTGTGGACAAAACCGCTTCCGGGCGTTCATGGGAACGAGTCCGGGCTCCCGCCGCCGGTGGTCCAAAGGCTGTCGGAGTGCGGTGCACCGATCGACGAGCTCGCCGTTCGGCTGCTCGACATGGAACAGGTGTGTGGAGGCTTTCAGGGATACCTGCGCCACGGCACCAACGATCGGATCCTGCGCGACCTTCTGGCAATCACATCCCTCGAGTTTTTTGATGATGTGCTTCGGGGCGGGGCACCTCGCCCCTACATCGACCACCGGCACGACCAGGCGATGTTGTCTCTTATCGTGAATGCCGAGTCGATCCGCTGTGCGGGATTCGCCAAATGCATCATCAACGACATCGCCGAAGTCCGCCTGCACCGTGGCTGGGCTCCCGACTATCCTGACGGGTTCTGACGTATGCGCCTCGAAGATTTTCATCCACGCTCACAGCTCGTTACCAGGGTCACCTCGATCACACGGCCTCGTTATCCGGTCATCGACGCGCACAATCACCTCGATGAGGATTTTGGGGGCAACTGGATTGCCAGGCCGCTGGACGAAATGCACGCGGCGATGGACGAGGCCGGCGTTACACACCTCGTGGATCTGGACGGGGGATGGGGTGAAGAGGTTCTTCGCCGGCATCTCGAGAAACTCGCGCCTTCCTCGCGGTTCCGTGTGTTTGGAGGCGTCGAGTGGGCCAGGTGGCAGGAATTGGGCGATGCCTTCCCAGAGTACGCGGCCCGTCGACTAGAGATTCAGAAGGGCTGGGGAGCGACTGGCCTGAAGATCTGGAAGCCCTTCGGCTTGCATGTCCGAGATCACCTCGGTGAGCTTGTCCGTGTCGACGATGCGAGGCTGACTCCCATATGGCAGACCGCCGGCACTCTTGGCTGGCCCGTCATGATTCATGTTGCTGATCCCGTCGCGTTCTTCGAGCCGATAAACGCCCGGAACGAGCGTATCGAGGAACTGGGCAACTTCCCACAATGGGCCTTTCCGAGTCCGCCGTTTCCGCCTTTCCTCCAGTTGCTTGGCGGGCTGCATTCACTCGTGAAGGCACACCCAGACACCACGTTCATTGGCGCCCACGTCGGTTGTTACAGCGAGAACCTGGAGTGGGTTGGGAAAATGCTCGACGATTGCCCAAACTACTACATCGATCTTTCCGGGCGTCTTGGCGAGCTCGGCCGACAGCCATATAGTGCGCGCCGATTTTTCATTCGCTACTCAGCTCGGATCCTGTTCGGGCTCGATACCGGCATCGACATCCCGGCGTATCGTCTGTCGTACAGGTTTCTCGAAACCGACGACGAGTACTTCAACTACAACGCAACGGATGTTCCGCTGCAGGGCCGTTGGTTCGTCTGCGGCCTCTACCTGCCGGATGATGTGCTGCGCAATGTGTATCGTCGAAATGCCTCGCGGTTGCTGCAACTGCCCGAATAAGCTTCTTCTGGCTCCTGTCGGGATGCCGCCGATAGGTTCACGGGTGTGCCGATGTTGGCCGGGGACCGGCGAGGTGTCCGCTCTCGACTTAGCGTCCTCGGAGACTCACAGTGAGTGATAGACCGGTTGATCTGTCTCGTCTTCGCATGGTCCAGGGCGTCGATCCGATCAGCTCGATTTGGGGCATCGATCGCGGGATCCCTCTGCACCGTTATTACCTTGAACAGTACCTGACCGCTCACCGCGCCGACATCCAGGGAACCGTACTCGAATTCCAGGAGCCACTGTACGCTCCCCGGTTTGCCCCTGCGCCGATCGAGCGCCTCGACATTCTCCACATCGACGACTCGAATCCCAACGCGAATCTGATCGGCGATCTCACGCAGGCGAATGAGCTCCCGTCGGACCGCTTTGACTGCATCGTCTGTACGCACGTCCTGCACACCATTGGCGAGGTTGAACGAGCCGTTCGCGAGCTTCACCGGATGCTACGGGACAACGGCGTACTGCTCGTTGGTGTGCCCGGGATCAGCATGGACGGACTGGTCACCGACGAACTGTGGCGCTTCACGACCGGTGGTCTGCGTTGGCTGCTCGGACGCGCCTTCGGCGAGGCGAACGTCGACGTGCAGGGATTTGGCAACTCGCTGACCGCGGCGGCGGAGTTGCGAGGAATGGTCATTCAGGAATTCACCCCGGCCGAACTGGACCACCTTGACGCGCGGTACGCACTCGAAGTCTGCGGGCGGGCCGTCAAGCGCACACACTCGGTGTCGCAGAGCAACCAATTATGAAATCGATCGTGGTTACGGGATCGTCGGGGTTGATCGGTTCGGAGGTCTGCTCGTATTTCTCGGACAGGGGATACGTCGTTCACGGAATCGATAACAACCAGCGGGCCTGTTTCCTGGGTGCTGATGCCGATACCAGGTGGAACCAGCGCCGCCTCGAAACCACGCTACCCCGCTTTCAGCATCACGAGAACGACATCCGCAACCGGGAGAGCGTGCTCCAGCTGATTGCTTCGATTCGTCCTGACGCAATTGTCCATGCCGCCGCTCAGCCATCACATGACAGAGCGGCGGCCATCCCCTTCGAGGACTTCGATACCAACGCGGTCGGCACACTCAATCTCCTCGAAGCCGCTCGGCGCTCCTGCCCCGAATCGCCCTTCGTGCACATGTCGACGAACAAGGTCTACGGAGACCGGCCAAATACCATTGAAATGACCGAGCTTCAGAGTCGGTGGGATTATGCCGACCCGCGATTCGAGCACGGGGTTCCCGAAACATTTCCGATCGATCACTCCACTCATTCGTTGTTCGGCGCTTCGAAGGTCGCCAGCGACGTCATGGTCCAGGAATATGGCCGCTACTTCGGGATGCCGACATGCTGCCTGCGCGGTGGCTGCCTGACCGGTCCCAACCACGCCGGTGTGCCGCTCCACGGATTTCTCAGCTACCTGGTGAAGTGCAATTGTCGAGACATCGAGTACTGCATATTCGGCTACAAGGGGAAGCAGGTACGCGACAACATTCACGCTTTCGACGTGGCTGCATTCATCAGTGCATTCATCGAGAGTCCCCGTCCAGGTGAGGTCTACAACCTGGGTGGCGGAAAGGCCAACTCCTGTTCGATCCTTGAAGCGTTCAACCTGATCGAAGCGATCACAGGACGCCCGCAGCGGTATCGTTACGCAGACACTCCGCGCATAGGCGATCACATCTGCTATTACAGCGACCTCAGGCACGCGCAGACACACTTTCCGCATTGGTCCATCTCCCGGTCCTTGCACGCGATCCTGCAGGAACTGGCAGAGTCCTGGTCGGAGCGTCCCTCCTCTCACCGCCCAGGCTGAGTGCAGACGAGGTCCTTACGATGCGCCGTTAAGGCACAGGTTCAAGAAGGTTATTGAGACAACCAGTTCGTCGCGTAGGCAAGCCTCGCGAGCCTGTTCATGGGATCTGGCACAGCGACAGGTCGGGCCAGTCTGCGAGGATGGCCATACACACCCGTTCATAAAAATACGAGCCCTTGCGGGATTCGTCATAGCTGCCGACGTTGAATGGAAGGTCGGTTCCGTACTTCGCATGAAAGTGATCGAACATCTGCTTGAACATCGACAGGAACCGCGGCAGCATGTCCCGACGGAAACACAGGGAGTTCGCATAGACGGTGTCGTGCCGATCTTGCAGGTTGAATGACTCAAAGATCTCACGAACGAGGGTGGCCATCCCCGGGTGCTCCAGTTCGTCGTCGAGCGGCCACTCCTGGCGGCGCCCTATGCATGTGCACCAGATGCAGTCCGTCGAAAGGAAGCGCGGCAGATCTAAGAGTCTCGTGCTCCTTCCGCCACGCTCGACCCATTTCTGGTCGTGCCGGCCCGACGCGATCCAGACATAGTCGCTCCGCGCCTCCAGCAACACATCGGTCAGGAACAAGGCGGTTTCCGACAGCCATCGCTGATGCGGAATCCCTGAAGGAAGAGGCAGCGTTTCCAGATCCACTGGACGAAATGGCGCGTGGGATGGTGCGTCTGCGAACCATGCGCCATGCGCCATGATGTAGACCTCGACGGAGCTCATCGGGCGGCCCTCATCGGAATCAGCTGAGACCTCACTGAGGAGTTCGAGGCTATCGGGTGGCGGCTAGTCAGAGTAGACAGATCGTTCCTCCACGATTCGCGTGAAATAGCGAGAGAACAGGTAACGGCCGCAATTCCGGGCCAACCCGTTCACAAGGTCACCGAGTTGACCCTTCGACCGTACCAGTCCAGGGCCGTTCGCAATGGCCGCCCAACGGTACAGTGCAACGGTCCACGGCCCGAGCGACCGGTTCTTCGAGAATGCGCCGTAGTGAATGTACTGATAGCCATAATCCTGGCCCAATGCGTCGAAGCGGAACCCGAACCGGTCCCTTAGTACTGACTGAAAGTGGGCGTAGCTGTCGAATACGTGTTTCGTTCCGTCGGCAAGCCGTCGTTCGAAGTATGCGGGCGACACGACGTCCAGGTATTTCCTCACGTCCCGTCTGTAAATACAGCACCACGTATGCCATCGTTCCGAGAGCGTCATCACGCTGTTCGAGTAGCTGTCGAAATAGCCTTCGACGGTCGGACTGTAGTCGGTCGAACATGCCGCGAGGGAGGTGTCGGCCTTGAGGCGCGCAAGCATCTCTGGGATGAACGTACCGCCCAGCAATTCGAAGTCCGCGTCGACGGTCCCGAAGAAGTCAGTATCACAGGCTCTTTGTTCCCTCGCCCACACCTGCTCCTGATGCTCGCAGTTACCTTCGTACCGCATCTGTATTCCTTCGGGCGTCGTGAACAGTTCTCCGTTCCTGGGACGGACAATGCCATTAGTCTCGTTGTCGATGAGCACGACAAACGGGTAGCTGCGCCATCGTCTAAAGTAGCGGCGCTTATTCGCGCGCGTCAGGCTGTTCGCATAAACGCGGAGCCGAAATCCGCGATATATGGCCCACAGGTTTCGATAGCTGCGGATGCTGTAATTGGCTATCGGGCAGTCGGCATCGGTCACGAGCATGAGCAGCGTGGTTTCGACGGCGTCACCGTGCGACATGCAAGTCCTTGGGCGACGGCTTTGATGCAACTGTGATGTTCGCAGCGGGCATTCGTTCGAGACCTGGTCGACACATCCTGGAAGGGGGCCGCTACCTCGAGCCGGGTGCGGACGGAACTTCGTTTCGAATATCCGCCTGCCAATAGTCAGGTCGACGGATCCATCGCAGCAACAGCGGATCGCTCGCGGCCTCACGTTGGTGAAATTGGTAGCCTTCGATGTACGCGGCGGTCGTTCGTGCGGCCACATCGTGCGCCTCGGCGGCCCATGAGGTGCGTTCCGATGGCAACGCAGGTGATGATGCCGGCATGCCAGTCAGAGATGGTTCCACACCGGCCCGAATGCCGGTAAAGGAATCGCAGACTCCCTGGTAATAGGCCCGCCTGCAGAAATATTCGGGCGTCAATCGATCTGCATCGACGACGTGACGCACGAGGGCCTGATGCAGATAGGCGGACCGTACACCTGCCGCTTTGGCTTTACGCGTAAATCCCGTCTCCCCGTCCCCCTGCCAACGCTGCAGGGCCGCGGGAACGAGATCCGGGTGCATGCCCCCGAGCTCAATGAAGACCGAGCGCCTCACGGCAAAGTTCAGCCCCCAGATCCAATCAGGGTCCATGTCAGTGATCGTGCGGCCGATATCGAGCAGGCTCAGCCATCCGCATGCCCACCCTCCGAACGGTGTAGGAGTCACGAAATCCCACACCCACCCGGGCACTGAGCCAGTGAAACACGGGACGCTGGGTCCACCCACGATGCCCAGCTCCGAATCGTCGTCAAACGAATCCAGGATGGCCGTCAGCCAGCCTGACGCCACCGCAACATCGTCATCGATGAAGATGAGAATTTCGCCGTGTGCCTCGCGGGCCCCTGTATGCCGCGCGGCGCCGAGCCCGGGGGCGGGCTCCACAACGTAGCGCAACGGCACGTTCAATGACTCGCAGAAAGTCCGCAAGCCCTGGGAGGCTACGCCACTCGTGTCATTGTCGACGACGACGACCTCTGTCCGGCATGCCCCCGTATCCTGACGCACCAGCGAACGCAGAGCTGCCCTAATCGTCGAGCGTCGGCCGTCAGTAGGGACTATGACACTCGCTTTCATGATCCGGTATCTGAGTACGGTTCTTTTTCGTACTGGAGCTCCAACCATCCATAGTCGAAGAGGAGTTCGTCGTTGATCAGTTCATCGTCCGGTATACCAATCCTCGAAATCAGATCGGTCCTTACGAAGATCAGGTTTCCTGTATGACACACGGGAACGTATCCTTTTTGACGACCCAGGCGCACCGTCGAACTGAAGCTCGATCCGATAATGCTGCCTCCCCGGTGTGTCTGGTAGATCCCGACCGGAATCGCGGAATTGATTTCAATCAAGACTATTTTGGGGTAGTAGTTCCTCACACTTCGCCAGACCTGCCAGTCGTTCGAATCAATATCGATGCTCAACAGGTCGAAATCAACTGATAGGTCCGTCCGGCCAAGGATGGAGTCGAGACTGTTCTCGCCGTCTTCAGCGACATACGTGTGAACGCAAGTGGTCCGATCGCCGAACGCCTCCACCTGCTTCAGAAGTGCGGCGTGCCGACGATCGTCGCCTTCAATGTAGACTCCGCGCCAGCCCGCCTCCAGGAGCAAGTAGGTGTTGCTCAGGTACTTACCATCCCAAGCACCGAATTCGACGAAGCATCCCTCTGAGATACCCAACCTCCGGACGATTTCAGCGATGACGCCATCCTCGCCGTTCTGGCTGTAAACGTTCCTCCTGAACACGCTCAACGTGGACATCGGTCTTCCTTCTTCAGCTGACAGTCATCGGAAACCGTCACGAACCAAGGCGGTTCCGGGCCTGATCATTGAAGAGGAACCACTGACGTGAGCGCGAGCCAGAACTTCTTCAGTGCTCTACTCACCCGCCACGTGAAGCTGCGCTCGATCTTCTGGAGCCGGCTTCGGTGGTCATCGAGGCTCAACGCGGCCGCTTCGAGGGCACGTTCCCGCTCCAGCACACGGGTGGTTGCGTCGAGCAGCATTTGCTGTAGCTGCTTTGCCTCCGTCAGGCGCTTCTCGCGATCTTCCTCAATCTCCCCAAGCCGTCCCTCGAGGGTACGCACGTCCCCGAGACGCGCTGCACGATCCGCCTCCGAATCGGCAAGCAACGCCTCCAAAGCATGTATGGATTTCAGGCGGTTGGCGCGATCGGCCTCGGATTCGGCTAACAAGCGTTCGAGGACCTGCATCGACTGGAGGCGTTGCGCGCGGTCAGCTTCCGATTCCAGCAGACGTTGCTCGAGTAGCTCAATCGAGTGCAGACGCGCCGTGCGATCGGCTTCGGTCTCCGCCAGTCGTACTCCCAGGTCGTGAATGACTTCCAGGCGACTACGGCGATCCGCCTCCGATTCCTTCAGTGCCGCTTCCGCCTCGCGATTGGCGGCGACTTGCCGATGATGGCCTTGCGTGAGGATGACGAGGTCGTCCAGCAGATCTGCCGCAACTTCGTCCGCCGCGATCAGAGCGATCGGCACTCCAGAGTCGCGGAGAAACTGGCGGAAATCGGAAGATTGGAGAGTCACACGCGGCAACGCCGTCGAGGGAACACCCGGCTGCGGTCGTGAGAGTTCCTCCGACAGCACCCCGTCGGCTTCCTTCAAATAGAGATCCATGAAACGGACGCTTCGCTGCCCGGGATGGCGGCGATTGCCGCCGAGCAGGGTGTCCACGAACTGAAGCTGCGCGAAGCGAAAGAATCGCACCCACAGATCCAGGTCACCGGCGAGCGCCAACTCAGATCGCGGGCCGCGCCCGGCATGTTCCCACAGCGTTCGTCGCCAGAAGGTACTTTCCTGCTGGATCCAGGGTGTCTGAAAATCGTGCTGAACGACGACCCGTTGGCGCGAGAACGAAATGTCCTCTCCGCACACATGCTCGATCCCACCGCCGATAGACCACTGCACAGGGCGGCCAGTTATCCAGCTGATCTCTGGCTTCGTGTCGAACACGTATGCCGCCTTGAACAGAGCCAGCGGGTGGAACTTGTCATCCGCGTTCAGCCACGCCATGATGTCGCCGGTGGTTCGGCTGAATCCATCCGCGACAGCCGCATAGTGGCCGCCATCGGGACGGCTCTGCCAGTACGACAGATGCGGTTCGTACTTCTTGATGATCTCGACCGAGCCGTCCGTGCTGCCGCCGTCCATGATGATGTATTCGAGCTCCGGGTATCCCTGACTGAGGATCGATTGGATGCAGTCCTCCAGGAACTCGCCCTGATTCAGCGACGGAGTGACGATGCTGATGCGCGGGAGTTGTGAGTTCGTCATCGGGAGTGCTCGCTGCCGACGAGGGAACCCGGCACGGAGGCGAGTGGATACCGACCTGGCGCCTCTTTCCGCCTCCACATAGGCTCTATGAACACACCACTACCGGTCGCGGGATCGATATTGAACGAAAGGGCTCGCGTGTCGGCGTTTATTCCGATCTTCGCGGGCACGAACGTTCGTCTGGGCCGCAAGTCGAGAGTGATCCAGCCTAATTCATCGGGGCGAGTGCTTTCGGAATCGGCAACAAAGATGCACTCGTTTGGTCCCAACCGCGCGGTCTCACACTCCGCCAACCGCCGGTCGCCAGCGTAGACGAACAGAGCATTGTCCCTGCCCTTCGGCCCTAGAGCGGAGAATCGTACGCGGACCTTGGCGACACCGGCCATTCTCAGCGCCAGCACCGCATGATCGCGCATCCAGTAGTCTGACTCAAGATTCTCCAGCAGGAACGGAGGCGCTTCAACAACCTCATAGATCCGCCAGCGGATTGCCGCATTGTCAGTCGGAAATGGTGACAGCCAGGTGCGGGGCACGGCGAATACAGCCCGATCATCGTGCACGATTCGAAGGGGCAACAACCCGCGACCGCCTTCTGACAGGAGACCCTGTCCAATCGAACTGGCATCATCCAGGTCGCGAAACGGCACGCGGCGGTTCGCGTTCGTCCCGAATCGCTCGATGATCCAGTCGCCCCGCCGAAGCTCGCGCGCAGAAACCGTCGGGACCAATGGGGCCAGGGAGTACGCAGGTTCATCCAGCGCAGCAACAATCGAACCTCGCGGACCCCACGCAAAATCCTTAGCCAGCCACGGGGGTTCGGGACCGACCGACTGACGGAAGATTACGCGCTGCGGTCGCGCTGTCATTACCGACCGGTTCAGCACCTCATACATCCTGTTCCAGGCGATGAGCGCTGTCGACGCCCAAACCGACTGGACAGCGCCATAAGCAATGGCGACCGCCAGGATGGCCGGCGCTGCCACATTCGCAATGCGGCTCCGAACCGAAACGTCCGCAACAGCGATAGCAGTCAACACAGCACCCATGGCGACCGCCGGGTAGTAGTAGTACAACATCGGCGTACGGATGGCGGTCAGGAACAGGACGATCGCCGCAAACTGGATCGCCAAAAGCGTCATGAGGACGTGGTCTGTCCTGCGGTGGAGGGCCATCGCTGCTCCTACCAGACCCATCGCGATCAACACCAAGGTGAGGGCGTCTCGCCCCCACAGAGGAATCACTGGACGAGCGGAGTAGTCCTCAGCGATGACGCGTACTGGAAAGTCCCCGGGACTGAAGCTGTGCAACGCCACGACGGCGCCGCACACGGCTACCAGCGCCAAGACGGATGCCAAGGCGACCGCACGCAAGTGCCAATCCGCTCGCGGACGTCCTCTCCGCTCGCTGAGCAACGCACCGCATGCGAAGAGCAACGGGAACCCCAGGAGCAGGCTGGTCTCCTTGGAGAGCACATTCGCACCTGCGATCAAAATCAGCAGCAACGTGTCGAGGAGGGTCCAGTGTCTAGTGGTGGGGGCGACCAACCGCGCGAGCAGCAGCAACGCAGCCAGCCAGAAGGCCAGCTGCTGCGGCTCGCCCTTGCCGAGCGTAAACACGTTTTCGATGGTCGGCAGACTGAACGTGAAGAGCCACGCAGCCGCGACGGCGAGGAGCGGTCCCGCGGCGCGCCTCGCGATCCACCATACCTGGACCGCGCTCCCAAGCACAAAGAGGCCGTTTCCGAGCGCGAACGCGCAGGGCTCCGCCGCGAGCAACCGAACGATCATCCAGTACCGCAACCAGTAAAGCGGCCGGAAACGTCCTCCCGGCTCCAGCTCGAAGTTGTCCCAGAACCCGGTGGTGAGGCTGCGGGCCAAGAGGAAGTGATCATCGATCAGGGTGAAGCGCGTAAGAGTGATCGCGTATCCAAGGATTACCACGATTGGAAGGAGTGCGATCGCGATCTCTAGGCCGAACGAGGCTCGACCCGAAGGCCTGCCAAGCGTCACGTGACGTTCGCCTCCGCTCCGAACGCAGGTCGGTCGAGGACTTCCTGGTTTGGGAACAGCAGCTGCCGCTCTCTGCCTTGAGAGCTTTGCGGCGCGGGCGCCGGCCAGTTCTGAAGGTGCGGCCGCATGGCGCAATCAGTCATCAGCCTTCGCATAGCCGCCGCGAGTTTTCCAGATCGCCCCGTCATCTCAACGACGATGCCGATGCTCCTGAGATAGCTGTCGTGACGGACAGCACTCCGGCGAGCGCGTGCACCTATCCCGCGCATGTGGACCTCAGAGGAAGTCTGTGTTTGTTGAACGTGCGCGCGCCATCTCTAGGACCACGCTTGGATGATGAGCCCGCCGCCGCTGGCGCGCGTAGCTACCCGAAAAGTTAGTATATCCAATAAGTTGTAACGACTACGCGCCGGCGCATATTTCGCCAAGGCGGGTGGCAAACGAGTCGCGAACGAAGGGGACAAGTGGTACGACTGCAGGCAGGCGTCGGGACTGGTGCCACGGCGTTCCCCTCAGCGCTCTGCGTACGGCTACCTGGGCGCACGCTCCGGCGAACCGTCACCATAAGATGCGCGAGCGAGTGAACGAAGCAGCAGATTCGGCGCGTCGCGAATCAGGTTAAGGCCCACAGCATGCGGGGTGCGCATCACGTTGAAGCTGTTCGCGTTCGCCGGATTTGGCGTCCGGCAATGTGGTTCATTTCGTCCAGCGATGTGCTAAGCCTAGCCATCACGTCGAGTCGCGCGGCAGGGGTCGCCCCCGCTTCGGTGGCAAGGGTCGTGAGTCTACGGATCTGCTCCTCTCGCGCGGCACGGGAGTCGATCGATTTCGTAGCATTTTCCCAATGCGCCGCTAGCTGGACTGGCCACCTGGGAGGTCGGCTATGATCCTTTTTGTGACTGCGAACCCGATGACTCGAACGATCCTCTTGCTCACTATTGCAGTAACCGCAGCCTGCAATTCGAGCGCTCCTCCCGCCGGGACGACAACTGCTGCGCCGGCGGCTGCGGCTGCACCTGCGGCGTCGGCTCCAGTCACCTATGGAGCGGGATTTTTCAACGCAGAGAAGGACGACACCGGGCTGATCTGGCACTGGATGGGGCAGGAGGGGACGGTCACACTGCCGAACACAGGACGCGACGCAAAACTGCACATCCGCGCCGGCGCTCCGGTCGCCAACGCCGTCCTCCGCCTCGACCTGAACGGACAGCGCCTCGATGAATTCACAATGGCAGGCGGCGATTTCGAAAAGGAATATCAGGTTCCAGCGGCGCGACTGGGAAATGCCGCCACCGCGGAACTGCACATGGTGGCGAGCGAGGTAATGGCCAAACCCGAGGATCCGCGGAAATTGGGCCTTCGGGTGTTCTCGATCGACTGGTCGACGCCCTAACGCCGCCTTGCGTATCTGGCCGCGGAGTCCCGGTTAGGTACTTGCTTTCCTAATGGCTGGCTTGGCGCGTCGCAGACGCCCTGACACAGGGCTCGACCATGGTCCGCGGATCTGAGCGTTCAGACGCGAACGCCAAGGCGCTTGCGTGTGTCGTATCACTCGTGCTCGCCATCATCATGTGCGCTCTGCTACTGCCGGCTGAACGGCATGGAGACGGCATTTACTACTTCGCGACATTGAAGGCGCTGGCAAGATACCAGTCGCCGGCGATCTCGAAAGAAATTCAGCAGGAAATCAGCGACGAGTTTTATCCGATGTCGGATGAACTTCTGATCGCTGCGCATGGCCGGAATTACGACACTCACTTCTTCGGATATTCGTTACTGTCAGTTCCTGCCTTCGCAATACTTGAGGCCTCGCACAGCGACCCCTTAAAGGCGTTCCAGCTAACGAACGCGCTGATCATCGGCGCCCTGCTGTTCTATGTGCTCCTCCGCTGCCGCCTTGGCGCGTTTGTGCGATGGGGAGCCACTTCCGTCTTCCTGTTCTCCACGGGGATCCTGTACTTCCGCTGGACGCATCCGGAGGTGCTCACGGCGGCCTGCCTGCTGGCATCGGCGCTCGCATTTCTTGAGCGCCGTTATATCGATGCGACCTTGCTGAGCGCCGTCGCATCAATCCAGAATCCATCGGCCGCTGCGTTCATTCCAATCATTGCAATCGCCTTCGCCCGCGAGACGTACGAACGCGAAGGTTGCAGGCTTACCCGCCGATCTATTCGACGGCTTCTATGCTTTGGCGCCGCCACGAGCATCGCGGTCATGCCGTATCTCTGGAGCTACGCGACGTTTGGTCGACTCAACGCAGTTGTGGCGCGCGGATATGTCGACTACTCCTTGATTTCAATAGATCGTCTCTTCTCGTTGTTTTTTGACCTGAATCAGGGAGCCATCGTCGGTGTTCCCTTCGTCGTCCTCGCCGGCGTTGCGCTCGTGCTGCTGCGAGTGATGTTCCTGAGACGGGGCTTCGCCCCGAGGCACGAAGACTGGCTGATCGCTGTCACGCTGTTGATCGCGATTCCCGTGCTCGCACAACGCAACTGGAATGCCGGTTCCAGCGTCTTCATGCGATACGCATCGTGGATCACGATGCCCTTGCTCGTCTGGGTGTTCGCGGAGCTCGGCCGTCAACGTTTCAAAGCCCGTCTCATCATCATGTTGCCAGCTGCGTGCTTGCAGGCAGCCTTGCTAATCTGGGTCCACGCGTATCCAGTTGATGAAGCGACTGGGTATCTGACGTTCAAGCCCTGGGTTCAGACAATCTGGACCGTTGCCCCCGGCGCTTACAATCCGGTCCCTGAAGTGTTTTACGAGCGGGCCACTCATCGCGAGGGCTACAACGGCATCACGTTCTATTCTCCCGGGCCGGGAAGGTACGCCAAGGTTCTTGCACCATCCAATGACCCTGGCATCGTCGCCGCCGAGTTGTGTGGGAGCGCGCAACTCGTCAACGAACGGCCTCGGGAGCCGATTGTGGCCATTGGTCCCGCACAGGGGTTTTTCTATTTCAACGGACGCCTACGCTGCGCGTATCCCCTTCCAGCGCACCTCTCATTTACGTCTGAGAACCCGGTTCGGAACCTTGAGATGCAAAATTGGAGTACGGCCGAATCCTGGGGCACATGGAGCGACGGAACTCGGGCTACGCTTCGCATCCCTTTGAACGATTCGAGATCACGAAATCTGCGGCTCGATATCGCCTACATGGCGTACGTGAACGAACGAGCACCGAAGCAAACGATAAGACTGACCTCCAGAGGACGAGTGCTTGACTCCTGGACGGAAACAAGCGGCCAGGTTCGCATGCGCACCATTCACGTTCCAGCTGATGCCGTGTCCGATGGCGAATGGCTCTCGCTGGTCTTCGAACTGCCAGATGCCGCCGTCCCGGCGCAATTAGGCCTCTCCGACGATCGGCGGCACCTGGCGCTTGGCCTGGAGGCCATCAGCATCAGTGACGCGGCATCCGCCGCACGAGCACTTCCTTTGATGGCCGTCAGCTACATCGAGGGGTTCTTTGATCCCGAAAAAGACGATGCCGGACTGACCTGGCGCTGGATGGGCGGCGAAGGACGCGTCCGGCTGCCCAGTTATCGACGCGACTCAACGCTGCGATTGCGCGCTGGAGCATCAGTGCCCGGCGCGACGCTCACAGTCCGGTTCAATGGCCGGTTGCTTGAACAATTCGTGGCGCCAACGGGCAATTTCGAACGGACATATACCGTTTCGGCACAGCAACAGGCCGGTGTTGAGACGTCCGTACTTGACCTCGTCGTCAGTCGCACTGTGCGTAATGAGCGGGATCCGCGTCAGCTGGGCTTGCGTGTGTTCGACCTCGAATGGTCTGCCGCTCGTGCTCCTAATTAGGGACAGGTGATATCCGACGTAAGCGGCTGACGAGAGCAGACCTCGTGATACACGCGAAGAACCTGCTGCGCAGCCGATTGCCAGGAAAATGAACGAGAACGTGCCGTGGCGTCGTCACGAAGGCGTGCGCGAAGCAGGTGGTCATTCGCAAGTTGTCGCATCGCCGACGCAATCTCTGCATCGTCCGCAGGATCCACCGTTAACGCCGCATCGCCTGCGATCTCGGGCATGCTCGATCGATTTGACGTGATCACCGCCGCGCCGAGACTCATGGCTTCGAGCACCGGCAGCCCGAACCCTTCGACAAGTGAGGGATACACGAAGGCATGGCATCCGGCGTATAGCGCCGCCAACTCCTCGTCACTGACATAACCGAGCCGTCGGACGCGAGCGGCGATGCCCAGCTCACCGATATAGGCGTCGAAATTATCCTCAAGCCATCCGCTGCCACCGGCGATGACCAGTGGACCCGTTTGGGGATATTCCTGAACAAGCACCGCGTACGCGCGAACCAGACGACGGAGATTCTTCCGCGGTTCGATTGTTCCAACGGCCAACCAGAAGCCGTCATGCTCCAAACCGTCCGGAAGCATGCCAACGGCTTGGCCGACAGAAAATCGGCTGGCTGGGTACACAGTCCGAACACGCGACGAGGGATAGTGCGGAAAGAGCTCGAGGAACCGGGTGCGGGTGGCTTCCGAGATCGCGATCATCATGTCGGCATGCACCGCGGCGTCGAGCAACCCGTCGGTGCAAACGAGACGATTCGCCTCTGTCGTGTAATCGGGATAATCGAACGTCACCAGATCGTAAAGCGTGTAGACGATGCGAGCTGACAAATTCCGCGGGCAGAAGTAATTGTTCGCATGAATCACATCGGGTGAGCCGATGGCCGCCGTGAGCTGGGCCGGATCAGATCGCCACAGGGCGACACACGCTTTGTGCGACATCCCCTCCGGCCCACGGTGCACATTCTTCTGGGTCGCGTGCCACGTCGCACGCTTGTGGTTTGGATCCCAGAACTGGGTACCAAAGGCAGGATAGAGAAGATACTCGTTGTCCGTGTCGAGGTCGCTCAGGGCGCGAATGAGAGACTCGGCGAAATAGCCGCAGCCGGCCTTCAACGCCCCGGTCTGGCTGATGTCGAACCCGATTCTCATCGCCCTGCCCGCGCCTGACGCGCCGCTTCCCGACTTTGCCAGAACCACTCGGTGGCTGTACGGACCACCGACCAGGGGAGCGAGCGCTGCCACCTCAGATGGGCGACGGCCAGATGGCCCAGGAAGAAGAGCGCATGGCGATGGAGGTCCGCCCGGCTCCAGCCCCGAGTGTCGTAGGCGGCGAACGCGTAGTTGTAGAGCCAACGGGACGGGACAGCGCCGAGACGACGCCGGAGCATCGTGTTGATCTCGGCATGCACCGGCACGCGTGAGCCGAGCGTCTTGTTGGCTCGGTACATTCGCGAGCCGGCAATCGTAGAGGGCAGACGGACCAACGGCGTCTTTTCACCGACACGCAGCCAGAACTCGTAGTCCATGCAGTAGCGCAGCGACGCATCCAGCATGCCGAATCGTTCCACGACCCGTCGCCTGAAGAACACTGACGGCTGGCAGACGAAACACACATCCTTCAGGCGCTCGAAGTCCCAGTCCTCCGTGTAGTACTGCTCAAGCACCTCGTCCCGTTCGTCGATGTGGCAGGCATCGCCATACACAATGTCGACTTCGGGATGCTCCTCGAAGTAGCGGACCACATACGCGATCGAGCCCGGAAAGTAGACATCGTCCGAATTCAGCCAGCCAATGATGTCCCCGCTGGTCATCCGCAATGCCTTGTTGACCGCGTCGGCCTGACCGTGGTCTGGCTCAGACACCCAGCGCACACGCCCCGTGTAGCGACGCAGAATGTCAACCGTTTCATCAGTGCTGGCGCCATCGCACACGACGTACTCGAGGCCCTCTATCTGCTGATCGAGCACGCTGCGCAGCGTTCGCTCGATGAAGGGCGCCTGATTGAATGACGGCGTCACGATGGACACGCGAGGCCGCACGATCACGCGCCGAGACGGGCAGGAATCAGATTGGGACCGGGCTGATCGCCCTGCGCGATACTGATCGAGCGGCACAGGCAGGCGAGCTGACGTACATCTTCTCCAAAACCGTGCGCTCGAGGTTGAAACACTGGCGCGAAATCAAGGGCCAGGATGCCGGGAGCGTCTGGCAATGACACTTCAAATGTCTGGCGCTCGCCGCGACGGAGCCGCCAGCGATCGCTCACATGGCGGCCGTTGGCAACCACCCTGATCTCTACAATCTGATGCGGCAACCATTCAGGTGCATCGAGCTCGAGAACGACCCTCCGGGTTCCGCCGGAGTGCGCGAGCCGTACGGTCCCTCCGGCCCAGCCGTCTTCAAAGACGCCGCTGACCGAGTCGCGAAACGGCGCCTCGCGCTGCAGGGTGTCACGGAACACGTCGAGATATGCGAGCGCCATATTGTCGGCGTTGAAGTGTCGCAGCCGGAGGCGACCACGTTCGACCAGCCCTGCGGCAAGTGCGTCATCTCGAAGCACGTCCGCCATCGCGCGCACCATATCCTCAGGCCGGCGAGCGTCAAAATAGTGTGCAGCGTCTCCCGCGACTTCCGGCAAGCTCGTCCTGTCGCTGCACACGACTGGCTTGCCGAACCACATGGCCTCCAGCACCGGGATGCCGAAGCCCTCGTACAACGAAGGAAATACAACCATCCGGCTGCCCTCGTAGAGCGCTGCGAGTTGATGCGCGGTGCAATAGCCGACGCAGTGCACCCGCTTCTCCAGACCCATCCTGCGTATTGCAAGGTCCAGATCCGGATGCGGTAGCGCGCCGGTGAATACTAGGTCGAGATCCAGATCAGGAGCGCGTTTCAGCAGCAAGGCAAACGCGGCAACCAGCAGCCGGTGATTTTTGTGGGGCCACGCATTGCCTGGATAGAACAGATACTCCCGCGAGAGTCCCAGTTGCGTGCGCAGCCTGTTCCCTTCCTTGACGGCGACGCGGCCAAGGCGCTCGTGAATCGCGGTCGGCACGACACGTGTTCGCTCCACGGGAAAATCGACGTGCCGCAAGAGGCTTTGTCGTGAGAATTCCGACACGCAGATCACGACATCGGCCCACCGACGAAGCCACTCGAGATGCGTATCGCGTGCGATCAGCTCGCGCTGGTCGAAGAACTGCGGATAGTCGCGATGCTGGAGATCGTGAAGAAGCACCACTGTCCGGACGCCTGGCTCGGCGTAGCGCGGTGCAGTGAATGGACAGAACAGCAGATGCACGCCGTGTTCGCGAAGGCCTGAGCCGGACCGCCGAGGCAGCCGCACCGCCAGCCATCGCACACCACGCCAAGCAGTGACACCCACCGACCTCGCGAGCCTGCTCGTCAAATGCGGCCCGAACGCGGAGGACAGACGCTGGAGCAGCAACGAGGCCGCCGCCGTCCCGGTGGGATGCGGCGAATGAACCTGCATCCTGGGAAGACCAGGAAATCGAACGCCCAGCGCCTCGTGATTCCAACTGCTGGTCAACAACAGGAGTTGCCAGGAAGGGGCAAGCCTGAGCAGCCGCTCGACAAGATCGAGCGCCAGCACACCTGCACCGCCGGCTTCGCCGTCGGGAAGCCAGGGGGTGAGATCCACTGCGACGCACGTTCGGGAGTCTGGATGGGGAGGGGACCCTGTACTCACGAGCGACTCGCGATCATAGATCAATTCGAACGCCCTTGATCGGACAGGATCGGACTTACTGGTGCCCCTGCCATAGAATCGTCTGGTGCCAACGGGCGGGAGCAACCCTCTTGTCTCTGTTGTAACGGCCGCCTTGAACGCAGACCGTTTCATCGAGAGAACGATCCGCAGTGTGCTCGACCAGGATTACCCATCCATCGAGTACGTCGTGATGGATGGTGGCTCGACTGATGCCACGGAACGGATCCTGGAGCCTTACCGCACACGATTGCACTTCGTGTCACAGCCTGACAACGGACAGGCGGATGCGATCAATAGGGGCGTGGCGCGAACCCGCGGGACGATCGTTGGATTTCTGAATGCCGACGATACCTACCTTCCGGGAGCAGTGTCCGCTGCCGTGGAGGGTTTCGCGGCGCACCCCGACGCCGCCGTCGTCTACGGTGACGCGATCTACATCGATGAGGACGATCAGCGGCTTGCACCGTACCCGGTCGAATCCTTCGAACGAGCCAGGCTCGCCCGCCGATGCATCATCTGCCAGCCGGCCGCCTTCATACGAAGGGATGCACTGGCTGCCGTCGGCGGGCTCGATGCCATGCTGCGCTTTGCACTCGACTATGACCTGTGGATTCGACTGGCGGAACGGTACCCGATGGTCAGAATCGAGCGCCCCCTGGCAGCTTCCCGCCTCCACGGAAACGCAAAGACGATCAAGGAAACAGCGCAGGCCATGCGTGAGACCATGGCGGTACTCAAGCGGCACTACGGATACGTGCCGTTCAACTGGGTGTACGGGTACGCACATCACCGCGTCACTGGTCAGCCGATTGCGATTGATGCCCCGCGACGGTCGATCATCAGCGCGTGTTACTCCGCCACGCTTGGCGTTCGCCTCAACTGGCGCCATCCGCTGAAGTACTGCGCAGACATGGTGACTTCCGCGAGGCAGCCTCTTACGTGAGAAGCGCGCGAAGCGGACAAGGCACTTCGAGTGCTACAGGTACAATGGCAAGTCGGTTCCTCCACGTGAACAGAAAGGCGCTCGGATGAGCACAGCCGCGGCCACGCTGACACCTCGCCGACCGTCCGGCCTCCACATCGGTGGGTTGGTGTGGACGCTCGTCAGGACCGATTTCAAGGCGCGTTATCACGGAACGATCCAGGGGTTTCTCTGGGCACTGGCGAAACCGCTGATGATGTTCCTGGTGCTGATGGGCGTCTTTTCGTTCATCTTCGCGTCGGAGCCTGCCTATCGCCTCAATCTGATCATCGGACTCTTCCTCTGGGAGTTTTTTGCCCAAGGCACGACTGTCGGCTTGACGTCGCTTCGCTCGAAGGGGTTCCTGATTTCGAAGGCCAGATTTCCGTCGTGGATCATTGTCGTGACCTCGGTGTCGAACGCGGTGATCACCCTCGCCGTGTTCTGGGGGATCATCCTCGTCACGCTCAGCGTGACTGGCCGCGCACCGACACTCCTTGCCACGGCGTTCTTCGTTTGGTACCTGCTTCACCTCTTTCTGTTCGTCATCGCGTTTTCACTCGCGGGCAGCGTCCTGTTCCTGAAATACAACGACCTCAACCAGGTCTGGGACGTCATCCTGCAGGCGGGGTTTTTCTTCGCGCCGATCATTTACCCCCTCAACATCCTGCCCGAGCGCTTTCACTTCTACCTCTACCTGTGGCCGCCGACGCCGGTCATCCAGTTTGCCAGGCAGGTGCTGCTGGGAGAGGGATTGCCGACGTTGCGTGCCCATCTACTCCTGTCTGTTGAGGCAGCCGTCGTCATGTGGATAGGAGTCGCGATTTTCAGGCGTCACGCGCCGCGGGCGGCGGAGTATCTGTGATCACCGCAGCCAGAGGTGCCGAGCCAATCATCTCGGTCGAGAGTGTCGGCAAAACGTTCCATGTGCCGAGCGTGCGGCGCGAAAGCGTTCGCGAACACGTCTTCGACCTGTTCCGGCCCCGACCGGCAGACAAACTTACGGTCCTCGACGACGTCAGCTTTTCGGTCAGGGCGGGCGAAACGCTGGGCATCATGGGACGCAACGGCTCGGGCAAGAGCACGTTGCTCAAGATCGTGGCGGGCATTTATCAACCCGACAAGGGGCAGGTGATCGCGCGCGCACCGATCACCCCCATCCTCGAGCTCGGAGTCGGCTTCAACTCGGAGCTGCACGCGATCGACAACATCTACCTGATAGGCTCAGTGATGGGTCTGTCGCTGGCGGAAATCCGCGGCGCGATCGATGAAATCCTTGCGTTCGCCGAGCTCGAGCGGTTCGCGAACCTGAAGCTGCAGCACTTCTCGAGCGGCATGAGCTCGCGGCTGGCCTACGCGATTGCCTTCAAAGCCGTTCGAGAGATTCTGATCCTGGACGAAATATTCGCCGTCGGCGACGAGGGGTTTCAGAAGCGCTGCAAGGATCGCTATCGGGAGCTGAATGCCGCGGGGCATACGGTGCTGCTGGTCAGTCACGATCCAGCGCTCATCGCGCAGTTCTGCAAGCGCGCGATTCTGATCGAAAACGGCCGCATTCACACCGCAGGGCCACCGTCGGAGGTGGCCCAGGCCTACCTCGAGGTCACGTCGCATCGAGCTTTTCCCGAGCCTGAACAGACAACAGTCGTTAGCTGACGAACCGAGCGACGCGTCAGCAGCAGTCGTGTGGCAGGTGAAGGGACGCGGTTAATCTCTCGGGATCAGCACGACGATGCTGAACGACGGTGCTCCGCCATCGGCTGACCGCACGGCCACGTACCCCTCACCCCGCTGTCCCACTGCAATCGCCACGATCTCTCCAGTTCCCTCGAACGGAACGGAGCGCAGCTGCGGTACGGCCTGATCACGAGCCACGGTTCCGGCGTACAGCGATTGATTCGACCCCAGCAGCCAGACCATGGTCGACTGCGTAGCGACATCACCGCGCGCGGCGACGAGAACGCCTGAGACACCCGCGTTGCCAGGCTGAAGCGGCAACCGCTTCGCGGTGACAGGCGATGTGCTCACACCGTTCGCAGCGGAATCCATCGTTGCGACCGTTGGCGTTGAGGCGCCATCAGTGCCGCTGACCCACAGCTTCTGCCCCACGCGATCCCACGACAGCGCAGTTGGCGAGGCCAGGCTGGCCGCAAGAAGCGGCGAGCCGCGCCAGCTCTCATCCGGCACGCGACCGTCGGGCGCGAATCGCAGCACGGCGCCCGCCGGCGCGACCAGCCGCGCATCGCCGCTCGTGGACGGCACGGCGACATACACATGCCCGTCCGCGTCAGTCGTGAACGGCACGCCGGTCTGCCGTCCGGCAAGCACCGACGTCACGTGCATGCGCTCGCCGAGCACGCTGTTGAGCACCCGATAGCGCGCAATCGACATCTCGTCGGCCGTAGCGGATGCGCGCCGGTCGATCTCGCCCACGAGGAGTCGCCCGTTTGCCTCGAAGGCCGGGTCGAGCGCCAGACCGGTAAGTACGGTCGCTGCGGGGTCGACGGCCAGCGCTGTCGAAACGCCCGCGGCATTGCCGGCCAGTTGAATCCGCTGCCCGTCTTCGATAAAGAACACGCGGCCGTCGGGCGTGGGCGCCAGTCCGCTGATCGCGCCGCGCCCCTCGGCGAGGACCCGCACCGAATAGCACGGCGCGCTGTCGCGCGCGCACGTGGCCTGCGCGGATAACGCACGGCTGTCCGATCGTGCCGTCGCATCAGACGCCAGCGACGACACCGTTGTGACGACGGGCGTCGCGAGGGCCGAGATCTCGGCCGAAGGGAGGCCGGCCAGGCGATTGGCGCCGAACGCGGCTACCGCGAAGTAATACGACCTGCCGTCGACCGCCCGGGGATAGACGAACGACGTCGCCCCGACGACATCGAACGTTTCGGTATACACGCCGGACGATGTGCCGACGTACACGCGATAGCCGCGCACCGAGGGATCCGGAGAGGCATCCCACGCGAGCGCCAGCGTGCCGGCGTCGGCAGATCGCGCCGTCCCCAGTGCCAAAAGGAGCAGAAACAGGAAGTGCAGGAACTTCGCCGCGAGCGGCTGATCCCTCGGTACGGTTGGAAGACGCAACGCTATCACCATGGGCTCGTAACCGCGTGTCGAAACGCGCAGACCGTCCGGGGGAGGGCCTCAATCCTACCAGACGCCGCGGTATCATCAACGCGTGTCCCGACTTTTTGCGGCGGTCGTAATTCTGACCCTGTTCATGGGCAGTCATTCCCCAGCTCATGCGCAGTCCGCAGAAAACGTCGCCGTCGTCATCAACGAGAACAGCGCGCTCTCGATGTTGATCGGCGACTACTACATCAGGAAGCGATCGATTCCCGCGTCGAACGTGATTCGCATCCGCACGCGGACGGATGAAACCATCGAGCGGGAAATCTACGCCATCAGCGTTGAAGGGCCGATTGCCGCCGCGATCACGCGCGAGGGCCTGCAGGACCGCATCCTCTATCTGCTGCTCACCAAGGGTGTGCCGCTGCGCATTGCCGGAACGGCCGGGCTGCAGGGCACCCTCGCCAGCGTCGACTCAGAGCTGACACTGCTCTATCGACGGATCACGGGACGAGCCGTACCGATCATCGGCCCGGTCGAAAATCCTTACTTCCTCGCCGATCGGGAGGCCTCCACCGCGAAGCGGTTTTCCCATCGCGAGCAGGACATCTATCTCGTCAGCCGGATTGATGCCTTCACGGCCGACGAGGCGACCGCCCTCGTGGATGCGGGCCTCGCCCCCGGACGCGACGGACGCATCGTCCTCGATGAGCGTGCCGGGCTCGTCAACAGCGCGCCTGACGCGCTGCTCGCCCGTGCCGCCGAGAGGCTGGCCGCCATGGGGCAGGGAGATCGCGTGGTGCTCGAGACCACGCCAAAGCCAGCGGCCGAGTCAGCCCCGGCCATCGGCTACTACTCGTGGGGTGGCACCGACCCGCAGCTCCGGTCACGCAACGTCGGGCTGACATTCGCTCCAGGGGCCCTGGCATCCACGTTCGCGGGAACCGACGCACGCACGTTCGAGCCGCCGCCCCCGGGCTGGCAGCCGATGGTGCGGCCGCAGGACCGGACCACGTGGTTCGGCGGGCAGCCGCAGTCACTCACGGGCGACCTCATTCGCGCGGGCGTCACCGGGGTCGCCGGGCACATCGCGGACCCGCTGGTCGGCGGCGCGATCAGACCGGACATCCTCTTTCCGGCGTACTTGTCCGGCTTCAGCATGGTCGAAGCCTTCTACCTCGCCATGCCATATCTGAGCTGGCAGACCGTGGTGGTCGGCGACCCGCTGTGCAATCCGTTCGCGCAGCGCCTGCTGACGCGCGATGAGATCGAGCCGCCGGTCGATCGCCGGACGGAGCTGCCGGCGTTCTACAGCGCCCGCCGTCTCACTGAAGCCGGCGCAGGCCTCAAGACAGAACCGCGCGTCACGGAGTTCATGGTTCACGCCGATACGCTCCTGCGGCGGGGCGACAGAGCGGGCGCGCGCAAGGCGTTCGAGGAGGCCATCGCGGCAGCTCCGACGCTTGTACCCGCCCTTCTGCAGCTGGCGTTCCTCGATGAGCAGGCCAACGACCACGACACAGCCATCGTCCGCTACCGGCGGATCCTGGAGATCCAGCCGGGTAACGCGATCGTCCTGAACAATCTGGCCTACAGCCTGGCGGTTCGCAAGGGATCCCCCATGGACGCGAAGCCGCTCGCGGAACAGGCGGTCACGTTGTCGAACCGGACGCCGAACGCGGTGGACACGTTAGGGTGGATCGAGCATCTGCTGGGCAACGAGCAGGCCGCCGCCACCCTCATCGATGAGGCCGCCCGCAAGGCGCCGGGCAGCGCCGAGATTCGCTTCCACGCGGCAGCGATCGCCGTGGAGGAGGGGAACCGCGCGAAGGCGGACATGCACCTCAGGGAGGTGCTCCGCATCGACCCCGCCTGGGGCGAACGCGAAGAGGTGGTGGCGCTGCGGAAGCGCATCGACGCGCTGCCGCAGCGTTGAAAGACCCCGACCGCAGCGGAAGGCAGCGGTTGCGCGCCCGGGCTCGGGGTCCATGCCTTGGGCTAGACTGGAAGCGATTTCGTCCCGATAAACAGGCCATTACGCGGCGGGACCTGCCGCCGCTGGACCCTCATGCTGAATACGCGTAAAGCGCTGACAACGTCATTCCTGCACACTGTGGCCCTTTTGCTCGTCGCGGGCGCGACGGTCGCAACCGTGGCGGCACAGCGAAGTTCCGGAACACCCGCTTCTGCGGCACAAGAAGCGATCATGCAGGCGAGCAATGCCTGGGCGCTGGCAGTGCTGCGGAACGATTTCGATGCCGTCACGCGGCTTCTGGCCGACGATTTCACGACTGTGCAGCAGACCCCCACGAGCGTCGTGCTTCTCAACAAAACGCAACAGCTGGAGGTGCTTCGGCAGTCGACCCAGACCCGCCCGGAGGCACAACGAACGCTGGAGAACGCCAGCGTCCGGATACACGGGACCGTGGGCATCCTCACGGCGATCGCCACATATACGGGAAAGACAGCGCAAGGGCCTTTGAGAACGCAGGCGCTGATTACCGAGATCTGGGTCAATGAAGGCGGCACATGGCGGATGACCCATTTTCAGGCAGCGACTGCGCCGCGCCGTGTCAGCTGATCACCAGGCCGTCCGCCCCACAGCCCGGCCCCTGGCCGCAGCAGGTAGTCGATGGGCGGCGCTTGCGGGCGCTTCCCTCGCAGCGATCCTGGCTGCCTCCGTGTATGTCAATACGCTCTTCAACCCGTTCGTGTACGACGATCTGGCGGAAATCGTCGGCAACGCGTCGATCCGGGAGCTCAGGCAGATAGGCGTCGTACTGCTCTCGTACCCGACGCGTCCGCTGACCAATCTCTCGTACGCCATCGACTTCGCGTTCAGTGGCGGCGTCAATACGCTCGCCTTTCACACCACCAACATCGCGCTGCACGTCGTCAACGTGCTGCTGCTGTTCTTCCTCGTGCGCCGTCTGGTATCCGCGCACGGGGGGAACACGTTTGCGCGAGACCAGTCCACGGCGGTGGGCTTTGCGGTCGCCAGCGTGTTCGCGGTGCATCCGCTGCTCACGGAGGCGGTCGGCTTCACCGCCAGCCGCTCCGAGTTGCTCACGACCGCCGGCTTTCTGGGTAGCCTGACGGTGTTCGTGTCCGGCGTCGCCAGCGGTTTCAACCGGAACACCGCAATCGGCACGGCACTGCTGTTTTTGCTGGCGTTGACGGCCAAGGAGACGGCGGTGGTCCTTCCCGCCCTCCTGTGGGTGCTGGACGTGCTCGTCGTCCGGCCTGCGCCGGCCGACGCGCGCCGGCGCTTCTGGCGGCTTCACCTCCCGCTGAACGGACTCGTGGTGCTGGCAACGCTCGGACGGATCTGGCTCTACGTGAACGTCGAGCACAGCGGCGGGTCGGGAATTCACTGGGAGCGGATCCCGCTGGAGCTGCACATCCTGCAACGCTATGTGGAGCTTCTCTTCGTTCCGATGGGCCTCAGCCTCGTTCCTGCGGTGCCGGAGCTTACGTTTGTCCGGATTGCCGGGGGGGTTGCCACTCTGCTGCTGCTTCTCCTGGTTGCCGGATTCGCGCGCAAGCGGGAACCCCTGGTGACCTTCGGCATACTCTGGTTTCTTCTGGCGCTCGCCCCATCGGCAGCCCTGGTCGTCATCGAGGACTTCGGCCATCCGATGGCTGAACATCGCGTCTACCTGCCCGGGGGAGGATTTCTCCTGAGCGTCGCACTGCTGGCCTGCTGCGCCGTGGCCTGGGGCGGATCGGTGGCACGCTGGCGGACAGCGGCCGCCTGGACGGCGTTCGCGGTGGTCATCATCGGGTTCAGCGGGGCAACGATGGCGAGAAATCGTATCTGGTCCGATCCCGTCAGACTGTGGACCGACGCGGCCCGCAAGGCACCTGGCGCGTGGGTGGCACGCTACGGCCTTGCCGAAGCGCACCGGACGGAGGAAGATTGCGCGGCGGCGAGCGACGTTTACCGACAGGCGATAGCCCTAAGACCCGAAGAACCGGCAGCATACACGGGTCTTGCGGCATGCCTCGTGGAACAGGGTCAGGCGGCGCAGGCGCGGGAGCAACTGCGAATCGCGCTGGGCCATGCACCGGGCGACATCAACACCAGGTTGGCACTGGCGGCTCTAGAGGCACAAGTGTTTTCAAACGCGAAGGTGGCGTTGACCATTTGCCAGGGGTTGACCCCGGACCGCTCATATCGTGCCAGGGTCGCCGAATGCATTCGCGAGAACGAGCAGCGTCTGAGCGTGCCGGGCGCGAGGCGGGAAATCCGTTGAATGGCTCTACTGAAGCGGATCCTCCGCCTAAAGTCTGCCTTTTGGATCCCATAACTGCTAAAACGAAATTGTTATAGCAATTAAACGATCGCAATATAAGGACTTACACGCCGCATCGCACAAAATAACCCATGGCTGGCCGTTTGCTTATCGACCAGCTCACACAGGCGTCCTAGAACAACTGGGCGGTAACCAGCGGAGGCTATATGAAGAGAGCGTTGAAGGGGCTGTCGTGTTTGGCGACAGCCATGATGATGTTGGGGGCGTTGGCGCACCCAGCATCGGCTGACCCACTGCAGATCGGATCGTTTGCCGGATCAGATACGGCCGATTACGCGTATACCAACACCGGGGGAAGCGGCCCAGGCACCGCGACACTGACCGGAGAGTCGAGTGGTGTGTTCTCGTTTGATCCGGATTTCGCGGCGCTTTTCGGCATTTCGCCGTTGGACCGCAACGCGAGGCTTGAACTGTCGGCGACTAACGTTGGCGACGTGACCTGCGTGCCAGTCCTTGGTTGCGCACAGGCATTCGCTGGCACCATCAGCCTGTTCGCGACGGATCCCAATCCCGACGAGCTGGCGCTCTCGGTTGCCTTCGTCGGCGTCCTGACGGGGCAACTGGGTGGCAACACCGTTCGTCTCAGTGGTGAGAGCCTGGTGCTTGGACAGTCGGTGACCTTCGGCTCAGACATCCTGACCCCCGCACAGGTAGCCCGGCTGATTGACCCACGGGCTTTCACGTTCGAGCTGAACCCGATTTCGCTCGCTCTGGCGCAGAGCGGCTCCAATTTCCGTAACTTCTCGGGACCTGATACGGCGAACTTCAGCGCCACGATCCAGGAAGTTCCGGAGCCGGCCAGCCTGATGCTTCTTGGCCTTGGCCTCAGCGGCGTAGGTGCGATGGTTCGCCGTCGCCGTCGGTCGAACAGCTAAGAAAGAAGCTGGGCGTATCACCCAGTTTCACGTCAGCACGGACACCTGACCTCGGCGCCCCAGGGTTTTTACCCTTGGGGCGCTGCAGGCGTCAGGGCGCAACACAACTCGCGGGCTCCCAGTCATTCAGCCTTTCTCCGAACGGCTGCTCCTCTCTCCACATCTGCAAGTTCCAGTGAATTTTGTCGCCCTCCAGGCGACCTTTTCGGCGCCGGATCAGTCATAATCCTTGAATTTCCCGGTGTCATCCTGGCCACAGGCGTGGCCAGTGTTTTGCCATTTCGTGCCCGCCGCGCATTGGCGGTGTTGAGGACTTTCCCATGAACGCTAGGAACCGGGTCTCGATATCCCTTGCCCTCGTCGCGATCGTCGCCCTCGCGGCATGCAACGATCCGGCGGCACAAAAGCAGAAAAGCCTCGAATCCGGGAACAGCTACATGGCGGCCGGCGACACGGCCAAGGCCATCGTCGAGTACCGCAACGCGCTGCGGTACGACGCGAAATTCGGCGAGGCGCGGTGGAAGCTTGCCGAAGCATACGAAAAGGCCGGAAATCTCGCGGCGGCATTCCGCGAGTTCATACGAGCGGCGGATACCCTTCCCAACGAAACGTCGTTGCAGTTGAAGGCCGTCAACTACCTTCTGGCAGGGCAGAATTTCGAGGACGCCAAGACTCGCGTCGAAAGTGTGCTGGCCCGCGATCCGAAGAACATCGAGGCCTTGCTGCTGCGGGCCAATGCCCTCGCCCGCATGAATGACGTCCCGGCTGCAATCAAACAGTTGGAAGACGCGATTGCGGCCAAGCCGGGCGACGCACAACTCTACACGGGCCTTGCGCTGTACCAGTCGGCTGGCGGACAACGCGCTGAGGCAGAAGTGGCCTTCAAGCAGGCCATCGCTGCCGATCCGAAGTCGGCCACGGCGCGACGGGGGCTGGCCTTGTTCTATTGGGCGAACAACAACATGCAGGACGCCGAACGGATGTTGCAGGAGGCGCGGGCGGTGGCTCCGTCCGACCCGCTGACGAACCGGATGCTAGCCGCGTTCTACATCTCGACGCGCAGGCCCAATGAGGCTGAAGCGCCGCTCAAGGCCTACGCCGACGTGGAACAGGACGCATCCGCCAAGCTGGTACTCGCCAGCTACTATGAGCGGACGAACCGTCCCGACGATGCGGCTGCAGTGCTGCGGCCCCTTCTCCAGAACAAGAACACGTATGGTGCAGCGGCGCTCCAGCTGGCTGAGATCGAGCGCACTGCCGGCCGCCAACAGTCCGCGCAGGCGCTTCTCGATGAGTTGCTGACCAAGGAACCGCGTAACGCCGACGCCAAGGTCCTGCAAGCGCGCTGGCAGTTGAGCGAACGCCAGTTTGCGTCCGCGTTGAGCAGCGCCAGATCGGCTGTGGAGGCCAATCCGGGGTCGGCGAACGCACAGTTCACGCTGGCCCAAGCTCTGGTCGCGAACAATCAGACCGAAGCCGCGCTGCAGACAGTCACCGAAGCACTCCGGCTCGACCCGAGAATGGCTGGTGCGCTGGTCCTCCTGGCCCGGATTCACCTGGCCAGCGGACGGCCGGCCGATGCAGCAAAGGCGGCTCTTCAGGCGAAACAACTTGCTCCGGCGGACGCAAACGTGCAAATCGTTCTGGCCCGCAGCCTCGTCCTCACAGGACGGGGACGCGAGGCCGAACCCGAGGTTCGGCAGCTCCTTGTGACGAATTCAAAGTCACCGAACACTCAGGTCGTCAACGGTCTCCTCCTTGTCTCGCAGGGACGGCGGGATGCGGCGCGTGCGGCCTTCAACCAAGCGCTCGAATACGACGCGAACTCCACCGATGCGCTGGAGGCGCTATTCGCGATGGACGTCGCCTCGAAGAACCTCGACCAGGCGATCGCTCGAATCGAGCGCCACGTTCAGCAGTCGCCGAACGACCCTGTGCTGTTGTTCCTCGCTGCCCGCACCTATGACGCAGCTGGCAAGGCCAACAAGACGGAGGCGGCATTGCGGGGTGTGCTGAAACTCAATCCCGACAACCCTGCAGCGTACTCAGCGCTCGGCCGGATGTACGCCTCACAGAATCGCCTCGACGAAGCGCTCGCGGAAATCGATTCGGCGCAAAAGCGCCAGCCGAACGACCTCTGGCTCACCACGCTGGCCGGCAGCATTCTGGAGATGCAGGGCAAGAACGACGAGGCCCAGAAGCGCTACGAGGCGGTCGTTGCCGCCGACAAGAAGTTTCCGGTAGCCGCCAATAACCTGGCGTGGTTGTACGCGGAGCGGGGCGGCGATCTGAGCGTTGCGATGGAGCTCGCACAATCCGCTACCGCACAGCTTCCTGAATCGCCCCAGGCCAGCGACACGCTGGGATGGGTCTACATGAAACGGAGCCTGCCAGAGCTGGCCGTGCCGATGTTCGAGAAGAGCGTCAGCAAGCAGCCCCGCAACCCGGCGTATCAGTACCATCTGGGCCTCGCCTACGCGAAGACAGGACAGAACGACAAGGCGCGCGCGGCGTTGGAGAAGGCCCTCGAACTCAACCCGAAATTCGCCGACGCCGACGCCGCACGGAAGGCGCTGACCGAGCTGAAGGGGTAAACTCGATCACAGTGGCGTCTCCTGTTCTTCCAGCGGCCACCGACCAGGACGTGCCGGTCGCCGCCGAATCGCGCATCCGGCCCTGGAGCCGGCTGCTCGTCGCGCTTGGCGTGGTCGAGCTCGCGCTGATCTATGCACCGACCGTCAGCTGGCTCTGGGCCCGCTGGACGGAGAACGTCTGGGAGCACGCCCACGGGCTGCTGATCGTCCCGCTGGTCGGCTATTTCATCAGCCAGGAACTGAACACGCTGAAGAGCCGGCCTGCGGCACCGAGTGCATGGGGCTTCGTGTTGCTGGTCGGCGGCCTCCTGCTCCACGTCGTCGATACCGGCATGAACACACAGCTCCTGTCCGCGGCATCGATACTCCTCGTGCTGCCGGGACTGCTGCTGCTCACCGCCGGAGTCCAGGCCACGCGCGCCGTGGCGTTCCCGTTGTCGCTGCTCGTGCTGGCGCTGCCGATACCGCTCGCGTTTACCGAACGCATTCACCTCGAGCTGCGCGAGTTCGTGACCGCCTCACTCGGCATCCTCCTCCCGAGCCTGGGCGTTCCGACGTTCGCCGAAGGCACGACCCTCTATCTTGGCAAGAGCTCACTCGAAGTCGCCGATGCCTGCAGCGGCTTCACGACACTCTATGCGGCGGTGGCCGTTGCTCTGCTCACCGCCTACACCGTGCCGAGCACTTACCGTCGCGTGCTCGTGCTGGCAAGCGCGATTCCGCTCGCCATCGTGGCGAACCTGCTGCGCGTGCTGATCCTGGCACTCCTTGTCGAGTGGCGCGGCAGCGACATCCTCGACACGTTCATTCACCCGCTCTCGGGCATCATGACGTTCGCGCTCGCGTTGCCGATCATCTTCTGGCTTGGCGGTGACGCTGGCGCATCGTCTCGCGCGCGCGCCACGGCATGACCGCATTCCGGTTTGCTCCCATCGTGTGCGCCCTGCTCGGGCTGGCACTGGTCCCGACGTACATCCACAGCTACGCCGGATTCACGGTCGGCGATGGCCGCAGCGCGAACGCGGTGGCCGAACGGCTCGGCGGCTACGTCGGCACGCCATCGACGCGCAACGCCAACTGGGGAAAGCGGCGCTTCGACAGCGACGACTGGATCGAGCGGAACTACGAATCAGGCGGGCAGAAGGTCAGGCTGACGGTCGTACGCTCGTACGACCTGAAGGCTCTCTACCACCATCCCGAGCTTGCTGTGGCATACGGGACGGCGCTGGAGCGTGAAGAGGTCATGTACGCGAGCCAGCGTCCGGACATTCCCGTTCATGTGCTGCCCGGCAGGCGTGAAGGCGGCGCCATGGCGATGTACGCGCTCGAATACGAAAACCGCTTCATCGCCGATCCGATTCGCTTCCAGATTCGCACGGCCGCGGAACTGCTCTTCAGCGGCCGGCGTCCGATGACGATGTTCTTCGTCACCGACTCCACGGGCAAGTTCGCGCCGGAAACGCTCGCGACGTCACCCGGCGGTGTCGTGCTGTTCGGCGCGATCGACAGCTTCCTGCAGACGGCCGCGCACCCGTAGCCATGTATCCGCTGGCAGCGGTGACCGTGGCCGTCAGCGTGGTCGCGACGCTGGCGGATTCGGCATTGCTCTATATCCGGCGGTCGTACTTCACCGGCGGGTTCCTGGCCACCGACTATCTCACCGGCCCGGCTCAGACCGTCGCGTTTCTCACCGGGTCTCTTCTCACCGACGCCGCGCTTGCGGCCTTGATTGTTTCAGCCGTCCTGTTCATCGCTTCGCGCATGCGCATGCCGCGCAACGCGGCGCTGACGGCGGCATTCATCCTCGCGCTCATCCCTGTCGCGCTGCTCGACTTCGTCGACTACGAGCTGTCGACCTATCTCGGTGACGCCTTCGACCTGCGGTTGATGTTCGACCTCGCCGGCCGCAATCCCGCGGAGCTCCTTGCCGTGAGCGCTCCCCGGCTTGGATTGTTCCTGCTGGGCGCGGTCACGGTGGTGGGCATCGTGGCGGCGGCGATCTGGCTGGCGAAGGGTCCGCTGCAGCGCGGGCCGTCGCTGGCCCGGATTCGATGGCAAAGCGCCGTTGCCTTCGCCCTGCTCGTCGCCGTGACCGGCGCAGGCGTCTTGGTCGCGATGCGGATGCGCAGTGACGTCCTCGACAACGGGCTGCGCCGCAAGCCTTCGGGACAGATCCTCGGCGCCGTGGTGCAGCGGCTGTCGGACGTCGATGCCGATGGGTACGGCCTGCTCGGCCGGCCCGCGGACCCGGCGCTGTTCGACGGGCGAATCACCCCATACGCGCTCGACATTCCGGGGAACGGCATCGATGAAGATGGCATCGGTGGCGACCTGCCCGCCGGCGAGCAGGCATACGGCGAGAATCACGCGCCGGTCGACCGGTGGCAGGCCAGGCCGAACGTCGTCCTGTTCGTGCTCGAGAGCGTGCGCGCGGACGCGGTCGGCGCGCACCAGGGGAGCATGGCGGTCACCCCCGTGCTCGACGCGCTTGCCGCCACCGGCGTCTCTTTGCAGCGCGCCTACTCTCACAACGGCTACACGGTGCAGTCGCGCCGGCACATCTTCACCGGCAGCACCGCTGACATCCGCGGCGACACGCTGCTCGATGATTTCAAGGCCAACGGCTATCAAACGGCGTACTTCTCGGCACAGGACGAGTCGTTCGGCGGCGCCAGCCAGGGGATCGGCTTCGAGCGGTTCGATGTGGCGTACGACGCGAGAGCGGACCGCGACCGTCGCTTCTCCAGGTTTTCAACGGCCGGAAGTCTCGCCCTCCCGTTCAACGTCGTCGTCGAAAAAGTGGGCGAGTTCCTGAGCACGCGACCAACCAGTCAACCGCTCTTTCTGGTGGTCAACTTTCAGGATACGCACTTTCCCTATCACCACCCTGGACTTGCGCCGCTGGTGAGCGACGTCGTGGTCCCCCAGGCACGCATCGCGCCTGATCAGCGCGATTCGGTACGCGCCATGTACCTGAACGCGGTCGCGAACGTCGACCGCGCGATTGGCAATGTGCTGTCGAGCGCCAGGAAGACGCTCGGCGAGAAGGTCGGGGTCATTGTGCTGTCGGATCACGGCGAGAGCTTGTTCGACGAAGGGTTTCTCGGCCACGGCTACGCGTTGAACGACGTGCAGACGCGCATACCGGTCGTCATCAGCGGCCTGCCGCTCGCCATCGAAGAGCCGTTCGGCGAGTCGGATCTGCGCGACTCGCTCAGAACAGCGCTCGCTCACTACGACCCCTCGGTACATCCGGCGAGCCGGCAGAACGACACCCGGCAGGTGTTCCAGTATCTTGGCGGCATTCGCCGGCCCTCGCAGATCGCGGCGACCGGTTTGCACCAGCGTGTTGTCTATGATTTCCGGGAAGGCAAAGTGCGTTTCGACGCCGGAGCGTGGATGAACCCCGACGAGCTCGAGGCCGGGCAGCGGAATGCGTTGCTGATGCTGATTCGCACCTGGGAGCGGATGATGCTCGCACGCGCCGGGCAGGAGCGTTGACGTCGCTGCGTATCCGGCTGCTGGCTGCGATTGTCGTGTTCCTCGCCGCGACGGCCGCGGCCCTGTTCCTCGGCGCGCACGCAGGTACCGCGCTTGTCGTGTCGCGCCCCCTCTCCGATCCCGACGCCATCGTCACTCTCGCCAGCCACGAATGGGAGCGGCTGCCGGCTGCGGTGGAGATCGCAACGAAGAATCCGCACGCGCTGCTGCTCCTCACGCTGCCGCAGATGCCAAACGATTACAACTGCTACGATTGCGGCGGGCGCATCGGCCGCCTGGAACGGGCGGGCATCGCGAAAGATCGGATCCGCCTCCTGCCGCTCACGTCGGGGGGCACCCACGGCGAGGCCATTGCGGTACGCGACTTCGCGCGACGATCGCCGATCAAGCGGCTGATGATCGTCACGTCGCCGTACCACACTCGTCGATCGCTGGCGTTGTTCAGGAACATCCTTGCCGGAACGGGAACGGCGATCGGGATCACGCCGGCATCGGCGAAGTCGCGGGCGCGCCCTGACGAGTGGTGGCGTACGCCGTACGATCGCTGGTACGTCCGCTATGAATGGGCGGCTATCCCGTATTACTTCGTGCGTTACGGCGTGAACGCGTTCGCGCTGGAACCCTGATCGAGCCTGGCGGCGGCAAACTGCGACAGCACGTCGACAATCCGCGCGGCCGCGCGGCCATCCCACAGCGGCGGCGTCGCGGCGGCGCCCGATCGTGTCTGCAGCTCACGCCAGCCATCGAGAATGCGCGACGGCTCCGTGCCGACCACCTGGTTCGTCCCGTGCGTGACGGTGACGGGCCGCTCCGTGTTTTCCCTGAGCGTCAGGCAGGGGACGCCGAGAATGGTCGTCTCCTCCTGGATGCCCCCTGAATCAGTCAGCACCAGCCGGCTCGCATCGACCAATCCCACGAACTCGAGATAGCCGAGCGGGTCCAGCAGTCGAAGTCTCCCCTCTTCAACCAGCCTTGCCGCGGTTGCCGACTCGAGCAGGCGGGGCCGGGTCCGTGGATGCACCGGAAACAGGATGGGAACGTCGCGCGCGATTGTGCTGATCGCGCCGAGCAGCCGTTCGAACACCGCCGGGTCGTCCACATTGCTCGGACGATGCAGCGTCAACACCGCGTACTGGCGCGGCGTGACGCCAAGTGTCGTCGTGATGTTCGTCTGGCGTGCCCGCTCGCGGTGCGCGAGCAGCGTATCGATCATCACGTTGCCGACGAAGTGAATCCGATCGTCGGCGACACCTTCACGGCGCAGGTTCTCATCGCCGGACGCCTCCGTCGTGAACAGCAGATCCGAAATCTGATCCGTCAGCACGCGATTGATCTCTTCCGGCATTGCCCGATCGAAGCTGCGGAGCCCGGCTTCCACGTGCGCCACCGGCACGCCGAGCTTTGCGGCCACCAGCGCGCAGGCGATGGTCGAGTTCACGTCGCCGACCACCAGCAACAGATCGGGACGTTCCTGGAGGAGCACCGGTTCGAAGGCTGCCATCACCGCGGCCGTCTGCTGGGCGTGGCTCCCGGACCCGACGTTGAGGTTCACGTTCGGCTGCGGAATCCCCAGCTCGACGAAGAAGACGTGCGACAGCTTGTCGTCGTAGTGCTGACCGGTATGGACAATCGTGACGCTGAACCGCTCAGGGTGCGCACGAAGCGCCGCCGCGATCGGGGCGATCTTCATGAAGTTCGGCCGCGCCCCGGCGATGGCGACGATGCGGAAAGGACGGGTCACGAGCTACCGGGGACCACGCTCGAACGCGCCGATGTCGTACGCCGCGCCCTGAGGCCGCGCCACGCCGAGACGATCGACACGGACAGCATCGATCGAGACCCCGGCATCGATCGCCGGTGAACCCGGCGCAAGCTGGTAATCGTGGGCGGCAGCGTTGACGAAGGCGGTCGCGGCGACAGCCAGGTTCGATGATTGCCACGCTTCCGCCGGTTTTTGCCCGAGCACCAGCAGGTTGCGCACGTCGAGGCCCGCGGAGTTCGATGACGCTGCCTGGAATGCGCGCGTCACGCCGCCACCGACGGTGCTGTTCCAAATCCGCAGCGGTTCGATGTTCTCTTCGTACCGAAACGCGGTCACGGTGTTGTACACGACCGCGTTCATGATCGTGACGGCGGCGCCGGCTTCGGTACTGGTAATCGTTCCTCGAAGCCGGAATGCAATCTCGCTATCGCGCACCGTGACACCATCGACAGTGACGTCGACGTTCTCCTTGAGATTGAACGCGGCCATGTTCGAAATCAGCCCGTTGCGAAATCCCCATGCCGACGTGTCACGGATGGTCATCGTCGCGCGCGGCAGCGCACTGGAGGCTTTCGTATCGACGGCGTTTTCACCCGGGACGACGCCGGCGGCAAACCCGTTTTCGGCGGCCTGAAGCGGCGCCAGCCAGATTCGCGATCCCTCGATCGTGACCCGGCTCCAGCCGGGCACGCTGCGGCCGGGATCGACCTGGACGCCGTCGCCCGAGAACGTATGAATCTCGGTGTCGCGTATCGTCAGGTCCTGTACGGCGCCGGCCGCAATGCCATGTGCGTCCGTGCGACCGCGGCTGGCGTTGAGCGCGTGATGAATGAGGCATCCTTCGATCAGCACGCCCTGCGGGCCCGCGATATCGATGAGCTCCTGCCCCGAATGTCGCACTTCGGCACGACGCAGGACGAATGCTGTCGCCGCGCTGCTCACCGTCACCGTATCGGCAGCTGCATATTGTCCGTCCAGTACCAGCCCCTCGACGACGACGTAGGCGTGGTCGACGCGCAGCACGCGTCCAGGGAATGTCACGAGCGCCGCACCGGCCTGTGCGGCCTGCACCCGGATCGGCAAGGCGCGTGTCCCATTGCGTACGGTCCGAATCGATTCGGCGTAGGTGCCGGCTGACAGCACGACCGTGTCACCCGGCTGCGCCGCGTTCAGTCCCTGCTGGATCGTGCCGAACGGCGCCGAGCTGCTGCCGCCGCCGGTAGCGCCCGGGGAGACGAACCACTGCGTCGCGGCCGCCGATTGCGGTGTACAGGCACCGAGGGCCACGACCATCAAAAGGACGGAGACTCGTCGCATACAGGATTGATATGCGGGGACCGGAGTTCTGTCAGCTTGGCAGGTCAAACATGATCCGTCAAGGTCGGGGATTGGCACCGATGCGCAAGGATTGGCACAATCGCGCAACGAGGCGCGCGGCATCGCAGTCCCGGTAAGTCGAGCCGATATAATCAACAGTTCGTTCTCAGGGCGGTGCGGCCGGGTCGCGGTCGGACTCCCGCGCGGGAGTGCCCCAGGTTGTCCAACATGTTCCAGGCGAACCACGCGCCGAGGCCCGGTTCTTTCACGCTTGCCACGACTGCCGGGCAGGAAGATCCGGCGGCCGCGTACACGAACGGCGTCGAGCCGGCACGTGCTCCGTCGGTGCTGCCTCCGTTCACCATCACTTCGAGCGTCAGTTTCAGCGAGGACGCGGACTGGCGTCTCTTCGACGACATCATGCTGCCGCGCGAGCTCGAGAACGCCGCCCATCGCCGCAAGCTGCACTTTCGACTCGGCCGTCTCTGCGCCGCCCGGGCCTTGCAACAACTGAGTCCGGGACACCCGCGAAGCGCTCTCGAGCGTGACGGCACAGGCGCCCCGCGCTGGCCTGACCGCATCACTGGCTCGATCACCCACACGAACGGATTCGCGTCCGCGGCCGTCGCGTGGACGCGCGACGCGGCGTCGCTCGGGATCGACGTGGAGCGCACGATGCCGGCGCCCCAGGCTCAGAAAGTCGCCCGCGTGATCGCCTCTGCCGGGGAGATCGCCATCGCGGAACGTGCCACGAGCGATGCCGGAACGGCGGTCACGATTGTGTTCTGCGCCAAGGAGGTCGTGTTCAAGGCGCTTCACCCACTCGTGCGCCGCCGGTTTGGCTACGCCGACGTCCGGTTGATCGCGATGGATCCGGCGTCGCTGACCTTCGACGCGCGCCTGGTCACCTCGCAGTCAGCTTCGTTCAGGAGTGGCGTTGCGCTGCGCGGACGTTACGCCATCGTCGGAGAATGGGTGCACGCCGGGCTGGCGATTCCAGCCGATCACGATCGCCGTGATGCTCGCTTCAGGGCGGATTCTCAGGTAGTCGGGTCCTGACGTGCGGTTCTCGAGCGACGACATCCGCGCCTTCGCCACGTGGTCACGGGACTGCAATCCGCTCCACGTCGATCCGGCTTTTGCCCGGCAGACATTCTTCGGCCGGCCGATTGCGCACGGGATGCTCTCCGTCCTGGCGGCGCTCGAGACGGCGGGCGCGCCGGACGTGGCGATTGACAGCCTCGACATCGAATTCCGTGGCGCGGTGGTTCCCGACACGGACTATCGAATCGACGCCACGGACGCGGGAACGATCACCGTCGCGCCGGCGGCCGGCGGCGATTCGGTGCTCTCGATTCGCACGGCATCCGCCGACACCAGCGGCGAACCGGCTGCCACGATCGACGAGAAGTGGTTGTCGGCGATTCGCCATCAGCCGCCGCCGGCGTCAACGCGCGAGACACCTGCATCACGAACGATCGATGAGCTCGCACAGGGGGCTGAAGTCGTCGGCTTCTACACGACCAGCGGGGGACAGCTGGATGCACCAGGCGCGGGCGCACACCCGGTGCTCGCGCACGTGCTTGCGCTCTCCAGCTACGTCGTCGGCATGGAGCTCCCGGGCGAGCGATCGCTCTTCACCCGCGCGAGCCTGCGGCTTGTTTCACACGAGACCGGCGTCGTGGGCAACCTGCTTGAGGACGGCCTCGCGTATCGCGCGCGTGTCACGAGATTCGAACGTCATTTCCGCCTCCTCGACGTGCAGCTCGAAGTGGCGACCGCCTCCGGCATTCCGATCGCCGTGGGCCTCATTCGCAGTTATGTCCCGTTCTCGCCGCCGCACGTTGACGTCGACCGGCTCGCAAGCCAGCTGACGCCGGAAGCCAGCCGGCTGAACGGCCGGGTCGCGCTGGTGTGTGGTGGCAGCCGGGGCCTCGGCGCGGAGATCGCCGCCGCACTCGCGCTGGCGGGCTGCCACGTCTATGCGACCGGACGCGAGAGTAGTGGCCTGACGCCAGCCCTGAGCAGTGCCCTCGAACGGCGGGGCGCCCACGTGGAGTTCCTGCAGGGCGATGCCGCCGACCCGGCGTGGTGCCGTGCCACGGTCGAACGGATTCAGGGAGCGCACGGCCGGCTCGATGTGCTCGTCCTGAATGCGTGCGCGCCGCCGTCTGCGCTCCGTCTCGGCGCCGAGCATGCCGCCAGCCAGGCGGACTACATCACGCACAACCTGCGCCTCGTACAGGTGCCGCTCGCGGCGTCGCTCGCCGGGATCAACGCCAGCCGGGGCGCGGTCGCCTATGTGTCCTCGTCATTCGTTCAGGACGCGCCCGACGGCTTCAGCCACTACGTGGCCGTCAAGCAGGCGGGGGAGGCACTGGTGCGCGCCGCGCAGCAGGAATCGCCGGCGACACTGGCCTGCATTGCGCGACCGCCGCGCCTGCAGACAAGCTGGAACGACACGCCAGCAGCCGCGGCAGCGGCCATCGCCCCCGAGCGGGCGGCGATTCATCTCGTCAACGAGCTCGCGGCCCGGTGGGGATCGACCGGCACCACGGTCCTCACCGAGTTCCCGCCACTGGCGGCCGCTGAGCCGGCCAGGGCGCCCGCCCGCAGAGACGAACCGGCTTTTCCACTTCGGATCGCCGCCACGTTCACGACCGATCCGCTCATGCCGCCGCTGGCCTTCTGGCTGCGCACGCTCGACGCCGGGGAGGAGATCGAAACGGCGCCGTACGGGCAGGTCCTGCAATCGCTGCTGGATCCGGGCAGCGTGCTTGCCGGCCGCGGTGGTCTCAATGTCGTGCTCTTCCGTGTTCACGACTGGCTGCACGAGCTGCCGGAAGAGAACCGGGAATCCGTTGAATTCCTGAAGGCGTACCTCGCGGATGCGGCCGCCGACTTCGAGCGCGCCATGCAGGCGCATCGCGGCCGGGCGGCGGCGCCAACGCTGCTGTTGGTGTGCCCGGCATGGAGCACGGCCTCGCGAGAGGTGCAGGCTCTGGTGGAAGCGACCGAAGCGCGCCTGTGCGCGGCACTTGGCGGCCTTGCCGGCCTCCACATCGCATTCGCGCGCGACTACCACGAACGGCACGGCGTGGACGAAGCCAGCGCCGCGGACCCGTTGCGTGAGCAGATCGCGCACATCCCGTATCGAGACGCGTACTACGACACACTCGCCACGGTGATCGCGCGCTGGGTGCACCGCCAGCGGACACCCGCCCGCAAAGTCGTCGTCGTCGACTGCGACAACACGCTGTGGAGTGGCGTAGTTGGCGAAGTCGGCGCCGAGGGGATCGCGCTCGAGCCGCACCATCTAGCCCTGCACGACGCGCTTCGCACGCTCGGCCGGAGCGGCGTACTGATCTGCCTGTGCAGCAAGAACGAGGATGCGGACGTCTGGAGTGTCTTCGACACGCGGGCGGACATGCGGCTCAAGCGGGAGGACGTCGTCGCCGCCACCATCAACTGGCAGCCGAAGTCCGAGAACCTGCGATCGCTGGCGTCGCGCCTGAACCTCGGTCTCGACAGCTTCGTCTTCCTCGACGACAACCCGGTGGAGTGCGCGGAAGTCCGCGCCCATTGCCCCGAGGTGTTGACCCTCGAGTGGCCGCAGGATCCGACGCGCGCGCGCCAGTTGCTCCAGCATGCGTGGGAGCTCGAGCCACGCGGTGCGACCGCGGAAGACGAGCGGCGCACCCAGATGTATCGCGAGGAGTTCAAGCGGCAGGAGCTCCGGACACAGACGTTGTCGTTTGCCGATTTCATCGGCAGCCTCGACGTCGACATCCAGATTCAGCCGCTCTCCGCAGTCGACCTGAAGCGCGCGTCGCAGCTGACGCTGCGAACGAACCAGTTCAACTTCACCACCAGGCGCCGTGACGAAGGCGAGCTGCAGCGGCTGGTGGATGCGGGCTCGCACGACGTGCGTACCGTGCGGGTGAAGGATCGGTTCGGCGACTACGGCCTCGTTGGCCTGCTCATCGCCGAGCACCAGCCGGATGCCGTTGTCGCGGACACGTTCCTTCTGAGCTGTCGCGTGCTCGGCCGGGGCGTCGAACACCGGATGGCCGCCGAACTGGGACGGCTGGCGCTTGCGCACGGTGTCGACGCGGTGCGACTGCGCGTTGACCCGACGAAACGCAACGCGCCCGCGCGCGCGTTCCTGATGTCGTTCTCCGGCGCGGAACCGGCGGCAGACGGCGTCCTCGAGTCCGAAATGGTCGCGAGCACGCTCGCGGAGTTCCGCTACGTGCCGACCGAGCAGGAAGCCGCAGCCGCGGATGTGGAGAACGACTCCCCGGCGTCGACGACGTCCGCCTTACCCGTCGATCGCATCCGCGATCGCGAGGCGCTCATCTCGCGCATCGCCTTCGAATTGTCGGATCCGCTCCGGCTGCGCGCCGCCGTGGAAGGACGCAGCACGGCAGCGATCACCCCGGAAGCCGCGGCGTCCGATGTCGATGAGGTGGTGTACGCGGCGTTCGCGGCGACGCTCCGCGTGCCAGCGGACACCATCCGTACGGTGGATCGCCTCGAGGCGCTCGGCTGCGACTCACTGAAGATCGTCGAGATCACGGTCGCGTTGCTGGAGCGGTACCCCTCGCTTCCCACAACGTTGCTGTTCGAGCACAAAGCCGTCAGCGACATCGTCCGCCATGTCCGGACGCTGCTTTCGCCGGAAGCGTCGGCTCGCATGGTCTCGGCGTCCGCAGTCGCCGAGGCGCCAGCGGCCGCTGCCCCCGACGCCGCATTTGACGTCGCCGTCGTTGGGATGCACGTGCGGTGTGGCGGTGCCGACTCGCCGGCCGAGCTCTGGGCAATGCTCAGCGAGGCGCGCAGTGCGGTCGGTCCCGTGCCGCCGGCGCGCAGCCACTTCCTCCATCCGCTGAACGATTCGCGTCCGTACTGGGCAAGCCTGCTCGCCGACCCCGGCCGCTTCGACGCGGAGTTCTTTGGCGTGTCGCCGCGCGAAGCGGAGTACATGGATCCGCAGCTGCGGCTGTTCCTGGAAGTCGCGTGGGGAGCGCTCGAGGATGCCGGCTGCGTCGGCGCCGACCATGAGCCGGACACCGGGGTGTTCGCCGGCGTCATGTACGGTGACTACGCGCACCGCGCCAACATTCGCGGCACCAGCGACAACGCCTACCGGTGTTGGGAGGGCTTCAGCCTCGCCAACCGGCTGTCTCAACTCCTCGGCTTCAGCGGTCCCAGCCTGGCGGTCGACACCGCGTGCTCCTCGTCGGGCACCGCGATGCACCTCGCCTGCCGTGCGCTCGCCGCGGGCGACTGTCGTGTCGCCGTCGTCGGCGGCGTGAACCTGATCCTCGATCCCGACCGCTTTGGCTCGCTCGGGCATCTCGGCATCCTGTCGCCGCGCGGGAAATGCGAGCCGTTCGGCGCTGAGGCGGACGGCACGGCGCTCGGCGAAGGCGCCGGCGTGGTCATCCTGCGACCCCTCACCGACGCGCTTCGGCGCGGCGATCGCATCTACGGCGTCATCAAGGGAACCGGCGTCAGCACCGGCAGCGGCACGGTCGGCTTCACGGCGCCCAATCCGCAGGCGCAGGCGCAGGCGATCGAGCGAAGCCTGCGGGCGGCACGCATCGACCCGCGAACCATCAGCTACGTCGAGGCCCACGGTACCGGCACCGTCCTGGGCGATCCGATCGAAGTGCGCGGCTTGACGCTCGCCTACTCGAAACCCGACTTGCACCATGGCGAGTCGGACATGACCACGCGTCGAACGCTCGGGTCGATCAAGCCGAACGTCGGGCACCTGGAAGCGGGCGCCGCGGTCGTCGGGCTGATCAAGGTGCTGTTGCAGCTGCAGCACGGCATGCTGCTGCCGTCCATCACGTCGTCCGCGCCAAACCCGCAGATTCCATTCGACGGGATCACGCTCGACGTGCAGCGATCGCTTGAACCGTGGGACCGTCCGACGGCGGTTGCCGACGGCGTTGCCGTCACGGTGCCGCGCCGCGCCGGCGTCAGCTCGTTCGGCGTCGGCGGTGCCAACGCGCACATCATCGTCGAAGAACCACCTACGGCTCACGAACGGGCGACGGCGGCAGACCGTTCGCAGCACCTGCTGACGATGTCGGCGATCAGCGATACCGCTCTCGACGAGCAGGTGAGCCGCCTGCGGACACAGGTGGACAACGGTCCGGAAATCGCCCTGGCGGATCTCGCGTTCAGCATGAACGTCGGACGGCAGCACTTCGGCCGGCGCGTCACAATCAGGTTCAGCGATCGTGAACAGCTGCTGATGTCGCTCGACGAGCTGTCACGCGGCGCAACGCCGAAGCGGTCGACGAAGAGCGACGTCAGCGGGCGAACCGGGCCCAAAGTGGCGTTCCTCTTCACCGGCCAGGGTTCGCAGTATGCCGGGATGGGACGGCAGCTCTACGACACCCAGCCGGTGTTCCGCGCCGCGCTGGATCGCTGCGCCGCGATCTTCGATCGGCTGATTGGCGAGCCGCTGCGCGACCTGCTGTTTGCGAGCGAAGACAGTGACCGCGCCTCGCTGCTCGATCAGACCGGATTCACCCAACCGGCGCTCTTCGCGTTCGAATACGCGCTGTCGGAGCTGTGGCGGTCGTGGGGAGTGCGGCCTGACGTCGTCATGGGCCATAGCGTGGGCGAGATCGGCGCGATGTGCGTCGCGGGCGGGCTGTCGCTCGAAGATGGCCTGACCTTGATCGCGGCTCGCGGCCGATTGATGCAGGCACTGCCGGCCGGTGGCGCGATGACGTCAGTGATGGCGCCAGAGGCGCTCGTCATCGACGCGATCGCAGGCGTCACGGAACAGGTCGCCATCGCCGCGATCAACGGTCCCGGACAGGTGGTCATCTCGGGCGTCGGCACCGTCGTCGCCGATGTCGGGGCACGCCTGGAGAGCGCAGGTATCAAGACAAGGGCGCTCACGGTGTCGCACGCGTTCCACTCCCCGCTCATGAAGCCGATGCTCTCGGACTACGAGGCGGTGGTCCGGAGCATAAAGCTGCGCACGCCGGAAATCCCGTTCGTCAGCTGTGTCGATGGCGCGCTCGTCACCTCCGAGGTCACGCGTCCTGAGTACTGGATCCGCCAGATCATGGACCCGGTGCGGTTCGCCGCCGGAATGAGCGTGCTCGAGCGCGAACGCATCGACGCGTTCGTCGAAATCGGTCCACAACCAGTGCTCCTCGGGATGGGCAGGCACTGTGTCAGCGACGCGGCGACCGCCGACTGGCTGCCATCTCTGCGCAAGGACGTCGACAGCTGGACGACGCTTCTCGACAGCGTCGCGACGTTGTACTCGCGTGGCGCCACAATCGACTGGAAGGGTTTCGACGCGCCGTACGCGCGAACACGTGTTGCGGCTCCGGCCTACGCGTTCACTCCCAGGCAGTACTGGCTGCGCATTCCGCCCGTGCCGCCGGCCGCCACTCAGGCGGTGCGCCGCACGGACGACACCCCCGCGACGGGATCAGCGCGGAGTGCCGAAGCTGCGGGGCCGGCGCTCTACCAGCTCGAGTGGCAGCCGCAGCCGATAGCCGATGGCACATCGGCGCTGCGCACCCTGCCGCGATCGGCAGACAACTGGGTGATTTTTGCCGATCGAAGCGGCGTCGGCGCCGAGCTCGCGACGGAATTGACCGGTGCAGGCGCTCACGCGCTCGTCGTCGTTCCGGGCAAGCGGTTCGAACGCACGTGGGATGGCCAGTATCAGGTCCATCCCGAGAGCCTCGACGACCTGCAGAAGCTGTGGGCGTCGATGAAGCTGGACGGTGTGTCATCGTTCTCGATCGCTCACCTGTGGAGCCTGGATGCCACTGCGGCATCTCCGGGGGGTGTCGATGACGTCGTGGGCGTGCCGCTCGTGAGCGCCACGAATCTCGTTCGGTCGATTGCTACCGTCGCTTCCGCAGTTCGTGCCGCCTGGTTCGTGACGCGTGGCGCGGTGGTTCCAGTTGCGGCATTGCTCACCGACCGGGTCGCCGTCGAACAGGCGCCCCTGTGGGGATTGGGCCGGACAATTGCGCTCGAGCACCCCGACCTGTGGGGCGGCCTTGTCGACGTGTCCCCGGGTGACGATGCGCGGCGCGATGTGGCGGCGCTGGCTCGTGAGCTCCTCGGCACCGGCGGCGAGGATCAGATTGCCTTGCGAGGCGAGGCGCGGTACGTCGCGCGTCTCACGCCGGCCAGTTTGCCTGCGTCCGGGCCGGCCACAATCCGCGCCGACGCCACGTACCTGATTACCGGTGGAACCGGCGCGCTTGGCCTGCACGTGGCCGCCTGGTTCGTGGCACACGGTGCGCGGCACCTCACGCTCGTCGCCCGGCGCCCCGAATGCGTCGTCGGCTGCCGCGGCCGAGAGCTGGCGGCAGCAGGGGATCGACGTCGCCATCATCAACGCCGACATCTCCTCCGCCGCCGAGATCGAACGCATCATCAGGGCACTGGCGAACAGCCGCGCACCACTGCGGGGGATCGTCCACGCCGCCGGTGTCGATTCGGAGGCGTCACTGTCGGCTCTGGGACGGCGCGAATTGTCGTCGGCGCATGCAGCCAAAGCGCTCGGAGCATGGATGCTCCACGAGCGAACGCAGCAGATACCGCTCGATTTCTTCGTGTGTTTCTCGTCGATCGCGTCGATCATCGGCTCGCAGGGGCATGCGCACTATGGCGCGGCGAACGCCTACCTCGATACGCTGATGCTCGAGCGTCAGCGGCTGGGGCTGCCAGGGACTGGAATCAACTGGGGCCCGTGGGCCGGTGGCGGCATGGCCACGCCGGATCAGCTCGAGCGATTCGGTCGAATCGGGAACGTGCCGCTCGAACCCGGCGCAGCGGTGAACATTCTTGGACAGCTGCTTGGCTCACCGGCATCCGGCAATGTCGTGGCGGACATCGATTGGCCCCGATTCCGCGGCATCTACGAGGCTCGACGACGTCGTCCCCTCATCGCCAATCTGGTGGACGCTTTCTCCGCCGATGCGCACGCTGGCGCAGAGAGCACGACGCCCGGCGCCGTAGCCACCGCGCCTCCGGCGACAGCCGCGGCTCCGTGGGTAGATCTCCTGCAGAAGCTGCCGGCGCCCGAACGTCTCGAACGCCTGAACACCCTGCTGCGCACGGAAGCCGCCGCCGCGCTGGGGCTCGAGCGCGCCGACGATGTCCGCGTTGACCGCACGCTGTACCAGATGGGCATGGACTCGCTGATGATGGCCGGGTTCATCGGCAGGCTCCGCGAGATGGTGGGCGTGTCGTGCACCGCGATCGTCTTCGATCATCCGCAGGTACCCGCGCTGGCCGCGCGTCTGCTCGAGGTGCTGCCTCTCTCGGCGGCAGGCGCGGCAGCGGTGGCCGATGTTGCCCTGGCCGCGATGACATCGCCGGTGGCAGCGCAGACCGCGACGGCGGGCGCGGGAGCATCGGCTGTCGGCACGACCCGCGAGAGTGCGGTTGCCGTTGCGACTTCGGAGAGCAGGACCGGAATCGAGGGCTATTCCCGGTGCAGTGAACCGGAGGTGTTCGAGTTCCAGAAGGTGGCCTTCCCGGATCGCCGGCCCGAGTTGATTCCGGAACGCTGGCGATGGATGTTCGTCCGCTCCGCCGAGCGGCTTGGCGTCGACCCGAGAGTGTGGCTCTATCGCGAGGAGAATCAGCTCGCTGCCCAGATGGGTGCGATTCCGGTGCGGCTGAAGGTTGGCGGAGACAGTCTGGACACGGCCTGGCTCGTCGACACGATGGTGCTTCAGCGGTATCGCCATACCGCCGTCGGCGCGCGACTGATGGTACAGGCGCACGACGACGTGCCGTTCGCGTTGTCGCTCGGGCAGACCAGCGAGATGCGAGCGATTCAGTTCCGCCTGGGCTGGTCGGAGGTCGCGCCGTTGCAGGTTTCGCAGCTCCTGCTCCGCCCGGAACGTGTACTCAAGGGAAAGCTGTCCGCGCCGGCAGTCTGGCCGGCGGCGCTCGGCCTTCGCGCGTGGTCGTCGATCCGCGAGCGAGGGCGCGGTCGTGTCCACGGGCAGGCTGCCGTTCGCGAGATTGCATCGTTCGACACGCGGCACGACGCCCTCTGGGATCGGGTCTCGCGCGACCTGACCTGCGCCGTGGTGCGGGATGCGTCCTATCTGAACTGGAAGTACGTCGATCAGCCCGACCAGTCGTTCGTCAGGCTCGAGCTCACCGAGCGGAATGCACTTCTGGGCAGCGCCGTGCTGATGATTCGGGAACCGGACGCAGCGTACGCGTATCGTCGCGCCTTCCTCGTCGACCTCGTCGCTCCGATGACTCGAGAAGGCGTGCTCGACGCGCTCCTGCAGGGCGTCAGCGACACCGCCGCACGCCACGAGGCCGATGCCCTGCTGTGCCTCCACATCGGCGAACCGTTGACGCGAGCGCTCAAACGAAACGGCTTTCATCAACGGAAGCCGACGCGCTTCCTGCTGGTCGACGCCGGCGGGCTGTCACAGGACCAGCGCGATCGCGTGTTGGACGCCGACAGCTGGTTCGTCACCCAGGGTGATTCCGACATCGATCGACCCGGCCAATAATTCTCCGGCGCCGTCGTCGCCGGACAAATCCACGAATCGTGGACTTTAGTCGCCCCTCGGGCCGAGCAATATACCTTCACAGTTATGCAAGTCACTGTCGGTACAGGACTTACATCGATGAACAAACGGCAGTGCGATTGCTCGACTGTAACCGCGCGGGTATAGACCCGTATGGTGATATCACTCGTCGGGTATACAGCAGGCGGTCTCTCGAGCCGAAGGTCAATAATGAATCTGAAACGGTCGTTACTCTACTCCCTCCCCGTAATCGCTATTCTGTCTGGCGGTTCCGCCGCCTTTGCCGCCCCGATCACGGTCGACTCGGTGGGCGACTCCTTCACGGTGAATTTTTCGGGTGTCGGTGACTCTGGCAGCGGTCCGGTCAGCGTGGAAGAAAAATGGAAGGTGACCGCGCTCACTGGCAACAGCATTACGTTCGAGCTCACGCTTGACAACACGTCGCCAACGGCGTCCCGTCTGACCGGGTTCGCCTTCGATACCGACCCGAACGCAACCAACGGATCGTCGTCGAGCTCGATCTATCAGCACGTCTTTTTCTCTTCTGCCTTTGACGTCTGCGTGGAGAACGACAGCAACAGCAACTGCAATGGCAACCACGGCAACATCGGCCTCCAGCCGGCCGATGCGGCCCATACGTTCAACCTGACCCTGAACTTCGCCGAGATCGGCGAAGAGGGGGTCACGCTGTCGAACTTCTTCGCCCGCCTTCAGGCGGTCGGCGCCGACGGCACGTCGGCCAAGCTCACCGGCGAACCCACGTGCACGAGCTGCGACGAGGACGAGGATCCGACGCCGGACACAGACTCGGTGCCCGAACCGGTCTCGGCCCTCCTGCTGACGACGGCGGCGGGCGCCTTCGGCCTCCGCCGGCGGGCACGCTCGTCAGCAACCGCGGAATAGGAGCACTTACGGCGTCGGCCCCCATGGGCTGGCGCCGTCCCCTCCAAGGCAAGCCTTGTGGCGTCTCCCCGCCTTGTTCAGAATAGGGGCGGAGAAACTGGCCGGCAGGCGCCGGCGTACAACCCAACAATGCAGAAGTGGTTTCGCCGAGCGCTGGTCGCCGCCTGTCTCACGCTGCTTGCTGCCTGCAGCAAGAGTCCACAGGAGTACCTCAGTCGAGGTAACGCCTTCGCCGATCAAGGGAAGTACGGCGAAGCGATCATCGAGTACCGCAATGCGCTTCGCGAGGAGCCGAAACTTGGCGAAGCCCGCCAGAAGCTCGCCGAGGCCTACGAACGCACCGGCGACCGGACGCGTGCCGGGCGGGAGTACGTGCGCGCGGCGGACCTGCTGCCGACCAACACGGCGCTCCAGTTGAAGGTAGCATCACTGCTCCTCGCCGGCGGTCAGTTCGAAGACGCGCAGACGCGGATCGACGGTGTCCTGGCGCGCGAGCCGCAAAACATCGAAGCGCTCACGCTCAAGGCAGGCGCGCTTGCCGGCCTCAAGAACCTCGATGCCGCCATCGAGCAGATGGAGGAAGCCATTCGGCTCGACCCGAGCCGGGGCACCACCTACACGAACATGGCGCTGCTCCGGATGGCGCGCGGCGAGTCGGACGATGCGAAGACGGCGCTCGAGAAGGCCGTCGAAGTCGACCCGAACTCCGTTGTGTCGCTCACGTCGCTGGCGACTTACAAATGGTCGACCGGCGATCTGCCCGGCGCGGAGCTGGAGCTCCGCCGCGCGCTGGCGGTCGATCCAAAGAACGTCACGGTCAATCGCGCGCTTTCCATGCTGTACATGACGACGAATCGCGCCGCCGAGGCGGAGCAGCCGCTCAAGACGATCGTCGAGGTCAGCGATACGCCCGCTCCCCGCTTCTCGCTGGCCGACTATTACATCCGCACCAAGCGGTTTGACGACGCGCGCGCGATGCTCAAGCCGCTGACCAGCGATGCCAAGGTTGGCGTGCGGGCCGAGGCGGGACTCGCCGAAGTCGAGCGGCTCTCAGGACAGCGAGACCGTGCGTACACGATGCTCGACGCGCTGCTGAAGAAGCAGCCATCGAACGCCTCGCTGCTGTTGACCAGGGCGCGCTGGCAGTTCGCCGACAATAAGCGGAACGACGCGCTGGCAAGCGCGACGGCCGCGGTTGCCGCCGACGCGAAGTCAACCGACGCCCACTATCTGCTCGGAGTCATCCATCGCGCCAACGGCGATCGGAACGCCAGTGCCAACGAGTTCCTCGAAGTGCTGCGCTTGAATCCGAATGCGGACGCGGCACGCCTGCAGCTCTCCCAGGTCGAGCTCGCCCGCGGCCAGACCCAGAGCGCCCTCGAGCTCGCTCAGACCGCGGTCAAGAACTCGCCTGAGAATCCATTCGCCCGCCTGACCCTGGCGCGGACACTTCTCGCGAGAGGCGATGTCTCACAGGCGCAGCCGATGATCGCCTCGCTGCTCGAGAAGTATCCGAGCGCCGCGGCCGTGCACGCGCTCGACGGCGCCGCGCGTCTGCTCAACAAGGACGTGGCCGGCGCGCGCCGCTCGTACACACGGGCGCTCGAGCTCGATGCCGGCCTCACGGATGCGCTGGCCGGGCTCACCATGCTCGATGCCACCGACAACAAGATTGCCGACGCTCGCGCCCGGCTCGACGCGCGTCAGGCCGCCGAGCCCAATCGTCCGGATCTGCTCATGCTGATCAGCCGGTTCCAGATGGGCACGCGCGACTGGCCTGCGGCGGAAAAGACACTGCGGCACCTGATCGACGTCTCGCCGGCGGAAGTGACCGCCTATTCGATGCTCGCGCAGGTCTATCTCGCCCAGCGGCAGCTCGATCGCGCGCAGCAGGAATTCGACGGCATCCTGAAGCGCTCGCCCGCCGACGTCGGCGCGGCGACGATGGGCGGGATCATCTCGGAAGCCAAACGGAATTTCGCGGACGCGAAGGAACGCTATCGCAAGGTGATCGACATGAAGCCGACGGCAGGTGTCGCGGCCAACAATCTCTCCTGGCTGTACGCGGAGGACGGCGAGAACCTGGACGAGGCGCTGCGGCTCGCCCAGACCGCCGTGCGCGAGCTGCCGAAGCGCGCCGAGGCGCACGATACGCTCGGCTGGGTGCAGTACAAACGTGACTTCGCCCCGCTGGCTATTCCGGCATTTGAAGAGAGCATCAAGCTCGATCCTGCCAACCCGCAGTATCACTACCATCTCGGCCTCGCCCTGGTGAAATCGGGGGAGGCGGACAAGGCGCGCGCCTCGCTGAAGCGGGCGCTGGAACTGAAGCCGGACTTCGCCGAATCGGCTGATGCCCGGAAGGTGTTGCAGTCGATCGGCGGTTGATGCGCCGTTCACCAAGTTCCGTGTAACCGACCTGCACGTCGCGTATGCCGCGGCCGCTCCGGCTGGCTCTCCATCTCGCGCCCCTCGCCGGGCTCGCCGCGGCATATCCGTTTCTCCATAAGCCCATCTCCGACATCTTCGACTGGGCCAGCGGCAGGTGGGGCTTCGCCGTCTACCAGCGCTCGATGATCATCGGCATCCCGATGGTGTGCATCCTTGCCACGCTGCCGTTCGCGAAGAGGATTCGCGCCAGCATCAGTCACCCGCGCCCGGCGGCGGCGCTGCTGCTCCTGGCGGCGGCCACCGCCGCGTCGCAATACTGGCTGATGGTGGTCAACGTGGAGTTGATTCACCTCCCGCAGTTCGCCATCGTCGCCGCCGCAGCCCTGGCGCTCGGCTTCGGTCCGCATGTCGCGTTCGCCACGGGAATCGTTGCGGGAATCATCGACGAGACCTACCAGCATTTCGTCATCTACGCCGGCGTCGCCGGAACATATTTCGACATCAACGACATCGTGCTGAACACAATCGGCGCGGCCTGGGGCGTGGTGCTGTTCGCACGCCCCGCCGGGAAGGCGTCCGACGATGCCTCGAACGGCGCGCGAGCACGACTGGCGCGGGTGGCTGCGCTCCTGCTGCTCGCGACAGGGCTGGCGTGGTGGCTCGACCCGCCGACATTTGCTCCGCTATTCCATATGACGCCGGCAAGCCGCAAGCTTTATCGCGTCCTCTCGGCGCCGGAAGGGGTGTTCTGGTGTGCACTGCTGTGGGGCGTGGTCGCCTTCACACGCTGGCGCCCCGAACGCACCCGTGTCTCGCGCCGCGCTGCACCGGCGACGGCGCTGCTCGCCGCCGGCACAGCTGTGTTGCTCGAGGGCTGCGCCTCTGCGTCGCCGGCGGTAACGGTTGCGCCGTCGGGACCGGTTGCTCGCGGTACGACAGGCGCCATCGCCCCGGCGTCGCCTTTTATCACCACGTTCTGGTGCGGACCACCGCTCGACGAGTTCACCGACGAACGCGCGGCGGAGATCGCCGCCGCGGGGTTCACCCTGGTCGGGTCGCCGTGCGAAGGCAACATCGATCCGGCCCGCAACCGGAAGGCGCTCGACGTCGCGGCCCGGCATGGCCTCAAGCTGCTGGTGACCGACGGTCGGTACGCTGAATGGGCGGCCGGGCAACCCGGCTGGGAGACACAGCTCGCGAACGCCGCCGCCGAGTATCGCCACCATCCAGGATTCGGCGGATATTTCGTCACCGACGAACCCTCCGCGGCGAAGTTCGATGCTCTCGGGCGTATCACCGCGCGACTCCGGGCGGCGGGTCCCGAGCTGGCTTATATCAACCTGCTGCCGGAGTTCGCGCAGGATGAGATCGGAGCGCCGACTTATCGCGAGTACGTGGACCGATTCATCGCGACGATCCAGCCGTCGCTCCTGAGCTACGACTACTACCCGTTCGGGGTGAACGGTGACCGTCCGACCTTCTTCAACAGCCTCGCGTTGATCCGCGAGCGCGCGCTCGCGCACGACCTGCCGTTCATGCTGATCGTGCTGGCGATGCCGCACGGTCCATATCGCGACCCGTCAGAGGCGGAACTCTCGTGGCAGGCGTATCACTCGCTTGCGTTCGGCGCGCGGGCTCTCTCGTACTTCGCCTACTGGACGCCGGTCAACGTTGCCTACGCGGATCGGCTCCACTTCAGGCACGGGCTGATCGAAGCCGGGAAGCCGACGCGTCACTACTACGAGGCACAACGGCTCAACCGTGCCGTGCGCGCCATCGCGTTCGAGCTGGAGACTTTCCGCTCGGTCGCTGTCGGCGACTCGCGCGGGGAGATCGCGGCGCCGTTTCCCATCGGGCCGATCGCGGCGGTGCGGGGTGGAACGATTACCGCTGGCCTGTTTGAAGACGCCAACGGCCGCCAGGCGGCATTGCTGGTGAACAGAAGCTACGAACGGGCGGCGGAAATCACGGTGCGGATCCAGGGAGGCGCGCCTCGCGGTCAGCGCTTCGATGCTGAGAGCGCGTCGTGGAGCGATCTCGGTGAGAGGCTGCGGCTTGCCGCGGGTGGTGCCGTGTTGCTTCGCTGGCCGGCCTCACCGGATGCGAGACCGTGATAGGCGAGCGGCGGGAGACGGACCCTGCGTCCATCCCCCGCCGTGATGCATCAGAACGCGATTGAGATCTGCCTGGTGCCGACGTTTCCAGCACCATCCTTCGCGGAGATGGTGATGACGTTGGTTCCGGTCACCAGCGGAACACTCGCGGACCACGTCGCCGTGCCCGACACGAGCGCGCTGCCGCCCTTGCTGCTCGACCAGATCACCTGCTTGACGGCAGCGTTGTCGGTCGCCGTTCCCGTCAGCGTGACCTTCTTCAACGTCGCGTCGACCTTGGAACTGGCGATCGTCACGACCGGCGCCGTTTTATCCCCGGTGATCGCCCACGGGAAGCTCGCCGAGGACGTGGCGACGCCATCGCTCGCGTAGACGGTCACGGTCGCGCTGCCCGTCGCGCCGGGCGTGCCGGAAATAATGCCGGTCGTCGCGTTGATTGACACACCCGATGGCAGATTGGACGCCTTGAACGAGAGGGCCTTCCCCTCGGGGTCGGTCGCCGCAACCTTGAACTGCAGCGCCATTCCGATCACGCTCGACTTGGATCCGGGGTTGGTAATGACAGGGGCCTTGTTGGAGCTGCCGACGACCCACTTGAAGTAGACGGGGCTGCTCGTCAACACGCCGTCTTTGGCGGCCGCCGTAACCGTGAATGTGCCCGCCGTCGTCGGCGTGCCGGCAATGGCGCCCGTGGTTGCGCCGAACGTCACGCCGGCGGGCAGTCCCGCAGCGCTGTAGGTCAGCGGCTTGCCTTCGGGATCGCTACCCGAGAGCTGCAGCTTCACGGCGACTCCCAGGGTGCTGCTCTGATCGCCCGGGTTCGCAAGCGTCGGGGGCTTGTTGGTCGACGTCGAGCTGACGGTCCAGGTGAACGTCTTCGAGTCGCTCAGCGCGCCATCGCTCGCGGTCACGGTGACGGACGTCGTTCCGGCCGTTGTCGGCGTGCCCGAGATGAGCCCGGTCGTAGTGGTCAGTGTCAGCCCCGCGGGAAGCACGGTGGAACCATAGGTGACGGGCTTGCCTTCCGGATCGGTGGCGACGAGCTGCAATCTCGCCGCAACGCCGCCGGTCGTCGTCTGATTGGCCGGCTGCGTGAGGGTCGGCTTGGCGTTTGAGCCGACGGCCCAGGCGAACGCCTGGCTGGCGGACAGCAGGCCATCCGATACCGTGGCGGTCACGAGATAACTCCCGATGGTCGATGGCGTGCCCGTAATGAGGCCCGTGCTTGCGCTCACGGTCACACCAGCGGGAAGTCCGGTCGCCTTGTATGACACCGGCTCACCGTACGGATCCGAGCCGAGCAGTTGCAGCCTGACGGCAACGCCGGGAGCTGACGACTGCGTGCCGGGATTGGTCAGCACCGGCGGCGCATTGCTGAAACCCGTCACTTCCGACGTGGGGTATCCCTCAACACCGCTTGCGTTATAGGAAGATGCCGAGAAGTAATAGGCCGTGCCTGCCACCGCGCTCGTGAAGACGTAACTTGTTGCACCACCGACGTCCAACCGATACGTGTAGGTACCGGGAGTCGTCCCAATATAGAGGTAGTACCCCGTCGCATCCGGATCCGGACTCGGATCCCAGTGCACCGTCAACGTATCCGCGGCTGCCGTGTGCGCAACGGCGAGCATGACAAGCGTGTAAAAAAGAAGACTGGTGAAGCGATAGGAGCGCATGATTCTTCGGTTCTTCCTTCTGTTCCAAAAATTCCGTGGGGGACGCCGGAATAGACTTCAAGCTCTGCGCCGGGAATGAGACACATGTCACGACTCGCTGATTTGTGCACTTTCGTGTAGGAATGACTCGAATCGGGACACGCTCAGGCCGTCATGTTTGTGGCGGTCATTACGGTTTTGGCGTCCCCCCGGCGCTCCGTTCGGCACTCAAGACGCCTGCCGGAAAAATCTGTGTGTTGCGGTGATAAACAGCGGCGCGTTGCGCGTCATTCACGTCGTCTATTCGCTTCATCCCGGGGGGATGGAGCACGGCGTCGTGAAGCTGGTAAACGGCCTGGACTCGCGCCGCATCAGCAGCGCAATCTGCAGCACGACCCCGGACGGGGCGCTGAAATCACGCGTGGCAGCGCACGTTCCGGTGTTCGACCTGCAGCGCCGGCCCGGCAACGATCCGAAGGTCGTGGGCCAGTTGTGGCGGCTGTTCACGCAGGAGCGGCCGCATATCGTGCACACGCACGCGTGGGGCACGCTGCTCGAAGGATTGCTGGCGGCGCGTCTGGCTCGCGTTCCCGTCGTCGTGCACGGCGAGCATGGAACGCTGCAGCTGAAACGCCGGCAGCGATGGCTTCAGCGAATCGGCTGGTCCGGCGTCGACCAGGTGCTCTCCGTGTCGTCGCGCCTGGCCGAGCGGATTGAACGAGAGACGGGATTCAGTGCCGGACGAATCAGAACCATTCGCAACGGTGTAGATCTTTCTCGATTCACGCGTGTCAATCGTGGCGTTGCGCGCGCCGAACTCGGCTTGAGCAGCGACACTCTGGCCGTCGTAACAGTCGGCCGGCTGGTGCCGGTCAAGGATCACGACACCCTGCTGCACGCGATAGCACTGGTCCGCGCATCTGGTACGCTGGCAACCCTGCTCATCGCCGGTGATGGCCCGCTGAAGGCGCAACTGCAACAGCGCGCGGCGGCATTGGGCATTCAGGAGCATGTGCGGTTCCTCGGGTATAGACCGGATGCCGAAGCCGTGCTCGCGGCTGCAGATCTGTTCGTCCTCTCGTCAGAGTCCGAAGGGCTGTCGAACACGATTCTCGAGGCGATGGCCAGCGGACAGCCCGTCGTCGCCACGCGTGTCGGCGGCGCTGACGAGCTCGTCGTGGATGGCGTCACGGGCAGGCTCGTGCCGGCGAAGTCCCCGCGCGACCTTGCCGATGCCGTGCGGGAAATATTGAGCGATCCCGTGCTGAGAGAGGCAATGGGCCGGGCCGGGCGCGCTCGTGCCGAATCGGAGTTCAGCCTCGATCTGATGCTCGAGCGCTATCAGACGATGTACTGTGAAATGGCCGCGAAGAAACCAGGGAGCGGGATAGCGGATGCCAGGGAGTCGGAGGTCGTCTGAATGAACATCGCCGTGTTCGGACTCGGCTATGTCGGATCGGTGTCGTCAGCCTGCCTGGCGGCCGCCGGCCATCGCGTTGTCGGCGTCGACGTCGATCCCCACAAGCTCGCGCTGATACGCAGCGGCCGCTCACCGATCAGCGAACCGGGCCTGGACGATCTGCTGGGACGCATGGTGCAGGAGGGGCGCGTCCGGGTCACCGACGACAGCGTCGATGCGGTGCGCGAATCGGAGGTCTTCCTGATTTGCGTCGGCACGCCAAGCCGCCGGAACGGCAGCCTGGATACGACGTACCTCGAACGGGTGCTCGAACAGATCGGCGCCGCGCTCTCCGGTGATGCCGCGTACAAGGTGCTCGCGGTGCGCAGCACCCTGCTGCCGGGAGTCCTGCGCTCGCGATTGATCCCGTTGCTCGAGACGGCAAGCGGACGGCGCGCCGGCGAGTCGTTCGGCGTCTGTGTCAACCCGGAGTTCCTGCGGGAGGGGTCGGCCATCAAGGACTTCGAGCAGCCGCCGTTCACCGTCATCGGCGAGTTCGACAGCCGCGCCGGCGCTACGCTGGCGAGCGTCTATGCACACCTGGGCGCGCCGGTTCACCGCGTCGCGCCGGACGAAGCGTCGATGCTGAAGTACGCGAGCAACAACTTCCATGCGCTGAAAGTCGGCTTCGCGAACGAGATTGGCGCGCTGTGCCGGCAGCTCGGCATCGACGGTCGCACCGTCATGCAGATGTTCTGCGAGGATCGCGACCTGAATATCTCGCCGCGGTACCTGCGCCCGGGCTTCGGCTTTGGCGGGTCGTGCCTGCCCAAGGACTTGCGCGCGATCGTGCACGTGGCACGCGAGCGAGACGTCACGGTGCCGCTCCTCGACAGCGTACTGGCCAGCAACGCCGCACACATCCAGCGCGTCGTCGACGCGGTGCTCGAGACAGGGAAGCGACGTGTGGCGCTGCTCGGATTGAGCTTCAAGCCGGGCAGCGACGACCTGCGGGAAAGTCCGTTCGTTCAGCTTGCCGAAAGCCTGATCGGGAAGGGCATCGAGCTGCGCGTTCATGACCCGGACGTGGCGATCGGCAACGTGTTCGGCCGCAACCGTGCGTACGTCGAGGCGCACCTGCCGCACGTGGCGCAGCTGTTCGGCGGCACGCTCGCCGACGTGATTCAGGCCAGCGATGTCGTCGTCGCCGGCAAACGTGTCGATGGAATAGAGACACTCGCCGACATGCTTCGACCCGATCACGTGGTGATCGACCTCGTCGGCCTGCCCGGCGTGCCCGCAGCACTCAGGCCATGGGCCTCGGGCGGCGCGATGCCCGCGGGGCGCGCCGAAGTCGTCGGCCACTGATGCCTCAGGCTCCCGGCGCCGTGCCGGCATCGTCAACGGCACGCCCGTCTGCGGCGGCGCTGGCCGCGGTGCCGCGGGTGACCTACATTTCGTGGGCGGCCTCGTGCAGCCGGAGCGATCACACCGCGCGGGAGCTCGGCGGCCGCTCGCACATGGTGTACCTGGGCTCGCTCGGGAGCCGCGCTTCTACCATCGCGTTCAAGTACATCGGTCAGTGGCGCCGGACTGCGCGGCTGTTGCGTCAGGAGCGACCTGACGCCGTCTTCGTGATGACGCCGCCGCTCTTCGCGGCACTCCCGGCCTTCTGGTATGCGTACTGGCACGGCGCGCGCGTCGTTCTCGATGCTCATACGGCCGCCTTCCTGCACCCGCGATGGCAGCGCCTGCAATGGCTCCAACGCGCGATGTGCCGTGCGGCCGCGACGACGATCGTCCACAACGAACATCTCGCCGGCGTCGTCCGGTCGTGGAACACGCACGCCACGGTCGTCTCCGACGTGCCGGTGATTTTTCCGGATTCGGTGCCGTTTGCGCGGCCTGAGGCGTTCAGCGTCGCCGTGGTGTGTTCCTTCAACTACGACGAGCCGCTGCCGGCAATCATCGACGCGGCACGGGCGCTGCCCGACGTCCGCTTCTTCGTCACTGGTGACCCGCGATTCCTGCCACGGGAGATGGCTGACGCCATGCCGGGCAACATGACGCTGACCGGCTTTCTCAGCACCGCCGAATACGGCGGCCTGATCTCAGGGGTGGATGCGGTTCTGACGCTGACGACCCGGAACCACACGATGCTGCGCGGTGCCTACGAGGCGATCTACCAGGGAACGCCGGTCATCATTTCGGACTGGCCGCTCCTGCGGGAGGGATTCCCGCGGGGAGCGATTCATGTGGACAACACGGCCACCTCGATTGCCGATGCCGTCCGCACGATGCGCGAGGACCACGCGCAGTACCGCTCCGAGGCGGGCCAACTCAAACACACGAAGCTGGAACACTGGGAAGACGTGAGGCGGCGGCTGATCGAGAGCATCGCCGCTCGATAGCCGCAGCACGTCAGGCTGAGGTCGGAGCCCCTTCGATCGTACCGCCGGATGCCGTTCCGGACGTGACCTCCGACCGTCGGCCGGCCAGGCGTTCGGCAAAGCGCCTGATGACCGGCACGTCGTAGACGAGTTCCGGGTTGCAGTCGGTTCCGAGCCAGTCCTCGAGGCTGACCGCCAGCATCACGGCAGTGACCGAGTCGACGCCGTAGTCGAACACCGAGCGCTCCGGATCGATCGCCGACTCGGGGAGCTTGAGGGCTCTTGCGATGTGCCGCACGATGAACTGTTCGATCGCCCGCGCATCGACGGTCGCCTGGACTGGCTGCGCCGGGGCTGTCTCCTGAGGAGGCGGTACCGGTGCCACCGGCGATGGCGCCGGGGCGAACGTCTGCTCCCGTCCCGCGCGCAACAGCATCTCGTCAAGCTCGTGATCTTCACCGGGCAGCGTCTGTTCGACGTCGCCAATCGAAGCCGTGAAGCTGCCGACGGCTGCGGCGAACGATGCCGCCGTGAGGCGAACGCCCTCTTTCGCCCGCGCAAGGGCATCGGCGGACGACGCGGTAAAGCGCTGTTCCGCCCAGCCGCGATTGGCCGCCGCGGCATCGGCGGGCAAGGCAGCCAGAAGCAGCGCATCGGTCGTCACCTGTCCGGCGAGCGCGTAGACGTGCCGTCGTGCGTCGACGCCGCTGCCAGCATCGACGTGCGCAGCGGCGAGCGCACCCAGCTCGCCAACGACATCGGCGAGACGAGCCGAGACCGCTGACGCGCCCAGGTCATCCGCAAGAAACCGGTGCAACGGGCCGCTGTCGTTGACCGCTCGAGAGCCGAGGAACATCGTCAATGCCTCGGTGGGTCCCTCGAGAATGCGCGTCGCACGCGCGTCGCGGAGGAGCTGGGCGGCAACGTTCGTTTCGATGTAGCCGCGCCCACCCAGAAACTGCACCAAATCATCGGCGGCCTGCCACAGCCACTCCGATCCTGCCGTTTTGCACACGATCAGCACATCGCCGGGCACATGTAGCCCCTGGTCCAGACGGCGGGCCGCATGTCCAACCAGGGCCTCGATCGCCGTCACTGCGCCGGTCAGCGCGGCCGCGCGCTCGAGCAGCACGGGGTTGTCGACCAGCCGTCCCGTCGATATCGACCGGCGTTCGGCATATCGCAGCAGCAGCTGCAGGGACCGCTTGATGCCGCCGACACATGTGGCGCCGATGGCGAGACGGCCCTGCATCATGGCGTCCTGGGCGACCGCCATGCCGCCACCGATCGCCCCGAGACACTGCGCGGCCGTCACCCGCACGTCGTCCAGATACACGGTGTTCTGAACCATCGCCCGCATCCCAAGCGTCAGCGCCTCCGGACCGATGCGCAATCCCTTGCTGCCGCGCGGCACCGCGAACGCACTGAGCCCGTTCGGCTGCCCGCTCTCGTCGATGTTCTGGGCGATCACGTTGATGACGCTCGACCAGCCGGCCGTTCCGCTCCAGCTCTTCTGCCCACGCAGCCGCCACGTATCGCGGCCATCCGGAACGGCCGTGGAGCGGATCGCCTGCGGGTTCGACCCGGCGAACGGTTCGGTAATCGCGAAGGCCACGAGCTCGCGGCCGGATGCCAGCCGCGGCAGCAGGTCTGCCTTCAACGCCGCCGGCCCGTGCCCCAGGATGGGGGCGATACCGAGCGAATTGTGGACGATGGTCATCGCCGCCAGGGTCTGATCGATGGCGCCGATCTGCTCGATTACGCGAAGCGAATCGACGTAGCCCAGTCCAAGGCCGCCGTATTCACGCGGCACCTGTAATCCCAGTACGCCATGGTTGCCGAGATCGAGCACGACGTGCGGTGCCAGGCTGCGCCGCTCATCCATCACCCGCGAATTCAGCCGCTCGCCGGCATAGTCGCGAAGCCACGCGATCACATCGCTCGCCGCGTCGCCTCCGGCTGAAGGCTCCTCGTGAGCCCGCGGTGCGACGTCCATCGCTGGCGCGGGTGGCGGAGTGGCCGCGGGGCGAACGTCCGCACCAGGCGTGCCCAGGACGATCGCGAGTTGCCCGGTGAGGAATTGAGCGCGGCACTTGCTGCGCTGAATCTTGCCGCTCGTCGTGCGTGGCACCGTGCCGGTCTTGAGCAGCACCAGGTGGCGCAGGTGCAGCTCGTGCTCTTCCGCCACCGCACGCGTCGCCGTCCGCACCAGCTCCTCCGAGTCGACACCGCGAAGGTACTCCCGTTCGAGCTCGGCCACGACCACGACCTGCTCGGTGCCTTCTTCGTCGATGGAAAATGCGGCACTGCATCCGGGGCGGAACGCGGCATGGCTGCGCTCCACCGTCCACTCGATATCCTGCGGGTAGTGGTTGGCGCCGCGGACGATGATCAGGTCCTTGAGACGGCCGCTGACGAATACCTGTCCGTCACGAATGAGCCCGAGATCGCCGGTGCGCAGGTACCGGCGCTCGTCACCGCCGGCGATACGCGCGTTGAACGAGTACTCCGTGTCGTCGGGCTTGTTCCAGTAGCCTCGCGCCACGCCCGGCCCGTGTACCCAGATTTCGCCGATTTCGCCGGCGGCTGACGGTTCACGGGTCTCCGGATTGACGATCGCGACGTGCGTGTCGCGAAGGACCTGGCCGCAGGCGACTCCCGGGCGAGTCCCTGTGGCAGCCGTCGATTCGACGGCGCGGCCTCGCTCGGCAGCAGCGATCTCGAAGTTGACGATGATCGGGGCCGGGCGTCCCGGGCCGATCGAGACGCCCAGCGTCGCTTCGGCCAGTCCGTATCCGGGGAACAGCGCCTCCCGGCGGAAACCGCACGGCGCAAACAACTCAATGAATTCCTCGAGCGTTCGCGCCCGCACCGGTTCGGCGCCGTTGAGCGCGACGTCCCAGGAGCTCAGGTCGAGGGCCGCGCGCTGCTCAGACGTGGTGCGGGTGATACACAGGTCGTAGCCGAAATTCGGGCTACTCGCGTACGTGCCGCGATACTTCGAGATCGCGTTCAGCCAGCGCACGGGCTGCTGCACGAACGCGGTCGGCGACATCAGGATGGCGGAATGGCCGTGATACAGCGGCTGCAGGATACCGGCAACGAGGCCGAGGTCGTGCGTGTGCGGCAGCCAGTTCACGCACACGCTCTTCTCGTGATGACGGAATCGCTCGGCGAGCCCGAGCAGATTGGCGATCACGTTTGCATGCGTGATGCTGACGCCCTTGCGGTTGGCGGTCGACCCTGACGTGTACTGGAGATACGCAATCTCATCCGGGACGATAGCCGGCCGGCTCCATGCGCGCGCAAGCTCCGGCTGTGTGTCCTCGGTCGTCAGGCAGATGAGCGCCTCCAGCTCGGGAATGTTCATCCGGCGCAGGCGCGCCAGCGCCGTGTCGGTCGACAGGACGACACGAGGGCGCACGTCGCCGACAATGCCGAGGAACTGGGTCAGCGAGGCCTTCATGCGCGGCACCGGCAGCGGCACGGCCATCGTGCCGGCATACAGGCAGCCGAAGAACGCGCTCATGAACTCCAGGCCAGGGGCGTACAGAAGGATCGCCGCCTCGCCGCCGCCACCAAGTCCCTGCAGACGCGCAGCAATCGCCCGCGCCTGCGCATCGAGCTCGGCAAACGTCAGCCGCACGCCGGCGTCCTCGCCGTCGGTGAGATAGACAAACGCGGTCGAATCGGGCTGCGATTCCGCGCGCTGCCGCAGCACGTCGACCAGATCGGCCGGCGTGTTGCCGGGAGTGAACTCTCGCCTCGTCACGTGTAGACCCCAGGACCGTGTTCAATCAGCCGGCGTGAGCACTCGACGACATCCCTGGCGCGAACGATCATCAACCGGGTATTGCCGACGCGTTTCGTTCGAATCAGTCCGTCCTTCTCGAGTGCCTGTTCGACGCGCTCGAAAGCCCGCCGCTCTCGTGCCGATGCGCTGAAGAAATATTGCCGCACGCGCGCCTCGCGGCCGCTCGCGTCCTTCACGCGAACCACCGCCGGAACCGGGTCGTACGGGTCGACCGGCAGCCGCTCACGAAATCGATCCTCGACGTAGTGCATGAACGTCAGCGAGCTGAAGGGCGCGTCGAAAAACAGAAAGATGCCGTCGAGCGCCAGGAACCGTTCGAACGGCGATCCCTTGCCGCACGAGAATGGCGACTTGTCGTGGTCGGTCGTCAACCATGCCGACAGCGGCCCGCACGCCAGCACCGGATGCAGGGGGCTGGCGCTTCGCGAGACATCCGCACGCCTGCGGAACACCTCCGAGATCAGTCCGACTGCGGACGGCGAGCGCCGCACGTCGAAGAGCGGGTCGCGTTCGACATATCGCTGACTCGAGCCGCGATACGGAATCGACATCATCAGCAGGTTGCCGTCGGGGGCTATCGCTTCCAGCAAGCCGTCGATGACATCCGACGGCGTTCCCTGAAACCCGCTGGTCCGATCGAAACCGCTGTGAACCAGGACGGTGTTCCCGGGCCCGATCCCCGCATCGCGTACGGCGGCGGTCAACTCGACCCGCGAATAGGCAAACAGCGTCTGCGCAAGTACGCGCTGGCTACCGGCCAGCGTTCGCTTCACCACCTGCTTCAAGTCCGATTTCATCAGGCGCCTCGACGCCATCACGCAACCCTGCCGCGTGCTGTCAACTCTTCCCTGACATCCGCTCGAGGCTCAATGGTGGCCGGCGTGACCGCCTGCAGGTACCGACCCGGAGGGCAAAGGCGCGTCCTGTGCCCCTGGGTCGTCATCCGTCACCGTGAGACCCGGGCTTCTCCGGTATACCTGACGCACCTGATCGAAGTACCGCTGGCGGGCAAAACGGTCCAGGGCGCGAACGCCGGCGCCATGCTCATACACCAGCGCGCCACCGTAATATCCCGCGCCTCCGATTGCGCCGAGAGCGGCAAGGCTGACACAGATATAGAGTGCTGCCGCGCCGCGCCTGGGGAACTCGCCGCGCAATGTGTAACGCCAAGCAGCGAGGAGGAGGACCATGCCAAGAGTCGTGTAGGCAAGCGTCTTGTGGGTGTCGAGCACCTGGTGCAACTCATGCGTCGGGTTCAACGCGATCTCCGACTCCATCCCCGCCGCAACGGCAGCCGCGACGGCGACCGCTGCCAACACGAGGTTCAGCCAGCCCGCATGGTGCCAGCCGGGCCGGCGCATCAGCAGTGCGGCGGCATCCAGCAGAACGGCGACCACGAACAGCGCGATGCCGAAATGCACGACGATCGGATGCCATGACGACCGATCGAACCAGTCGTTTGGAATCCTGGCCGGGATGAACTGCATCTCCGTAAAGCGTCCGAGCGGATGATCGACGAACCACACGTGGAGCATCTCCGGTGTGCGCGACACCGGCTCGCCTTCGGCGCACCGCCCCTGGTCGTCGGTCCTGGCCACGGTCCAGATCCCCTGGATCGCGCATCGCGGAACGGGAAACGGGTGATAGTGCCACTGCGTCAGCGCGCCACCGGGCGTCGGGCCGACTTCCTCGAGCTTCCGGGTGAAGAACATGAAGCCCGTGAGCACCTTGCCATCGGGCGAGTCATTGAAAATCAACCACTCCGGTCGATCCGGATCGAGGATCACATCGTCGAACATGTTCTTCAGGTTCGGAAAATGCGATCCGTTGACCCGATCGACCTGAAAGCCCTGGGCCAGTGCCTTGTCGTAGTCGAACCAGCCGTGCCTGAGCGCGGCGTCGAGCGAACGGCGGTAGAAATCCTCAGCCCACGCCTGTTGCTGACGGGTAACCTGGCTCTGGCCGCTGGTCACTTGAATGGTGTCGTCGTGGTGATGGCCGACTGTATAGGAAGAGAGCCGCCAATGCGTGCCGGACACGAGCGCCGCCGCAACGGCAACCGTCAACGCGCCGCCAACGAATCCGACCGGCTTCGTCCAGGCGATCGGATCGATCCATCGCACGAGCAGCTGCAGCCCGCCGAGCACGCCGGCGGCACTCAGGAACAGCAGCGCCGCGAACATGACCCCCGTGTCGATGTTGCCGTCGTCGGCGAGCACATAGCCGATGACCCACGGGTTGACGATGAGCGCCGCGACGAGGAGCGCTACACCCTGGAGTCGATGCCGATGAGTGATGGCAGACACGGCCTCTCCTTGATTTCGGCTTTCATCATCAACGCATCGATGAAGAACTTGGCCGCCCAGCTCAACATCGACGCCGCGTTATAGCGTCCCCAGACCGGGTCCGCGCCGGCAATGGCGCCGCGCAGCCCGGGATTCGGAGACTCGAGCAGCTGCGTGCTCTTGACCAGATCGATTGCGCGGTACGCGGGCGTCAACCACGCATCGTCGCCGGTCTCCTGCCGCAGGCGCATCCAGATCAGCGCCATCTGCACGTTGCCCGTCAGCGACGCCGAGTCGGCCCGCTGCCGCCACTGCCAGTCGAGCGCGCCCGGGAGCCATCCGAGCCGCGCGACAACGCCAGCGACCTGGGCGGCAGCCGCGCGCACCGCATCGATCGCATCCGGACGGTGCAGCAGGATCGCGGTGTGCAGCATCCCGGCAAGCGTATAGCTGATCGTATGGAGATCGGCGAGCCGCAGGTTGTGCTCTTCGGCATTGAACCCGCAGTTGTCGATCCAGGCGGTCGTCGGCTCGCGGTGACCGAGCACCCAGTCGAGATGCCGCAGTGCGCTGGCCCGGTAGCGGTCGTCATCGCAATAGACGCCAAGTTCCGCCAGCCAGCAGGCCAGGTGCGCGGCATAACAGCCGGCCGTCTTCCAGTAACACCACTGGCGCCATGCGCCATCGGCATCCTGGATCGACAGCAGCCAGTCTGCCGCTCGCCGTGCGGCTGTGAGCGCCGTCGTGTCGCCGGTGTGCTGGTGCCAGGCCAGCAGGCCGTTGATGATCTGCCCCGTATTGAATGCCGACGGCCTTGTCGTGTTGATCGCGACCTCGTTACCCGGAAAGCCGCCCCCCTCGAGCTGCAGCTTCAGGAGGAATTCGATGCTCCGGCCAGCGCGATCAATGTAGCCGGGCGCCACGGTCGTGCCGAGGCCCAGGAACGTCGGCACGATGTACCCGGTCGTCTCGGGATAGGAGGAGGTCCACCCCCGCCGCAGCGTGTACCGGCCGACGACCCCGCCGTCTCCAGAGACATCCTGCGCACGGCCAAGCCACTCCGCCGCCGCCTGAAGGTGGACGGCGTCATCGGCCAGTGCCGTGGGCCGGCGGCGGAAGAGCACCGCCGCATGGCCCGAGTGCCACAACCGGTAACGCCACAACAACCAGCGCCGGTAGCGCGCGGAATGCCATAAGTCCGGCGGCGCCCGCCTGGCCGCTCGATCTGCCGCATCCGGTGAGTCCGACGAGCGCAGGAACATGTCAGGGAGCGGACTGGCAGCTGTTCCCGCTAGTGGCGGAGGACGATGCCTTCGTCCACGAGACGCGCCACGATGGACGTGGCGGCGTCTTCCGCTGAGAGTGCGGTGGTATCGAGCACCAGTTCAGGATTGTCCGGCCGCTCGTACGGCGAATCGATGCCGGTGAAGTTCTTCAGCTCGCCGCGGCGCGCCTTCAGGTAAAGCCCTTTCGGATCGCGAGCCTCAGCCACCTGCAGGGGTGTATCGACGAACACCTCGAGGAACTCTCCCGGATCGAGGAGCTCGCGTGCCATGCGGCGCTCGGCGCGGAACGGCGAAATGAATGAGACGAGGACGATCAACCCGGCGTCGACCATCAGGCGCGACACCTCGGCAACGCGGCGAATGTTCTCGACGCGGTCGCTGTCGGTAAAACCGAGGTCCTTGTTCAGTCCGCGGCGTACGTTGTCGCCATCCAGCAGGTAGGTGTGCCGTCCGAGCGCGTGCAGCCGCTGTTCGACAAGGTTGGCGATCGTCGACTTCCCCGCGCCTGACAGTCCCGTGAACCAGAGGACGCACGCCCGCTGACCCTTCTGGTCCGCCCGCGCCTGTTTGTCGACCTCGAAGTATTGCCACTGCACGTTCTGCGAGCGGCGCAACGCGAAGTGCAGCAGCCCGGCGCCGACGGTATCGTTCGTGACGCGATCGATCAGGATGAACCCGCCGAGATCGCGGTTCTCCCGGTACGGTTCGAACACCACGCCGCGGGCCAGCTCCAGTCCGCACACCCCGATGTCGTTGAGCTCGAGCTGCTTGGCGGCGACGTGTTCGAGCGTGTTGACGTTGATCCGGTACTTGATCGGCGCAACGGTCGCGGCGACCGTCGCCGTGCCGATCTTCATCAGGTAGGAGCGCCCCTGCAACATGGGCGCTTCGTGCATCCAGACGATCGTCGCCTCGAACTGATCGGCAACGGACGCGGGAGCGGCCGCGCTGACGAGCACGCTGCCACGGCTCGCTTCCAGTTCGTCGGCGAGCGCCACGGTGACCGACTCGCCGGCCGCCGCCGATTCCCGTTGACCGTCGGGACCGAGGATACGCGCGACACCCGTCTCACGACCCGAGGGGAGCACCTTTACCCGATCGCCGACGGCCACAGTACCGCTCGTGATGAGACCGGCGAACCCCCGGAACTCGCTGTCGGGGCGGCTCACCCATTGAACGGGCAGGCGGAACGGCCTCCCGGCGGCGTTCGTATCGACCGGCACCGCTTCGAGGTGCGCCAGCAGCGATGGACCGTGATACCACGGCATCGCCGCGCTGCGTTCAACGACGTTGTCGCCGTTGACCGCCGAGATCGGAATGCAGGTCACGTCCGTCAACCCGAGCCGGCCCGCCAGCTCACGGTACTCAACCTCGATGCGAGAGCAGACGCCTTCGTCGTAACCGACGAGATCCATCTTGTTCACGGCCAGTACGATCCGGCGGATCCCGAGCAGCGAGACGAGGTAACTGTGGCGGCGGGTCTGGGTGAGGACGCCCTTCCGGGCGTCAACGAGGATGATTGCGAGATCAGCCGTCGACGCGCCGGTCACCATGTTGCGCGTGTACTGCTCGTGCCCGGGCGTGTCGGCAACGATGAACTTGCGTGTGTCGGTGGCGAAGAACCGGTAGGCCACGTCGATCGTGATGCCCTGCTCCCGTTCGGCGGACAGCCCGTCGAGCAGCAGGGCGTAATCGAGGTCGTTGCCGCGCGTCCCCACCTTCTTCGAATCGGCGGCGAGCGTTGCGAGCTGGTCGTCGAAGATGGCGCGCGTCTCGAAGAGCAGCCGTCCGAGCAGCGTGGACTTCCCATCGTCGACGCTGCCGCAGGTGATCAGCCGAAGCAGATCCTTGCCGCTCTGCGCCTGCAGGAAGGCGTCGACCTCCGTCACGTGGGCATCGGGAGCGGCGGTCAGAAGTATCCCTCCTGCTTCTTCCGTTCCATCGACGCGGACTGATCGTGATCGATGACGCGCCCCTGGCGCTCGGAGCTGCGGCTCACGAGCATCTCGCGGATGATGTCGGGCAGCGTCGCGGCGTCGCTCTCGATGGCGCCGGTGAGCGGGTAACAACCGAGCGTGCGGAACCGGACCTTCTTCAGTTCGGGCGTTTCTCCCGGCCGCAGCGGCATCCGCTCATCGTCCACCATGATCCACGTGCCGTCGCGGCGAACGACGGGGCGCTCCTGCGCGAAGTACAACGGCACGATCGGAATCTGGTGAACGTAGATGTATTGCCAGACGTCGAGCTCGGTCCAGTTCGACAACGGAAAGACCCGGATGCTCTCGCCGCGGCGGATGCGGCCGTTGTAGAGGCGCCAGAGCTCGGGCCGCTGCTGTTTCGGGTCCCAGCGATGCTGCGCCGACCGTACCGAGAAGATCCGTTCCTTCGCGCGGGACTTCTCCTCGTCGCGGCGCGCGCCGCCGAACGCCGCATCGAAGCGATGCGCGTCGAGCGCCTGGCGCAGCGCCTGCGTCTTCATGATGTCGGTGTGCAGCGCGGAGCCATGGACAAACGGGTTGATGCCGGCGGCGAGCCCCTCGCGGTTGATGTGCACGAGCAGGTCGAGGCCGAGACGCTGTGCCGTCGCGTCACGGAAGGCAATCATCTCGCGGAACTTCCATGTCGTGTCGACGTGGAGCAGCGGGAACGGCAGCCTGCCGGGGGCAAAGGCCTTCAGCGCCAGGTGCAGCATGACGGCGCTGTCCTTGCCGATCGAATACAGCATGACGGGCCGCTCGCATTCGGCGACGACCTCGCGCATGATGTGGATGCTCTCCGATTCGAGCCGCTCGAGATGCGTGAGCCGACGCGGCGCGACCGCTACTGGCGAGAGCCCGCCAGAGCCGTGATGCATCGACACGTCCGCGACCTGAAAATTCATGAATCCTTCGGCGTCAGCCTCGCCGTACCTGATTGGGAAGCCGAGATCCTAACGTACGGAATGCGCCACGTCCTACCTCGACCGGGGCGTCCGGGCGAGAACCTGCGCCGGCCAAAGCCATTCTGTGCACTGGCGCATGACCCCGGCGTAACCGCCGCGATGCGGGGGCACAATCGCGGCGGAACGGGCAGAAATGCGAGCAAATGACGGTCGCATCAACTACCATCGATAGCGATTCCGGAGACGCCGGCGCGATCCCCATCGCCCGCCGATGGTCTCGAGCGTTCAGGATTCCATAGACATGTGCGGTATCGTCGGACGATTCAACTACCGTTCGGGAGCACCGGTCTCGCGCGAGGCGTTGACGCGCATGAACGACCTGGTCGCGCATCGCGGTCCCGATGGCGACGGCGTGTGGACGAGCGACGATGTCGGCCTTGGACACCGGCGGCTCGCGGTGATCGACCTCAGTCCTGCCGGCCGGCAGCCGATGGCGACCGCCGACGGCAGTCTCACCGTGACCTTCAACGGCGAGATCTACAACTTCCAGACGCTCCGCGAGGAACTCCTCGCACGCGGCCATCAGTTCCGCTCGCACAGCGACACTGAAGTCATTCTCGCAGCTTATCGAGAGTGGGGCGTCGACTGCCTGCAACGGCTGCACGGCATGTTCGCACTCGCGTTGTGGGATGCCGGCAAGCGCCGGCTGTTCGTGGCGCGTGACCGCGCCGGCAAGAAGCCGCTGCACTACCGCGTCGACGCCGACGGGCTGGCGTTTGCCTCGGAGCCGAAGTCATTCCTCGCCGAGAGTACGTTCGCCCCCCGTGCCGATCTCCAGGCGATGTCCGCGTACCTGACCTTGCAGTACGTGCCGAGCCCGATGTCGGCGTTCGAGGACGTGCGCAAGCTGCCGCCGGCGCATTACCTGGTCGTCCAGGACGGACAGGTGTCGGTCAACCGGTACTGGAAGCTGTCCTACAGGCACAAACGGACCATCAGCGAGGAGGACGCGGCGGAGGAGCTGCTGTCGCGGCTTCGTGACGCCGTTCGCGCACGCCTGATCAGCGATGTGCCGCTCGGCGCGTTCCTGAGCGGCGGCATCGACTCGAGCGGTGTGGTGGCGCTGATGGCGGAATTGAGCACCGGGCCGGTGAAGACCTTCTCGATCGGCTTCGAGGAATCCGGGTTCGACGAACTGCCATACGCTCGCCTTGTCGCGCAGCGATACGGGACGGATCACCACGAGTTCGTCGTACGGCCGGCTGCCGCGGAAATCGTGCCCAAGCTCGTCTGGCACTACAACGAGCCATACGCCGACGCGTCCGGTATTCCGACGTTCTATCTCTCACAGCTGGCGCGTTCACACGTGACGGTCGCGTTGAACGGCGACGCCGGCGACGAAAACTTTGCCGGCTACCGGCGGTACGTGACGCCCTCTGCCGCCGCGCGCTTCCAGAACCTGCCGGACGCGGTTCGCGAGGCCGTTCATGCGGTCGCCGGCGCGGTTCCCGTGCCGGCACGTTCCGGGTCCATCCTGTATCGCGGCAAGCGCTGGCTGCGGCGCGTGGCGGACTCGCCCATCGGCCAATACACCCGTCGCGTCACGATGTTCGACGACGACCTCAAGCGTGAGCTCTGTGCGGCCGAGTTCCTCGCCACGGCGGGCGACGCCGCGGCATCCTGCCTGGACGACGCGTTCAACAACTCCGACGCCGACGCTCTGCTGGACGCGCTGCTCGACGTCGACGTCAGCTACTATCTGCCCGATTGCCTGCTCGTCAAAGTCGACATCGCGACGATGGCCTATGGGCTCGAAGGCCGCTCGCCCATGCTCGACCATCAGTTCATGGAGTTTGCGGCGAGCCTGCCACCGGAGCTGAAACTGCGCGGCGAGACCACGAAGTACATCTTGAAGCGCGCGCTGCGGCCGCTGCTGCCACCGGAAATTCTCGATCGGCCCAAGCAGGGGTTCAGCGTGCCCATCGCGAAGTGGCTGCGAACCGATCTGCGCGAGATGACGGAAGACCTCCTGCTCGACGGCCGGCTGGCGGCACGCGGGTACTTCCGCCGCGGAGCGGTGGAACGGCTGCTCGACGAGCACCAGCGCGGCGCCGCCGACTGGCACACGCAGCTCTGGACGCTGCTCATGTTCGAATCATGGCACCGCACGTTCATCGACGAGCGGCCCAATCTGGCATCGACGGCTCCCGCCGCCGAAGCCGTCGTCTGATCTCTTCATGATTGACCTTCACATGCACACCACGGCGTCCGATGGACGCTGTACGCCCGAGGAGCTCGTCGAGCGTTGCTGGAACGTCGGCATCCGCACGATGAGCATCACCGACCACGACACGCTCGGCGCCATCCCGCGAGCGCGCGACGTCGCGCAGCGTCTCGGCATGACGCTGGTCCCGGGGATCGAGATCACCTCGATCCATCAGGGGCGTGATGTCCACGTGCTCGCGTATTTCGTGTCCGACGTGACGCCCGGCCTGGACGAACTGCTGTCGAACCAGCGCCGGCTGCGGGCGGAGCGTGCGATGGAGATCAGCGATCGCCTCGCGAAGCTCGGGGCACCGATTGACGCGGACGCGTTGCTCGAGCAGGCACGCGCCCCCGGCGGCAAGTCACTCGCGCGGCCACAGATCGCCGCCGCGCTGGTCGCTGCCGGCCACGTCGCCTCTGTCGCGGAGGCCTTCGACCGCTACCTCGGCGAGGACAGTCCGGCCTACGTTCCGCATCGAGGCGCGGCGCCGGCCGAAGTGGTCGATCTGGTGGCAAGGGGCGGCGCCGTGACATCGCTGGCGCATCCGGGATATCGTCCGCGCGACGAAATCATTCCGGAGATGGTCGACGCGGGCCTGACGGCACTCGAGGTCTTCCACAGCTCGCACGACGAGGCGGCGCAGGCCCACTACTTACGGCTGGCCGAGGCTCATGGTCTCGACGTGACGGGGGGGTCCGATTTCCATGGCGATGGCACGCGGCGGGCCGAGTTTTTCGGGGTGACGCACCTCCCGGAGGCCTATTTCGATCGCCTGCAGGAGCGTCGGGGCGCGCAATTCTAAGGTCAATTCGGTAAGTGGCGCGGGTGGCGTGCCCTGCGGCAATCACGTAGTACTTTCAGCTTCGTCATCGGAGGCCCAGAAACGTCGGCGCGAACCAGGGGGAATTTTCACGATCCGTGGTCTTTTTTAAAGTTTCCGGTTGGCAAAGTCCTTGATGAACGTCGGGTGCGCATCTGGCACCAACGCCCGGCACACTTTTCAATTTCACTGGACTAAATCGGACTATGGGACTTCGAACGACCGCTGTTAGCGCCATCCTGGGAATTGCCATCGTGGGTCTCGTGCTGCCGACGAGACCCGGCTCTGCGGTGTCGGCCGCCGAAGCCGACCCTCACGCGTATTTCAACTCGCTGGTTGCCCGCGCCGATCACTGGAAGTCTTTCAGCTTCCGGGATGCGGCCGCGCTGGGCAACAAGAAATACCTGACGTACGACCCGGCCCGGGACACGGACCGCCATCGGCAGGATGCGGCGAAGATTGTCATCCCGGCCTTCTACACGACCACGACGACGGTCGCCGCGATTTCCGAAACCGACGCCAAATTCGAGCCGGTCGACAAGCGCTCCACGCTCTGGCCGACGGGGCGCGTGATCCGGATCGACAGCGAGATCATGACCGTCGCCGGCCGCGAGGTCGATGCCACGGGTAAGCTGACCGCCGTCAAGCTGACGCGTGCGCAGTCGGCGACGCCCGCACGCCCCCATGCGGCCGGGGCGAATGTGGACCACGCGACGAACACGCTCCAGAGCAAGCTGCAGATTCCGCTCGGGACCGAGGATGGCCACAGCTACTTCTTCGTGTGGGACAGCTATTGGACGGATTCTTTCGTCGGCGCCGGCCAGTTCAATCACAAGGCGTTTCAGCTCTTCAGCGGCGGCTCGGATCCGCTGGGCGCCATCTGGTTCGAACCCCAGGCGACCTACAACAAGGTCGCGGCGCCGTACCTCGCCTCGTTCCAGGTTCGTTCGTACAACCTGCCTGGCGGCGACACGAGCTGGCTGGCCACCGACGGCAACAAGCTGGGACCAGCCGCCCTCGGCGGGGAGCCGCTGAAGCCGTACGTCCCGTTTTTCCTGATGCCGAACACATGGGTGCGGTTCTTCGTGCGCATCGACCAGCGCGCCAGCGACTACGACATGGTGGACATGTGGGTGGCTGACGAAACGCGCGATCCGGTGAAGGTGCTGACGCAGATGCCCGTGTCCGTTCGACCCACTGGCCGGACGCCGAACTCGATCGCATCGTTCCAGGCTGAATTCAACTCGTCGACCGACTTGCTGCTGCGCACCGACCTTCGTGACCTGGTGGCCTACGTGCGCAACTTCGTGGCTCTGAAGGACGTTTCCGATCCCACACGGCTCCTCGTTCGTCCGTCGACCGGCGTCGATCTGCCCTCTCCGCCAAGCAACCTGCGCATCGTCCGCTGACGTGGTGTGCCGCCTGCGCACAAGCGCGGGCGGCACCGATCTCTACGTCGCGAGAACCGCCCGCCCCGCGCGCCGCCGCCGGTTGCGCGCCAACTCCGCAATCCGTTTACCGGCTCCAATCATCGGCTGCTCCAGGCCATGGAACAGGACGACGGGGACGAGCATCGACAGCACGATCAGCAACGGCCATCGGATGAGCGGCTGCTGGAAGCCGAGTGCGAACGCAAACACGGCCGCGTGCGACAGATAAATCCCGTAGCTGTATTTCGCGACCCATGCCGAGGCGGCGGTGATCGGCCGCCAGGTGAGCGGCTTGAACCATGGGATCGCGCACCCCAGGGCAAGGCAGAACGCCCACCGGAACGGCTCGCGCCCGGCCTGTTCGGTGACGAGCCAGATCGGCCATAGCGCCACGAAGGCAATCGGCCACAGCCACGCGCTGATCCGCGGTTGGTAGCGGCGGGCCAGGTGCCATGCGACGACGCCCGCCATGAAGCATGGCGCGTATTCCATGACGTCGAGACGATTCGACGGCATGACGATAGCCGCGACAACGGCGACGACCCACGCGGCAGCGGCAAAGAAGAAGCGTCGCGATCGCAGCAGCACGAACAGCACCGGCAGGAACAGGTACATCTGCACTTCGATCGGCAGTGTCCACTGCACACCCCACATCACGTGCGCGCGCGTGAGATTCATCGTCAGCGTCAGGTTCGCCAGCAGATCGGCCAGCGAGAACACCCGTGGCGCGATGATCACGCCGAACCACGCCAGCAGGACGAACAGCACCGACAGCGGATAAATGCGGAAGGCGCGGCGGATGTAGAAGTCGGTCATCAGCTCCCGCGGCGAGAGTGCCGCGGATCGCTCGAGGCTCCACATCAGCACATAGGCGGTGTGGACGAAGAACATGATCACGCCCATCTGCGCGAACCGCCACGCCGTCAACGCATCGACATTGAAGACGTCGTTGTACAGATGGCCCGCGAAGACGCACAGCACGGCCGTGGCGCGGACCAGATCGAGGTTGGGCTGCTCTCGTGAAGAGAGGTCGGCCATCGTTCACGACCCCGGTCTGGGCTGGACACCGAGCACCGCACTGGCCGCGGCCGGATCCGCGAGCAGACGTGCGTAGAGGGACTTGAACAGCAGTTCGTGCCCCGCCGCGTTCGGATGCCGATCGTTGTCCGACACCCGATAGGCGGAGCGATCGATGCCGCCGCCAAACGTATCCAGCAGATCGATCGTCGGCAGTCCGAGCTCCTGAACGATCTGGCGCACGCCGAGGAACTCCTCGGCGAGCGCGTCAGGATTGTCGACCGTGGGAACCAGGAGCACGACGACCCTGGCGTTCTGTTTCGTGGCCTGGGCCTGGAGCTCCGACAACGCCCAGCGGATCGTCGGCAGGCGGAAGCGGGCCAGCTTCGCGTCGAACACGCCGATCGGATCGTTCCGCGACAGGCCGGCCTCCCGGACCATCGTCCGGAGATAGTCGTACTTCAGATCGATTCCCGAGTACATCAGCAGGGCGATGTGATGCCCCCATCGCCGGTAGACACTCAGGTCCGACAACGCCACGACATACGTATCCGGCTTGTACGGGGCGGCCTTGACGACCGCCGATTCGAGCAGCTGCGTGATGTTGTACGAGCCGACGGCGAAGTTCAGGATTTCGAAGCCGCGCACGCGTTCGGTGACATGCGCTTCGTTGAGCTTGTCCTCCAGCAGCGACTCGAAATTCGCGCCGAACGGCGCCCCCTGGCCGCGGGCGATGGAATCGCCGACGAGCGCGATCCGCCTGACGCCATCCGGCCGCGTGCGCGAGTACTCGCGATCGGCAAACCCGGCACTGTTCGTCTTGAGCCGGTACTGCGAGCGGTCATCGAGGTAGTCCGGCACATCCGAATTCGGCACGAGCTCGTAGTAGAGGAAATCGTGGGTCTCACGCCGGTCTGGCTGCGCCCGGTCCTCCCACCCGGGACGTCGGTTGTCCGTGACGAGGCGGTTCATCGAGCTCAGCCTGGACCCCTCGTTCATCAACCCTTCGTAGTACCCCGCGGTGAGCGCCTCTCGTGCTTCCTTGTTCAGGCCGCGGTCGGACATGGTCGTGACGAGCTGCTTTCCAGCACATTGGGATCCTAAGCTTAGAATTCCACGTGGACAAGTTGTCGCGGCCGCTTCTATAGTGTCACCTAAATACTAGTGACTCCAGCGTAACTGGACTGGCCACAGTTAGGCCGCAAATGTAATCACACTGGCTCACCTTCGGGTGGGCCTTTCTGCGTTCGCGAGTGGACCCGATAAGCTCATGGAGCGGCGTAACCGTCGCACAGGAAGGACAGAGAAAGCGCGGATCTGGGAAGTGACGGACAGAACGGTCAGGACCTGGATTGGGGAGGCGGTTGCCGCCGCTGCTGCTGACGGTGTGACGTTCTCTGTTCCGGTCACACCACATACGTTCCGCCATTCCTATGCGATGCACATGCTGTATGCCGGTATACCGCTGAAAGTTCTGCAAAGCCTGATGGGACATAAGTCCATCAGTTCAACGGAAGTCTACACGAAGGTTTTTGCGCTGGATGTGGCTGCCCGGCACCGGGTGCAGTTTGCGATGCCGGAGTCTGATGCGGTTGCGATGCTGAAACAATTATCCTGAGAATAAATGCCTTGGCCTTTATATGGAAATGTGGAACTGAGTGGATATGCTGTTTTTGTCTGTTAAACAGAGAAGCTGGCTGTTATCCACTGAGAAGCGAACGAAACAGTCGGGAAAATCTCCCATTATCGTAGAGATCCGCATTATTAATCTCAGGAGCCTGTGTAGCGTTTATAGGAAGTAGTGTTCTGTCATGATGCCTGCAAGCGGTAACGAAAACGATTTGAATATGCCTTCAGGAACAATAGAAATCTTCGTGCGGTGTTACGTTGAAGTGGAGCGGATTATGTCAGCAATGGACAGAACAACCTAATGAACACAGAACCATGATGTGGTCTGTCCTTTTACAGCCAGTAGTGCTCGCCGCAGTCGAGCGACAGGGCGAAGCCCTCGGCTGGTTGCCCTCGCCGCTGGGCTGGCGGCCGTCTATGGCCCTGCAAACGCGCCAGAAACGCCGTCGAAGCCGTGTGCGAGACACCGCGGCCGGCCGCCGGCGTTGTGGATACCTCGCGGAAAACTTGGCCCTCACTGACAGATGAGGGGCGGACGTTGACACTTGAGGGGCCGACTCACCCGGCGCGGCGTTGACAGATGAGGGGCAGGCTCGATTTCGGCCGGCGACGTGGAGCTGGCCAGCCTCGCAAATCGGCGAAAACGCCTGATTTTACGCGAGTTTCCCACAGATGATGTGGACAAGCCTGGGGATAAGTGCCCTGCGGTATTGACACTTGAGGGGCGCGACTACTGACAGATGAGGGGCGCGATCCTTGACACTTGAGGGGCAGAGTGCTGACAGATGAGGGGCGCACCTATTGACATTTGAGGGGCTGTCCACAGGCAGAAAATCCAGCATTTGCAAGGGTTTCCGCCCGTTTTTCGGCCACCGCTAACCTGTCTTTTAACCTGCTTTTAAACCAATATTTATAAACCTTGTTTTTAACCAGGGCTGCGCCCTGTGCGCGTGACCGCGCACGCCGAAGGGGGGTGCCCCCCCTTCTCGAACCCTCCCGGTCGAGTGAGCGAGGAAGCACCAGGGAACAGCACTTATATATTCTGCTTACACACGATGCCTGAAAAAACTTCCCTTGGGGTTATCCACTTATCCACGGGGATATTTTTATAATTATTTTTTTTATAGTTTTTAGATCTTCTTTTTTAGAGCGCCTTGTAGGCCTTTATCCATGCTGGTTCTAGAGAAGGTGTTGTGACAAATTGCCCTTTCAGTGTGACAAATCACCCTCAAATGACAGTCCTGTCTGTGACAAATTGCCCTTAACCCTGTGACAAATTGCCCTCAGAAGAAGCTGTTTTTTCACAAAGTTATCCCTGCTTATTGACTCTTTTTTATTTAGTGTGACAATCTAAAAACTTGTCACACTTCACATGGATCTGTCATGGCGGAAACAGCGGTTATCAATCACAAGAAACGTAAAAATAGCCCGCGAATCGTCCAGTCAAACGACCTCACTGAGGCGGCATATAGTCTCTCCCGGGATCAAAAACGTATGCTGTATCTGTTCGTTGACCAGATCAGAAAATCTGATGGCACCCTACAGGAACATGACGGTATCTGCGAGATCCATGTTGCTAAATATGCTGAAATATTCGGATTGACCTCTGCGGAAGCCAGTAAGGATATACGGCAGGCATTGAAGAGTTTCGCGGGGAAGGAAGTGGTTTTTTATCGCCCTGAAGAGGATGCCGGCGATGAAAAAGGCTATGAATCTTTTCCTTGGTTTATCAAACGTGCGCACAGTCCATCCAGAGGGCTTTACAGTGTACATATCAACCCATATCTCATTCCCTTCTTTATCGGGTTACAGAACCGGTTTACGCAGTTTCGGCTTAGTGAAACAAAAGAAATCACCAATCCGTATGCCATGCGTTTATACGAATCCCTGTGTCAGTATCGTAAGCCGGATGGCTCAGGCATCGTCTCTCTGAAAATCGACTGGATCATAGAGCGTTACCAGCTGCCTCAAAGTTACCAGCGTATGCCTGACTTCCGCCGCCGCTTCCTGCAGGTCTGTGTTAATGAGATCAACAGCAGAACTCCAATGCGCCTCTCATACATTGAGAAAAAGAAAGGCCGCCAGACGACTCATATCGTATTTTCCTTCCGCGATATCACTTCCATGACGACAGGATAGTCTGAGGGTTATCTGTCACAGATTTGAGGGTGGTTCGTCACATTTGTTCTGACCTACTGAGGGTAATTTGTCACAGTTTTGCTGTTTCCTTCAGCCTGCATGGATTTTCTCATACTTTTTGAACTGTAATTTTTAAGGAAGCCAAATTTGAGGGCAGTTTGTCACAGTTGATTTCCTTCTCTTTCCCTTCGTCATGTGACTTGATATCGGGGGTTAGTTCGTCATCATTGATGAGGGTTGATTATCACAGTTTATTACTCTGAATTGGCTATCCGCGTGTGTACCTCTACCTGGAGTTTTTCCCACGGTGGATATTTCTTCTTGCGCTGAGCGTAAGAGCTATCTGACAGAACAGTTCTTCTTTGCTTCCTCGCCAGTTCGCTCGCTATGCTCGGTTACACGGCTGCGGCGAGCGCTAGTGATAATAAGTGACTGAGGTATGTGCTCTTCTTATCTCCTTTTGTAGTGTTGCTCTTATTTTAAACAACTTTGCGGTTTTTTGATGACTTTGCGATTTTGTTGTTGCTTTGCAGTAAATTGCAAGATTTAATAAAAAAACGCAAAGCAATGATTAAAGGATGTTCAGAATGAAACTCATGGAAACACTTAACCAGTGCATAAACGCTGGTCATGAAATGACGAAGGCTATCGCCATTGCACAGTTTAATGATGACAGCCCGGAAGCGAGGAAAATAACCCGGCGCTGGAGAATAGGTGAAGCAGCGGATTTAGTTGGGGTTTCTTCTCAGGCTATCAGAGATGCCGAGAAAGCAGGGCGACTACCGCACCCGGATATGGAAATTCGAGGACGGGTTGAGCAACGTGTTGGTTATACAATTGAACAAATTAATCATATGCGTGATGTGTTTGGTACGCGATTGCGACGTGCTGAAGACGTATTTCCACCGGTGATCGGGGTTGCTGCCCATAAAGGAGGCGTTTACAAAACCTCAGTTTCTGTTCATCTTGCTCAGGATCTGGCTCTGAAGGGGCTACGTGTTTTGCTCGTGGAAGGTAACGACCCCCAGGGAACAGCCTCAATGTATCACGGATGGGTACCAGATCTTCATATTCATGCAGAAGACACTCTCCTGCCTTTCTATCTTGGGGAAAAGGACGATGTCACTTATGCAATAAAGCCCACTTGCTGGCCGGGGCTTGACATTATTCCTTCCTGTCTGGCTCTGCACCGTATTGAAACTGAGTTAATGGGCAAATTTGATGAAGGTAAACTGCCCACCGATCCACACCTGATGCTCCGACTGGCCATTGAAACTGTTGCTCATGACTATGATGTCATAGTTATTGACAGCGCGCCTAACCTGGGTATCGGCACGATTAATGTCGTATGTGCTGCTGATGTGCTGATTGTTCCCACGCCTGCTGAGTTGTTTGACTACACCTCCGCACTGCAGTTTTTCGATATGCTTCGTGATCTGCTCAAGAACGTTGATCTTAAAGGGTTCGAGCCTGATGTACGTATTTTGCTTACCAAATACAGCAATAGTAATGGCTCTCAGTCCCCGTGGATGGAGGAGCAAATTCGGGATGCCTGGGGAAGCATGGTTCTAAAAAATGTTGTACGTGAAACGGATGAAGTTGGTAAAGGTCAGATCCGGATGAGAACTGTTTTTGAACAGGCCATTGATCAACGCTCTTCAACTGGTGCCTGGAGAAATGCTCTTTCTATTTGGGAACCTGTCTGCAATGAAATTTTCGATCGTCTGATTAAACCACGCTGGGAGATTAGATAATGAAGCGTGCGCCTGTTATTCCAAAACATACGCTCAATACTCAACCGGTTGAAGATACTTCGTTATCGACACCAGCTGCCCCGATGGTGGATTCGTTAATTGCGCGCGTAGGAGTAATGGCTCGCGGTAATGCCATTACTTTGCCTGTATGTGGTCGGGATGTGAAGTTTACTCTTGAAGTGCTCCGGGGTGATAGTGTTGAGAAGACCTCTCGGGTATGGTCAGGTAATGAACGTGACCAGGAGCTGCTTACTGAGGACGCACTGGATGATCTCATCCCTTCTTTTCTACTGACTGGTCAACAGACACCGGCGTTCGGTCGAAGAGTATCTGGTGTCATAGAAATTGCCGATGGGAGTCGCCGTCGTAAAGCTGCTGCACTTACCGAAAGTGATTATCGTGTTCTGGTTGGCGAGCTGGATGATGAGCAGATGGCTGCATTATCCAGATTGGGTAACGATTATCGCCCAACAAGTGCTTATGAACGTGGTCAGCGTTATGCAAGCCGATTGCAGAATGAATTTGCTGGAAATATTTCTGCGCTGGCTGATGCGGAAAATATTTCACGTAAGATTATTACCCGCTGTATCAACACCGCCAAATTGCCTAAATCAGTTGTTGCTCTTTTTTCTCACCCCGGTGAACTATCTGCCCGGTCAGGTGATGCACTTCAAAAAGCCTTTACAGATAAAGAGGAATTACTTAAGCAGCAGGCATCTAACCTTCATGAGCAGAAAAAAGCTGGGGTGATATTTGAAGCTGAAGAAGTTATCACTCTTTTAACTTCTGTGCTTAAAACGTCATCTGCATCAAGAACTAGTTTAAGCTCACGACATCAGTTTGCTCCTGGAGCGACAGTATTGTATAAGGGCGATAAAATGGTGCTTAACCTGGACAGGTCTCGTGTTCCAACTGAGTGTATAGAGAAAATTGAGGCCATTCTTAAGGAACTTGAAAAGCCAGCACCCTGATGCGACCACGTTTTAGTCTACGTTTATCTGTCTTTACTTAATGTCCTTTGTTACAGGCCAGAAAGCATAACTGGCCTGAATATTCTCTCTCGGCCGCCGCCGCCTTTTCCTCAATCGCTCTTCGTTCGTCTGGAAGGCAGTACACCTTGATAGGTGGGCTGCCCTTCCTGGTTGGCTTGGTTTCATCAGCCATCCGCTTGCCCTCATCTGTTACGCCGGCGGTAGCCGGCCAGCCTCGCAGAGCAGGATTCCCGTTGAGCACCGCCAGGTGCGAATAAGGGACAGTGAAGAAGGAACACCCGCTCGCGGGTGGGCCTACTTCACCTATCCTGCCCGGCTGACGCCGTTGGATACACCAAGGAAAGTCTACACGAACCCTTTGGCAAAATCCTGTATATCGTGCGAAAAAGGATGGATATACCGAAAAAATCGCTATAATGACCCCGAAGCAGGGTTATGCAGCGGAAAAGATCCGTCGACCTGCAGCTCACGGTAACTGATGCCGTATTTGCAGTACCAGCGTACGGCCCACAGAATGATGTCACGCTGAAAATGCCGGCCTTTGAATGGGTTCATGTGCAGCTCCATCAGCAAAAGGGGATGATAAGTTTATCACCACCGACTATTTGCAACAGTGCCGTTGATCGTGCTATGATCGACTGATGTCATCAGCGGTGGAGTGCAATGTCGTGCAATACGAATGGCGAAAAGCCGAGCTCATCGGTCAGCTTCTCAACCTTGGGGTTACCCCCGGCGGTGTGCTGCTGGTCCACAGCTCCTTCCGTAGCGTCCGGCCCCTCGAAGATGGGCCACTTGGACTGATCGAGGCCCTGCGTGCTGCGCTGGGTCCGGGAGGGACGCTCGTCATGCCCTCGTGGTCAGGTCTGGACGACGAGCCGTTCGATCCTGCCACGTCGCCCGTTACACCGGACCTTGGAGTTGTCTCTGACACATTCTGGCGCCTGCCAAATGTAAAGCGCAGCGCCCATCCATTTGCCTTTGCGGCAGCGGGGCCACAGGCAGAGCAGATCATCTCTGATCCATTGCCCCTGCCACCTCACTCGCCTGCAAGCCCGGTCGCCCGTGTCCATGAACTCGATGGGCAGGTACTTCTCCTCGGCGTGGGACACGATGCCAACACGACGCTGCATCTTGCCGAGTTGATGGCAAAGGTTCCCTATGGGGTGCCGAGACACTGCACCATTCTTCAGGATGGCAAGTTGGTACGCGTCGATTATCTCGAGAATGACCACTGCTGTGAGCGCTTTGCCTTGGCGGACAGGTGGCTCAAGGAGAAGAGCCTTCAGAAGGAAGGTCCAGTCGGTCATGCCTTTGCTCGGTTGATCCGCTCCCGCGACATTGTGGCGACAGCCCTGGGTCAACTGGGCCGAGATCCGTTGATCTTCCTGCATCCGCCAGAGGCGGGATGCGAAGAATGCGATGCCGCTCGCCAGTGGCTGAGCTCATGAGCGGAGAACGAGATGACGTTGGAGGGGCAAGGTCGCGCTGATTGCTGGGGCAACACGTGGAGCGGATCGGGGATTGTCTTTCTTCAGCTCGCTGATGATATGCTGACGCTCAATGCCGTTTGGCCTCCGACTAACGAAAATCCCGCATTTGGACGGCTGATCCGATTGGCACGGCGGACGGCGAATGGCGGAGCAGACGCTCGTCCGGGGGCAATGAGATATGAAAAAGCCTGAACTCACCGCGACGTCCCGAAGGCGTGGCGCGGCTTCCCCGTGCCGGAGCAATCGCCCTGGGTGGGTTACACGACGCCCCTCTATGGCCCGTACTGACGGACACACCGAAGCCCCGGCGGCAACCCTCAGCGGATGCCCCGGGGCTTCACGTTTTCCCAGGTCAGAAGCGGTTTTCGGGAGTAGTGCCCCAACTGGGGTAACCTTTGAGTTCTCTCAGTTGGGGGCGTAGGGTCGCCGACATGACACAAGGGGTTGTGACCGGGGTGGACACGTACGCGGGTGCTTACGACCGTCAGTCGCGCGAGCGCGAGAATTCGAGCGCAGCAAGCCCAGCGACACAGCGTAGCGCCAACGAAGACAAGGCGGCCGACCTTCAGCGCGAAGTCGAGCGCGACGGGGGCCGGTTCAGGTTCGTCGGGCATTTCAGCGAAGCGCCGGGCACGTCGGCGTTCGGGACGGCGGAGCGCCCGGAGTTCGAACGCATCCTGAACGAATGCCGCGCCGGGCGGCTCAACATGATCATTGTCTATGACGTGTCGCGCTTCTCGCGCCTGAAGGTCATGGACGCGATTCCGATTGTCTCGGAATTGCTCGCCCTGGGCGTGACGATTGTTTCCACTCAGGAAGGCGTCTTCCGGCAGGGAAACGTCATGGACCTGATTCACCTGATTATGCGGCTCGACGCGTCGCACAAAGAATCTTCGCTGAAGTCGGCGAAGATTCTCGACACGAAGAACCTTCAGCGCGAATTGGGCGGGTACGTCGGCGGGAAGGCGCCTTACGGCTTCGAGCTTGTTTCGGAGACGAAGGAGATCACGCGCAACGGCCGAATGGTCAATGTCGTCATCAACAAGCTTGCGCACTCGACCACTCCCCTTACCGGACCCTTCGAGTTCGAGCCCGACGTAATCCGGTGGTGGTGGCGTGAGATCAAGACGCACAAACACCTTCCCTTCAAGCCGGGCAGTCAAGCCGCCATTCACCCGGGCAGCATCACGGGGCTTTGTAAGCGCATGGACGCTGACGCCGTGCCGACCCGGGGCGAGACGATTGGGAAGAAGACCGCTTCAAGCGCCTGGGACCCGGCAACCGTTATGCGAATCCTTCGGGACCCGCGTATTGCGGGCTTCGCCGCTGAGGTGATCTACAAGAAGAAGCCGGACGGCACGCCGACCACGAAGATTGAGGGTTACCGCATTCAGCGCGACCCGATCACGCTCCGGCCGGTCGAGCTTGATTGCGGACCGATCATCGAGCCCGCTGAGTGGTATGAGCTTCAGGCGTGGTTGGACGGCAGGGGGCGCGGCAAGGGGCTTTCCCGGGGGCAAGCCATTCTGTCCGCCATGGACAAGCTGTACTGCGAGTGTGGCGCCGTCATGACTTCGAAGCGCGGGGAAGAATCGATCAAGGACTCTTACCGCTGCCGTCGCCGGAAGGTGGTCGACCCGTCCGCACCTGGGCAGCACGAAGGCACGTGCAACGTCAGCATGGCGGCACTCGACAAGTTCGTTGCGGAACGCATCTTCAACAAGATCAGGCACGCCGAAGGCGACGAAGAGACGTTGGCGCTTCTGTGGGAAGCCGCCCGACGCTTCGGCAAGCTCACTGAGGCGCCTGAGAAGAGCGGCGAACGGGCGAACCTTGTTGCGGAGCGCGCCGACGCCCTGAACGCCCTTGAAGAGCTGTACGAAGACCGCGCGGCAGGCGCGTACGACGGACCCGTTGGCAGGAAGCACTTCCGGAAGCAACAGGCAGCGCTGACGCTCCGGCAGCAAGGGGCGGAAGAGCGGCTTGCCGAACTTGAAGCCGCCGAAGCCCCGAAGCTTCCCCTTGACCAATGGTTCCCCGAAGACGCCGACGCTGACCCGACCGGCCCTAAGTCGTGGTGGGGGCGCGCGTCAGTAGACGACAAGCGCGTGTTCGTCGGGCTCTTCGTAGACAAGATCGTTGTCACGAAGTCGACTACGGGCAGGGGGCAGGGAACGCCCATCGAGAAGCGCGCTTCGATCACGTGGGCGAAGCCGCCGACCGACGACGACGAAGACGACGCCCAGGACGGCACGGAAGACGTAGCGGCGTAGCGAGACACCCGGGAAGCCTGTTAGGCGCTGAGACGGGCGCACAGCGGGCTTCCTGGGGCAGCGGGAAGGGTCGGCCGGTCCCCCGGTCGGCCCATTTCTCTTGTCTCGGTTTAGTTAGTTAGCCTAAGTAACAGTGACTCCGTCACCACAGCACAGCGGGGCGAGCCGTTGACCTGGGGGAAGTGATGCTGTGACGGAATGACTCGAAACACACATTCCTAATGACTTCTCATTGGGTAATCCAGACTTCACGCCACTTCATCACAGCGTCACCCGGGCGCCCTTCGCTGTGACCCCGAATCAGGTTGCCGACAACCTTCATATAGGTAGAGGGGTTTACGCGCCACGCATCAAGCACCGCTAAGGAACGGCGTCGAGCGCTACCCACTCAGGCCGGTCACTCCCCTGATCTCTCCCAGGGTTGAGCGACCGGCGTTGCCTCCCTAGCTCAGTTCGGTTAGAGCGCCTGTTTCGTAATCAGGGGGTCGGCGGTTCGAATCCGTCGGGGGGCTCAATGAGCGGATACACAATCGCTTGGCTCGCATGGCTTGCCGCGTTCGGCGTCATTGAGGGTCGAGCGCTCTTCAATAAGAAGCCGGGCGACACGCTGAGCGAACACGTCTGGTCATGGTTCGCCACGCAAAGCGGCAGTACAGGCAAGCCTTCGGGTTGGGTGCGTGCTCGACGCTTTGCGCTACTGGCCTTCATGGGTTGGCTCACTGCCCACTTCATGACGGGCGGTCGCTTCTAGCGCTGCCGCGCCCAGCCTACTCACGTGAGTAGGTAGGGGGGTGTCGACGGATAGGGGGGTGTCCCCGGAAGGGGGG